>MDTG01295941.1_pt1 | contig 188539 bp, 173 predicted proteins | sample 811421 | NCBI WGS metagenome assembly MDTG01 (sample SAMN05326645, study PRJNA326480) | marine metagenome | isolation source: seawater | place: Pacific Ocean: South East | collected 2011 | reverse complement strand
CTGTTCGTTTTCGGCAATTCCATCGTCAAACTTGACAGTTTTCCATTCCTCATTCCAATAGTTTCTTATCATATTTCAGTTTTTCAAATGCACTACAACAATTGGATATAGTTATTAACTATATCCAACTTATATGTTGACTAAGATAATAAATCTTTTATATCCGAAAAGGAACTGTTGGCAACGTGCGTATAAATTTCTGTAGTCTTTGTAGAACTGTGTCCTAGGAGAAGTTGTATATGTCTGAGATCTGTGCCATTTTCCAAAAGATGAGTTGCAAAACTGTGCCTAAGCACATGGGGCGTAACCTTTTTATAGATACCAGCTTTTTGGGAAGCTGATTTTACAATGTTCAAGACACTTGATACACTATATTTACCACCTTTCTGTCCTTCAAAAAGATAGGTTTCAGGTCTATACTCTTTGTAATATTCTTGAAGATTCTTCAGAAGCTTTGGGCTCAAGACCGTAACCCTATCTTTGTTTCCCTTTGCATCTTTAACCACAACCACCATCCGTTTACTATCAATATCCTTAATTTTAAGGTTCAAAAGCTCACTGCGTCGCAGACCAGAAGAGTAGAGTAGCCCAACTATACACCTGTGCTTTAAATTGCTGGTACAGTCTATAATACGGAGAACTTCTTTTTTGGACAATACCTCAGGTAGTGACTTTTTTTTTCTTGGACGTTCAATCGAATAAAAACGGTTTGGCATACCCAGCACTGTTTCGTAATAAAACTTTATACTGTTTATTGTGAGATTTACTTGGGAATTAGAGAGCCCCTTCTGAATCAATGATTGAAGGTATGTTCGTATATCCATTTCATTGATTTCGTTCAGTTCCTTCTCTTTGAAATGGTTTATGAAAGATTCGAAACTCGAAATATAGTTTTTTACCGTGTTGAAAGAGTATCTTTTAAGCTCCAGTTTAAGTAAATACGACTCAGGACATGTTTTGTAGCCTTCCATTGGTTTTCTCTTTCTATAGCTATCTAATTTTAATACTGGGTTATTTACGTTCACTACCTTTTCATGAAAGAAATAATTGCCATTTATCCATGCTACACCATTGAAAGTTTTGAAAATCAGGTCTAAGTTCGACTTTGTGTTTGGTACGTAATACATTTCAAATTTATCGCTCCAATCCACATTAGGCAGACTCTCGATGAGAACCTGTAATATTTTGTCGGACTTAAATTGAATACCTATACATTTTTTCTGGTCGAGAAATAAGTGTTTTAAGGTTATGTTTTTTCGTAGTTCCATCTGTTTTTTTTTTTCAAATTATGAAACTAAAAAAACAAAACCCATATATTATTCGCATAACTTACGAATAAAATACATTTAAGTTGATAATATGAAGAGATTACAGGAACATTGCCTAAACTGCGGAAAGAAACTTAAGGGAAGAATAGATAAAAAGTATTGTGATGCGAGGTGCAAGAGCGCAAATCAGTATAAGATCGAGAGGGAACGCCCAGAGCGATTTTACAATAAGGTAGATAACAAATTACGTTTGAACAGAAGGTTGTTGAAGCAATACAATAGGGCAGGTAAAGCTATAGTTAGACAGTCGGTTTTGATTAAAGAAGGTTTTGATCCTAACTTCTTTACACATTATTGGAAGAACAAAAAGGGAGATGTTTATTTGTTTGTATATGAATTTGGCTTTTTGAGAAAAAAGGAGAATAGTAATGATAAATTTGTACTAATTAAGTGGCAGGATTACATGAACTATTGAAATGGATTAAACTGAAATTACTTTTTATGTCTTCTAAAAAAAGAATATATTTATACCTTAACAAAGTGAACACGAAACTGAACACGTTTTGGAACACGATTTAAGCTAATTAAGGCGGAATAATGGTTGATTTAGGGTGTTTTTGAGATAAAATTAGAACTCATAACCCGAAGGTCACTGGTTCGAGTCCAGTTCCCGCTACTAAGCAAAGAGTTAACAGTAATGTTAGCTCTTTTTTTCTTTTGTTATAATAGGTTTTGCAAGAGAAGTTTGTATTGAGCTCAGTGGAATGAGATTTAGTTCCTCTAAAAAGAATACATAATGTTACTCATTTCATTATGACTATTATCGATACTATGGGAGAGAATGTGTTCTTTTTAGAGGAACTATAAAAGTATGAGAGTTTGAAAACTTCTCATTTAGAAAGTAACTATGCATAAAGATATCTACAGTTTTATTGTGCTTTTTTTTTGCTTTAAATACTTAAATTTTAAAACTAGTTTTCACTTCTTATTTTCTTATTGAATTGGTACATAAGGTTAATATAACGCTCAATTTCTGTTTCAAAATCTCTATACAGAGGTTCGTATTTTGGGCCAAGATTAGCCGATATCTTTAATAGTGTTTCAGTAGGTGTAAGTCCTTTTTCATAGTCTAGTTTTACCTGTTCACAAACACTCGATAATAATTGAACGTCTCTTAATACGGACGCTACTGTTGTTACATTTCCATGCCCAGTCAACACAACAGAAGGGTTTAGCTTTGCTACAGTTTGAAGCGTATTGATTAAATTTGAAAGGTTGCTATAATTGGTAATTATTGGCATCCAATTTGAACTCAATACATCTCCTCCAAAGATAATTTTCTGTTTTGGCAACCACATTAAAACATCGCCTTCAGAGTGTCCATCGTTAGCGAAAATAAACTCAACTTCCTGTCCACCGAAAGTACGTTTCTGTGGCTCGTGTAACAATAGATTAGGATATTTTAGTTTCGTTGATCCAATTGTGCCATTGGTTACTTTAGCATAAAATGCAACATCATCTTTTCCATACTTTTTCATTGTTTCAAAGGCTTGATTGCTAGCAATAATTTCTGCATCAGCAAATGCTGCATTACCTAACCAATGGTCTGCATGACTGTGCGAATTAATCACCCAGCGAACAGGTTGGTTTGTAATAGACTTGATGGTACTCTTAATTTTATTTCCAATTAATTCAGAAGAACCTGTGTCAAAAAGCAACACTCCTTTACCAGTAACTATAAAATGAACATTAGAATTCCAGCCTTTGTTCTCTGGAGTGGGTAATCCAATGGATGGAGAAACAATACTGTAAACATTTTCTGAAACATTGGTAACTGGAAAGTTATTAGCTGACTCAGAACATTGGCCAATAAATATAGCCAAACTTAAAACGCAAATTAGTTTTGTTTTATAAATCATTGTTAGCACTATTTTTTAAGTGTTTTTAATATTGCTTTTGCATTTTCATTATTTGGATTTAGCTCTAGTGATTTTTCATAATTTGCAATAGCGAGCTCAGTATTACCTAAGGTCATATTTGCCTCAGCTAAACTGTCATATGCATTATACGACTTTGGGTAGAGTTGAGTGTTGAGTTTAAACATTTCTAACGCTTTCTCTTTACCCATTTGTAACCAGTAATACCCAATTCGGTTAACAATGGCTTCAGGTGGTTTTACATTCCATGAAAGTCGATTAGAAAGCTTCTCAAAGTGTTGAGTTAGCTGTTCTGTGCTCAATATGTTTCGATAGTATACTCCATAGCCTTCAAAAATTGCAGATATGCCATTGTAAAAAGCTAAAATGGGCACGGAGCCATGATTTTCATTTTCAAAATATTCTAGTTTAGCAGGAAAAATTCCTTCACATTTACTATTCAATGATTCATAAAATCTTACATGTCTATCACGATTTCTGATATTCCTTTTTTCCCAATTGGCCGTAGCGATGTAAATAAATCTTTTAAAAGACTGTTCTGTTAATGAATCTAATTTACTGTCCATGGTTTCTGAATCCCATGTTCCAAAACTTGGGTCAACTGCAATAAAGGCGTTAAAAAGTGTGTACTCCTTCATATAAGTGTGCGTAGCGAGTAATCCACCAAGAGAATGTCCAAAAAGTATACGATAGGGTTCTGTTCTGTATTTTTTGTCTAGATTAGGAATGAGTTCCTTTTCTAAAAAGCTTAGGAATTTTTCCCCTCCACCAGTATCGTTTTTCTTTTTGGTAATTATTTTATCAGGTGTAAAATCCCTTCGTCTGTTAACATTTTGAATAGCCACCACAATCATTTCTGGAATTTGTAGATTGCCGTTATGCCCAGCGCTCATATAATTTACCATCCCTGTTATGGATTGGAAATGAATGTTTCCATCTAATACTATTAATATAGGATACCTCTTGTATGATGCACCTTCCTCGTAATAGGATTCTGGAAGATTTACCCAAAATTCTCTATTCTCATTTAAGATATTTGAAAACAGTTGGTCTTTAAAACCTATGCTAATTTGGTTGTTTTCTTGAGCATAGTTTGCACTGATAGCTGAAATCAAGCAGAATAGTATTGCAGTAAATTTTTTCATGATATTGTAGTATTATTAATAAAATTATCTATTATCATGCGCCTATTGCGGAGGTGGAGGAGGTAATTCTCTGTCTATATCCACAGTCATGTTGTTTCTCAATTTGTTCAAATTCGCTTCTATGTAGTTTATGTTTTTATAACCTGTTTTTTTGGCTAGTTCATACGCCTTTTCGTAAATGGCTAATGCTTCATTTTTACGTCCGGCCATAATCAAAGCTTCAGCATAGCTATCGTATGTGTTTACTGACTGAGGATAATAAATCATGGCTAACTCAAAAATACCGAGAGCATCGTTCACTTTATCTTCACGCAGTAGATTGTATCCTTCTGCATTCAAATAAAATTCTTCGGGCTTGTAGGTTTCCCCAATTAATTGACTGTATTGTTCATAGTGTTTGATTGCAGCTTTCACATAGCTCTCCTTTAAAGTGTTAGACTCGAAGGATTGCATTAGTACATTAACCGCTGAAAGGTCTATTTCATTCTGCACTGGTTCTTTTGAAAAGTTTAAATGCTTGTACATTTTTAATACACCAGTAGATTCTAAAATACCATTCATTTCTCCCTTATTCAAAGAAATTCGAATTGTTGAATTTAGATTTCTTAATGAGTCATACTGGGTCAGTATCAATTCATTTTCTTCAATTATTGCGTCTGTAATATTCATACAATCTTGTGCATGAGGAGAATAAAATGAGAGACTCACTTTAGGTTTCCCATCCATGTTTTCAATTTTCATGATTTGGCCTAGATAGTCAGAGCCATATGTGCTAGTGCCAAACCATCTACCGGTAATATTGGCAAGCTCAATTTTTTCGCCCTTGGCAAGTACAGGAATTGTATAGGTTGGATTGGGCTTTTCGAAATTGAGGTAATCATCTGCTTTTTGCATAGCATTTACTACTTTCCAACTTGCATTTTGAATCAGTTGAGCGTCCTCAGTATTGAGATTGACCAATTGCTCTTGATTGGAAGAAGGTTCACCACTATTGGATAATCGATGTCCTGTGAGCGTTCCTGATAATCCTATCGGATTTTCGCCAAGCAATGTTCCATAAAGTGTTGATGCTATTAAATATGAGCCAGCAGTAGAAGGGTGATTACCATCATTGGCATATAGATTAATATTGGGGTTAGATCGAACATTGTCCCACACCAAACCAACAGGTGCCACAATTGCATCTAGTTCCTTAGCAATAGAGGCATAAGCATGCGATAAAATTGCTTGCTCATTTGGCCGATTTTTAACCGACCAGGTCATCATGAATACAGTTTTAGATCCAGCTTTTTTTACTTCAGCATCAAACTTTCGAGCGTATTCAAAGAACTTGTTTGTTTGCCCGAAAAAGATGTCTTTATCGATCATAACAGCCTTTCCGAGTTTGCTTTGTTCTTGTAGCACAACGTAATCCCATTTGCCAGATTGAATAGCTTCTAACGCTCTGTTGTCCTTCCAATGATGGGCCAAGGTCATGCCACCATCACTAATCAATTTTGTTTCTACAACTTTCTCTGGATGCTTTTCCTGTATTAATGCTTTTAGCAATTCAGGGGAGCTATTGAAATAGGTATAACTGTTTCCAATAAATAAAATACGTATGGCATCTGTATTGGTAGAATGAGAGCACGAAAATGCTACAACTATCAACAGCAGCATACTGAAATGTTTTTTTAAATGATTCATTTAGATGGGTTCAGGTTTGAAAATTGTATGCGCATATAAAATTAATAATTGTTCTTTCGGGAATCTTTATAAAGCCATAATAGATTGATAATTTTCCATTGCCTATTAACTTTTATTAAGTGTAAATATTCAACCCAGTTATCTGATACTAGTTTTACAGAAGCGGCTTTTTGGTAAGCATCTAATATTGTCACATGATTTTTAGGATTTGTTGGGAATTTTGCTCCAGATTTATTCCAAGATTCAGCAAATTTAAGCATCTGCTCGTGGGTAGTTTCTCTAATAGTTTCCTCTTTCTCTCTAAAATCATATCCGATAGTACGTTTTACTAGTTGTTGGTGCATTACTTCTTCCATGAGCTTAGGTTTTAACTGTTGCAAGGCGATTAAATAGCCTAGTGCTATCCGCTTTATTTCAGTGGAGTCCTCTTTTGAAATAGGAGAGGCCATCTTAGTGTAAACATTAGAGAAATCAATTCTTTCATTGAGTAAGTTATTGTCAACATCATATACTGCTCTACCAATTTGATTTCCTTTGGCATCGTATTTTTTTTCTCCAATGGAAAAACCCCATTGATTTATTGTAAGGTTGTCATCTTTGTCGTGATATTCATATTTAATGTGGTTGCCGTTTTCATCATACGTATCATGATAAGAGGCTACACCTGAAGCATTTTCAACAGGTTTTAGATTTTTGTCTAGGTTGTAATTGGCTTTAGGAAATCCTTTTTTGTTATATACAATTCCGGTAGTGCCAAACTCAAAGTAAGGTGAAATATTAACTGTTGAACCTTCTAAGTTATATCGATTTTCAATTACCATTTTTTTGTGCTTTTCCCAATGGTATCGGCTTATATTCCAGTTAGAAAGCATAGGGTTGTCTTCTAAGTCGTAAAAATTCAAATCAGTTATAAAACCATTTTTGTTCTTTGTATATACCTCTTTGTAAACACCTCTATCGTTGGTAACATATTTACCGTTTGGATCTTGAAATGTTCGTGTTTCTTGGTTACCATTATATGTAAATATAATTCGGTAAGCACCAAATGTTGTTAGTGGATGTTGGCGTTGTGTATTATAATGATGGTTTTCAATTTCTACGAGTTGCTTTTTGTCGTTATAGATAAAAACATAATGCGAAGTAGAGTCCGCTTCCTGTTGTGATATTGGGTATATTCCCATAAGAGGTACATGTAGAGAAATATGATTGTATCTAATGTGTCTAAAATGTTTTTTGCTGTTTTGATTCTGTGCTTGTAGACCAAAGCAAAAGCAAAGAATTACCAGAGATATGATGTGTCTGTTCATTTTTTTGAGTATTTGATGATATGCAAATAAACATTATAGAGTTGCTTGCTAATTTAAAAGTAGATGTACAAGAGGTTTTAGCAAATAGAAAGGGAGTTGTCTGCAAGAAAGGTTTTTGGCTACGTAGATTATGTTTTCATCTACTTCTAATGCTTATTTATCTATTAAAGTAATTGTATAAAGGAAAATTCTTTAAGTTAGTCGTTTGGTGTAAATTTATTAGATGCTACAAAATAAACGCATATTGAATACGGTTGCGAGTCATGCCATTTTTTGGATACTCTTGTTCTTGTTTTCTGTACTGCCAACTATAAGTTATCAAGAAATGAAGTTGGCCTATACATGCGCTTATGCTACCAAGCTACTGCCACAAATGTTTGTAGCCTATACTATGATATTTGTATTGGTGCCATATATACTTAATAAATGGGGTAAAATACTTTTTGGTTTAGCCACTTTTGCAACATTATATCTCTCTTTTGTACTGTACACTTTTTTGCGCTACTATGGATTTGAAACGTTGTTTCCAGAATTTTATAAAGTACCCAAAGAAGTTGACTTTTGGTGGCGAGCAACAGACTATTATTATTTTGTACGCAATGTTATTTGGTTTTTTCTACCTGCTGTTTTACTTATGGCTTTACGTAATTACCATCATCAAAAAGAAACTTTAGAGCTACGTGAGCAAAAAAGAAGTGCTGAACTTAATGCGTTAAAAAATCAATTGAATCCTCACTTTTTGTTCAATACTCTTAATAGTTTGTATGCATTGGCAATTAAAAAATCAGATCAAACTCCAGAGGTGATTGCAAAACTCTCTGAGATTTTAGATTACATACTTTACCGCTGCAATAGCGAGTTTGTAGCACTTAGTGATGAAGTCAAGTTGTTGAGTAACTATATAGCACTAGAGAAAATTAGGTACGGAAAAAGAGTAAACATAAGTTTTGAGAGTAATGTGGATAATAAAATAACAATAGCGCCTTTACTTTTACTTACTTTTTTTGAAAATGCTTTTAAGCATGGAGTGAGTCAGGAAATTAGAGAAGCGAGCATTAAGGCAAGATTAAAAACAGAAGAAAGTGACATTCATTTTTATATTGAAAACACCATCTCCACCCATGAGTATGATGAGGAAAATCGAGAAGCCATTGGTCTAAGCAATGTTAAAAAACAGTTGGAGTTAATTTATCCTGATAAACATATATTAGAGGTACGTAAAGATGGCCAAATGTTTAAGGTTAATTTGAAAATTGAGACAAAATGAAGTATAAGTGCGTAATTGTAGATGACGAAGAACTTGCTAGAGAGTTAATAGAGACACATCTTTCTCAACTCGATGAATTTGAGTTGGTGGCATCTTGCGAAAGTGCCTTGGAAGCTACTAAAGTGCTGGCTTCAAATTCGATCGATTTATTGTTTCTGGATATTGAAATGCCAGTTCTTAAAGGAACCGATTTTTTAAAAAGCCTCAGCAATATGCCTAAAGTGATTTTTACAACCGCTTACAGAGATTACGCCATAGAAGGGTTTGAGCTTAATGCGGTTGATTATCTGCTAAAACCCATTGTTTTTGAGCGGTTTTTTAAAGCCATTCAAAAATTTTTAGAAAGCGTGCAGCTAAAAACTGAAGAAGCAGAAAAGGAGGAAGCATCTATGTCAACAGACTTTGTTTTTGTTCAAGCTAACCGAAAAAACATTAAAATTCAGTTTGATGATGTTTTGTATATAGAGAGTTTAAAGGATTATATTAAAATATACCTTAAGGAAGATAATGTGATGACTAAATATAGCATTACAGCCTTTAATGAATTATTGGATCATCGCTTCTTAAGAGTTCACAGGTCGTTTATTGTTAATAAGGACGCTATTTCAGCATTTACAAAGCACGATATTGAAATTGGAAAAATTGAGATACCTATTGGCAATAATTATAAGCAACAAGTGATGGAAAGTTTAATCTCTTCTTGAGCAAAGTTCAATTTATAAGCTTGAGAAATTTTTAATAGCATCTGCCCATCTCCATTCAGATTTTCCAAAACTACCAGAATCTTCAATGACTTTAATATGCGTTTCGTCAATTATTTGGATGATTATTTTTCCAGACAATTGATCTTCACCAGCAGGAATATCAGCCCAAGAGAGTTCTATTTTGTTGCCCTTTATGGTTCCATGACCAACATGGCACCAATTTTCACCAAAATTAACATCGTTGGTTTTTTGATTCATACCTAACCAAAATACACTGTTGTTTACAACGTTTATCCAAAACGGATTGTTGCCGGCAGATTGCCAAAAGCCAGGTTTGATTGATGAATTTGAATTTTGCATAAGTAACTATTAAATTCGGTTAAAGTAACAATTGCAGGTTCTGAAGTGTCTAATTTAGTAAAAAAAGAGCTGTTGTATTTTTAAAACAGAAAATCATAGTAATTAGTAAAAATCTAATCCTTATCGATTTTAATTTTCAAGACTATTGTTAATTAGAATGACTAAAATCATACTAAATTTGGATAATGATTACTACATTTAGTTTATGAAAAATATATTATTACTTACCGACTTTTCAGATAATTCTATTAATGCCTTACACTATGCTTTAAAGTTGTTTAGTGGAGCTAGCAACAACTTTTTTGTGTTGTATGTAGAAGCTGCTAATACGTTTTTGACAGATGATTTAATGGCGGCCGGAAATAAAAGTATCTATGATTCACTAGTGAAAAAACCAAAAAACAGATTGAAAAACATCGTCACTGAATTAGAAGAAGTATCTAAGGATGAAAATTTCAACTTTGAGATGCTTATAGATCATGATGTGTTTGTCGATTCTGTAAATCAAGTTGTAGCATCAAAGGAGATTGACTTAATTGTTATGGGAACCAACGGAGTTACAGGTGCAAAAGAAGTGCTATTTGGAAGTAATACAATCAACGTTATACGAAAGGTAACTTGTCCAACTCTGGTAATTCCAGAAGACTTTACATACACATCACCAAAGGAGATATTATTACCACTAGACATTAACGATTCAATTGATGGAGAGGCTTTTTCAAACTTGTTGACATTTGCGAATACATATTCTGAAAAATTACACCTTTTGAGAGTAAAGCCTAATAACGAAGTTTCACCTGAGGAGCATAGCGATACTGAGCATATTGAAAAACATCTAAAAGGTATCAACTATGAATATCATGTTGTAAGTGATACACCAATGGATCATGTGGTGAATTCTTATACACAAACGCATAATATAGATGCGATTGCCTTATTGGTGCAGAAAGAAAGCCTTTTTGAGAGATTCTTTACAGGCTCGTCAACAACAGAGATTAGTAAGAAATTTAAAGTGCCGTTACTTGTGTTTCATGTGTAAATCATAATTCTATACAAATAGAATTAGTTGATTAGCTTGTTTCCTTTTTAGTGCTTAGTGCAATTGGGTTTATTAACTGCTCAACTTCTAGAGTTTCAATGATTAAATTAATGTAATCATTTACAGTTTTGTCTATAGATTGAGGATCTACTATGTTTATTGAGCCTTTCCAGAGTAGTCCACTGTCTTTTGTTGGGCAAATACAAAATACCGAAGTTTCTGCATGGTAAACCGTGTATTCTTCATAATATTCAGGATTGTAGAAACTGTCCTGATATCTTAAATAATCTTCTTTAAACTTTATAAACGTTTCATCGTACACATCAAAGTTTTTGGTATATGCTATTTTATCTTCAGAGCCTACTACTTTTGAGAAGATGATGGTGTCAAAACCATCTTGTGAAAGCTGTTGTTCTAGAGAATCTAATTCATTTGTAGTAAGCTTTTCGGTTTTAAAGGATTTAGGAAAAACTTCAAAACTAGTATAAGCATCTGTACCTCGCATCAGAAACTCTTCCTTTAGTTTAGTCTCAAATTTTTGTTTGGCTTCTATATTAGAAGTGAGTCCAACAACCAAAACTTTAGAAGGAGCATAAGTTTCTATATCCGGATTTTTCCAGCTGTCTGTTAACTGTGTTGAGGTACAGCTGCTTACAAGAGCAATTAAAATTAGAATTATCAGCTTTTTCATAATAAGGTTATTCCTTTTCTAATAAGTAATTTTGTTTACTTTCTTTCATTACTGCTTTTATAAACTTAAAGAACTTAGCCTTAAGAACTCTGTATCGTTTTCTAAACTCATCAACAAGTTCTGTAAGATTACGGTGTTCATTTTTATATGCTGTTTCTTCCTCTATCTGGTCTATACCGTCTACCATTATAGATAATTTTTTTTCGTGTTTTTTAACAGCATTAAGTAATGTCTGTGTTTGATCTACAATTTTTGTTAGTTTATCAATGAGTCTTTTACTTTCATCAAAGTGATTGTTGTCTATAATCTGAAGTGTATAAGAACGAATTAAGTCTTCAAAAAACCATTGTTCTTCTTTACAAAACTCTAATTCTGAAAGCCATTTTTTAGATTCGAAGTGCATTTCGTCTGCACTTAGCCATTCGGTATGTTTGGCGTTGGTATGTATTGTTTTCATGATTCATAAAATTTAAATCGGCAGAGTGTATGGTCTTAAAACGTACACTCTGCCTTAATTAAGAGATTTTAGATAACTTCAACCTTTTTAGGTTGTTTAGCTTTAGCTTCTTCTTTTTTTAGAAGATTTAATTTAAGGATGCCATTTTTATAGGTAGCCTTAACTTCTTGATCTGTATTAACAGATTTAGGTAGGGTCATGGATCTTTTAAATGAGTTGTAGCTAAACTCTTTGCGAGTAAAGTCTTCTTCTTTTTCTTCTGCTTCATGTTTTTTCTCACCACATACGTTAAGAATATTATCGTCTATAGTTACCTCAAAATCTTTTTTGTTGAAACCAGGAGCTGCAAACTCTATTTCAAAATCATCATCATGTTCTTTAACATTCATAGCTGGCATTAAGCTATCTTCTTCAAAAAAGTCGTTGTTAAAGAAATCGTCGCTGCTTAAAAAATTTTTTAAGCCTTCATTTGTCCAACTAGGGAACAAGCGTCGTCTGTTGTTAAATTTAATTAGTGACATAGCTCTAAATTTTTAGTGTTAAACTTCGATTTTACTGTCTCTAATTTACTGATCTAAAGATGGTTTTGAAATGATTTTGATCAGTTTGAAGCAAGTTGTTCAAAATTAAATAATGAGTTTTTCTACATCAGTCAATTGAGGGATTTTTACACGCCAACCATAAGTGTTTTCAATTTTAGATCTAAAGGCATCTAAGGCTGTTGGCTCGCCATGAATGAGATAGACCATTTCGGGAATGTTTTTAATGGTTTTCATCCAATTGAGTAAATCCTCTTGATCTCCATGTGCAGAAAGACTTTCGATACTTTTTATAGTGGCTTTTATAGGATAATATTTTCCGAAAAAACGAATTTCGTGCACACCTTCTTTTAGTTGTCGTCCTCGTGTACCTTCGGCTTGGTAACCAACCAAAAGCACAGTAGTTGACGGTTCATCTATAAGTTGTTGCAAGTAGGTAAGAACGCGTCCTCCTGTAACCATACCACTACCAGCAATAACTATTTTTGGGCGCTTGTCATCTATGGTTTCCCAGGTTTCTCTGTAAGATTGTACAATATTTACATGATTGCACATTGCATGATAATCTTCGTTTGAAAGTCTGTGCCATTTAGGAAAACGCTTAAAAACATCGAGAACGTTGTTTCCCATAGGGCTATCTATAAAAATAGGAATGTTGGGAATTCTACGCTGTTTGTATAATTGCCAAAGAATGTACATCAGTGTTTGTAAACGCTCTACTGCAAAACTCGGTATGATGAGATTCCCTTTTTTCTGAATCGTTTCTTTGATGATATCTTCTAAAATGGTTTCTACATCTTCTTCTGGATGTAGTTTGTTGCCATAGGTACTTTCAATAAACAGATAATCTGCCCATTCAGGTGTTTTTGGGTTATTAAGTAAATAATCGTTGGTTCTTCCTATATCTCCAGAGAATACAAAACGTTTACCATCAATATCTAATTCTATAAATGTGGCACCAATAATATGACCATTATATTGAAAGCGATATGAGATGTTTTCGGATAAATAGATCCATTTATCATCTACTTCTGTATGAAATAATTTAATGGTTTCTTCTGCTTCTTCAACGGTATAAAACGGTAAAGCAGGATGGTGTTTGGTGTACTTTTCTTTGTTGGCTTTTTCGGCTTCTTCTTCGTGAATTTTGGCGCTGTCTTTTAAAATAATTTCGGCAATGGCCAATGTTGGTGCTGTGCCCACAATTTTGCCTCTAAAGCCTTGTTTTAAAAGTCTTGGTAGATAACCTACGTGGTCTAGATGACCATGCGTTAAAAGTACAATGTCTATAGATTTAACATCCACAGGAAGATTAGACCAGTTAAGTTCTCTCAACGTTTTTAAACCTTGAAACATACCACAGTCTATTAAAATGTTTTGCTCAGAGGTTTCTATTAAAAACTTTGAACCAGTAACTACACCAGAGGCGCCTAAAAAATTAACCTTTACAAACTTTTCCATGACTATGTGTTTTTGGTGGTACAGAGTTCTGAGATTTCGGTTAGTATTTTTTCTTTTCTAGCATCAGAAATTCCCAAATGATCCAGATAGAATTTATCGTGTATCAGCTCTCTGCATAAAACCACATTTCTGCTTAATAAAAATTGTTTTTCTCTGTTAGATAGTAAGGTTGAAACGGTAATTGGATATAATCCCAAACGGTCAATACGGTCTTTTAAACCATTGTTTTCAGGATAATCCCAACTTAATAAAAACAGTCCACAACACTTACTGTATTGAATGGCATCTTCTGTAAATCTGGTATTAGTTACTACCCAAGCTTTTGTTAAGGTTGTTCCGTTTTTAGGATTTGCATTCCAATGTGCTTTTACATCTTGGTAGCGCGAGTTGATATATAGTGGTACTTTTACATTACAGTTAATACCTTGCTCACCATGAAATTTACACTCAATAATTGTAGTTTCATTGCCTTTATGCGCTACAACATCAATCTCATGAGTGACGCATTTGCCTTGTAAAACTTCGCCAATTTTCATATTATAACCAGAGTACTTTAAAACGGCTCCGACAAAACGCTCAAACGGAAATCCTGTTGGACCTAATTCATAGATGGCTTTTTTTAGTTTGTATTTAGAAGCAAAATGACTTTTCTTTTTCTTTAGTAAGGCAAATGCTCTATTGTAAATTTCCTTGGTAGAAATACCTTGATACAACTCATCTCTAACTTTATCTATGATTTGGTCTATGGTTTCTCTATCTGCTCCAGTTCGTTTTAAGGATGAGCGCAATTTATTAAGTGAAAATTTTACTTTATCACCTGATGATTTGGTTATTATGATGCCATCGTTTTGCATTTCAATTCAATTTAAAAAATGCTGCCAAAAACATTTTGGCTAGGTAACTCTAAAACTTAATTTCTAAGATCGTGCATCGCTAGTATTGGAACATTTAAGTGAAATGAGATTTCCTTAACCAATGGGCTAGTAAGTATGCTACCAAAAAAATTGTGCTTTTTATTGATAAAGGCTACCATATCGCTGTCTCTACTTTCAACAAATACATTTATTGCTGCAATTACTGAATTATGCGATAATGTATGGTGTTTGTATGTTGAGCCTTCTAAGATTTCTTCTAAAAGTGCTTTGTTCTCTTTTTGATTACCGTCTAATTCATCTTTTTCCTTAACGTGTAAAACTATAATTGATGCCTCAGATTTTTTAGCAATATCTGTTAGGTAAACCAACTCTCTACGTTTGTATGGTACTTCAAAACCTGTAGGGAAAACAATTTCTTTAGGTAGTTTTATTTCCGCTTCTAGCGGAACTACAATAACTGGACAATTACGCACTTTTTCCATCACATAAATTGCTGTACTACCAAAGGCAGTAGCTCTGGAGTGCGTTTCGCCTTTAGTGCCCATTATTATCATTTCTATATCCTTTTTATCTACAATTTCTTTAATAGCATCAATAGTGTTATTAAACATGGATACAGTTTTGAAATGATGTTTCGGGTTGTTTTTCTTTGTTAGTACTAACTTGTCTAAAACTTTAGCTAATCCATCTTCTGAATCCCATTTTTTAGATTCGTAAATATCACTTCCTGTTTGTGGTTTCATTAAACTCTCTACGAGGTTTCCTGTAGCAGAAAACACATTGAGGATGTAGAAATCGGTCGGCTCATTTTTATAAAGCTTAGTGGCATAATCTATAGCATGCCAAGCATTGTCCGAAAAGTCTGTTGGTAATAATATCTTATGCCTCATGATTGTATGTTTTAAGTTGTCGTTTTTTGAGTCTATCGTTTATTAATCTAAGCAGAAGACGGAATTACAAAAAATGGTATTGTGGCATGGAAACCTATTTTCTTTATCACAGGCTCGTTTATGATGCTCTCAATAAAGCTGTGTTCATAGTTAACCATTACTAAAATCTCTGTATTCAGTTCTTCAATAAAATCCTGTATTGCATTTTCTTTCTTACTATAATCTGGCATCCAGTGGAAAGTATGCGGATAATCTTCTAAATAAGCCTTTAGCATTGCCAAATTATAATCTTGTTGGTGGCTTAGATTTTTTTCTTTATTAATATGTAGTATTCTAATTTTAGAATTGTAAAGTTTAGAGAGTTCTTTCAGATGCAATAATTCTTCTCCATAAAACCGATTAAAATCTGTTGGAAATGTAATTTGTTTTGGTTCTTCAAAATCAAATTCATTAGGAACTAAAAGAATAGGGCAAGACTTTACATGATTAATGATCTTAACGGTATTGCTACCCATAAAAATCTCTTTGGCACCAGTAGCACCTTTGGTTCCCATAACAACGAGGTCTATATTGTATTTGTTTATGGCCATATCAATAGCATTATCCATAGCATCTGCACTAAGTAGAATCTCAAAGTTATGGTTAAGGTTGTCATTGGCTCTTTCTGCCATGTCTTTAAGTTCTAACAACTCTTGATTTGCATTATCTGCCATATATTTCAATAATTTATTTGAAATATTAGACATTGCAGAAGTTTTCATTTTATAAGAATGTAGAAAATAAAATGTGCATTCTTCTTTCTCATAGAGCTTAAGTGCATATACGGCTGCACACCAGGCATTATCCGAAAAATCCGTTGGTAATAGTATGTTTTTCATGGCGATTAGCTTTAGTCTTTCAGCAAAAGTTACTTTTAACTTTTACGTTTTGAAATGATTATAATCAGTCTTAATTACAGTTGCGATGGGATAACCATAAACGGAACATTTAGATGAAAACCTATCTGTTTTATGTTGGATTTAAAGAATAGGTTTTCAAAAAATGAATGCTTGTTGTTAATCATCACTAACAGGTTAATGCGTGTTTTTATCTGAAATTCTGTAATTGCTTCTGGTATATTTTTATTTTTAATATTGTGGAATAAATGTGCAATACCTTTAAACTTTGTTTCTAGTTTTTGTCGGTTGCTTTCTTGTCTTTCCGTTAACGTTTCCCCATAGTGCACATGCATAATATTGATACGAATGTTATACAGATTAGCAATATCTATAAGCGGATCTAAGTGCTGGTCGTTAAACTCAATGTCATAATCTGAAGGGAATAACAACTCGTGTGGTCTTTCAAAATTAAAATCGCTAGGTATAGCAATTACAGGACACTTAACATTATTGAGTACGTGCATAGTGTTAGATCCGAATAAAACTTCTTTTACGCCAGATGCTCCTTTAGTACCCATAATTATAAGGTCCATTACATTTCCTTCATACAATTCGCTAATCTCACCTGTAAGTGTGTTAAAGGATGAAATGGTTGTAAAATGGTGATTAGGATTAGGAAACTCAGTTTCTATTTTTTCCACTAAATCCTGAAGTTTTTTCTTGCTGGTTTCTTTAACAGCTTCCATAAGCTGAAACTGAGACTCGCTAGATTGCATAAACTCTACCTGATACATAATGGGAGTATATGTATTTAATAAAATGAAATTACATTTTTCATTTTTATATAGTTGTAATGCATATGTAATGGCATTCCATGCATTATCCGAAAAATCCGTTGGTAATAATATTTTTTTCATGACGATAGATTTTAAAAGTTAATAACGTCTAATGTTTTGCAGTGCCAAAAACGGAATATCAATTCGTAAGGTTATTTCATCTAGTTTAGATTTAAAGAATATGTTTTCAAAAAAGGAGTGTCTTGTGTTAACCATCACTAACATATCTACATTGTTTTTGTCTATATAATTGCAAATAGCATCAGTAATACTAGAATCTTTAACAGTCTTAAAATTAATCTCATTTTTGCACAACTCATCCCTTACAAAGCTCTGGTTGTTTTGCTGTCTCATAGAAAGATTATCGTTGTCAGACACATAGAGCATATCTATAGTAGCTCTGTATGGTGCAGCCAGTTCGCACAGTAATTTTAATTCTCTTCTTTTATACGGAATTAAATAATTGGTAGGGAAGAGGATATGTCTAGGCTGAATGCCAGCATAATGTTCTGGTATGGCCAGTACAGGACTCTGCACGTATCTTAATACTTGAAGCGTGTGGCTACCAAAGGTTAGTTTTTTATTGTTGGTATTACCACGAGTACCCATAACTATAATATCTATATTTTCTTCATCTACAATTTTATCTGCTTCGTCTACAAGCATATTGTTGGCAGAAATAATAGCGTAGCTGTGTCTTGGGTTTGGAGAAATCTTTTTAATCTCATTTAAGACTTTCTCTAGGTTAGATTGCGATTTATCTGCAATGCGTTTGGTAACTTTAACCAAAGTTTCCTCTTTAATGAGTTCTTCGTCCTCAAAAATCTCATCTTGGTAAGCATGCATTATAAAAAATCGGCTCTTATCGTATTTAAACAACTCAGAAGCATATTTTAATGCATTCATGGCATTAGCGGAAAAGTCTGTTGGAATTAGAATATTTCTCATGATAAATCCATTTTATAGCTTACTAAAGCTAAGGTATTTAGTGCCATTTTACAATGATATTTATCATACAATATAACTTAGAGGTCTGTGTGAGATTTATACGATAAAAGAAACAGGAAGCTTAAACTTCCTGTTTCCGAAAAAGTGTTTAATTCTATAATTCACCTCTTATTTTGAAAACCCTAAAAATCCTCTTACAAAAAAGAATTACAAAGGATTGCTTTTAATTCAACCAAAGCATTAAACACTTTTTTTATTCATAAATCCTCGACTAATAAATCAAATATGAATGCACTTTTAATAACATTATAAATATAATTACTAGGTCAGTTTTCTAAAATGAGGAAAATCAGTTTTGGTAAGAAATAACAATAATGTGTTTACCAAAAAAAGCCAGAGATTGCTCTGGCTTTTTTCGTGATTAATAGCACCTGATATTAAATTACCCTATTTTAATATTAGTTGTTAAACATAAACAACCTATTAATATTAGAAAATGATAAATATCAATTTTGATTAATAAGGTATAATTTGATAGACAATATTTAATAGAAATAGACCTACTAAAAACAATAGCATATAAATAAGCTGAACCATTTTAACATTGGTTAGAATTAACCACGATACCGTTTTGTTGGGAAAAATAAAAAGCGCCAAACCAGAAAATAGGAATGACCATCCAATTAGTGTGATTACCAGTTTGTAATTTAATTCCCAATAATTATGTAAAATAATTGTGGTTAATCCTAGCGTAATACAGATAAAGGCAGCCAGAATTAAAAATTTTTCGTCTTTAAGGTTGCTAAATATCTGTTTAATACGTTTTGGATTAAAGCTGAGTATAAAAAAGAAAATGATAAGATACCAGCCCCAAAATTTTGTAAAGAATAGTGAATTTTCCATGGCTTTATTAATTTTTTTCGTGTAATACTAATAATGGTTTGTCTGTGTGGTAGCTTATTTTTTCAACTTTACTGTGAAAAAATATTTGTTGAAAATAGTTGAGGTTTTTGGCTACCATACAAATAAGATCTATAGCTCTGCTTTCTACAAAACATTGCACAGCATCCTCTACCTTTTTATTGGTTAAATGATGAAAACTACTTTTAATGTCTGTAAAATAGTCTTTGAGCAACGTTATGTTTTCGTCTAGATCTTCTTTTAAATGTTCTTTGTTTTTATTGATATGAAGTATTCTCAGTGATGCTTTAAAGTGCTCAGTTATTTCACTTAAAGGATGCAATACATCAAGATTATATGTTAAGTTTAAATCTGTAGGAAAAGCAATTTCTTTTGGCGGTACAAATTCTGCATTTTCGGGTACAGCAAGTGTTGTGCATTTAACTTTGGTAATAACGTCTGCCGTATTGGTTCCGAGAATAATTTCACTTAAACCCGAAGTGCCTTTGGTGCCCATTACAATAAAATCTATTTGCTTCTCTTTTACAATCTTCCGAATAGAATCAATAAAAAAACCAGTTTCAGTAAGAGCAAAGAATTTATGTTTCTCTTTATTGGGTCCAAGTATTGAAATACGCTTTATAAAATTACGTAACCTTTGTTTTGTAGGTTTGATATAAGTGTTTTCTAGATAGTAAGAATCTAATGTTAAGGTCTCGTCTTGAGGGATAAAGCTGTTTAAGCTATTAACATGCAATACATAAAAACCGCATTCAATAGCATTAAAAAAATGGATGGCATACTTTATAGCATTCCACGAGTTTTCTGAAAAATCCGTTGGTAAAAGCACATTTTTCATGATATCAATAATTTAATATCTTAAATGTAGGTTCTAAAAACGGATTTTAAAATGACAAGAATCATTTTAGAAAAGTGTACTTATTTAATTTGTTTAAGTCCTTCAACATCTAAAACAACGATGTTTCTTCCTTCAGATTTAATTAATCCTTGTTCTTTAAAATTAGTTAACGTGCGAATAAAGGTTTCTGTGGCTATACCAGCAACACTTGCCAAGTCATTTCTAGATATTTTGATTGGATCGTTAGGTCTGCGATTTATTTTTTCCGCAAATTGAAGAATAGTACTAGCCGTTTTTTTATTAACCGAACTGTATGCCATTTCCAGAAGCTGGTCTTTAATGTGAGACAAATCATCTGTTAAATGATCAATTAGAGCAACGGCTAGTTTGTTGTTGTTTTTTATAATTTCTGATAATTGAAGTATCGGCAGACCAACCAATTTGGTCTTTTTCATAGCAGTAGCTGTTTCTTTATGAGGCAAATTATGGGTAAAAGAAGTATAGCCAAACAGATCGTCTTCTTTGTATAGGCTTGTGGCTAATTCCTTTCCTTTGCTGTCTAGTTTGTGGCACTTTACAGCACCTTTTGTAATGAGGTAAATAAAATTTGAATGGTCACCTTCTCTGTAGATCACCTCTCCTTTATTATACATAAATTCATTACCGTAATCGTCAAAGAAATTTTTTAAATCATTAAGGTTTATTAATTCGTTTTTTTCAGAGTAATTTTGAACATTGTCTTGACCTTTATCCTTTAAGATACTGGCTTTGGCCAGTCTGCTTTTTATGGCACTTATTAATTCGTCTTCAGTAAAAGGTTTGGTGATGTAGTCGTCTGCTCCCAAATTCATACCTTTTCTAACGTCTTGATGTTCGGCTTTTGCAGATAAGAAAATAAAAGGGATATGCTTTGTTTTACTGTTTTTGGTTACCTCACTTAAAACTTCATAACCATCAAGTTTTGGCATCATAATATCGCAAACTATAATATCTGGTGTATTAATGTTTATGGCTTTTAAGCCAAGCTCACCATTTGGTGCTGTAATGACTTCAAAGTCTGAAAGTTCTAAAAGTTCAGCTGTGTTTTCTCTTAAAACAGTATCATCTTCTATGAGTAAAATCTTTGTCATACTTAGCTTTGTTAGGGATTTTTAGTGTTACGAGTGTGCCTTTGTTTTCTACACTCTCAATTTTTATTTGTCCACCTAAATTATCGAGATGTGTTTTTACAATACTAAGACCAATTCCTGTGCCTTGCATATTGAGCACATTTTCTGCGCGATAATAACGTGCAAATATGTTTTCCATATCTTTTTTTGGTATGCCAATACCATGGTCTTCAATCTCAAAAACAGTATCGTTTTTGTTTTGGCGAATCCTAATATCTATTTCAGAATTTTTGCCAGAATACTTCACGGCATTTTGAAGGATGTTAGATATGATTATTTCAATAATTCTTTCATCTTGGTACATCGATATGTCATCGATATCAGCTGGGTAATTAATGTGTTGTCCTTCTTTTAAAAGCATATTAGAATTGTAAACCACTTCATTAATAACCTTACTTAATCTAAAGTCTGAAAAGGAATAGTTAAATGTTCCTGTTTCTAATCTTTCAATAGATAAAAAGTCGTTTAATATGGTGTTGAGGTAATTTACTTTGTCCTTTAAGATTGCTAAGTGTTTGTTGCGTTTTGGTTGTTCTTCTGTGAGCTTATATTTTTCTAAAAGCATTAAAGATGTAGCTATGCCGCTTAATGGTGTTTTAAACTCGTGCGATACAAGCGATAAGAATTTTGTTTTTAATTCGTTGAGCTCTTTTTCTTTGCTTAATGCTTCTTGTAGCTGTAAGGTTCTTTCTTGTACTGTTTTTTCGAGTTTTATGGTGTAGTTTTTTTGCTCTGTAATATCTACAACTATGGCAACAAACACTTTTTTGTCTTTTAAAAATGAAAGCTGTAAATGTACCATTACAGGATAGGAGGTGCCATCTTTTCTAATATGAACGGTTTCAAACTCTATCTGCTCTTCTTGATTTTTTAGAAGTTTGTCAATATAATTTTTTCTAAAAGTTACTTCGTCTATACCAGATTTTAAATCTACAGGTGTCATGGATTTAAGCTCGTCTAAAGCGTAGCCTATGTTTTTAAGAGCTCCTCTATTGGCATTGATAAACTTGAGAGTTTCAGCATCAAAAACATAAATTTCGTTAAGTGATTCATTAAAGATTTTTGCTAAATGGTTCTTTTCTTCTTCAGCTCTTACGCGTTCGGTAACATCGTTTTGTACACCAATAAAGTGTGTTACAATACCTCTTTTGTTGGTTATGGGAGTGATGTATAAGTCATTATAAAAAAGGGTGCCATCTTTTCTGTAATTTCTAAGTGTTACGATACAGCTTTCACCATTTTTTATTGCTTTTCTTAGTTTAGGTAACCCTTTTTGATCTCTGTCAGTGCCTTGTAGAAACCTACAGTTTTTGTTTAAGATTTCTTTTTTTGAATAACCTGTTAATTTTTCAAAAGCAGGATTGTAATAAATAACAGGATTATCTGGTTTTAAAGCATCTGTAATTAAAATACCATTACTTGCAGATTCTAGTGCTTTGCTTCTAAGCATAAAATCAAATTCATTTTCCTTCTGCTTAGAAATATCTCTAACCAATGCCATAACATAGGTTTTGTTATAGATATTAAAAGGATTAAGCTCAACCTCAACTGGGATGATGTCTCCATTTTTTTTTAGACCATAAACATCTGCGGTTTTTCCCATTTTAGTACGCTTGTAATCTTCAATAAAGCGTTCTACATTTTTACAGTGAGATTTGTGGTAGTTAGAAGGTATGAGAATGTCTATTGGTTTGTCTTTGAGCTCAGACTTTTTATAACCAAATACATGTTCTGCCATACTGTTAACTTCAATAATATGTTGTTTTTCGTCAACAATAATTATAGCTTCTGAGACGGCTTCGAGAAGAATATTGAATATTTCCTGGTCTTGTTTAATCATGCCAAACAAGTAATTGGTGTATCCTTTAAAGGTAAGCAATAAATAATGATTATTTTATGATAATGATCAATATCATTCGTTATTTCTGAGGATTTAAATATCTTTTATGTATAGTAATTTTAATCAAAATGAATAAGGACTTTTTAATCCATTTAGGATATGTGTTTTACGCCATTTCTAAGGCTGATGATAACTTATCTTTTGAAGAATATGTTAAGTTGTCTGAAAGCCTACAAAAGCGATGGCCTCATCTTAGGGAAGCTGAACAAGATGTCGTAAAAAATCAGTTCAATAAATTACAAAAAGACAATGCTTCAGCAGAAAACAGCTTTTCTAGGTTTATTGAATTTCTACATCAAAATCCTAAATTATTTACAGAGGAATTACAAAAGCTTATTCTTAAGACTGGGAATGACATTGCCTATGCTTTTGCTAAAATCAATAAATCTGAATTAAACTTTATGGTAAAGTTGAGTCTAGAGTTTAAGAAACTACAAGAATAGTTCTAATATGAAGTCTAAATAGAATCAAATTTCTAATTCATTTCAATTTGTTAAAGTGTATAAAAAATCACCTAAGTTGATGAATATCATTGTGCTAGGTTTATAGTTTGCTTTCCTTTGGATAAAACTTAAAACATGTTGTTAACTATTATCATATTGTTGTTTTTATCATTAATCATTTACTTGTTATTAATGCCAATGATTTTGGTTATAGATACAAAAAACGAGCAATATTATATTCAGTTAAAAGGTCTTACAAGAGCAGATGTAATTAAAGATGATAAAGAGATTTTTATAATAAGATTAAAACTGTTCTTTTTAAAATTTAATATCCATCCGCTAAAAGCCAAAAAAGAAAAGAAATCTGAAAAATCAAAAGCAGTAAAGGTTGATAAAAAAACAAAGAAATTAAGTTTTAGAACTGTAATAAGAATAATAAAATCCTTTAAGGTGAAACAGTTTTACATGAATATAGATACGGGAGATTGTATTGCAAACTCAAAATTGTATCCAGTATTTTCTTTTTTAAACTATCAATTTGGAGGATTCCATGTTAATTATAAAGGTCAAAACACATTAGTATTGGCTGTTGAGAATAGACCAATACGCATTATAAAATCATTTTTCAACATTTAAAATATTAATATTATGGAACTACATTTAGAAGAATTATTAGGACAAGTGACAGATTTTATGAAAACAGAAGCTAATGCAGATACTGTAATTGGTAAAGAGTTTCAACTGGGAGAATTTAAGTGTGTACCTGTAATAAAAGTAGGCATGGGATTTGGCTCAGGTGGAGGAGAAGGTTCTGAAAATAAGGGTAAAAAAGGTGAAGGTATAGGTGCAGGAGCAGGTGTAGGAATCGAACCTTTAGGATTTTTAGTTACTCGAGAAAATGAAATCTCTTTTATTGAAGCTGGTAAAGCTCATGGTCTTGCAGCTGCATTTGAAAAAGTACCAGATTTAATTGAAAAATTTGCTGAAAGTAGAAATAAAGAGGTTATTGCCAATTAGTCGTTTCTACAGTAAAAACTGAACTTAAAAAGCTGAGCGACATAGTTGCTCAGCTTTTATTTTAAAATGTTTATTCCTAATCGCTTTTTGCTTTGGAAGCTTTCTTTTCTTGGCGTTCTAACTTTCTAAAATAACCACGTGTTAAAAAGTTATGCTTCAAAGCTTCCATGTTTTCATTAAATTTTTCGGTGCCTTCATTAATGTTTTTTATGGTCGATTTTAAATCATTGACCAGAGCAGTGTCTTTTGTAATATAGTTATAGGCACCTTCGCTAGAGTTCAAATCATTTACAACGGTATTTATGTTGTTTAAAATTGAATTGATTTCATTACTAGACGTTTCAAGATTATTTACAATACTTTTTAGTTGTTTTCCTGAAATTGAATCATTTAATACCATACCCAAAACAGAATCGTCATTAGTTTTTATTGAAGAAATAATATCCGTTAATTCATTTATGGCCTTTGTTGCTCCTTTACTTGCTGTTTTAAGATTGTAGACCGATTGTTTAAGGTCTTGTGCCATTATGGTGTCGTTTAGTAACAACCCAATAGTGCCTTCACCTTCGAGCATCTCGGTTGTAATTTTTAGTAAATCAACAGTTAACAAGGCTGCATTTTCTGAGCCGACACTCAGTGTGCTAAGAATATCATCGGCACCTATTTTGCTGAAGGACTCAATAATATCACCGTTTTCAATAATAGATGCTGTGCCTTTTCCAGGAACAATATTTACAATCATATTACCCACCAATCCATCCGAACCTATTGTGGCTATGGCGTCTTTTTTAATATGTTGTATAATTTTTTCCTCTATGTTCATATCTACTTTAATGGTTGAATCGTTAACCATATTAATGGATTTTACGGTACCTATATCAATACCTGCATATCTAACATTGTTACCATTTTGTAAACCATTTACATTCTGAAAATAGGCGCTAATAGTAAAGGTTTTTTTAAACAGATCTTTACCTTGACCAATCATATAAACGGCTACCACAAATAAGATGGTACTAATAATAACAAATATGCCAAGCTTGGTTTTTTGTGATGATGTTTTTTTCATGTGTTTCAAATTTTCGAGAACCTGTGATTCTGTAATTTATTTCTTTCTTTAGCTGTATTCATTACCTCTCAAATGCCCATTATGGGCTTTCATAATTCTTGTTTAAAAAATGCTTTAATTTTTGGATCTTCTGATGCTGAAAGCTCTTTGTAAGTGCCTTCAGCATAGTCTATGCCGTCTATCAGTAAAATCATCCTATCAGAAATAACTCTTGCACAATCCACATCGTGTGTTATAATGAGTGCCGAGGTGTTGTATTTTTTCTGAATGCTTTGCATTAAGATAATAATTTCTTTGGCTGTAATAGGGTCTAATCCACTTGTTGGCTCGTCGTACAGAATGATTTTTGGTTGAAGTATTAACGTTCTTGCCAATGCCACGCGTCGCTTCATACCACCAGATAATTCAGATGGCATTAAATCTATGGCACTGGCCAAACCTACATTTTCTAATGCTTCAATAATCATACTTTCGGTATCTGTATCTTTTTTAAATTTTTTTGAATGACGACGCAATGGAAATTCCAAGTTTTCACGAACACTCATAGAGTCATATAATGCACTACCTTGGAATAGGAATCCGATATCAGCTCTTAAAATATCAAGCGCTTCTCTATCTAGTTTGGTAATGTCGTTTTTCATTACTGAGATTGTACCACTATCAGCTTCCATAAGACCGACGAGACACTTTATCATCACAGATTTTCCAGAACCAGATTTTCCCATGATAACGAGATTTTCCCCTTGGTGTAACTCTAGATTAAAACCGTTCAATACATGATTATCACCAAAGCTTTTGTGCAAATCTTTGATTTTTAATACAATATCTCTTTTTGATATGTCTGTGTTTTCATTCATAAGTCATAAAAAATATCAGCAACAAAAACAGCTATAAAGTCTATTATAAATAGTAAAAGTGATGTAAATACAACAGCAGAGTTTGCGGCTTTCCCAACACCAGCAGTTCCTTTTGTGCTGTAATAACCTTTATAGCAACCAACAATACCAATAGCTAAACCAAAAAAGAAAGTTTTGATGGTCGCAGGAATAATATCACCAAATTCTAAAGAGTTAAAAACCTGATTAAAGAAAAGCGTAAAAGACACATTCCCTTTTACATTTTCTACCAGAAATGAACCAAATAACGCCAAGGCATCACCAAAGATTACAAGTAACGGCAGCATTAATGTTACTGCCGAAACTCTCGTAACTACTAAAAATTTAAAAGGATTTGTGCCAGAGACTTCCATGGCATCAATCTGCTCTGTAACTCGCATAGAGCCTAATTCTGCACCAATACCAGAGCCAATGCGACCTGCACAAACCAAAGCCGTAATAATTGGACCAATTTCTCTAACAATAGATATGCCAACCATTGATGGCATCCATGAAACTGCACCAAATTCCATTAAAGTTGGTCTGGTTTGAAGGGTTAATACCAAGCCAATTATAAATCCTGTAATGCCTACTAAAAGCAGTGATCGATTTCCCATATTATAGCATTGGCGAAGCAGTTCTTTAAACTCAAAAGGCGTCTTAAAAACTTCTTTAAAATATCTAATGGTGAAATATGAGAGGTCTCCAATTTCTGTGAAAAAGGATTTTAATTGTTTGTTTATGGAAGTAGTTTGTTCCATAGGATGTTGAATTTTCGGTAATACAAAATGTACTATCCTGTTAATTCATTGTCGTTTACTATGTTGTTTTCCCAACAATCTAGATTGTAAATGGTAGTTTCAGCAATATTGGTTAGGGCTTCATTGGTTAAAAATGCTTGGTGGCCAGTAACCAATACATTTGGCATGGCTATAAGCTTTATTAGAGCATCGTCATCAGGAATGTCATGAGACAAATCTTTAAAATAAATGCCTTTTTCATTCTCATAAACATCCATACCATAAGCTGCAATTTTTTTGTGGTCTAAAGCTTTAATTAGGTCATCTGTATTTACTATAGCACCACGTGCTGTATTAATGAGATATACATTTTCCTTCATTATATCAAATAAGTCTTCGTTAACCATGTGGTGTGTGTCGCTATTTAGTGGTACATGAAGGGAGATGATATCTGACTGCTCACATAAATTCTCTAGAGAAACATATTGTAAGCCGTAGCGTTCTGTCAATAGGTGGTCTTCTTCAATGTCATTACCTAATAATTTACATCCAAATCCATGCATAATTTTAGCCATAACAGAGCCAATCTTTCCAGTTCCAACAATACCTAAGGTTTTGCCATTTAGGTCGAAACCGATGAGGTGATTTAAATCAAAATTGAAACGTTTAATGTTATTATTGGCTTCGATAAGTTTTCGGTTTAAAGCCAAAAGAAGCGTTACCGCATGTTCTGCAATAGCATTGGGAGAATACGCTGGTACGTTGGCAACTTTAATACCTTCTCGTTTAGCAGCCTTAATGTTTACATTATCGTATCCCACAGATCGTAAGCTAATATACTTAACACCAAAACCGTGAAGTTTTTCTATGGTTAAAAAGCAAGCTTCATCTGCAGAAAAAATAGAAACTGCATCGTAACCTACAGCGTTAATAGCTGTTGATGATGATAAGGTTTCTTTTGTAAATGTAAGACTGTGCTTATTGTTATTAGCTTGCTCTAAATACGCTTTCTCAAAATCTCTAGTGCTGTAAACAAGAACTTTCATGACTTTAATTTTACTTCAGTTATAATATCTAATTTTTACGCAGGAATCACCATAAAGGGTGTCTGTAAATGCATTGCAATTTTTGATGTTGTTGGTTTAAAGAACAGGTTTTCAAAAAAGGAATGTTTGTTGTTAATCATCACAAGTAATTCAGATTTATGCTCTTGTTGATAATCATAGACCACATCTGCAATGTTTTTCTCTTCTAAAATATCGTATGTTGTTTTGTAATCCGTAAATGTTTCCTTTATAAACTCTTTATGAATTTTTTGTAAGGATGTGAGTTCTTGCATTGATATATGCAGAACTTTGATATTGCTTTTGTGTAATTCTAATATTTTTAGAATTGGTTGAAAATGCTTGTGTTTAAACGCCAGATTTAAATCTGAAGGGAATAATATATTCTCTAAACCAGCAAACTTATAATCATCTGGTACAGCAATAACAGGACAGCAACGTTTGTTTATAATTTGTGTGGTATTGCTGCCAAAAATTACTCTGTCAGAGTCTGTTTCGCCTTTTGTTCCCATTACAATGAGATCTATATTATTATCAGATACTGCTCTCGAAATACGATCTGGCAAAAAACCTTTTACGACTTCAACCTCGAACTCTTGCTCCATACCATGTTTTCGCATTAAAGAAAGTGCAAACTCATAAAGTCGCTCTTTAGATTCTTCCTGAAGAATTTTATGGATATCCTTTCCTATGAGTCCTTTTTCAATTTGATATTCATAAGAAAAGATGACTGGAGGATAGCAGTGCAAAAAGTGAAATTTACAGTCTTCATTTTTATATAATTCTAAAGCGTAGGTAATAGCATTTTTAGAATTCTCTGAAAAATCGGTAGGCAACAAGATAGATAACATAATCAACAGGTTTTGTAATTCTTTGCATTTAAAGTTATAACTAAGATTCAAATTTTCCCATGATATTTGTCAGCTAAAAAATTAATAAACAGTAGTTTAAGTTTGACTTTTTGTGAAATAAAAATGAGACTGTCTGAAAAGTGTGTTAATCTGTCATTCTGAATTTATTTCAGAATCTCAATGAACTGATTTTCAAATTATTTTAGAATCTGAAACGAGTTCAGATTGACAAAGCATTGACTTTTCAGACAGCCTTATTGATTATTACTTTAATTATAACAAGGCTAGGCTGAATAGGTTTGTTTTACAACAGCATCAGAAGATCTAAATTGATATTCTGGACTGTGAAGCATTTTGTAGTAAAGATGTTCGTTTACCTTAACTGGAATTTCGAGATTAGGGAATTTGATATGGTAAACATTTCCTTCTTGATTAACTAATCTAACTTCAATAGGTTGTTTCTTCATAATCTAACGTTTTAATTATTAAACCATAGAAATTATTACACCTGTTTCTTTTCGATAAAATTTGTTTTCTTTTCTTTAGGTTCTGTCTTTTCTGGTGGTATAATATATCTGTGGCTATCACTAAAAAAGTTTTGTCGCATAGCTTCCATTTGCTTCATTATATCATCCATGTTTTGAAATCCAGAAGGCATACCATTAGAGAAGAAATCATCTTTAAGGAAGTCATCAGAAAAGAATTGTTTCATAATTGAATCTCGTTCTGAGAGTCCATTTAGTCTTGGAGACTGTAGCATAGAAAAACGCTTTTGCATCATAGAGTGCATTTGGTTAAGAATGCTATCGCTCTCCATACCTTTTATATTTCCAGAAGACGACCAGCTGTAAATAGAATCGTAACGGATTATATTACCGTTTTCGTCAACTTCTTTATTTACTTTCCATGTGCCTTTAGGTTTTAGAAGACTATCTTTTTGACTTTCTAAATCTGAAGAATTTTTAGAAGAATTCTCAGTGTCTTGAGCATTACAACTTGTAGCTAAAATTGCTACAAATAAAAAGAGCATTACTTTTTTCATTTTTTACAATTTTAAATTAGACATCTGCCTCCAAAAAAATCAAAAAAAATGCCATTTCAATGTGAACTTACATTTTGTCAGTATGTCTTATTTTTGCAACTATGACAGACAATTTTGTAAACGAATTTTTTGGTATAGGTATACAAAATGGTAAAACGCCAGAGAATCTTGGTGTACTATGGAGATCAGCCCAAAACTTAGGTGCTAGTTTTATTTTTACCATTGGTAATCGGTATGCAAAGCAAGCCTGCGATACACATAATGCTGTAAAATCGATGCCTTATTTTCATTATGAATCTTTTGATGAGTTTTTTAATAATTTACCTAAAGGAGCGCGTTTGGTTGGTGTAGAGTTAACAGACGAAGCGGTAGATTTAGAAACATTTCATCATCCAAGACGATGTGTTTATCTTCTCGGAGCCGAAGACCATGGACTCTCTAATCAAGCCATAGAAAAGAGTCATTTTTTGGTAAAATTCAAATCACAACTAAGCCTTAATGTGTCTGTAGCAGGTAGTATTGTAATGTACGATAGAGGAATTAATAAGCCCAGATCGTAAGTTTTTATTTAAAACAAACCACTAATTTCACCACTGTCGCTAATGTCAATACCTTCAGATGCTGGATGCGTTGGTAAACCAGGCATACGCATTATTTCGCCAGTAATAGGAATTAAAAAACCAGCTCCAGATGCAATCTCAATCTCACGTACAGTAATTATAAAATCTTTTGGTCTGCCCAGTAATTTAGGGTTATCGGACAATGATTTTTGAGTTTTGGCTATACAAACAGGTAAGTTTTCCAAACCAAGTTCCTTTATTCTGTTTAGTTGCCGTTTTGCATTGGTATTGTAATCTACATGTTCTGCGCCATATATTTTTTGGGCAATGGTTTCAATTTTTGTTTCAATACCCATGTTCCAATCGTAAAGCGGTTTAAATTTTGCTTTATTGGCTTCTGCAACTTCAATAACATGTTCGGCAAGTTTTAAGGCTCCTTTACCACCTTTGGCCCATACATCAGCTACGGCAACTCTAATATTTTTAATCTTAGCTAAATCTTTTATCAGTTGAATTTCTTCTTTGGTATCAGATTTAAATTTATTGATAGCTATAATAGGAGTAACTCCAAATTGTTTAATATTTTCAAGATGTTTTTCCAAATTAGGAAGGCCTTGTCTTAGTGCCTCAACATTTGGTTCATTTAAAGTTTTTAAATCGGCACCTCCATGATATTTAAGGGCACGTATTGTTGTGGTTAATACTACTGCTTTTGGAGATATGTTGGCACTTTGGCATTTAATATCAAAAAACTTCTCAGCTCCTAAATCAAAGCCAAAACCAGCTTCAGTTACAGTATAATCAGAAAAAGACATTCCCATTAAAGTGCCTATAACGGAGTTGGTACCTTGAGCAATATTAGCAAATGGTCCGCCATGAATTATAGCAGGATTACCTTCAATGGTTTGCACTAAATTGGGTTTTATAGCATGTTTTAAAAGTGTGGCCATAGCTCCAGCGACTTTTAAGTCTCTAGCATATATAGGCTGTTTCGAAAATGTGTAACCGATAAAGATATTTCCTAGTCGCTTTTTGAGATCACTCAAATCTTTTGAAATACATAAAATTGCCATAATTTCAGAAGCAGCAGTAATGTCAAAGCCTGTTTCTCTTGGTATACCAGATGATGTGCCGCCAAGACCAACAATAATGCGTCGTAGCGCTCTGTCATTCATGTCTACAACACGTTTCCAAGTAATGGTTCTTGGGTCTAAGCCAAGAGAATTAGTCTTGCTTTGTATGTTATTATCTATAACCGCAGCAAGTAGATTATGAGCTTTTTCAATAGCAGAAAAATCTCCCGTAAAGTGCAAGTTAATATCTTCTAAAGGCAATACTTGTGAATAGCCACCACCTGTTGCACCACCTTTTATACCAAACACAGGACCCAAAGAAGGTTCTCTTAAAACAACAGTTGTTTTTTTGTTTAATTGGTTTAGGGCTTCAGATAATCCAATAGAAATAGTTGTTTTACCTTCGCCAGCAGGAGTAGGTGAGATTGCAGAAACCAGTATCAGATTACTTTTCTTGGCTTTATTTTTGTTAATGCAAGACAAAGGAAGCTTGGCTTTATCATTACCATACATTTCAATATTATTTGGATCAATACCAAACTTCTCAGCAATTTCGGTTATAGGCTTTAGTTTTACTTTTTTGGCAATCTGAAGATCAGTCATTTTTTTTAATATGAATTAATACAAATTCAAATTTAGACCTTTGGTTTTAGATAAATGGTGATTTTTGTCATGTGAAGAAATGTAGTCATCAATTCTAAAACTAATAAAGTTAAAGGTTGTAACTTTGCCAAAACTTTGATACATGCATAAAGCTGGTTTTGTAAATATTATTGGTAATCCCAACGTTGGTAAATCGACCTTAATGAACGCCTTTGTTGGTGAAAAGCTGTCTATTATAACCTCAAAAGCACAAACTACAAGACACAGAATTCTTGGTATTGTAAATGGTGAAGACTTCCAAATGGTGTTAAGTGATACACCAGGAATTATAAAGCCTGTTTATGAGCTGCAATCCTCAATGATGGATTTTGTAAAATCTGCTTTTGAAGATGCTGATGTTTTGATTTATATGGTTGAAATAGGAGAGAAGGAACTTAAAGATGAGGCCTTTTTTAAGAAAATCACCAATTCTAAAATTCCAGTATTATTACTACTGAATAAAATAGATAACTCTAACCAAGAGCAATTAGAAGAGCAAGCTGAGCTATGGCAAAATAAAGTGCCAAATGCAGAGTTTTATCCAATTTCAGCGCTTAATGGATTCAATGTTCAAAATGTGTTTCAGAGAATTATTGAGCTATTACCAGAGTCTCCACCATTTTATCCAAAAGATCAATTAACCGATAAGCCAGAGCGCTTTTTTGTTAATGAAGCAATTAGGGAAAAAATTCTACTTCACTATAAAAAGGAAATTCCATATTCTGTAGAAGTTGATACCGAAGAGTTTTTTGAAGAGGAAAATATTATAAGAATCCGTTCTGTTATTATGGTAGAGCGCGATACACAAAAAGGGATTATTATAGGTCATAAAGGTTCTGCTTTAAAACGCGTTGGAGTAGAAGCCAGAAAAGATTTAGAAAAGTTTTTTGGTAAACAAATTCACTTAGAGTTGTATGTTAAGGTGAACAAAAACTGGAGAAGTAACCAAAATCAGCTAAGACGTTTTGGGTATAACCAAAAGTAAATTATTCGACTGCATGTATGTCTTTACTACGCAACGTGTCTCGCATAAAGTGGTGTAGCTGGTGCATTTGTTCCATACCAGCTTTTTTACCAAGTCTTCCACTAAAATAAAGAGCAAACCATACAACTACCATGAGTAAGGTGACAAAAAGTTGTATGGCAAAATTATTTCCCAAAGACCAATTAACATAAGCCCAAATCCCAAAGCCAATAAAGAAACCTGCAACTGCAAAGTGAAAGAACATAAACATGGTCCAAACAGTTGGATTAGGACCAAATAGGCCATAAATGGTGCTAAGCTGCTTATTGTCGTAATCCTCATTGATTTCAAGATGCAGTTGTGGTGACCAAAAATGCTGTTTAGCTTTAGGTATTTTTATAAACACATGGTCGTCTACACGCGTTACTATGAAATTTGATTGGTTTTTGCTTTCAGCTTCAAATAAGGAAAGTAAACTTTCATTGTCTTGGCTGACATTGAATTTAAATCTTGGCCTTAAAATTATATCGTTAGAAAGCTCCATCTCGTAATAAAAATCAAATTCAATTTACATATTTTCCTATTTAAACTCAAAATATAAAATCTAATTTCATAAATCGTATATCTAAAATTAAACCCTACTTTCTTCTGTAAAAAACTAAATTTTGTATTAAAAATTACAAAATTTAGTTTCACATCAGGAACCACTTCGTTAGTCCATAAATTTTTTCATTCGTTTTTATAAATTATCGAATGAAAAAATTCATGTACTTTTGCTTCCGCTTACAGGATATGTAATGCAGATTAAATTATAATTTATGGGAAACATTGTTGCAATAGTAGGAAGACCAAATGTTGGTAAATCAACGTTTTTTAATCGTTTAATAAAAAGGCGTGAAGCTATAGTTGATGCCGTTAGTGGTGTAACCAGAGATCGTCATTATGGTAAAACCGATTGGAATGGAAGAGAGTTTTCACTCATTGATACTGGTGGTTATGTCGTTGGAAGTGATGATATTTTTGAAGCCGAAATAGATAAGCAGGTAGAATTGGCTATAGACGAAGCAGATTCAATAATCTTTATGGTAGATGTAGAGACAGGTGTTACTGGTATGGATGAGGATGTGGCTAAGTTGTTGAGAAAGGTAGAAAAACCGGTTTTCCTTGTTGTAAATAAAGTAGATAACAATAAGCGAGGTGAAGATGCTGTTGAATTTTATTCACTTGGTTTAGGTGAGTATTATACCATTGCAAGTATTAATGGCAGTGGAACGGGAGATTTATTAGATGCTGTTGTAGAAGCTTTACCAGAAAAAGAAGAAGTAGAAGAAGAGCAACTACCAAGATTTGCTGTAGTTGGTCGTCCTAATGCAGGTAAATCGTCATTTATAAATGCTTTAATTGGTGAAGATCGTTATATCGTAACAGATATTGCTGGTACAACCAGAGATTCTATAGATACGAAGTATAACCGTTTTGGATTTGAATTTAATCTTGTTGATACAGCTGGTATTCGTCGTAAATCTAAAGTTAAAGAAGATTTAGAGTTTTACTCTGTAATGCGAAGTATTAGAGCCATTGAGCATTGCGACGTTTGCTTGTTGGTGTTAGATGCCACCAGAGGTTTTGATGGACAGGTACAGAATATTTTTTGGTTAGCTGAGCGTAACAGAAAAGGAATCGTTATTCTGGTAAATAAATGGGATTTGGTTGAAAAGGATAACAAAACAGCCAAAGAATTTGAAAAACACATCAGACAAGAAATAGCACCTTTTACAGACGTACCAATTGTATTTATTTCGGTATTAAATAAACAACGAATATTTAAAGCGATTGAAACGGCAGTTGAAGTTTATAAAAACCGTACGAAGCGTATTAAAACAAGTGTACTAAACGAAACGCTTTTACCAATTATAGAAAATAATCCTCCGCCAGCATACAAAGGAAAATATGTGAAGATAAAGTATATTATGCAGTTGCCAACTCCGCAACCACAGTTTGCATTTTTCTGTAATTTACCTCAATATGTTAAAGATCCTTACAGACGTTTCTTAGAAAACCAACTTAGAGATCACTTTGATTTTAATGGAGTACCTGTAAGTGTTTACATGCGAAAAAAGTAATATCTTTACTTTGCTATGAAAATCCATAAGTTGTTTTTGTTTGGTGCATTAGTACTATCATTTAGGCTATTTGCTCAAGACGCTCCGCCAGAAATAAGTGTAATAGGAGAGCAGTATTATTGTTCAGATACTCCAATGAATATTGTGACATCTGTTTCTATTACAGACCCAAACCCAGAAGATACAACCTTACAAGAGGTATTTATACAAATTGCAGAAGGTTATGAATTAGGTGAAGATACATTAGTTTTAAGTGGTGTACATCCTAATATCTCTTCAGTTTGGAATGCAGCTCAAGGACAACTTGCATTATTTGGACCAGCAACTTTTGAGGAGTTCGAATCTGCAATTGAGGATGTGCTTTTTCAGACCACTCAAACCAACTTTACACAAGATAGACAGTTTTCTATAAATCTTGGTAATGCTAATTATTTACCAAGTACAGGTCATTATTACTTTTATGTCTCTAGTCCTGGTATAACTTGGACGCAAGCTAGAGACGCAGCTGCTAATCAAGATTATTATGGATTAACAGGTTATTTGGCAACGATAACTTCAGAAGAAGAAGTACAATTAACTGGTGAGCAAACCTCTGGTACCGGATGGATAGGTGCATCAGATGCAGAAACGGAGGGAACGTGGAAATGGGAAACAGGGCCAGAAGCAGGTACCGTTTTTTGGCAAGGTACTGCTAATGGCAATCCAGTAAATGGTGAGTTTTCGTATTGGAATTCTGGAGAACCAAATAACGCAGGTGATGAAGATTATGCACATATAACTTCACCAAATATTGGTATACTTGGTTCTTGGAATGATTTAGCTGTTACAGGAGATACAAATCCGGGTGGAGCTTATCATCCTCAAGGGTATATTGTAGAATTTGGAGGATTGCCTAATGAGCCCGAAATTAATCTCTCTGCATATAGTACTATTATAATGCCGAGGATTTTGTCTGAAGATGTATCCGTTTGTGGTACAGAACAGGTAACAATAAATATAGAGTCTTCAACCAACCAAGCAGATTGGTACACTTCAGAAACTTCTATAATTCCAGTCTATTCTGGGCTTTCATATGATGTTATGTTAACAGAATCTACAACGTTTTGGATAGATCCTTCCGTGTTAATGTGTTCTAACGCATTACAGCGTTTTCCTGTTACGGTAACGGTTAATTCAACTCCAAGTGTAAACAATATTACAATAGTACAATGTGAGGATGAGGTTATAGATGGTTCTTCAAATTTCAATCTAAGTGAATACAATGATGCTATTGTAAGTGGAGATTTGTCTAATATCGAGGTTGCATACTATTCTGATGCCGATTTTTTAAATCAAATTGATGATCAGAGTTATGTCAATACAGTCAACAATCAAACCGTTTTTGTTGTAGCAACCAATACAATAACACAATGTAGTAATCAGGCTGAAGTACTTTTGGTTGTAAATACTGAGTTGTCTCAATCTGTTACTTTAGAAGCGTGTGATAGTTTAGATGAAACGGGATTGGTAAGCTTTGATCTCATGTTAGCAGAAACAGTTATTTATGCAAACGAAGGGTTTGATAAAGAGGTTGAAGGATTTTATGAAACCTATAACGATGCTTTGCTGCTTCAAAACCCGTTAAATATTAATTACACAAATAACCAACCGTACTATCAAGTTATTTATGCTCGTGTTCAACAAGATGGTAATTGTCATAGTATAGTTGAAGTGGTGTTGAATGTTAAGCCACTTCCTGAACTCTTAGAGGACGAAACCGTTTTTTATTGTTTAAATACATTTCCGGAAACCATTTCACTATATGGAGGTATAGTTAATGATGTGCCAAACAATTATTATTACAACTGGTCAACAGGAGAAACAACAATTAATATTGATGTTAACGAACCAGGAACATACACGGTAGATGTTACAAGACCAAATGGTTGTACAAATCAGCGTGTGATTACGGTTTTAGCTTCTAACACAGCTACGATTGAAACGATTGAAATAACGGACATTTCTGAGAATAATACCATTACAATTTTAGCCTCAGGAGAAGGTGAATATCTCTATGCCTTAGATGATGAAAATGGACCATATCAAGAGTCTAATACTTATGAAGATGTGGCAGCAGGAGTGCATACAGTTTACATCAAAGACATAAAAGCAGATTGTGGTATTGTTTCAGAAGATATATCAGTTTTAGGATTTCCAAAATTCTTTACACCAAATGGTGATACAGTTAATGATACCTGGCAGATTAGTGGTTTCTCATCTCAGTTTCCTGTAACTGCTTCGGTTAAGGTTTTTAATCGATTTGGAAAACTCATCACAATTCTGAATGAGTCAAACTCCCAATGGGATGGTACTTACAATGGAAAAGTATTACCATCTGATGACTACTGGTTTGAGGCAAAATTAGCTGATGGAAGAACTTTTACAGGCCACTTTGCTTTAAAGCGTTAGAAAAACTTTATCGTTCTTTTAAGAAAATTCATACGATTTATTATTTTATTGCGTTAAAGCTTTAGCTATTTTATTAACCATCAATCAATCTCTATGAAAAAACTAAGTTTAGTTTTTGCATTACTCTTTGCATGTTTTACTTTTTCTCAAGAAAAAACTTTCAAAATTACAGGAACACTAATAGCCGAAGATTCTAATCTACCCATTGAATCTGCAACAGTTTATTTAGAGCGTATTAAGGATAGTAGTATTGTTTCTTATACCATTTCAGACAAAAACGGTTTTTTTAAAATTGAAGGACGAACCTTTGATGAGCGTCTTAACTTTTTTGCATCTTATGTGGGTTATGGAGTCTATAAAAAGGAAATAGATGTAACAAAAGATGTGATAGATTTAAAGACCATTTCTATGCAGTTAGATAATCAGCTCAATGAAGTGCTTATAAAATCTACGGCTCCTATAACCATAAAAAAAGACACCTTAGAGTTTAATGTAAAGTCTTTTAAAACCAAAAAAGATGCAACTGTAGAAGATTTATTAAAGCAATTACCAGGTGTGGAAGTAGACGAAGAAGGTAAAATAACCGTAAATGGTAAAGAGGTAAATAAAATTTTGGTGAACGGTAAACCGTTTTTTGGTGATGACCCAACCATAACAACAAAAAATCTAACTAAAGATATTATTGAAAAAATTCAGGTTGTAGATACCAAAACAAAGTCCGAAGCTTTCTCTGGAGAAGCTGGAGACAAAGAAAATAAAACCATAAACCTAACCATAAAAGAAGAAAACAATAAAGGTGTTTTTGGTAGAGTTGCTGCTGGTGCTGGTACAGATGATCGCTACGAATACGCTGGTATGGTTAACCTTTTTGATAATGATAGACGTATCAGTGTTCTTGCTGGTGGAAATAATATAAACTCACCCGGTTTTAGTTTTGGTGAACTGTCTAAAATGTTTGGTAATGCTAGTAGTGTATATATTAATAGTAATGGTTCTTTTAGATTTGACGGTCGATCTTTTGGCGGAGGCCAAGGTATTACAACATCTAGAAATGCTGGCTTAAATTATGCCGATGTTATTGGTGAAACTGTAGATATTTCTGCAGATTATTTTAACTCATCCAGTAATTCTGAAAATGAAACCATAACCGAGCGCGAAACCATTTTAGCAGACTCCAGATTTTTCACAAATTCTAGATCGCGATCAGATAATGATACCGACAGCCATTCTGCAAATCTCGAATTTGAGATTGAAACAGATTCTACATTTCAAATTAATATAGAACCTTCTTTTGGGTATTCTAAAACCAGAACATTCTACAATAGCAATGAGGAAACTTTAGATGAAGATATGGTGCTTACCAACCAATCTTCAGTAAATTCTGATGTTGAAAGTTATGCCAGGGAATTTTCGGCAGATATATCTGCAACAAAGCGTTTTGGGAGCAAAGGAGCCTTTATAAGAGCAGAGCTAGAAACTAATGTGAGCAAACAAGAAAGTGATGATTTTTTGAACTCGGTTGCTGAAATTTTTGGCACCGAACCAGAAACTATTGTTAGAGATCAGTTTACGGATGGAGTTAATGATAGTTATGGATTTTCAACTCAATTAACCTATAGGCTGCCAATAATTGCCAAGAAGTTTTTTCTAAATTTTGAATATGAGTTTTCAAGAGACAAAGAAAAAAACCGAGAGAGTACATTTGATTTTAATGATGTTTCTCAAGAGTTTGATGAGTTTAATACAGCATTGAGTACAGATTTTGAATATACAGACTCTAGGAGTATACCTACAGTTGGTGTAACTTACAGTGGTGAAAAATTTTATACAAGATTAAATATTGGTTATAATATTCGCACATTAGAAAATAATGACTTATTGCGACCTCAGTTCAACGTAGAACGACAGTTTAAAAACTTGGAAGCAAGTTATAGAGTAAATTATCGATTTAGTCCTAAAGCCTCTATTTATGGTAGTTACTGGTTGAGTAATAATCCTCCAGCCTTACGTCAGTTACAAGCATTTACAGATGTGTCAAACCCATTAAGCATTATCATTGGTAATCCTAACTTAGAGCCATCTAACAGACATAGTTTTTATGCAGGTTATAATGGGTTTGATTGGCAAAAACGAACAGGGTTTTACGCCAATGTCAATGCTAGTTTTACCAACAATCAAGTCGTTTCTAAAACAGTTATAGATCCTGAAACATTAGTGAGAACAACAACATATGAGAATGTAGATGGTAACTCTAGTTTTGGTGTGTCTGCTACTTATAGTAAGGAAATTAAGTTAGATACCTTAAAATCGGTAAAGCTTAATTTCAGAACACGATACAACAGAAGTAAGAACATCAACTTTAATAATGATGTGCAATATGCTAGTACAGTAAATACAATAACTCCACGATTAGGTATAGATTTTATTTGGGATAAGGTGATGGAATTAAAACCTTATTACGAAATTAATATTTCAAACAATGCCTATGATATTGAAGCGTTTGATGACAGAAACTTTACGCGTCACAATGCAGGATTAAGAACAGCAACGTTCTTGCCCAAAAAATTTGAGTGGGAAAACGATATTCGATTTAATTATAATCCTAATGTGGCTCAAGGCTTTCAGAAAAGTGCATGGTTTTGGAACTCTACTTTAACTTATAGTCTTCTAAAAGATAAAGGGTTGATTTCTTTAAAAGTGTACGATTTACTTAATCAAAACACCAATGCAAGACGTATAGCAACACAAGATTATATTCAAGATTCTCAAAGTACTGTTTTACGACAATACTTTATGCTTGGCTTTAGCTACAAGTTTAATAGCTTGGGTTCTAAAGGCGAGACTGGAGATGATGATTTCTTCTTTTTTTAATAATAATTTAAAAATGTATTATATTTTTTCAAGTTGAATAAATGCCTCTTCGGCTTTTATTATTTGATTATAAAACTCTTTCAAATAAGCATATTCAGCAGCTGAGAATGTCTTTTTTAATATGTACAATCTCGAAGTTATCATAATAGCATCCTCTGACTGAGATACATTTAACATAAAATTACCGCCACTATTTGGTAAAGAAATACCTTTTTTTTCAGGTAGTTTAGTTATGTTGTATGTGTTTGGCGGAATATTAATTTTCACTGTATAGAGAAATGTTCTTGGATATCCATAATCTACATCATAAGTGCGTTCGTCTAATTTAAATGGGTTTTTTGAAATCTTATTAAAGAAAAAAGGGTTTATTCGAATAATACTGGAGTTGTCATAACTATGGTCTAGAGTAATCCCGAATTTTTGCTTTAATGGCTTGTCTAAGTCTAATTCATTTTCAATTTCATATTCATCTACGAGTATATTAGGATTTTTAGTTTCAAAATCATCCAAATATTCATCATCAGACATAGCATCGAGGTCTTTTCTTTCATCCAATGCATAGTAACCACTTTTTGTTATTCTCAACTCACCTTCTAGTTCGTTTAAATCATTGAAGTCTAATTCTGATTGCACATTTACAATAGACAAGGATTTTGTTTTAAGGGGTTCCCAATAACTGCCGTTTTCAAAATCTAAAATCCTTCCATCCCCATTTAAACATTTAAACGGAATTTGCCCAAACGCTAATTTTTTATCTGTAGCATCAAGGAAATATGACTTGTCATCAATAACAGCTTTTACAGTAATATAGTTAAAGTCCTTTGTTATTGGATAGAGCTTGGTAGGCAAACCATTATTTCTGGTAGATGAGGCAACAAGATAATTTTCTATTCCAGCAGCGTTTAAGCTATTATGCAAAACAAGATTTATAGCATCTACACTTCCAGTGCCTTCATCAAAGGTGTTTTTGACTTTAAGTTTTCCTTGGGTCCAATATTTGCCGTTCCAAAACATTTTATTTTGGATGTATTTGTAAATTTCTTTGGCTTTATCAAGAGTGTTTTCAATATTTAATAGTTCTTTTGGTAAGTTCTTTTTAAAGAAATTTTGTTTGGAAGTTTGATTGTCTAAAAACTGACGTTTTAAGGTTTTGTCAGCATCTTGCCATGTTTTGGTATATCTTTTTACTGCTCCACGAACATCTGTGTAAGATAAGCGGTCTAAGATAAGGCGTGATAGGTAGTTTTTTTTGCTAAGCATGTAGTCCTCTTCTTTAAAAGCAGGTACGTTCTCCATGCCATAAACATAATTAACGCAACCACCACTACCTAAGCCAGGTACATGAATACAATTTTTGGTAGAACTGATGTCATTTTTGTCTAACTTTTTGTTTCCAACTAAGCGAATATTGTATTTATAGTTGCCTAGTATTGCTGCGGTATATTCACTTTTTAACTTGGGTATTTCACTTTGAAAATACCAATCGTCTAATCTTGAGTAAGGACTAATAACACTGTAAACATATTCTATAACACAGCCTTCTTTTAGGTTGGGTAATGTAAATTTAGTTTTGCTCCAATATTCAGTTTCTTTAGTGGTGAATATGTCATCTTCTTTTAACCAAGTTTTGTCAATAACATCACCTTTTAAATTATAAGTTACAGCCTTAATGTTACTTACAATTTCTTTATCATAAAAAGAAATATTGATGTTGGCTAAATCATAAGCCTCTTTATTAAAGATTTTAACTCTGTAATAGTAGTCTGTTCTAAATTTATAATCACTTTCTTCATCTATATATGTGTTGGCATGTTCGTACAATACCAAAGCATTTGCAAGTGTATCTTTATCATAAAAATACATTTCTAACTCATCTTTATTGATGTTTTCAATAGAAGTAGATTTATGTTTCTGGGCAAATAATGTTGATTGTAATACTAGAAATATTATGGTTGTAAAGTAGGCTTTTATCATTGATGGGATTTTTTTAGAATAAGTCTCAGATTTTCCTGTTTAGCAATTTGTTTTCTAAATAATCTATATGTATTGTAATTTTCTTTGGGGTAATTCCCTTGATTAATGCTGCATGTAATTTTACAAGATATTTTATTGTTGTTTATTTTTTCAAAGATTCTATAATACTCCCCAAATTTAGTTTTTATTTCAACGGTCTCTGGTAATAAACCAATTTCATAACCTTCCGGGATTTCTATAATGTAGTTGTCTTCGTCTTTATAGCCATTTTCTATGATAAATGGTAGTTGTCGATTTCTTTGTCTTCTAGGTATGTAGCGATTTTTATTAAAAAAATTAACTGTAAATATGTAGTCTTTGCCATTAAGAGTAGCATAATCATTTACCTTTAGACTCAGTTTTTCTGTAAACTGTACATTGTCTCTATCATTTATAGCTTCAGAAAAAATAATATCTAAATTATTAATGTAACTCCAAGTTTCTGTTTTATAATGTTTGTGGAGGTCATCTTCATTTAAACTTGAGAGATGATACTTGTTACTGTATTTAATACCTGTAGAAATACGTTCTAAATCAGCTACTAAACCGCCATTCTTATTGAGTTTTATATCAGCGTGTGTAACTTGTAAATTTGTATGGTTCTTATAAGAGGGTGTTCTTTTAATTTCTCCTCCATTTGGGGTAATTACTAAAACGTCTCTATCATCTGTAAAATCACTCAAAAAGCCAAATGGTAAGGTTTGGCTGGTACATTCTAACCATAATTCATTTTCATTATTGGGAATATTAAGAATAACATGGTTTCCTTGTATTGAAGCAAAATCAGAATCTATGTTGCGTCTGTTTCCTGCATAAACAATTGAATAATAAGAAGGAATGCCAACAGCCTCAAGAAGTGCTTTCATATAAATTGTTAGTCCTTTACAGTCACCATAAGCAAGTTTTTCTACGTCCGATGCGTTTACGGGTTGCCAACCACCAATCCCAACCTGAACACTAATGTAACGAGTTTTGTTTTGCATGTAAGTATAAAGAATCTTGGCTTTCTCTATATTATTTTCAGCATTTTTAACTAGGTTCTTAGCTTTTATGATCGTGGTTTCATCTAATTTTGTTTTTCCGGCAAGAAGCTCGTTGTTCATCCATTGCCCAAACCCTCTCCAGTCTGTGGCCTGTCCTTTAACTCCTCTCAATGTAAAGCTTTCTAATGAAACTAAAAGATTTGGTAAAATATTAAAATAATAGTCGCTATTACTTTCATACTTTATTGCTGGTTGATTTTTTAAAGTATAATTAATACTATTCGTTGTGTCTTTTGTAATATTATAGTTTTCGAAATTTGCCGCCTTACTTCTTATTTTTAAATTATTAGGGTTATGAATGCTGTAACTACTATTTTCTACAGCTACATTATATGAGTGTATGGGATACCATGTAGGTATCAATGCCGTCGAGGCTGTTTTATATTCATATTCAAAAATTGCTGTGTAAGGATATGTATTGGGTGTATAATCTACATATGTAACTCTATCGTCATTATATAAAGAAAAACCGTCGGTAGCATTAATATCAATAAATTTTGATTTTGATATTTTTTCAATTTCGTTTCCGTTTACATCGAAAATTCTTAGAGAAATATCGTTAATCTTTGTGTCATCTCCGTAATGTAAATATGTATCCAAAACAAGGTCGCCATTTTGATTTAAAATAGTGATAATCTCTTTTTTGCTTACAACCATTTTATCATCTGACAATAGAGTTATACTTGTGTTATTTTGTCTAATAACAGCATTAGCATTTTCTTTCAGTTCATTAGGTATTGTAAGAGCACTTGTTTGGACTTCTTGAGAGTGAGTGGTCTGTAAGAATAAGGTAAGAAAACAAAGTAGGTTTATTAATTTCATTAAGATTTTTTAAGTTACCAACCACCAGATGCACCTCCACCACCAAAGCTTCCGCCTCCGAAGCCACCACCAAAGCCTCCGCCTCCAAAGCTTCCACCAGATGAAGAGCCACCAAAAATACCACCTCCAGAAGATGAACCTCTAGAGTAGCTTCCGCGTCCCATATTACTCAATATAATGGCTTCAAGAATACTTCTGGCATCATCGTCTTTTCTGTTGCCTCTGTTACCGCCACCACGTCCTCCACCACGTGTTTTAGAAATAGCTATGATGAAAATGATAAAAAAGACCAATAGCACAAAAAAGAATGCTATAGGGAATTCACCGTTGCTGTTTTTTCTGGTGCCTTTGTATTCACCTTGCATGACTTCAAAAATAACGTCAACACCTCTGTTGAGTCCACCATAGTAATCATTGCGTTTAAAATATGGTATGATTTCTCTGTCAATAATACGTTTGCTTAATGCATCTGTAAGTAGGTGTTCTACACCTTTACCAGTATTGATAGCGATTTTTCTATCATTTTTTGCTAATAGAATAAGTACACCATTGTCCTCTTTTTCTTGTCCAATTCCCCATTTTTCTCCCCATTGTGCACCAAGATAATTTATGTATTCCCCTTCAGTAGAATTAATGATAGCTACAACAATCTGTGTTGAAGTAGTATCTGCATACCTCCTCAGTTTTACATTTAGGGCTGAGCTATCTTGTTTAGTTAATAAATTAGAATAATCATAAACAAAATGTTGCTTGGCATCTTTAGGTTTTGGTGGAATTTTAAATTGAGAATGCCCAAGAGATATCCACACAAAAGATAGTACAGTTATTACAACTTTAAATGATGTGTTTTTTAGTCTGTACATTAGCCTTTAGAAATAGAATTATCCAACTCGTTTTGGTCTCCATGTTCCCAAGGAAAATGTTGTGCAAGTACTTTGCCAGCTTCCTTAATACCATTAATAAGCCCTTGTTTAAAGTTGCTATTTTTAAATTGAGAGGCTATTTTGTCTCTTGTAGAATTCCAGAAGTCAGAGCCAACAATATCATTAATGCCTTTGTCACCATAGATTACAAAAGCCTTATTGTCTACTGCCACATAAATAAGAACACCATTTTGCTCCTTGGTATTATCCATTTTGAGATAATGAAAAACTTCCAAAGCATGTTCGTAGATATCCATGTTACATTTTTGTTCTATGTGTACACGGATTTCGCCAGAGGTTTCAAGTTCTGCAATGCGAATGGCTTCAATGATTTCCTGTTCTTCTTGTTGTGTCAGGAAATCTTCAATGTGTGGCATGATGATTTTGTTTATTACTTAAAACTCTACTTTTGGTGCTTTTTCGCTTCCAGGTTCAGATTTAAATAAAGTAGCGTCATCAAAACCAAATGCACCAGCTAAGAGATTCATAGGGAATTTTCTGATGTATATATTGTAATTTCCTGCTAGTTCGTTAAATCTATTGCGTTCAACATTAATTCTATTTTCAGTGCCTTCTAGCTGACTTTGTAATTCAATAAAACTTTTATCTGCTTTTAATTCTGGATAGCGTTCCACAGTTACTAAAAGTCTGGATAAAGCACCGCTTAATCCTTGTTGAGCTTGCTGGAATTGGGCAATGTTTTCTGGAGTTAGGTTACTTGGATCTATTGTTGTTTTTGTTGCTTCAGATCGAGCTTTAATAACTCCCTCTAATGTTTCTTTTTCGTGTGCAGCATAACCTTTTACAGTAGCTACAAGATTTGGGATTAAATCGGCTCTTCTCTGATATGAACTTTCTACATTAGCCCATTGAGCTTCATAGTTTCCTTGTTTTGTAGTCATTGAATTATAGATGTAAATACCAATAACAACTAATATGCCTAAAAGAATTAATCCCTTTTTTTTCATAATTGATAAGTTTTAAAGTTGTGTTTTTATTTTAATAAGCTGTGCTTTTATGCTTTCTAGCTTTTCAATAATTTCAAATTTTTCGAGCGATTGTTTTTTTTCTTCTTTTAAATGCACTTTTGCACCTTCTAATGTAAACCCTCTTTCTTTTACAAGATGGTAAATAAATTTAAGGTTTTTAATGTCCTCTGGTGTAAATTTTCTGTTACCCTTTGCATTTTTTTTCGGCTTAAGTATATCAAACTCCTTTTCCCAAAAACGAATTAAAGATGCGTTCACCTTAAATGCCTTGGCGACTTCACCAATACCATAATAACGTTTTTCTGGTAAATCTATATGCATATTAATCGAGGGATTGATTTTCTAGAGATGCTTTTCTTAGCAACTCATTAAACTCTGTAGCCGATAGGTTACCATAGTAGAAGTTAATAGGATTAATGCGCTCTTCATCTTTAAACACTTCATAGTGCAAGTGAGGCGCTTCTGAACGTCCTGTGCTACCAACATAACCTATTAAATCTCCACGTTTTACACGTTGATTAACACGTACATTATATTTGTACAAATGTGCATATAATGATACATATCCAAAACCATGGTCTATACGAATATGTTTTCCATATCCAGAAGCTCGATTGTCGGCACGTTTTACAATACCATTTCCCGTGGCATAAATTGGAGTGCCTCTTGGTGCTGTAAAATCCATACCAAAATGAAACTTTCTAGCTTTTGTAAATGGGTCTGTTCTATAACCGTAACCCGATGCCATACGCGTTAGGTTTTCGTTGCGTACAGGTTGAATTGCTGGTATGGCTTCTAAAAATTTTTCTTTGTCTTCTGCTAATTTTGCAATTTCGTCCAAAGACTTAGATTGCACAACAATGGCTTTTTCTAAAATATCTAAACGTTTGTTACTTTCTGCAATTAATTGAGAGTTATCATAACCTTCAAATTTTTTATATCTATTTACACCACCAAATCCAGCACGTCGTTGTTCTTCTGGTATTGGGTTGGCTTCAAAATACAAACGGTAAATGGCATTGTCGCGCTCCTCAACATTTTCTAATGCTGCAATGGCATCGTCCATGCGCTTGTTTAACAATTCGTACTGAATTTGCATGTTTTGGAGTTCTCTTGCGAGTTGGCGCTCTTTAGGAGATTCTATGTACTGTCCGGCAATAAAAATAAATAAAAAGGCAAAAAGTGCAGCGGCTACTAAAAACACAAAAGCGTACTTAAATGTTGTGCGTTTTTTTCGCTTTATCTTCCGATAAGAAAGCGTTTCAGCATCGTAATAATATTTTACCTTAGCCATGTTCTAATTTATACTATTTTTGCAGCATTAATGGACATTAAGTGTTCTACAAACTTTGCGAACTTTCAAACCTACAAAAATATTTCCATTTTAGGTTTAATTACCAAAATTGAAATATTTGAATCAGGTTCTCTCTGACTATAAAATTAAATAAAAATGACAGAGAAAATATAAAGATTGTTTTGCAATTGTGGTAATATTAACAAAACAAGCTATAATTTTAATATGACGTCTCAAGAAATTCGTTCTAAGTTTTTAAATTTTTTTGAAGGAAAGAAGCATCTTATAGTGCCTTCTGCACCATTGGTTCTTAAAAACGATCCAACCTTAATGTTTGTAAATTCTGGAATGGCGCCTTTTAAAGAATTTTTTCTTGGAAATAGTGAACCAAAAAGTAACCGAATTGCAGATACCCAAAAATGTTTAAGAGTTTCTGGTAAACACAACGATTTAGAAGAAGTGGGTTATGATACTTACCATCACACACTTTTTGAAATGCTCGGTAATTGGAGTTTTGGCGACTACTTTAAAAAAGAAGCTATTGCTTGGGCTTGGGAATTATTGACCGAAGTTTATGGCATAGATAAAGATATTTTGTACGTTACTGTTTTTGAAGGAAGCGAAGATGATAATCTAAAAATAGACCAAGAAGCTTATGATATCTGGAAGCAATACATTTCAGAAGATCGTATTCTCATGGGAAATAAAAAGGATAACTTCTGGGAAATGGGAGACCAAGGTCCTTGTGGTCCATGTAGCGAAATACATGTAGATATACGTTCTGCAGAAGAAAAAGCCAAAGTAGATGGTAAATCTTTAGTGAACATGGATCATCCTCAGGTTGTAGAAATATGGAACTTAGTCTTTATGCAATACAACCGAAAAGCTAATGGTTCTTTAGAAGCACTCCCAAACAAGCATATAGATACAGGTATGGGCTTTGAGCGTCTTTGTATGGTGCTTCAAAGTGTGCAATCTAATTATGATACAGATGTATTTACACCAATAATTCGTGAGATTGAAACTATTACAAACAAAGATTATGGTAAAGACGAAAAAGTAGATGTTGCTATAAGGGTTATTTCTGACCACGTTAGAGCTGTAGCATTTTCTATAGCAGATGGTCAGTTGCCTAGTAATACTGGTGCAGGCTATGTAATACGTAGAATTTTGCGTCGAGCTGTGCGTTATGGATTTACGTTTTTAAATCAGAAAGAACCGTTTATATATAAACTTACCGATACTTTAAGTAAGCAAATGGGAACTGCCTTTCCAGAGCTTAAGAGTCAAAAACGACTTATTGAAAACGTGATTAAGGAGGAAGAACATTCTTTTTTGAGAACTCTAGATCAAGGCTTATTGTTATTAGAAACTGTTATTACTAATGCTAAATCTAAAACGATTGCTGGTTCAAAGGCTTTTGAATTGTATGATACCTATGGTTTTCCGTTAGATTTAACCCAACTCATTGCCAAAGAAAAAGGATATGAAGTTGATGAAGCTGGTTTTAATGCTGAAATGAAAAAGCAAAAAGACCGTTCTAGAGCTGCTTCGGCTTCTGAAATGTCTGACTGGGTTGTATTGAAAGAAGATGATGAAGAAGAATTTATTGGGTATGACACCTTAACTGCTAATGTAAAGTTAACGCGTTATCGAAAAGTGACATCAAATAAGGAAGGTGAGCAGTACCAATTGGTGTTTAATATGACACCATTTTATCCAGAAAGTGGAGGACAAGTTGGTGATAAAGGAACCATTAAGGCTTCAAACGGAGAGGTGATATACATACTAGATACTAAAAAAGAGAACAATGTGATTATGCATATTGCCAAAAATCTACCAGAGTATCTAAACGATACATTCAAGGCACAGGTTAATGAAGAATATAGACGATTATCTGCAAGCAATCATACGGCAACACATTTACTTCACCAAGCATTAAGAACTATTTTAGGAACTCATGTTGAGCAAAAAGGATCTTTAGTGCGACCAAAATCTTTGCGTTTCGATTTTTCGCATTATTCAAAAGTTGAACCCGATCAATTACAACAAATAGAGGATTTTGTAAATGCCAGAATTAAGGAAAATCTGCCTTTAGAAGAACAACGAAACATTCCGATGCAGAAGGCTTTAGATGAAGGTGCTTTGGCATTATTTGGAGAGAAGTATGGAGATAGTGTTAGAGCTATTCGTTTTGGGCAATCCATGGAATTGTGTGGAGGTACGCATGTGCAAAATACAGGAGATATATGGTATTTCAAGATAAAATCTGAAAGCGCAATAGCGGCAGGTATAAGACGAATAGAGGCTATTACCAATATGGCTGTTGGTGATTATTTTGAAACTATAGATAAGGAGTATCGTACTCTAAAAGAGGTTTTGAAAAACCCTAATGAACCTGTAAAGGCTGTAGAAAATCTACAGGCAGAAAATGCTGAACTAAAAAAGCAAGTAGAGCAACTGCTTAAAGACAAAGCTAAGAATATTAAAGGTGAACTTAAGAGCGAGTTGGTAGAGATTAATGATGTTCTGTTTTTGGCAAAAAAGTTAGATTTGGATGCTGGTGCTATAAAAGATGTATGTTTTGAGCTTGGAAGCGAGTTCAATAATCTCTTCCTATTGTTTGGAGCTGAGGCAAATGGTAAAGCTATTCTTTCTTGTTATATTTCTAAAGAACTGGTGTCTGGAAAAGGCTTAAACGCAGGTCAAATTGTGAGAGAATTAGGTAAGCACATTCAAGGAGGTGGTGGAGGCCAACCTTTCTTTGCTACTGCAGGTGGTAAAAATCCAGCAGGTATTGAGGAAGCTTTAAAAGTAGCAAAAGATTATCTTTAGCCGTCTTCCTGAACTAGTTTTAAGGTCTCGTTGAATATGAATCTTCAAACCAACATACCACTAAAACCACAACCACATCATCAAATAGATTACAGTTCTAAATTGATGCTCTTAGGTTCGTGTTTTTCAGAAAATATTGGAGGAAAGTTTGAGTATTTAAAATTTCAATCTGAGATAAATCCGTTCGGAATTTTATTTCATCCTGTGGCTTTGGAAAATTTAATCACTAGAAGTATAAATCAGAATTTTTACACCGAAGATGAACTTATATACCACAATGAAATTTGGAGTTGTTTTGATGCACATTCTAGGTTGAATTCTGTTTTAAAAGACGATTTATTAAGTAAATTAAATGAGCAAATTAAGTTGATGTATCAACAAATCAATGCATCAACTCACATCATTATTACTCTAGGTACAGCTTGGGTTTACAGGTATATTACAACAGATAGAATAGTGGCTAATTGCCATAAAATTTCCCAAAAACAATTTCAAAAGGAATTATTATCTATTAACGATATTGTTGCATCATTAGAAAATATAATTGCTTTAGTACGTAGAGTAAATCCTAAAGTCAATTTCATTTTTACAGTTTCTCCTGTAAGACATCTTAAAGATGGTTTTGTAGAAAATAATAGAAGCAAAGCGCATTTGTTGTCTGCGATTCATCAGACTGTAGAACCTAGAAAGCAATTGTATTATTTTCCGTCTTATGAGATTATGATGGATGAATTGAGAGATTATAGATACTATAATCAAGATATGATTCACCCAAATAACGTAGCTGTAGAGTACATTTGGGAAAAATTTAAAACCGTTTGGTTAACCGAAGACGCTATAGGCATCTCTCAAAAGTTGGCCAATATTCAAACAAAAAAAGCGCATCGTCCTTTTAATCCAAATTCAGATGCGCATCAAAAATTTCTTGCTAATCTTCAGTTAGAGATAGAAGATATTCAGAAAGAATTTCCGCATATTAAGTTCAATTGATTTTTATCGAATAGGCCGTTTCAATCTTTCTTTTACCATTTCAAAAGATTTTTTGCTAGTACGTTCCCAACGATAAATATTGTGTTTTTTAACTTTAGCACTTTTTTGCCGTTCCTCTTTATCACGTAGGTTCTTAACCCAATTAAATCGTTTTCTTATAATTGATTTTATCAATTCATCTTTAGTTCCTAAACGCTCTAAGGTATTTAAAGCCGCAATGGATACGTTTTGGATTTTATCGTCTATAGCAACCAATAACACCGGAATTGAGGATGGTTGTCCAACAAATTCTAATGCTTCAGCAGCTAGCCGCCTAGTCTTGTAGTTACCATGGATTAAGGCATATTCAAGTTTGTTAACTGCGTTTGTGTCAATCCAATAGTTAATTGTATTCTCAGAAGGTTGAGAAAGTTTCAATTTGAAGAACCAATATGAAATTTGATAAAACATGAATGGCATTTTCGGTTAATTATAGGTAGTGGATTTTTGAGTTTTGTTACATAAGAATTATCAAATATCGATGTAAATCACAAGATATTTAATTTTAAAATTCTAAAAATCAATTGTTTATAAAAATATACGCAATTCGTCGTATGTTTTACCATCCTCTTATTGTTGAGATTTGCTTCTGTATTAACCAATAAATTAAATCAACAATGAGAACTTTAAAGAACTTTATGTTATTAGTAATGACACTATCATTAGCAACATTTACATCATGTAGTAATGATGATGATGGTGGAAGTGGAGGTAATGCTCCTTCAGGAACTTTAATTGCAAAAGTAGATGGAACCAGCTATGAATCTTGGGAGATATCATCTTCTGCAACAATAGCTAACAATGGTAATAATTTAATAATCATTGCTTCTAACAGTGATGGAAATGCATTTTCATTCACAGTTTGGGGTTATGATGGAGTAGGAACTTACGATTTAGATGGCTCTAATATTAATAACGTAAATGTAGCGTCTTACACAGAAACAGATGTAGATCTTAACAATCCACAAAATTCAACTACAGAAATTTGGCAAGCACCATACGATAACTCTATGGTAGGATCATTAAGTATTTCTGAAGAAACAGATGATAAATTAATAGGAACATTTGAGTTTACTTGTAAAAATATTAATGGAGACCAGTCTGTAAAGACAATTACAGATGGTTCATTTAATTTAAATAAACAAGTTCAGTAATAGTTTGTATTATGAAAATGCTATTGACTCAAATAAAAAACACAATGATGTTGGCACTTTTTATAAGTGCTACATCTTTGTTTGCTCAAGAAACTCCAAATCAGAGTTATGATCTTGGCGCTAAGATAAATGAGATGACACTTACCGTTGGTGGAGTTTTGGTTGTTGCCACTAACGATGGTCTGGCAGGTATAAGACCAGATCAAAGTCAACCTGTTTTTACTTTTAATAACTTTGGAAAATTAAAACCTGAAGAAACAGAGTTTATTCCAGGGTCACCTTATATCGTTGTATCTCAGGGTGCAACTTCTAAATTTGCTGGTATCGCAAAAACTAAGCGTGCAGTTATAGATTATATGCAGGGTAAGGTAATCTTTAACTCAGATGATGATAGTTGGAACCAAATTTACACCTGTGATGTTGTCTTACCACAGAACAAACTCATAGTAAGCGGGATTCAAAAAATAGGGACTAAAGCAGAGAAAGTTACACCAAAAGTTGCGGTTTATGATTTGAATTCTTCAAAATTAGATTATAGTTTCTTTTTAGATAAACCAGGAAGAGTAGGCGTAGCTAAAAACTTTAGTGTTACTGGTCGACCTTTATTATTAAAAGAATTTTTAATCATACCAACTGCTCAGGGTTTAATCGCAAAATCACATACAGGAGAGGAACTTTGGCAAAACAAAATCAAAAATGTAAGCTGGTTAGTGGCAGATAAGACTGAAAAAGAGATTTATGGTTTTGAAACTACTACGAACGGAAAGAACACAAGAATACATAAAATTGGTACAAGTGGTCAAGAACTTTGGGAAGATGATAGTAAGGTAAAAGGTATCGTTTCAAAATTCGAAATTCTACCTCAAGGTCTCGCTGTTGTAAGTAATGTAGCTGGTGGTGATGGAGCGTTTGCTGCAAAATCAGAATCTAAAATTACCATGTTCAGTGCAGCTACGGGAGAAGATCTCTGGGATAAAGCGCCAAAAACAAAAGGATACGTACAACACTTTTATATTATGGAAGATGGTATTCTTTTTGGAATTTATTCAGGAGGAATCAATAAAATCTCATTTAATGGTGAGACATTGTTTAAGAAACCATTAAAAACGGGTGAAAACATTATGATGATGGCACATACACCTCAAGGATTAATCTACATCACAGGTGAAGATGCAAATATTGTAAACCTAGAAACAGGAGATGAGATTTGGGGTAAACCCTTAAAGTATAAAAACTCTGCTTCTGTAGCTTCAACCTACGATGCAGCTAATGAACGTTACTTAATTGCAGCAGGTGATGTCTTATATGCCATAGATGCCAATTCTGGTGATGTTACGGAGCTTTCTAAAATAAAGTTCGAAGAAAAAGAATCCCCAAATACTATGGAGGTTAGAAATGGGAATATCTTTTTAAGTTCTTCTCAAAATGTAATGTCATTGGAGAGTAATGGTTCAGAAAAATATCATGGTTATTACAAGTCGCCAGGTAAGAGTGGTTTTATGAAAGTTGTTGGTGGAGTAGTAGCTGCAGCATCATTGGTAGCAACAGCTTCTACAGCTTATGCAGCCGGAATGAATAATAATGGTATAGGAATAAACAATCTTAGAAATTACAATGATTATGGCAAGGAGGCAAAACGTGCTTCAGATATGTTTGCGTCTATTGCAGGTGCGTCTTTTGATATGATGTCTCAACGTTTTAAAGCTTCAGCTGCGACCGAAAATGCTCAATTTATACTAACAAAATTAGATAGTGGAGTAGGATTGGTAAAAGTAAATAAGGATTCTGGTAAGATAGAAAAGGAAATTTTGCTTAAGGATAAAAAACCAGAATATAAAGTTGATGAATATGGTGGTTACCTTTATTACAAAGCAAACGATAAGACTATATATGCTTATGATCTTAAAAAATAAATTTTTTTGTTGAGATTTATTTTAGATTAAGCGTAACTGAGATGGTTACGCTTAATCTTCTTAAATTGTACCTTAGTCGAATAAAAACAAGCTTACAGATAAAAAAATTATATATTAGAAATGCTATTAATCAATTTCCTTAAAAAAGCATCATTTATAATTTCTGCTAATCTCAGCAGATTTTACTTGATGCTTTTTTTATTCTTTTTATCGTTACCAAGCTTTTATTCTTACGCTCAAAATTTAGACAGCTTACTTACCGTTGCTCGTAGTACAAAAAATGATTCTGTAAAAATTAGGATGTACAACAAAATAGCCTTTGGCTATATCTTTAATGACACAGACAAAGCGCTCAAGGTTATCGAAGAAGGTAAAGCGTCTGCTAAAGCAGCTAATTTTAATTTTGGTTTAACTGAATTGGTAAATACTCATGGTATATACATGGATGTAACCGGAAAATCGGATTCGGCAGCTCACTATTTTGAAAAAGCGCTGAAGATGAGTAGAGATTTTGGATTTAAGAATATTGAGTCCATGTGTATTAATAATCTTGGGATGTTTAATTGGAACCGAGGGAATTATAACGAAGCTTTAGATTACTTCTTTCAATCTTTAAAAATGGATGAAGCCAGACAGAGTGAAAAATCAACATCATCTTCACTAAATAACATAGGTCTCATTTATCAAGAGATGAATTTAAATGAGAAAGCCTTAGAGTATCACAAGAAAGCACTAGATGTTAGGGAAAAATATAACTTGGATAACGAGCAAATTGCTTCGCACAATAATATAGGCATAAACTTAAAGGATTTGGGTAGGATAGACGAAGCTATTTTGTCTTACAAGAAAGCATTGGCATTAGCGAAAAAGTTAGATAATAGAATAGAGTACTACAAAATCTTAGATAATTTGGCTAATGCATACCATGAAAAAGGCGATAAAGATTTAGCATTAGAAACCTATTTAGAGGCTTTAAAAAAGAAAGAAAATTACAAAGGAGACGAGCGCGGAATGCTCTCTACTTACAATAATGTAGCAACTCTTTACAATGAAAAAAATCTGCCTAAAGTTGCGAAACACTATATAAACGAAGGTTTTGATTTAGTAAAAAAATATCCAGAGATAGAATTGGTTTCTGCAGATTTATATCTAACCATGGCAGAGAGTAATTATATGTTAGGAAACCACGAGCAGGCAAGAAAACAAAAGCAAACCTATATAAAGTTAAAAGATTCAATATTTTCTGAAAAAAATGCACAAAAAATAGCAGACTTAGAAGTAAAGTATGAAACTGAAAAAAAAGAAAAGGAAATTCTCATTCAGCGCGCAGAAATTGCAGAACAAGATCTAGTAATTCAAAAACGAAATTATCAACTTTACGGATTGGCAATCTTAACCCTAATATTAGGCTTAATAGGTTTTCTCTTTTACAACCAACAAAAGCTAAAAAACGATCAGTTGCAAAAAGAAAATGAGCTTAAAGATGCCTTAATAAAAATTGAAACTCAAAGCAAATTACAAGAACAACGCTTAAGAATTAGCCGAGATTTGCACGATAATATAGGTGCGCAATTAACCTTTATTATTTCATCTATAGACAATCTAAAATATGGTTTTGATATCAAAGACAAAAAACTAACCCATAAACTCGAAACCATTAGCGATTTTACATCTGGTACTATTTATGAATTAAGAGATACCATTTGGGCTATGAATAAAAGTGAAATTACTTTTGAAGATCTGCAAACCAGAATTTCTAATTACATAGACAAGGCACATTTGTACGATGCAAATATTCAGTTTTCTTTTAGAGTAGATAATAGTGTAGACACTAGTAAAACCTTTACTTCTGTTGAGGGTATGAACATTCATCGTGTTATACAAGAGGCGATACACAATAGTTTAAAATATGCAGATGCTTCTCAGATTAAGGTTGAAGTGTCTAAAGAAGTTTCAAACTTAGTTTTTAAAATTTCAGATAATGGAAAAGGCTTCGATTTAGACTCTGTTAAAAGAGGAAACGGTCTTACCAATATGGAAAAACGAATAGCAAATATTGGTGGGGAAATTCAAATTAAAACACAATTAGAGACAGGGACAGAAATTAAAATTATAGTATAACTAAGAGTTGTTTCAAATGATTATCTTAAGTCCTTGTTTAATTATTCTTTAGGTTATATGAGATTTTATCTACTCATTTTTTTAAGTTTTACAATTCTTGGCTATTCTCAATCAAACACTAAACTGGTTGATAGTCTTCTTCTAGAAACCAAAAAAGATACTAGTTATGTACAATTAGATGATACTGATTTTATTCATTTTTCAAGAGAAAAAATAGATAGTATCAACGCTATTAAAGTACAAGGAGTGGGCATTAGTCAAGATTCTTTAAAACGTTTGTTAGAGGCTACAATACTAAGCGCAAAGGCAATTGGTTACCAAAAGGGAGCAGCCGATGCTTATCTAAATTTAGGTGTTAATTATTATTATATAGGCAATTACAAAGCCAATTTTGAAAGTCAATTAGAAGCTATAAAAATTTACGAGACCATAGGTGAAAATGCTCTGGCGGCAAAGGCTTATGGAGAACTAGGTTATTCTTCGCGACGTAGAGATTTAAATATGGCTAATTCTCTAATGCAAAAAGCGATTCAGTTAGCTAAAACCGATAGTGTCAAGTCTAAAGTTCAGGATATTTATAATAATTATAGTATTTTAAAGTTGATGGAAAAGAAGTACGATAGTGCTAAGTATTTTGTTAAAAAAGGATTGGTTATTAAAGAAGCACAAAAGGATAGCTTTGGGATACCATACAGTTATGCAAACCTGGCCAATACCTATGTAGAAGAAGGAAATTTAAACGAAGCACTTGTCTATTTTACTAAGGCATTAGATATCAGAAAAAAAATAAATGATTCCATAGGTTTAGGAGAGAGCTATGTACAGATTGCTGAAGTTCTAAAGCAACAAAACAAACTAAATAAAGCTTTAGATAATTTTAAAAGCTCTATGTATTATGCATCCAAGAAAAAGTACGGAAGGCTTTTGTCTTATAACTACTATCAATTATCAGATATCTATAAGAAAACAAATAAAACAGATTCTGCATTACACTATTTAGAACAGCATTTAAAACTAAAAGATAGTCTTGAAGGACAAGAAGTTTTAGAAGAATTGGCGTCATTAAGGGTAAAGTTTGATACCGAAAAAAAAGAAAAAGAAATACTATCTCAGCGAGCAGATCTAGCAGAAAAAGAATTAGACCTTAGTAAGAAAAATATATACATCTTAGGTTTAGGTGCACTTGCAGTAGTTTTAGGACTTTTAGGATATTTGTTTTACAATCAGCAGAAACTAAAAAATCGACAATTGCAAAAAGAAAATCAGCTTAAAGATGCATTGTTAAAAATTGAAACCCAAAGCAAATTACAAGAGCAACGTCTAAGGATTAGTAGAGATCTGCACGATAACATAGGTGCACAACTCACCTTTATTATTTCATCATTAGACAATCTTAGGTATGGTTTTAAAATTCCAGAAAAATTAGGAAATAAACTCAGAGGAATTAGTGAATTTACAACTACGACTATCCATGAGTTAAGAGACACTATATGGGCAATGAATAAAGATAAAATCACTTTTGAGGATTTACAGATACGCATCTCAAATTTTATAGATCAGGCGAATCTTGCAGCCCAGAATATAAAATTTAGTTTTAATGTTGATACATCTTTAGATGATGACATTGCCTTTACATCAGTAAAGGGAATGAATATTTACCGAATTATACAAGAAGCCATAAATAATGCTTTAAAATATGCAGAGGCAACTTATATAAATGTTGATATTTCAGAAGAGAATAATAAGATGATTGTTAGAATAAAGGATAATGGAAAAGGCTTTGATGAAAACAGCGTAAAGCTAGGTAATGGACTTAACAATATGAAGAAACGAGCAGAAGATATTAAAGCCCAGTTATCAATACAATCAGTTGTTGGTGAGGGTACAGATATAAGATTACAAATATAAATACGATAAAATACGTATAGTATTTAATAGTTATTTTAATGATATTTAGAATCTAATTAAAAAGTACATGATTATAAGAATAGCCATAGTAGACGATAACACTTTTCTCATAAAAGCAGTAGAAGAGAAACTATCTTTTTTTGAAGATTTAGAGGTGAGATTTACAGCTATGAACGGCAAGGATGTTCTTGAAAAACTAGAAGAAAACAATAATGTAGATTTAATTTTAATGGATATTGAAATGCCTGTAATGAATGGTATAGAAGCTACGGAGCTAGCAAAACAAAAGTATCCTCATATTAAGATTATAATGCTTACTGTTTTTGATAATGATGAAAACATTTTTAACGCCATAAAGGCTGGTGCAGATGGTTATTTGCTAAAAGAAATTAATGCAGGAGATTTGCATTCAGGTATTTTGGAAACCTTAAATGGAGGTGCAGCTATGAACCCTTCAATAGCTTTAAAAACTTTGAAGTTACTTCGTAATCCTTTTGTTGAAGAAAAAGAAAAAGAAGAAATAAAACTCACCAGTAGAGAAGTAGACGTTTTAGAGCAATTAAGTAAAGGTTTAAGTTATAATGCTGTGGCAGAAAATTTAATTCTCTCCACAGGAACCATTAGAAAGCATATTGAAAACATATATCGCAAACTTCAGGTACACAATAAATTAGAGGCTGTGCAGAAAGCTAAACGAAATAATATTATTTAGAAGTTACTCTAACACTTTCAGGGACTAAAACTGTATAATCGCCATTATTTCTTATAACATCGCGGACAATCGAAGACGAAATATATGATGTCCTTGAGGCTGTAAGTAAAAATACAGTTTCAATTTTTGAAAGTTTACGATTGGTATGTGCAATCGCTTTTTCAAACTCAAAATCAGCAGGATTACGTAGTCCTCTCAAAATAAATTCAGCATCAATTTCTTTGCAAAAGTCTATAGTTAACCCTTCGTAAGTTACTACTTTTACTTTAGGTTCGTCTTTAAAAGCTTCTTCAATAAAATGTTTACGTTCTTCTAGAGAGAACATATATTTTTTTTCAGAATTTACACCAATGGCAACAATAACTTCATCAAAAAGCTTTACACCACGTTTAATGATGTCGTAATGTCCATTAGTAATAGGATCAAATGATCCAGGAAAAAGTGCGCGTCTCATAAGCCCCTTTTTATTTCATAAATATACTTGTCGTTATATAAATCAATTAATTCTGACTTAGTATAGGTTTTAGAAGAATCACTCCATGAATTAGTCTGATTCAATGACGCAGTTTTTATGAATTTCACAGTATTAAGCGTAGCGTCAATTTCACGATTTAGATCGTAATTGGATCTATTTAAAGTAAAAACAATAGAATCATTATCAATACTTGATATTTTTATCAATGTAAAGACTTTTTCTTCTGGCTCAATAAAATAAATATCACCAACTTTTGGTGCCTTAATATATTCTTGACTTTCTTCACTTGTATGGTGATTCGCGCAAGAAAAAATTAACAAAAACGTTATTAAAAGAGAAAAACCTGCAATATTTTTTAAAATTGGATTATATCTCATGATAGTAGGTTTAGATGTTTCCAAATATAAAGATTAATTTATTAGTGCTTCTTCAATTGCATTTGAAAACAAGTCTTTTAAGCTTATTCCAGCTTTTGCAGCTTGTTGAGGTAAAATGCTTTCTTTTGTAAGACCAGGTACAGTATTCACTTCGAGAAGATGAGGTTCATCGTTTTTAAAAATAAACTCACTTCGAGAAAAGCCTGTCATGCCCAAAACTTCATATATTTTTTTAGCTACAGCTTCAACTTTGTTTTTATAATCTTCAGAAATTCTTGCAGGTGTAATTTCTTGAGATTTTCCTTCGTATTTAGCTTGGTAATCAAAAAAGTCATTTTCTGATACAATTTCTGTAATTGGTAAAACAGTAGTTTCACCTTTGTAAGAAATGACACCAACCGAAACTTCGGTGCCATCTAAAAACTGTTCAATGATTATTTCGTTATCTTCTTTAAAAGACGTTTCAATGGCAGTTTTTAAATCTTCTTTTTTATACACTTTAGAAATTCCAAAACTACTACCAGCTTTATTGGCTTTTACAAAACATGGTAAGCCTACTTTAGCAACTATAGCTTCTTCATTAATCTTATCACCAAGATTAAGAAAATAGCTTTCAGCTGTTTTAATAGCATAGGGCTTTAATGTTGATAGTAAATCGCGCTTATTAAATGTTAAAGCAGCTTGGTACATGTTACAACTCGTCTGCGGAATGTTTAAAAGTTTAAAATAGGCTTGCATATACCCATCTTCGCCAGGTGATCCGTGAATGGCATTAAAAACACAATCAAAAGTAACTTTACTGTTATTTACCATAACCGAAAAATCATTTTTATCAACTGGGAATTCGTTATTGTTTTCATCAACATATACCCATTTATCTCTAAAAATATGGATGCGATAAGCGTTGTATTTGTCTTTCTCTAAAGTGTCGTAAACAACATTGCCACTCTTTAACGAAATTTTATATTCGCTAGAGTAGCCTCCCATAATTATGGCGATATTTTTCTTCATTTTTAAAGCCTAAAAACTAGGTGATATAAGTTGAACAAGTTGTAATGTAAAAGTATCATTTATTTTCAATAATCTAAATGAAACCTAGCATACGTATATTAATTTTTTAACGTTAGATTATTTATTTAGATTTGTCAATAAGTTAGCAGCCTATGAGTATAGTAAAGTTTTTAACCAGTAAAGTGTTTTTTAAGCAATTAGCATTGGCCATTGTTGCTATAGTTGTTTTAAGTTTCTTAATTCTAAAATGGTTAAACATTACAACTAATCACGGAGAGTTTGTAACCGTTCCAGACTTAAAAGGTAAATCTTTGGAGACTGTAGAGATAGAGCTCAACGATAACGACTTAAGAATGGAGATTCAGGATTCTGCAAACTATAATCCTAATTACCCAAAATATTCAGTTATAGAACAAAACCCAATTGCAGGTGCTCAGGTAAAGGAAAACAGAAAAATCTATTTAATACTTAACCCTTCAGGTTACCGCAAGGTTGAAGTACCAAATGTCTTAAAACGTACTTTTAGGCAAGCTAAACCACAATTGGAAGCCTTAGAATTTAAAATTGGCGAAATTACTTATATAGATAACATTGGTAAAGACGTTGTATTAGGGCTAAAACACAAAGGCAAAACTCTTGAGCCTGGAACAATGTTACCGCTAACATCTAAGATAGATGTAGTTTTAGGAAACGGAAATCGTTAATTAGTATGGCAGATATTGTAGATATGTCTGAGGAGGAAGATGAACTTTATGAGCATTACGCTTTTAAGGTAGAAAAAGGACAGCAACCACTTCGTATTGATAAATATTTAATGAATTTCGTTGAAAATGCGACGCGAAACAAAATTCAGCAAGCCGCAAAAGACGGTTCTATTTTTGTGAACGGTACTCCTGTAAAATCTAATTACAAGGTAAAACCCAACGATTATATTACGGTAAAATTTGAGCATCCACCGCACGAGTACTTATTAGTTGCAGAAGATATTCCTATTGATATTGTTTATGAAGACGATGATTTACTTGTGGTAAATAAACCAGCAGGCATGGTGGTGCATCCAGGTCATGGTAACTATTCAGGGACTTTAATCAATGGATTAATTTATCATTTTGAAAACTTACCAAACAATTCGAGTAATCGTCCTGGTTTGGTACATCGTATTGATAAAGATACGAGCGGACTTTTAGTTGTAGCGAAAACTGAACAAGCTATGGCGCATTTGTCTAACCAGTTTGCTGAAAAAACCAGTGAACGTGAATACGTTGCTATAGTCTGGGGAAATATAGAAGAAGAAGGTGGCACAGTTGAAGGTAATATAGGTCGCCATCCTAAAAACAGATTACAGAACACTGTTTATGAAGGTGATGAAGCCTATAAAGGCAAACCAGCAGTAACCCATTACAAAGTTTTAGAACGATTGGGTTATGTCACTTTAGTGAGTTGTAAGCTCGAAACAGGTCGCACACACCAAATCCGTGTGCATATGAAGCACATTGGTCATACGCTTTTTAATGATGAGCGTTATGGTGGTGAAAAAATCTTGAAAGGCACAACCTTTACCAAGTATAAGCAGTTTGTTGAAAACGCATTTAAGGTATTGCCAAGACAAGCACTACACGCTAAAACTTTGGGCTTTGAACATCCAACAACTGGTAAGTGGTTAAGTTTTTCTACAGAAATTCCAGAAGATATGCAACAATGTATAGAGAAGTGGAGAGGCTATGCCAAGCATCAAGATAATTAATAGTACTATTACGATTATTTTTAGACTAGTTTTTTAGAAATACTTTCAAGTTCGTAAATTTGAATTGAATAAAAAATGAACTATGAAACTTGTATTGTCACCAGCGAAGTCATTAGATTTTGAAAGCAAATTACCAACCACTAAAACTACGGAAGGTTGCTTTTTAGCAGAAGCAGAACGCTTAAATAAATTACTAAAAAAGAAATCAGCTAAAAGTTTATCTAAGTTAATGCATATTTCTGATAATTTAGGACAATTGAATTACGAGCGTAATCAAGAGTGGGAATTGCCATTTACAAAAGATAATGCAAGGCAAGCCATTTACGCTTTTAATGGTGATGTGTACAGAGGACTTGATGCCTATACTATTGACACCAAAAAGTTAGATAAAGTTCAAGATACGGTTCGTATAATTTCTGGTTTATATGGTGTTTTAAAACCTTTAGATTTAATTCAGCCTTACCGACTAGAAATGGGTACCAAAATGCCAGTTGGTAAAAACAAAAACCTTTATGAATTCTGGAAGAAAAAAGTCACTCAAGCTTTAAATGATGAACTAGAAGAGGATGAGTTATTTTTAAATCTTGCGAGTAATGAATACTTCAAAGCCATAGATACCAAAGCTTTAAAAGTACCAGTTATAGATGTTAACTTTAAAGAATTTAAAGATGGGAAGTACAAGACTATAGCCATTTTTGCAAAGTTAGCACGTGGATTAATGACAAGGTACATCATAGATACAGATGCTAAAACGCTAGAGGATGTCAAAGGTTTTAATTATGAAAACTATGGTTTTAGCGAAGAATTGTCTTCTGATAAAGAGCTGGTGTTTACGAGATAGTGTTTCTTCACAAACATCCATATCCACCATTTATAAAAGATAATACCGAAAAACTAATTGTTGGCACTTTGCCACCTCCAAGATTTTCTACAGGTGAATTATTAGAGCAAGATGTTGATTTTTGTTACGGGAGTTATTACAATTCATTGTGGCTATTTATAGATAAGATCCATAATCTCAATTTTAGGTACGACAACTCTGAAGAAGCCATAGAACAGCGAAAGCAGTTTCTGATTAAAAACAAAATAGGAGTTTGCGATATTGTAGCCTCATGCGAGCGCGAAAAAATTGATGCTTCAGATCTTGGAATGAGTAATGTGAAATTGAGAGACATTGTTGGTTATTTGAAACAATATCCAAATATTAAAACCATTTTATTTACAGGAGGAAACAGTAAAAATGGACCAGAATATTTCTTTCGAAAACATCTTAAAGATTACAATCTTAAATTGGAATTGGTAACTAACGAAGTGCCGAGAATTCATAAATTTACTCTAAGTCATCCTAAACCCGTTTCAGGATTTCATAAAGAGAATGAAAGAACTATAAAAACCGTTTCTCTAACTTCAGCTTCTGGAGCTGCAAATATATCTATTAGTAGATTGCCTCTTTATAGACAACTAAAAGCGAAAAATCCAGAGTTTAATACCTTTGATTTTAGGGTGATGCAGTATTCTGAGTTTTTTTAACTAGTTTATTAAAAATACGTTGTAAAAGGTTTGGAGCTTCTTTAGGAAATATTTTTTCATCACGTTCTATATACCCATAGACTTCGTTGGTTACTTTTGTTTGTAGCTCTAGGACTTCCTTTTTCATCTCTTCCGTAAGCTTACTATTATACAATTTAGACTTTATCATGAAAAGATTATTAGATAAAGTTGCGATTGTTTCAAAGTCTTCTCCAATATTATCTGGAATGCCTTTTGGCTTTGCCACACGCTCATCTTCCCACGAAGCTTGACCATTATATTTACAGTATAGTTTGTAAGTGTTTAGATCTATCATATTCTTCTTATTGAAATATATCACAGATGGTGATTTAACGAAGTTATATCTAAATTCTGAGAATATTAACTAAATAGAGTTTCCTTAATTCAACTATTTAGTGATGTAGGTAGAAATTTTTAGAGTCTAGGTATTTCTTTGTTCTTTTTCTTATCTAGATAATGCCTTAAAACACCTCCTTTAACGGTATTTACATCAAATTCTACAATAAAAGCTTTTGGATCTATCTTATCGACAACACGATACATTTTTTTTATATCTATACGATTAACAATAGTGTGTATAATGTCAAAATCTTCTGTTTTGCCAGAACTGCCTAAGCCTCTTGTTCCTTTATAAAGTGTCATTCCAGTACCTAATTCTTCCATTATTGCAACTTCAATTGCTTCAAATTTTTTTGAAACAATAGTAACACCAATAAAATCTTCAAAACCTTCTATGATTAGATCGGTTACTTTTGCAGTTACGATGTAGGTTAATATGGAGTAGAGCGCAATTTCTACTGAAAGTACTAAAGCGGTAATACTAAATAAAACTATATTGAATATTAAGATGATTTGTCCAATACTAATACCAAATTTATCATTTAGATAAATGCCCAAAATTTCAGAACCATCTAAGACAGAGCCATTTCTAATAGCAATTCCGATACCAGCTCCAAGAAATAAACCGCCAAAAATGGATATAAGTAGCTTATCTTCAGTAATTGTGCTAAAGTTTTCAAAATGAATAAATAGCGCTAAGCCCATAATACTAATTATAGATTTTAAGACAATTCGTTTTGAAACTGTATAAAAACCTAAGATTAAAAAAGGGATGCTGAAAAGTATCAATAGTATAGAAACATTAAGATCTAAAACAGAACTTACTAAAAGTGCAATACCAGTAACACCTCCATCTAAAAAACCATTGGGTAATAAAAAGGCTTTTAAACCAATACTTGCTAATATGATACCAAAAATAATTTGAACATATTCTGAAATAATTTTCATGGATTTTGTGTGCTTCAAAAATTTTTTTTTTATGAATTAAAAGGTACAAAATCCAAACAATTAATGAGCTATAAAAAATCCCCTTGCCATAACAAGAGGATTTTCTATCAAATCAATCAATTAATTTTTACCAGGCTTACGCTTTGGTCTTTCTTTTTTGTGATTTTCGACAAAGGCTTTATATTCTTCTAAATCTACAGTTCCGTTACCATCTTTATCCATTTCTGAAAAACGATCTTCAATACGTTTTTGCTTCATTAACTCTTTTCTGGCCGTAAACTCTTCTAACGATAATGAGCCATTAGAATTTGTGTCTAATTCTTTAAAGTGTTCGCCAATTGTTTCTTCTTTAACCTCCTTTCGTTGACGCTGATCTTTAAATTCTTCTAATGATAATGCTCCATCATCATTAGTGTCTAGTTGTTGAAATAATTCTTCAGGGCTAGGTCTGTGTTTACGCTTTCTTTCTTGAGCATCTACAAAGGATACAGCACATATAGCAATAACCAATACGCTTAATTTTAATGTTTTTGAAATCATAATTTATGTGTTTTAATTAATGAACACCTCTATGACTTCATAGTTTGAAAAGCGTTTAATTAGAATGTTAATTTTGTGATATTTTTAACGAAGTTGCCGTAAACCTTCATATAAAATAATGCTTACAGCATTGGCAAGATTAAGACTTCTAATATTCTTACTATACATTGGTATTTTGAAAAGGTCTTCTTTTCGTTCTTCAATTAGAGGTTTTGGTAAGCCAACAGATTCTTTACCAAAAACAAGAAACATATCGTCTTCAAACTCTATATCCCAATGCGATTTAGTACCATGACTGCTTAAAAAAGCCATTTTCTTATCTGTATTTTTAGTAAAGAATTCCTCTTTGCTTTCGTAATAAATGACTTCAAGATGTTGCCAATAATCAAGTCCAGCACGTTTTAGACGTTTATCATCAATTTCAAAACCAAAAGGTTTTACCAAGTGTAATCGAGATCCTGTAGCCAAAGCTAATCGACCAATATTACCTGTGTTGTTAGGTATTTCAGGTTCTATAAGAACAATGTTTAAAGGCATACTTTTTAATTTGATTCTTTTTTAACAGGAATAAGTTTTAAGATTATTAGTCGAACTAATAATAAAAATGGAAATCCATGCAAAAGTACATCAAAGTAATCCATTGAAGACATGCCAACAGCGCCTCCTGCAAGCCATCTTACCTTTCCAACAATATGTGGTTCTGGGAAGAATGGTGCTAAGCCTAAGGTTAAGCAAAGTAAGATAATTAATCGCCAATCGTTTAAGGTTTTCATAAAATGAGGAAGTTTAAAATCATCCTATTTGATGAACTAGAAATAATTATTCGTTAGATATTCTTCTTTACCGAAGCACGATCAATTACTTGTATTAATCTAATATAGGCTTGCCTATTTCATTAATTTCGTCATTATCAGGCGCTTTAGGATCTGGTCCATATTGATTGGTGCCTGTGTCACCATTTTGAGCCATCATAATGATTAATATAAGACCACCTACATATGGGATTAGAGATAACAAATAATACCAACCACTTTTACCTGTGTCGTGAAACCTTCTAACCGTAACAGCTAAATTTGGTATAAAGACACCCAAAACATAAAGACCTAAGATTATTGCAGGAAAGTAAACAGCATTAGTGTCGGCAAGAAGGCCTACAAAAATAGCGAGACCAAAAATGATTAGAGTATTTATTAACGTAAACATCCAATATTCTTTACGACGAGCTCTTCCGTTAAAATTAGCGTAATTTTCTTTTACTACTTTGAGGTACCATTCCATATGATTTGATTTAAAAGTTAAAGTATTTAAGACGTAAATATCTACTTAATAATTGAATTCACAAAATTATCTATTGCTTGTATTCCTTGATGTGTAAGACACTTTATAAAAGCACTACCAATAATAGCACCTTTAGCATAAGTTGTAGCTTGAGTAAAGGTTTCATTATTAGAAATACCAAAACCGACAATCTGAGGATTGTTTAATCCCATTTTAGAAATACGTTCAAAATAACTTGTCTGTGCTTCACCAAAACCAGACTGAGCACCTGTTGTACTTGCCGAACTCACCATGTAAATAAATCCGTTTGAAATAGAATCGATATATCTAATACGTTCATCCGAAGTTTGAGGCGTGATTAAAAACACATTGATGAGTCCATATTTTTCAAATATAACTTTATAGTCTTCGTCATAGACATCTGCAGGTAAATCTGGAAGAATTAGTCCATCAATACCGATCTCTTGGCATTTTTTACAAAAGGCCTCAACACCATATTGCAACACAGGATTAAAATAACCCATGATAATCAATGGAATTGAAACCGATTTCCGAATGCCTTTAAGCTGTTCGAATAGTTTTTCTGTGGTCATACCATTTTTTAGTGCAGCGGTTGAACTAGCTTGAATGGTTGGTCCATCAGCAAGTGGATCGCTAAACGGTAGACCGATTTCAATCATGTCCACACCACTTTGTTCTAAATTTTGAATAATAGAAACGGTGTCATCAATATTTGGGTAGCCTGCTGTAAAGTATATGGATAATAGCTTTTTGTCTTCGTTTAGTTTTTGGTTTATTCTGTTCATAATTTTATTTGTCGTCATCCTGAACTTGTTTTAGGCTTTTAATCTTTATTTCTTTTGTCATTCCTGCGTAGGCAGGAATCCAATTTAATGATTCCAATCTTTAGCTAAATCTTAAATCTTTCCAATCTGAATTCTCTTCTTCGATTAAATTTATTTTCCATTGTCTTTTCCATTTCTTCATGTTCTTTTCTCTCCTTATAGCGTCGTTTATATATTGATAACTTTCAAAATAGACGAGTTGAGTCAAATCATACTTTTTAGTAAACCCCTCAATTAGTTTATTCTTGTGTTCAAAAATTCGTCTTTCTAAATCATTAGTTACACCAATATAAAGTGTTCCGTTCTTTTTATTGGTTAGGATATATAAATAATATTGATGAATAGTTTTATACATTTTTATGGATTCCTGCCTGCGCAGGAATGACAGTAGTTACAGTTTAAAATAATCAATATAATTTTGTAAATCCTTATCACCACGACCAGATAAGCTGATGACAACAATATCATCTGGTTGAAATGTTTTATGTTTAAAAACAGCCAAAGCATGAGAACTTTCTATTGCAGGAATTATACCTTCTAGTTTGGTCAATTCTAATCCGGCTTGCATAGCTTCATCATCTGTGGCAGAGTAAAATTCTCCACGACCAGACTTGTATAAATGCGAATGTAAAGGACCAACACCAGGATAATCTAAACCTGCAGAAATAGAATAGGGTTCTGTAATTTGACCATCATCAGTTTGCATTAACAAGGTTTTACAACCATGAATAATACCTTCTTTACCTAATACAGATGTTGCTGCACTTTCACCAGAGTCGATGCCTTTGCCAGCAGCTTCTATAGCAATAATACCAACGCTTTCATCGTCTAAAAAATGATAATACGTTCCAGCAGCATTACTGCCACCACCAATACAAGCCACAACATAATCAGGTTTTTCTTGACCTTCTTTTTCTTTCAGCTGCCATTTTATTTCTTCTGAAATTACAGATTGAAATCGCGTCACCATATCAGGATAAGGATGAGGTCCAATAGCTGAGCCAATAATGTAATGAGTATCTACAGGATTATTTATCCAATCTCTAATGGCTTCGTTTGTGGCGTCTTTAAGTGTTCTACTTCCTGATAATGCAGGTCTCACTTCTGCACCTAGCATTTTCATACGAGCAACGTTTGGTGCTTGTCTAGCAATATCGATTTCACCCATATATACGATGCAGTCTAATCCCATTAGTGCACAAACCGTAGCTGTAGCAACTCCATGTTGTCCAGCACCAGTTTCGGCAATGATTCTAGTCTTACCCAAGCGTTTTGCCATAAGGATTTGCCCAATGGTGTTATTTACTTTATGTGCACCAGTATGATTTAGATCTTCACGTTTTAAATATACTTTGGTGTTGTACTTTTCTGAAAGACGCTTGGCAAAATAGAGTGGAGAAGGACGACCAACATAATCTTTAAGTAATTGATTGAACTCCTCTTGAAAAGACGGTTCTGCCATTACTTTTAGATAGTTTTGACGTAGCTCTTCCACATTCGGGTAGAGCATTTCAGGTATAAAAGCTCCACCAAATTCACCGTAGTAACCTTTGTCGTTGATTTTATATGTGTTTTTCATTATTCAATTTTTTCTTCTCTTGTATTTGGAAAAAACTTTTGTGTAATTATCGCCAAATGTAACTTTAGTGATTCTTTTATATTTGTGTTTAACGGGTGATTCATCTATATAGCCTTGAGCATCAAAATATTCAATATGAACAGATTTTTTTGTTGATTTGATTACAGAACCAATACAGAATAAATCATCATCCAAACGTTCGCACTCAGAAATTATATGAAAATTTTTATTTCTAAGTTCTTCGAAAATTGTGTCCCATGAACTTAAATCAATATCTGATGTCTCATCTAAGTTGAACCATGATTCCTCATATTCGGATTTATTAATGAAATCATAGTACTTATCATTTTTGTTATATCTAATTCCTTTTATAGTATAAGTTGGAATTATTTGAAATCCTCTAAATTGAAAATCGTCCTCCTCCTTAACAAGAATAAAATCGTCTGAATATTTTATTATATAGCCTCTTAATATTTCCTCAAAATCATTTTTAATCCCACGCGTAATTCTAGCGTAGAGTTTATCATTAAAATGCTTTTGTATTTTTTTATTAATCTTATCTGTTTTAATCATAATGAACTTTTAAATCTTTCAAGTTTTTCAACAGTCTTTAAACCAGGTTTTATTTCAAATTTGCTGTTAATGTCTATGGCAAAACAATATTTAGATTCCTGCTTTTGCAGGAATGATAAAACATTGTCTATTTCTTCTAATCCAATGCCACCACTTAAAAAGTAAGGTTTTGTTGATGGATACTCTTTTAACACGTCCCAATTGAAGGTGTAACCGTTTCCGCCAGGTAATTTTCCTTTAGTATCGAATAGAAAATAATCTACCACATCTTCATAAGGTTGCAGTTGACTAAAATCGAACTCATCTTTGATGCTGAATGCTTTGATGATTTCATATTGAGATGCTGAATCAAGTTCAGCATAACAGTACTTTCTTAGTTCTTTACAATAATCAGGAGATTCATTACCATGAAGTTGAACTGTATCAAGATCGTATTTTTCAATTTTTTGCAGAATTTTGTCAATTGCCTCATCAACAAAAACACCAACTTTTTTGATTGTTTTTGGTAAATCTGGAATGACACCTTCAAAATTTCGCGGTGATTTGTCGTAAAATATAAAGCCAAGATACTCTGGTTGCAATGCTGCAACTTCGGACGTGTTATATTTCATTCCACAGATTTTAAGTTTCATTGGTTTAGAGTATTAATGAATTCTGTTGCGCTAAGACCTGGGTTATCAGTTTTCATGAAATTCTCACCAATTAAAAAGCCTTTGTATCCATAAGGTTGTAATTCTTTTATGGCATCAACAGAGCCTATTCCACTTTCTGAAACTTTTACGAAATCATTCGGAATGTGATTACTCAATGCTTTTGACGTTTCTAAGCTTACTTCAAAAGTTTTTAAATTTCGGTTATTCACACCCAGCATATCAATCGTTGGCATGATGGATTTTTGAAGTTCATCTAAATTATGAACCTCAAGCAAAACATCTAGATATAAGCTTTTCGCTAATTCCGAAAATTGTTTTATTTCTTCCTTAGTTAGGATTGCAGCAATCAACAAAATCACATCTGCACCATAGGCTTTAGCTTCTACAATTTGGTAGGTGTCTATGATAAATTCTTTTCGTAATATTGGTAAATCGCAACTTGCTCTAGCTACAAGTAAGTCGTCTAAAGATCCACCAAAATATTTACCATCTGTAAGCACAGACATGCCACAAACACCAGCATCTTCATAGCCTTTAGCAACATCTTGCACATTTAGGTTTTGGTTGATTATAGATTTTGATGGTGAACGTCTCTTATGTTCAGCAATGATACCTGAAGTACTGTTTTTTAAACGGTTGGAAAGAGAGATTGTTGGTCTTTCAAAAAGCACTGAAGTTTCCAATTGTTTAAATGGAATCAGGTTCTTTCGAAGTGCAACTTCTTTCCGTTTATCAATTACTATTTTATCTAGGATGTTCATTTACTAAGTTCTATTAATTTTTCTAGACTAGATTTTGCAAAACCACCTTTTAAGGATTCTTCAGCCATTGCAATACCTTCTTTGTGTGAAATCTGTTTTACCGTTGCTATGGCCAATCCTGCATTGGCACAAACCACGCTGTTTTGAGCTTCGGTTCCCTTTCCATTAATAATCTTTTTGAAAATTTTAGCTGCTTCTTTTACAGTAGTTCCACCATAAATATCTGAAGCATCGATTTGTTCTAAGCCAATATCATGAGCTTCAAACAAGGTTTCGGAAGTATTGGTGATTGTTTTGGTTCTTCCCGTTAACGATATTTCATCATAGCCATCCAAAGCATGCACTATAGCATAATTTTTATTAGTTTCTTGGTATAAATAACCATATAGTCTGAGTAATTCTAAATTAAACACACCAACCATCTGATTTTTTGGAAATGCTGGATTTACCATTGGACCCAGCATGTTGAAAAAGGTTTTTACACCAAGCTCCTTGCGTATTGGTGCCACATTTTTCATAGCAGGATGAAAAAGAGGTGCATGCAAAACACAAATTCTTGCTTCATCTAAACTGCGTTTTAAAAAATTAATTTCATTAGAAAATTTAATGCCTAAATGCTCCATAACATTTGAAGAACCTGAGGCAGATGAGACACCATAATTACCATGCTTTGTTACATGTACTCCAGCACCAGCAGTGACAAATGAGGATAATGTCGATATATTAAACGTATTTTTACCATCACCGCCTGTGCCACATAAATCAATAGTATTGTAGCCATCTAATTCAACAGGAATACAAAGTTCTAATAAGGCATCTCTAAAACCGCGAAGTTCTTCTGTAGTAATACTTCGCATCATATAGACGGTTAAAAAAGAAGCGATCTGGCTTTGATTGTATACACCATTTGAAATATTTACTAAAACCCTCTTGGCTTCTTCTGCTGAGATGCTTTCTTGATTTATTAGTCTGTTTAAAATTTCTTTCATGTTCACTTTCCACAACAGTGGAAATCTTTTTAGTTATTTTTCTTTTTATTTGAATCAAATGTTAACTGTTCACCCAATTTTCTAAAATCTTTTTCCCATCTGGAGTTAATACAGATTCAGGATGATATTGTACACCCTTAACATCATAGACTTTGTGTCTTAATGACATAATTTGCCCATTAGTATCAAATGAAGTAGCTTCTAATACCTCTGGTAAATTGTTACTCACTACCCAAGAGTGGTATCTGCCAACTTCAAAGGTTTTATCTATACCTTTAAATAATGACTCATCATCAACAGAAAGCGTTACATGTGTCGCAACACCATGATAAACTGTGTCTAGATTTTCTAATGTACCACCAAACACTTCACCAATAGCTTGTTGTCCTAAACAAACACCAAGTATACTTTTTGTTGGTGCGTACTTAGCAATAATCTCCTTTAAAAGTCCGGCTTCGTCTGGTATTCCAGGACCTGGTGAGAGCACTATTTTATCAAAAGCATCTACTTCTTCAAGTGTTAATTTATCATTTCGTTTTACAGTGACTTCACAATTTAAGTCTTCTAAATAATGAACTAAATTGTAAGTGAAACTATCATAATTGTCGATTACTAAAACCTTTTTCATATTAAATTTCTTTAGCAAGTTCAATAGCTTTTGTTAAAGCACCTAACTTATTATAGACTTCCTGTAGTTCGTTTTCTGGGCTAGATTTTGCGACCAATCCTGCACCTGCTTGCCAGAATAGTTTGTGATTTTTACTTAAAAATGTTCTAATCATAATAGCATGGTTGAAATTGCCTTCAAAATCCATAAAACCAATAGCACCTCCGTAAAAACTACGGCTTGTTTTTTCGTATTTTTCTATGAGTTGCATTGCCATATGTTTTGGTGCACCACTTAATGTTCCTGCAGGAAATGTGTCTGCTACGATTTGCATGGTATCAGTGTTTTTATGTTTTGTGCCTGTTACTTTACTTACTAAGTGAATAACGTGCGAAAAGAATTGTACCTCTCTGTAATTTTCTACTATAACATTAGAACCATGTCTACTTAGATCGTTTCTGGCTAGGTCAACCAGCATCACATGTTCACTATTTTCTTTGTCGTCGTTAATGAGCTTTTCTGCTAGTTCAGCATCTTTAAGGTCATTTCCTGTTCTCTTAAACGTACCTGCAATAGGATGAATTTCTGCTTTACCTTCTTTAACGATGAGTTGTGCTTCTGGTGAACTTCCGAAGATTTTAAAACTTCCGTAATCAAAATAGAATAGGTAAGGGGAAGGGTTAATGCTTCTTAATGCTCTGTACACATTAAATTCATCTCCACTAAACTCTTGAGAAAATTGTTTGGATAATACTAGCTGAAACACATCACCTCTGGCACAATGTTTTTTAGCAAGCTCCACGTGGTGCTTATATTCATCATCAGTTAGGTTAGATTGAATATCTCCTTTTTCATTGAAGTTGTAAGAGGCATATTGCCTTGTTTGTATAATTTGATGTATCTCATCTATGTTGTTATCAGTATCAAAACAATGTGCAAAAATGTAAGCTTCGTTTTTAAAATGGTTAATGGCAATGATGTTTTGATATACTGCATAATAAATGTCTGGAATATCAATAGCATTTTCTTTTTTTGAAATCTCAATGTCTTCAAAATACTTTACCGCGTCGTAAGCGGTATAGCCAAAGATGCCATTATTTATAAACTTAAAGTCTTCATTAGAATCTACTTTAAATCGTCGTGTGAATTTGTTGATTTCTTCTACAACACATATTGATTCTGCGAAGTTATTTTTAGAGCTTCCGTCTGGATAAGTTTGGGAAATTAAACCGTCCTTAACCCTAATGGAAGCAATTGGGTTACAGCAGATATAAGAAAAACTGTTATCATTGGCATGATAATCACTACTCTCTAATAAAATGCTATTAGGAAATTTATCTCGTATCTTAAGATAAATGCTCACAGGAGTAATAGTATCTGCAAGTATTTTTTTGTAATGTGTGTATAAGCTGAATGTTTTCATTTATGATTTAAAATTAAAAAAGGCTTGTCGTGAATGACAAGCCTTTTTTCTATAATATAACATACAAGGTTTCTTTCACGAACATGAGTTTGCAAAATTCCACCACCAAGTATGATTTGTTATTGTTTTCATCTATTTGCCAAATATAAAAATGAAAATTTTTATTTCAAACTATATCATAAAAAAGATTCTTGTCTTCATATAAATTATATACTTGAACAAGAATCTTTATAAAGTGGATTGCTATTAATCCTTAGGGAATTAAAATTTTAATTCTACATTAATATCAAATTCGTCATAGATAGCTTTATCTTTTAAAGTTTCTAATAACGAAGGTGATTTATATGTGATTTTGTGCTTTGTTCTGTCTATTTTTAAACTAGCAGTTGCAGAATTTTCAGTAACTGTCATAGGAAAAGAAATAGACTCTGTAATTCCTTTTATAGTAATATCTCCTTTAACAGTGTACTTGCCATTTTTACCACTTACAGAAGTGATTTTTAAAGTTGCTGTTGGATATTCTTCAACACCAAAGAAATCATCAGATTTTAAATGACCATCTAGTTTGTCTTTATAATCACCAGATAAATCTGTAGTGTTAATAGAAGTCATGTCGATAGTAAAAGAACCGCCTTCTAGAGTCTCGCCATTAAATGATAGAGAACCTTCTTTTAGGTTAATTGTTCCTTCGTGTTCTCCACCAACTTTATAGCCTTTCCAAGTTACTTTACTTGTTGATACATCTACTTTTTTATCTTTTAAGACTGTAAATGACATAAAAGATAATGCTAAGATAAATAGCATGGCGAATTTTGAATTTCTGTTTTTCATTTTAATAATTTGTTTGTTGAGTTTAAAAATTTATGAATAATTGGTTTTCTGGCTTTCTTACTTTCTCATAGTGCTGTGTATCGTCTTCTTCAGACCTGTAACCTAGAGTAACAACCACTGCAGCATTGAGATTTTTAGAATTTAGATCTAGAATTTTATTGTATTCTTCGCTTTGAAAACCTTCCATAGGACAGGCATCAATTTTTAATTGTGCAGCAGCAGATAACAAGTTGCCAACTACAATATAAGCTTGTTTAGCTGTCCAAACGGCCTTTTGTTCTTGACTAAGTTGACCAATTGTAGATTTTATTGTATTTGCGTAATCTGTAACATCTTCTTTGGTTACATTTCTGGTATCAATAACGTTTTCAAAATAATCGTCAACTAGTTCATCACCGAAATCGGTCATATTGGCAAGTACAATCATATGAGAAGCATCTTCTATTTGTGATTGATTCCATGATGCAGCACGCAATTTCTCACGTATTTCTTTATCTTCAATGTTTAAGATTTTATAAGGTTGTAAACCGTATGAAGATGCTGTTAATTGCATAGCTTTTTTCAGTGTTTCAAAATCTTCATTAGATATTGTTTTAGAAGTGTCAAATTTCTTTGTGGCATAGCGCCATTTTAAGTTTTCTATAATCTTATTCATGTAAAAATTATTTTGTTGTTAGTACTTAAGTTGTATATACAAATGTTGTTTTAAAATTTTTTAACCTCTCATTTTTGTGATCAAAAGGTTCAATGTTTCTAACTCTTCCTTACTCAAATTATTGGTTAATTCGTTTTCTTTTTCTTCAATAATTGGATCAACTAGTTCAAGTAATTTAAGACCTCCGTCGGTTATGTAGATATCAACTTTTCTTCTGTTTTTCTCACATGTGAAACGCTCAACCAAATTCTTAAGGATGAGTTTGTCAACTAGGCGAGTAGTATTACTCATTTTACTTATCATTCTATCCTGAATATCTTTTAAGTTAGAAGGTTCACCGTTCTTTCCTCGCAAAATTCTTAAAACATTGAATTGTTCTATAGATATATCATAAGGTTTTAAAACAGACAGGATGCCATCCTTAAAATGATTACTTGCAAAAGACACATTTAAAACGGTCTTTTTGGCTAACGGTAAGTTGGTCTTTGTTTTTAATATTTCAGTTATATCTTTCATATACAACAATTGTATATACAAATGTATAATATTATTTTTACTTCACAATTAATTTTTTGTTAATTATTCAATTGTGTGTGTTTCTATTAATAAATTTATGTCATGAAGCGAATACTATTTTTATGTCTATTGGTTATCTGTTCTTGTAAGGACAATACTGAAGAAACTAAAGAAATAAATGCATCTGAGTTAACTCTAAATAAAGAGAAAGAAGCTGAGAGTGTATTAGATTACGATTTAAAGATTTATGACTACGATGGTTTAGAGCCATTAATCAATAAGCAAGATGATAAAGTTCACGTGGTTAACTTTTGGGCAACATGGTGTGCTCCTTGTGTAAAAGAGTTACCGTATTTTGAGGAAATTAATGAAAAGTATAAAAACAATAACGTTGAAGTTCTGTTGGTGAGTTTAGATTTCCCAAAAAATTATGATACTAAGTTAAAGCCATTTATTAAAAAGCACAATCTACAATCTGAAGTAGTTGCTTTTGATGATGTAGACCAAAACCGATGGATACCTGCCATTAACAAAGATTGGTCTGGTGCATTACCAGCAACAATCATTTATAATAAAGAAAAACGACAATTCTACGAAAAGTCGTTTACCAAAGAAGAATTAGAAGCCGAATTAAAACAATTTTTAAAATAATAAGCTTATGAATACTTTAAAATTATTCGCAGTAATGGTGTTGACAGTAGCATTATCTGCTTTTACAGCAACCACAGATGAAGGTGGTTATAAAATTGGAGATCTTGCTACCGACTTTAGTCTAGAAAACATTGATGGTAAAATGGTGTCTTTATCAGATTATAAAGAAGCAAAAGGGTTTATTGTTGTGTTTACTTGTAATACTTGTCCGTATGCTGTGGCTTATGAAGATAGAGTAGAAGCACTAAATAAAAAGTATGCAGATAAGGGCTACCCTGTAATTGCAATTATGCCAAACAATACAGATGTAAAACCTGGTGATAACATGGAAGCCATGAAAGCTAGGGCTAAAGCAAAAGGTTTTACGTTTCCTTATTTAATGGATAAAGGTCAAAAAATATACCCTCAATATGGTGCTACAAAAACACCACATGTATATCTTTTGGAGAAAACGAAAAAAGGAAATGTTGTAAAGTATATTGGAGCTATAGATGATAATTATAAAGATGCAAATGCAGTAAAAACTAAGTATGTAGAAAACGCTGTGGATGCCTTATTAAAAGGAAAAGAAATTGAAGTTAAAGAAACGCGTGCAATAGGTTGTACTATAAAAGTTTAGCTTTAATTGAATACTTTAAGAAAATAAAAATGTTAAAATTAAATCCGAAGTTGTAACACTTCGGATTTTTTTACGTCTATATCATAAGGAAATGTTAAATTTGCCTACTAAAAAGAAATTGCAAAAAAGTGGATTTATTACAGAAAGATTGGGTTAAACAACTAGAGGAAGACAATAATTCTGTTGTTTTAGATGTTAGAACGCAAGAAGAAGTTAATGAGGGTATTATCCCAAACGCTATTCATATAGATATATATAGAGGACAAGGTTTTATTTATGAAGTAGACCAACTAGATAAAACTAAAAATTATTATGTGTATTGTAGATCTGGCGGTAGAAGTGCTCAGGCATGTAACGTCATGAATCAGTTAGGTTTCAAAAACACTTACAATTTAGTTGGTGGTTTTAGTGAGTGGCAAGGAGAAGTTGCCTTTAAAGAGTAAAATAAAATTAACCTAAATTACTTTTACTTATGAAAAGATTATTCATAATTAGTGGTTTACTAATTGCTATTAGTATAGCAACAAGCTGCCTAGACAATAAAATAGAAGATACAAGTGTTAAACTTGTAACGGCTGAAGAAATGCAATCTATTCTTGAGTTAGAAGATGTACAATTGGTAGATGTTCGAACGCCACAAGAATATGAAGAAGAACGAATTGCCAATTCTCAAAATATAGATTATAATTCTCCTACTTTTGAAGAAGATATTGCTAAATTAGATAAGGCAAAACCTGTTATCCTATATTGTAAAGGCGGAACAAGAAGTGCCAAGTGTGCCAAAAAGCTCGAAGATGCTGGCTTTCAGAAGATATACGATTTAGAAGGTGGAATTTCTAAATGGAAACATTCAGATAAACTAAAAATTGAAGTAAAGTCATAAAATTTAAAACCGAACAGAACAATCGTTCGGTTTTTTTTATTCCTCTGTCATAATTCTTAAGGTTTTTATAAATTAGACGACTCTTAAGAAATAATAAAATCGCATAGATTACATTTGCGTATTAATGCTTTATTTATGACAGCAAAAAAAGTCCTTCTATTTAGCCTACTATCCTTATTTTTCTCGTTCAATATATTTTCTCAGGAACTTGAGCCTGTCAAATGGGAATCTTCAATTAAAAAAATATCAGATACAGAATTCAATCTCATTTTTAAAGCCAATATTGATGATGGTTGGTATATGTATTCGCAAGAAGAAACAGATGGACCTCTTCCTACTTATTTTGAATATAAAAATCAAGAAGGAAACTACAAGCTAATTGGTGATACAAAAGAACCAAATATTAAGCCTAAGTATGATAAGGTTTTTGAATTGGATGTTAAAAAATTTGATAAGCAAGCACAATTTAGTCAACATATATCTATAATAAATCCCAATTTTAATGTTGTTGAAGTAGAAGTTGTCTATCAAGCTTGTGATGACGCTAAATGTATTATGCAGGATAAAACGTTTAGTATATCATTGGATGGTACCATAGTTGAAGCCAAAGAAATAATAATTGATGAACAAAGTAAGCAGCTATCAGAAGAATTAAACCTTAATGTAACCGGTTGGGATAAATATGAATCGCAAGCTGTTGAGGGCAAAAGTTATTTTACGGTATTCTTACTTGGTTTTTTAGGTGGGCTTATTGCATTACTCACGCCTTGCGTATTTCCAATGATTCCACTGACTGTATCCTTTTTTACCAAGAGTTCTACAGATTCTAAAAAAGGGTTGTTCAATTCAATACTCTATGGAGTTTTCATTTTTTTAATTTACGTGTTACTTAGTGTGCCGTTTCATATCATGGATTCTTTAGATTCAGGTATCTTAAATACAATATCAACCAACGTTACGCTAAACATTATTTTCTTCGTAATTTTTGTGGTTTTTTCTTTTTCATTCTTCGGTTATTTTGAATTAACACTACCACAATCTTGGAGTGCAGCTATGGATGATAGAGCCAATAAAATTGGAGGTTTTGTAGGCATCTTTTTTATGGCTTTAACCTTAGCAATAGTCTCTTTTTCTTGTACAGGTCCAATCTTAGGAGGTTTGTTGGGTAGTACTATGGCATCAGATGCAAGTGCTATGCAGTTGAGCATGGGAATGGGAGGTTTTGGTTTTGCTCTAGCACTTCCGTTTACGTTATTCGCAATGTTTCCAAAGTGGTTAAATTCCTTGCCAAAGTCTGGAGGATGGCTAAATACGGTAAAAGTAGTTTTAGGGTTTATAGAATTGGCACTAGCATTAAAGTTTCTGTCTAATTCTGATTTAGTAGAGCATTGGGGACTTTTAAAGCGTGAAATATTTATTGGTATATGGATAATCATTGGTATTGGCTTGGCTTTATATTTATTTGGAAAAATTAAATTTCCTCACGATGGTCCTTTGCAAAAACTTGGTAAAGGAAGAGTTACAACGGCCATTTTAGTAATAGCTTTTGTTATTTATTTAATACCAGGATTAACGAATACAAAATGGGCTAATTTGAAGCTTTTGAGTGGTTTTCCACCTCCATTAACTTACAGTATTTATGATAAGCCAGAAGAGTTTACAATAACAAAATCTTTAGAAGAAGGTATTGCCTTGGCTAAAAAAATGAACAAACCTATTATGTTAGATTTTACAGGTTGGGCATGTGTGAATTGTAGAAAAATGGAAGAGCAGGTTTGGACAGATGATAATGTAAATGAAATTTTAGTTAATGATTATGTTATCGTGTCACTTTATGTTGATGATAGAGAAGCGTTGCCAAAAGAAGAGCAATTTCAATATTTAAGAACCAACGGAACTGTAAAAGATATTGAAACCATTGGTGATAAATGGGGAACTCTACAAACCATCAATTTCCAAAATAACTCTCAGCCGTATTATGTGTTGTTAGATCATAATATGGGCTTGTTAAATCCTCCAAGAGGAAATACACCAGATGAAGATGTGTATTACAATTGGCTTAAAACTGGTTTAGATAATTTTAATAAGTAGTTATATTTCGAAATAAACATCCTCAAACGGAACTCTAAAACGTGGGCCATAAATACCTTTTTCGTCTCTAATGCCACAACCAATAATCATATTGATTTCTGCACCACGAGGCAAGTTTAATATGCGTTTTACCCTAAGTGTGTCGCTACCTTCCATAGGACAGGTGTCATAGCCGATGGCTGCCATACTGGTCATAAAATTTTGAGCAGCCAGCCCTGCGCTTTTATGAGCTACAATTCTCATGTCGCTCTGTCTTACTTGTCTGTAAATAGGTTTAAATAAGCCCACGATTTGAAAGCTAAAGTATTTCAGATAACCCAAAATGCCCAGAAAATCAGTATAGATAGTCGGGATTAATTTTTTATAATAGTTGGTTGCCATTTTTTTGCGTTTCAATTCACGCTCAGATAAATCGTCTTTGTCATAAACCTTATTCAGAAAAGCAATGTTGGCCTTTGCACGTTGTTTCCAAAGATCTTTTCTGGTAACAATAATCACTAACTGTTGCGCAGTTTTTGCGGCGCTTTGGTTAAAACAAGCTTCAGCAATTTCTTTTAAAGTATTTTTATTTGTGATATGGTAAAATTCCCAAAGCTGAAGGTTACTACTTGTAGGTGCTAATGATGCATTTACTAAGCACTGTTTTACTTTTTCTGTATCAATAGGAATATCTTTGTAAACTCTGGTTGATCGTCTGTAGGCAATAGCTTCGGAAACTGTCTTTTCCATGGAATTAACATTTATTTTTTAAAGTACTAAAGTTATATTAAAAGTTCGTTTTCATATGTCAAGAATCTAAAAATCTATTATTTTAAAAAGAAAAACATGAGCGCAATAACAACTAAAAATCCATACACACAAGAAGATTTAAAAACATATAATTTAATTTCTGATAAGGAATTGAAACAAAAACTAGATTTAGCTGAAGAGCAATTTCAAAATTGGAAATCACTTCAAATTAAAGATAGATCTAAATTACTTTCTAACGTTGCTGAATTACTAGTTGAACGAAAAGAATCCTATGCTAAATTAATGACCCAAGAAATGGGAAAACCTATAACACAAGGTATTGCCGAAATAGAGAAATGTGCTTGGGTTTGTGATTTTTACGCAAAAAACGCTGATGATTTTCTTGCAGATCAGTTAATAGACGCTGATACATATGAAAGCTTTATAAGCTATGACCCTTTAGGAGTCATTTTAGCTATCATGCCTTGGAATTATCCATTTTGGCAAGTAATGCGGTTTGCTGCACCTACATTGATGGCAGGTAATACGGCTTTGTTAAAACACGCTTCCAGTACCACGCAATGTGCTATAGAAATAGAGAAATTATTTGAAGATGCTGGTTTCCCGAAAGGGTGTTTTCAAACTTTATTGGTTTCACATAGTCAAATTGAAACAATATTGAACAATGATATTGTTAAAGCTGTAAGTCTAACAGGAAGCGAAGGAGCAGGTCGTAAAATTGCTGAAATTGCTGGTAAAAATCTAAAGAAAGCCGTTTTAGAACTTGGTGGCAATAATGCATGTATCGTTCTAAAGGATGCAGACTTAGATAAATATATTGATACTATGGCTTGGGCGCGTATGCAAAATGCAGGACAGAGTTGTATTGCAGCAAAACGATTTATTGTTGTAGAGGACATCTATGAAGAATTCTTATCGAAGTTTAAATCTAAAGTAGAGTCTTATATAATAGGTAGTCCTACTGATAGTAAAACTGAAATAGCAACAATGGCCTCTTTAGATTTGGCAAAAGAAGTTGAAGAACAGGTTGAAAAATCTCTTGATAGAGGAGCAAAAGTAGTATATGGCAACAAACGAGACCACGCATTGTATGAGCCAACAATTTTAGAAGCTGTAACTGTAGATATGCCAGTATTCAAAGAAGAAGTGTTTGGTCCTGTGGCAGCAATTATAAAGGTTAGGAACGAGGATGAAGCATATAAAATGGCTTCAAACTCAAGATTTGGTCTCGGTAGTATGGTATTTACAGATAATACAGAAAAGGCTAAAAAGCGTGTAGCGGAAATTGAAGATGGAGCGTTCTTTATTAATGAACTTGTGAAATCTGACCCAAGATTACCTTTTGGAGGAACTAAAGCATCTGGTTACGGAAGAGAACTTTCTAAAGAAGGAATTCTGGAGTTTGTGAATGTGAAAACGGTTTACATTAATAAATAATCAAATTTTAAGTATGCTTCAACTTATCAGCATGCAATTGTCTTAACTTTTTAATTTTAGGGTCTATTACAAAAGTACAATAACCATAATCTGGATTGTTTTTATAGAAATCTTGATGTTCTTTTTCAGCTTCAAAAAATGTTTGAGCCTCGCTAAGTTCTGTTACAATAGGGTTTTTATAATATGCCGCTAATTCATTTAAGACGACTTCAGCTGTATTTTTTTGGTCATCATTATGATAAAAAATCACTGAGCGGTATTGTGTGCCTCTGTCAGCTCCTTGCTGGTTTAGAGTTGTAGGGTCGTGAGTGGTCATAAAAATGATAAGGATATCTTGATACGAAATCATGTTAGCATCGAAGGTAATTTGCACTACTTCAGCATGTCCTGTTAAGCCAGAACATACTTCTCTATAGGTTGGTCTTCCCGGAACGTTTCCTCCCATATAACCAGAAACCACTTTTTTAACACCTTTAACTTCTTCAAAGACAGCTTCGGTACACCAAAAACAACCTCCGCCAACAGTAGCAATTTCAATATTCTTATTCATTTACACTTTCTTTTTCTAAAACCATAGACTCTGAATTGATGCAGTAACGCAGACCACTTGGCTCTGGACCATCAGGAAATACGTGACCTAAATGGGCATCGCAAGTGTTGCACATTACTTCAACTCTAACCATACCGTAAGAGGTGTCCTTTTCATATTTGATGGCATTTTCTTTAATAGGCTGAGTAAAGCTAGGCCAACCAGTGCCAGAACTGAATTTAATAGTAGAATCAAATAACGGAGAGTTGCAACACACACAATTGTATTTTCCAGCATCATAGGTAGTACAAAGTGCACCACTGTGAGGTCGTTCAGTGCCTTTTTGTCTGGTAATTCTGTATTGTTCTGGTGTTAGTTGTGCTTTCCATTCAGCTTCCGTTTTTTCCACTCTTTTATCTGGGTTAGGAGTTCCGTTCACAGCAAAATTTATAATGTTTTTCCAAGTAAGCATATCTTGTAGTCTTTCTTTTAATTAGTCAAATTTTTATAGTAAAGATAGTCGAAGTAACTTACTTGTACTTACTGTAAGCGAGAAATTGATGTATAATCTAACTTTTAAAATCTTCCGGATGTTATGAGTTTTGCTTGTAGCTTTACAGAAATCCTTATTTTTAAATCGTTATAAAAAGTGTAATTTTATTTGATGAAGAAATCTATATTTTTTTTACTTCTTTTTTGGGCCTTTTCTTTTTTTAGTTTCGGCCAATTTTCTCCAAATATTTACAACTATTCTATAGCTGAATATAAGGCCAGTAATCAGAATTGGGATTTATGCAGAGCTGATAACGGAAAAGTTTACGTTGCAAACAACATTGGTTTACTTGAGTATGATGGCATAGATTGGAAGTTATTTCAATTACCCAACCAAACTACAGTAAGATCAGTTTTAGCTCATGATAACTTGATTTTTACAGGTTCTTTTGAAGAGTTTGGTTATTGGGAAGAGGATGATTATGGGAATTTAATCTACAAGTCATTAAGTGACCTTGTAAAGGATGAGATTTCTCCTAATGAGGAAGTATGGCAAATTTTAAGTTATAATGAAAAGGTTGTATTTAGATCGTTTTCTAGCATATATGTTTATGATTTTAATAACGTAGAACGAATTCGTCCGAGTTCGGCAGTAATATCTTTGAGTTTAGTAGATGATGATTTGTTTGTGTCTACATTAAATAATGGGATATACAAGCTGGAAAACAAAAGTTTAGTGCCCTTTTTTTATGATGAAAGTCTTAGGGACACCAAAATAATTTCAATAGAAAAAAAGCAAGATAGATACTTAATAATGACCTCTCTAAAAGGAAGTTACTACTTGTCTTCTAATAAGTTACGACCTACAAAATATGCTTTTAATAATGAGATAAAACAGCATCAGTTAAATAAGTATTCTACCTTGGGTAATGGAGATATGGTCTTTGGAACTATAAAGGATGGTGTATATATAGCTGATGGTGAAGGAGAAATAAAATTCCATATCAGTAAAGAGAATGGTCTTTTAAATAATACAGTTTTAGGTCAGTTTATAGATGAAAACAGTAAGTTATGGCTTGGTCTAGATAACGGAATAGCAACCATAGATTTAAAGAATACCAACTATTTTTTTAATGATATGTCTGGTAAACTAGGTGCTGTTTACGATATTGTTAAGTATCAAGGTTTGTTATATATAGGTACTAATACAGGACTGTTTTATTTGGATGAGAATAATGAATTACATTTTATTGATGGATCTCAAGGTCAGGTTTGGGATTTAAAAATTATTGACGGTAACCTGTTTTGTGGTCATAACGATGGAACTTTTTTGGTTGATAAAAGCCAAATAAAAAAGATATCTGATTATACTGGTGGATGGACTATTCAAAAAGTGCCAGAGCATGATAATTTGTATATGCAGGGAACTTATGCAGGCTTAGTTAAGTTTCAGCAAAACAATGGAGCATGGGAGACGAAGCATATGGGATATACTACTATCCCTTCAAAGTTTTTAGTGTTTGAAAATCCTTATACCGCTTGGGTAGCGCATGCATACAAAGGAGTATACAAAATTAATTTCAACAAGTCTTACGATACAATAACTAAAGTTACTAATTATGGCATTAAAGGTTTAGATTCAGAATATAATCCTAGAGTATATAATTTAAAAAACGATATAGTTTTTAAAACCAATAATGGATGGCAAAAGTATGAGCCTATATTAGATTCTATTGTTCCTTTTGAGCTCCTAAATGAAAAGTTTGGTAATGATGCTTATATCATATCAGAACAATCTATGAGTCCAATAGTACTCAAAGATAAAAGTGGAGTCATAAGGTTTAAGTATTTCAATAATGATAGCGTTGAGAGAAGAATAAATAACAAACTAATTAAGAATCGTTATATAGTAGATTATGAGCATGTCTCTAAAATAGATAATTCTCTTTTTGCTCTAAATTTAGATAATGGATTTATGCTTATAGACGAAACCTTTAAAGATTCTATAATTATTTATGAGCCAAAAATAGAGACGATAAAGATTAATGGAGATAAGATACATTTATCAACTATAAAAGATGATAAGACAATTCAATTAAAACACAATGAGAGCATTAATCTAGAACTTTCATCTTCAAAATCTACTAATCATTATTTTGAATATAGTATACCTTCTTTAAATAGAGGCTGGTTTAAAATAGATAAGAGAAATCTAGAATTAAACAACATTAACCATGGAGTGTATGACATACTATTGAGAACACGAGACGATTCTGGAAATACATCAATAATACAAGAACTAAAACTAGATGTAAGTCCACCTTGGTATAAAGGCGTATTTGGTTTAATATTATATGTTGTGTTATTGTTTGGGTTTATAGGTTTGTTCTATTACTTACACCATAGAAAAATACAAAAGGAGCAGCGATTAATCCGAGTAAAGTATCAAAGGGAACAACATAAGCTATTGCGAGAGAAAACCTTGGAAAATGAAAAAACTCTGGTACAGTTAAAGAACGAGTCATTGCAAAATGAATTAAAAATAAAGAGTAAGCAGTTGGCTAATAATGCAATGGCGCTTGTTAAGAAAAATGAAGTACTACAGGATATTAAGCGAGAGTTGGCTGTAAATAAAGATGGCTTCAAAGACTACTACTCCTATAAGAAATTAGTAAAGAAGTTAAATAATTCAATAGAACATAAAGATGAATGGGAAGTTTTCGAAGAAAATTTCAATCAAGTGCACGACGAGTTTTTTACCAAATTAAAAGCACGTCATTCTGCTCTAACCCCAAAAGATTTAAAAGTTTGTGCCTACATCAAAATGAATTTAGCAAATAAAGAAATTGCACCTTTAATGAATATCTCTGTTAGAGGTGTTGAAACACATAGATATAGGCTAAAAAAGAAATTAAGTTTAGAAAATGATATTTCTTTGACAGATTATTTATTGAATATTAAATAATAGCTACTTAAAGTTGTCGATTTGACATTTCTTACTACGTCATTACTACGTCACTTAGTTAAAATTTTAAGATTTTACAACGTTTTCGTTTATATTTAAACTACGTCAAATTCTGATTTTAAGCGCATTTTAAGGTCTTTGATATTTATTGGCGTAATTAAAATGTAATTAGTCCACATGTTAAATTAAGGTTAACGTTTTAACTTTAGATTTAGAAAAAACTAACTATTTCAATCTAAATGTTAATGTATGAAAACTAAATTCAGTTTAATATTACTTTTATTTGTCTCTCTAATTTCATGGAGTCAACAAATAGAGGTAAGTGGTGTTGTAACTTCAGCAAGTGATGGTATGCCATTGCCTGGTGTAAGTGTAATTGTAGAAGGTACTTCAAAGGGAGTGTCTACAGATTTTGACGGTAAATATTCCATTAATGTACAAAGTGGCCAGAAATTAAGTTTTAGCTATATTGGTTTTAAGACGCAAAGTATAGTTATAACTAACCAAACTACTCTTAATGTAACTTTAGAAGATGATGTAGAGTCATTAAATGAAGTTGTAGTTGTTGGATACGGTACACAGAAAAAGGCAGATTTAACAAGTGCAATCGCAACGATTAAACCAGAAGAATTAGCTAAGACGCCTTCAGCCCAAGTGGTTCAGGGCTTTCAGGGTAAAGTTGCTGGTGTTCAAATCAGTAGTTTGGGTTCGCCAGGTGAAACTCCTCAAATTTTAATTCGTGGTACAAATTCATTGAGTGGAGATTCTTCTCCATTATTTGTTGTAGATGGAATGTTCTACGATAATATAGATTTCTTAAACTCCAGTGAGATAGAATCTGTGTCAATTTTAAAAGATGCTTCAGCTTCTGCTATTTATGGTGTTAAGGCTGCTAATGGTGTTGTTCTTATAACGACAAAAGGTGGTAAGTTTAATAAAAAAGCAGAGGTTACTTTTTCAACATATTATGGTGTTCAGAGAGCACAAAACATCTTGAAGATGGCTAATGCTGAGCAGTTTGTGACATTTGCCATGGAATCTGGTTCTGCATCAGAAATTTCAAGTGTAGAACAAGCTATGCAAAGATTTGGTAGAAGTAGGGTAAATCCTAATATACCAAACGTTAATACAGATTGGTATGATGAAGTGTTAAGAGATGCTGAAATTGAAAATTACGATCTTCAAATTAATGGTGGGTCAGAGAATATTTCTTATTCACTGGGAGGAAACTTCTTTTTTCAAGAAGGTATTTTAGATATGAAAAACAGCTACGAGCGTTTCAACTTAAGAGCTCGGGTAGATGCTAAAGCTAATGATTGGCTAAATGTTGGAGGTAACGTTCTTTTTAGTAATGCAGTTAAATATGATGATGAGGGTTCAGCTTGGCAATTAACATATTATGCAGTACCAATCCTACCTGTTTTTGATAGTAATTTTACTGATGCAGACCCTTTACCTTATTCAGATGCAAGAGAAATAGGATATAGAGGTTCTCAGAACCCTTTCCCATTAATGGATAACTCTGATAGAAGAGGTGAGCGTAGAAGAACAACAGCTAATTTCTATGCAGATTTTAAAATTATTCCAGATCATTTAAACTTAAGGTCTAATTTATCTTATAACTACCTTGGTACAAACGAACGTATTGTTTTATTACCATACTATGTTACTGATGACTACCAGAGATCTGTAGATCAGTCATCCATAACTAGAAATAATGGTGTTACAGAAAATTACATATGGGACAATACTTTAACATATTCTAATGTTTTTGGTGAACACGATTTAACGTTAATGGCTGGTATGTCATTTAGAGATGATTATTACAGAAGCTTTGGTGCTAGTGGTAATTTTGATCCAAGTGGTGCGTTTGTTAGAAATAATGACAAGACCTGGTATATTTCTAATACAGCTGAAGACAGTAGAACTTCTTATGATGGAGGAAACAGATTCTATGGTTTCTCTTATTTCGGGAGAGCTCAATATAAATACAAAGATAAATATTTGGCATACGCTACATTCAGAGCAGAAGGTAGTAATAGATATGAGCAGAAATACGTGTATTTACCAGCATTTGGTTTAGGTTGGGAAGTGTCTAAAGAACCATTTATGCAAAATGTAGATTTTATAGATTATCTTAAGTTGAGAGCAGGATGGGGAAGATTGGGTAACAATGCTGTGGCTCCAAGTATACCAATTTCAGCATCAACTGTATCTACTGTATTTAACGATACATTCTATAACGGATTTCAATTTTCAACAGTTGCCGATGATATAGATTGGGAGTTTACAGAAGAGACAAACATTGGTTTATCCGCTTATATGTTTAATAATAGATTATCTCTAGAGGCAGATTATTTTGTTAAAAATACAGATAACTTAGTGATACCTGTATTGCCTATCGTAGGTACTGAGACAAGTTTGCAAAATGTGGGAGCTGTTAGAAATAGAGGTATAGAATTAGCAGCAACATGGAGAGATAATATTTCTGAGAATTGGGGTTACACTATATCAGGTAATTTTAGTACCATAGACAACGAGATAACAGATTTAGAAGGTCAGCCTTATATTAATAGAGGAACTGCTGAAGCACGTCAAAGATTAGTTGTAGGACAACCAATTAATGTGTTCTATGGATATCAAATTGATGGTGTATACCAAAACGATGCAGAAATTGCAGCAGATCCTGTTGCTCAAGCTGCAATATCTGATGGTGTTAATGTAGAGCCAGGCTATTTTAGATATAGAGATATTAATAATGACGGTATTCTAGATGCCAATGATAGAGCATATTTAGGATCTCCTGTACCAACTCACTATTATGGTGGTAGCTTGGGTGTAAACTACAAAAACCTTGAGTTAAATGTGTCGTTCTATGGTCAAGGTGGTAATAAAATTCTAAACACAAACAGAATGGAGGTTATCAGAACCCAAGGACGTAATATAGACGCTGAGTTGGCCATTAACAGATGGCATGGTGAAGGCACAACAAATGCATTCCCATCATCTGAAGGTTATAGAAACCTATGGAATCAAAGATTGTCCAAATTCTTTTTACAAGATGGCGATTTCTTCAGAATTCAAAACATTCAGATAGCTTATACATTAAAAGAAGATAAACTTCCAGAAATGCGTTTTACGCTTACGGCAGATAGACCATTTTTATGGACAAAAGGTTATAACGGTTTTAACCCAGAAGTTGGTTTTGACGGAAGAGATACACAGACTTATCCGGTACCTTCAGTATACAGCTTAGGTGTTTCAGTTAAATTATAAAATAACAAGCTATGAGATATATATTTAATTTAAAATTGATTGTTCTAATTTTACCTGTTTTGCTATTCAATTGCAACAATAAATTAGACGAAGAACAAGAACTTGTAGTACTGCAAGACGAGATAGATTACAGTAGTGAAGAACAAGCTTTTGGAGCACTTGTTGGCGCCTATGAGAAGTTTCAGAGTGTAGGTTGGGAACAAATACCGCTTATTTCAGTTAGAGGAGATGATGTCAATGCAGGTGGATTAGGTGATCAACAAGGTTTTGCTGATACGGATAACTTTATTTACGATAATAGTTATTGGATGTATAATGTGTTTTTTGAGAATTGGTCTCAAGACATATTGCAGATAACATCTCAGATAGAATCCTTAGAGAGATTTAGAGCTGGAGGTGTAGATTCTGATTTAATAGATCAATACCAGGCTGAATGTAAGGTGTTAAGAGGTTATATAACACTACAGTTATCTAGAGTTTTTGGGGATGTTTACAGAATTCAAACAACCGATCAAACTCAAATCGAGGTACTTCCAAAAGATGAATTAATGATGTGGATATCTGATGAAATGGATGAAGCAATACCTAATTTATTAGATGTGGCTCCTAATTTAAGATCTGATTTGCCAGGTGGTATAACAAAATATACAGCATTAGCTGTAAAGGCTATAGCAAATTTAGAGGTTGAAAATTATCAAAATGTAGCTGATGCTGCAGGCGAAATAATTAATTCTAGTAAGTTTCAATTATATGATGATTACTACGAATTATTCAAGATTCCTGGTAAACTAGCAAATGAAAATATTTGGGAAATTCAATATTCAGATTTCGGGCAATCTTCAGGTGAAAATGTAGCTCACTTATTTGCATTCTATGGTCCTCAAAACTGGTCAGCAGCTGTTCCAGAAGCTACAAGTGGATGGGGATTTTATGAGCCAAGTTTTAAGTTTATCAAATTTATGATAGACAGAGGTGAAACAGTGAGGTTAGAAACAAGTGTGTTATTTACTGACAGAGGAATAGCGGAATTGCAAACAGATCCAGATTATGCAACTTTACCTGCTTGGATATCTAATACAACTAGAGATGGAGATGTAATTAACGACTACTCTAGAGCTTATTTTGCAAGCGGTAAGCATTATCTTCCATCAAATCAATTAACAGAAGGTAGAACCTCTTATGGTACTAATAAGAATTATACTGTTATTAGATATGCAGAAGTATTGTTAATGTATGCAGAAGCACTAACAAGAGGAGCGTCTGGTACTGCTGGTACTGCAGACAGTGCTGTAAATACTGTGAGATTAAGAGCAGGTTTAGGAACACTTTCTGGCGTGACTAGTGAGCAAGTTATGGATGAAAAATTTGCTGAGTTAGCTATGGAATGGGGAATTAGATATTATGATATGATTAGATTAGGTGAAACAGGAGAACTTAGTTACGACGGAAGAACATTCAACATGGATAAAGCATTTTTACCTTATCCACAAGCTCAGTTAGATCAAAGCTATATTCTTAATGATTACTATCAATCACAACAATAAAAAAGAAGTTATGAAAAAAACAATAATAAAAATTTTAGGAATTTTCATGATACTGTTTGTGGTATCATGTGATGAAGGCATTGATCCTATTACAGAAGTAGATCCAGGATCAGATTCAGGAGCTCCAACTGTAGAAATTATTTATCCTACAGAAGGAACTGAGATTACAGGTCTTGAATTAGTAGTACCAGTTGACATTTCATTCAGAGTAGAGGATGATATAGAAGTTAATACCATTGTCGTAACACTAGATGGAGTACAAATAGCGTCTTATAATACGTTTTTGGACTATAGAATAGTAAATGAAGAGTTTACTTATGATAGTTTAACAAGTGGTGATCATGTTTTAATAGTAACAGGTACAGATTTAGCAGGTAACTCTACTAGTGCTACAGTTAATTTTTCTAAAGCACCACCTTACGAAGCAATATTTCCTGGTGAAGTTTTTTATATGCCATTTGATGGAACTTACACAGAATTATTATCAATAACTGATGCAGGTGAAGTAGGAACACCTGATTTTGCAGGTGAAGCATTTGCTGGTTCTAATGCCTTTAGAGCAACTGAAGATTCTTATCTAACATTCCCAATAGACGATTTAATGTTTGGTGCAAATATGAGTGGTGCATTTTGGTACAAAGTCAATGCAACTCCAGACAGATCTGGTATATTAACGGTAGGAGATAATGCTGATGATAGGTTACAAGGTTTTAGATTATTCAGAGAAGGTAATTCGGCAGAACAAAGAATAAAACTCAATGTAGGAACAGGTGATGGCGAAAGCTGGAACGATGGTGGATTAATTGATGTAGCTGCTGGTGAGTGGGTTCATGTAGCATTTACTATTTCACCAACTCAAACAGTAATCTACCTTAATGGTGTGGCAGTAAACACAGGTTCGCCTGCTAATGCTATAGATTGGACAGGTTGTACTGAAATTCATATTGGCTCTGGTGGACCAACATTTGATTATTGGAACCACTTATCTGATGATAGTGCAATGGATGAACTAAGATTATTTAATACAACACTTTCTCAAGCTGAAGTGCAAAACATGATCAATGTAACTAATCCATACGAACCAATGTATAATGGTGAAACTTTTTATATGCCTTTTGATGGTTCATATACAGAGTTAATCAGCTTAAACATGCCAACAGAGGTTGGTGCACCAGGTTTCGCAGGTGAGAGTTATCAAGGTTCTGATGCTTACATGGGCGCTGCCGATTCTTATTTAACTTTCCCGATTGATGGCTTATTCGGAACAGATTCTTTTAGTGCTACGTTTTGGTATAAAGTTGATTCTACACCAGATAGATCAGGTATTTTAACAGTAGGTGATGATGCAGATGACAGATTCCAAGGCTTTAGATTATTTAGAGAAGGAAGTGCTACTGAACAGAGAATAAAAGCCAATGTTGGTATTGGTGGTGGTGAGAGTTGGAATGATGGTGGTGTTATCGATGTAACTGCTGGCGAATGGGTTCATATCGCACTTACAGTTTCGGCTACAGAAAGTAAAATCTATTTCAACGGTGTAGAGCAATTGTCATCAACATTTGCAACTAGTGTAGATTGGACAGGTTGTAGTGAAATAGTAATTGGTGCTGGTGGTCCAACGTTTAGTTATTGGAATCACTTATCTGATTTAAGTGCATTTGACGAATTAAGATTATACAATGTTGCTTTAACACAAGCAGAAATACAGGATATGCTTTAAAATTTCATATTTTAATTAATTGGTTTAAGTCTAAATTTTTTAATTATCCTTATTTCAAATTTTTAGCGGCATTTTAGAAAAATGCCGCTAAATTCTTACGCAAATTTTAAATGAAAAAATTCCATAAAATACTTTTTTTGATGGTTATAGGATGCATTTTAATATGCTGTAAATCTAATAACCAAAAAGAAGATCAAAATAAAGTTAAAAATAGTGCAGCTGTAAAACATAGGTATGCAGACTTATCAGAAAGTGCATTATTAGATACCATACAATACCAAACGTTCAATTACTTTTGGGATGGTGCTGAGCCTAATTCTGGTTTGGCTAGAGAACGTTTACATATGGACGATGCGTATCCAACATCGCCAAAAAATACAGTCACAACTGGTGGGAGTGGTTTTGGACTCATGGCCATTTTAGTTGGTGTTGAGCGCGGTTGGATTTCAAGAGAAGAAGCTTTCAATAGATATACTAAAATTGTAAATTTTTTAGAAAAAGCTGATCGTTTTCATGGAGCATGGTCGCATTGGATAGATGGTGAAACTGGTAAAATGTATCCATTTGGTAAAAAGGATAACGGAGGTGATTTAGTTGAAACTGCATTCTTAGTACAAGGTTTATTGACCGTTGCTGAATATTTTAAAAACGGAAACGAACAAGAAAAAGAATTAGTAGCCAAAATTGATAAACTATGGAGAGAAGTAGAGTGGAGTTGGTATACCAAAGGGGGTGAAGATGTATTGTATTGGCACTGGTCACCAGAATATGAATGGGAAATGAATTTTCCTGTTGGAGGATATAACGAATGTCTCATTGTGTACGTTCTTGCTGCATCATCACCAACGTATCCAATTACAAAAGAAGTATACGAAAAGGGATGGGCAAGAGATGATAAAATTGTTTCAGATAAAACGTATTATGATGAAGCATTGGTGTTAGATTATTATGAGCATAGTGATGCACCAATAGGGCCTTTATTTTGGGCGCATTATTCTTATTTGGGCCTAAACCCCAAAGGACTTTCGGATCAATACGCTGATTATTGGGAGCTGACTCAAAATCACGCTAAGATTCACCATAAATATGCAATCGATAATCCTAAAAATTATAAGGGATATGGTGATAGTCTTTGGGGTTTTACCTCAAGTTATTCTATGAAAGGTTATGCTGGTCATAGACCTGGCGATGATCGTGGTGTTGTTTCTCCCACTGCAGCGTTATCCTCCTTTCCATATACACCGAAAGCGAGTATGAATGTATTGACAAATATATACAAGAATCATGATAGTTTGGTTGGAAAATATGGTCCATACGACGCTTTTAGTTTAGAGTATAATTGGTATTTGCCAAGATATTTGGCTATAGATCAAGGGCCTATTCCGGTTATGATAGAAAATTACAGAACAGGATTGTTGTGGAAGTTATTTATGCAAAATAAAGATGTCAAAGTTGGTTTGGATAAACTAGGATTTAAATATTAAATAGAATTAAAGATAATGAAGAAGCTTAGTTTCATTTTACTATTATTAGTCGTATTAAGTTGCGGAAAAGATAATGGGCCAGGTTACCAAGAGCCTTATGATCCAAATGATGATGACCCATTCATACCGTTGTCTGATACAGAAATGATGGACTTAACTCAACAGGAGACCTTTAAGTATTTTTGGGATTATGCCGAAAGTAACTCAGGTGCTGCGAGAGAAAGATATCATCCTAACGATCCATCCAATAGTCAAAATGTAGTAACTACAGGTGGAAGTGGATTTGGACTTATGGCAATTTTAGTTGGTATTGAAAGAGGTTATATATCTCAATCCGAAGGTGTGGCAAGGTTAACACAAATATTAAATTTCTTTGAAAACGCTGATCGCTTTCACGGAGCTTGGCCGCATTGGATAGATGGAGGTACGGGTAATGTATTACCTTTTAGTGCTCAAGACGATGGAGGTGATATAGTGGAAACAGCATTTTTGGCTCAAGGTCTCATTTGTGTAAAAGAGTATTTTGAAGGTGGAACAGTAGATGAAGAGACTTTAGCGGCACAAGCCGACGCACTTTGGAAAGGTGTAGAATGGGATTGGTACACCAATGGACAAAATAAATTATTGTGGCATTGGAGTCCTAACAGTGGCTTTGCCATTAATCTAGAATTAAAAGGTTATAATGAAACTTTAATAGCTTTTGTGCTAGGTGCAGCATCTCCAGATTATACGATCCCTTCTGAAGCTTATCATCAAGGTTGGGCAAGTAATGGCAATATTGTGTCTTCAGCAAGCCAGTATAATATTCCTTTAATTTTAGATCACGTTGGTACAGGAACAGGGCCTTTGTTTTGGGCACACTATTCCTATTTAGGATTAAATCCTAATAATCTATCAGATCAGTATGCTAATTATTGGGATTTAAATGTTAACCATACCAGAATTAATTATCAATACTGTGTTAGCAATCCTGGAAATTATGTGAGTTACGGACAAGATTGTTGGGGATTAACAGCAAGTTATACCAGAAACACAGATGGTTCTGTAGGATATTCTGCTCACGATCCTGAGAATGACACAGGTGTAATTTCACCAACAGCCGCAGTGAGTTCTATTCCATACACACCTGCTCAGTCATTAGCAGCAATGCATTTTTTCTATGAAAATGATTTAATGGGTCCTGCTGGTTTTTATGATGCTTTTAGCCCGCAATACGATTGGGTTACTGAACGCTATCTGGCAATAGACCAAGGGCCACAGATTATTATGATAGAGAATTACCGTTCAGGTTTGTTGTGGAATTTATTCATGCAAAATGAAGATGTTCAAAATGGTTTGGATGCTTTAGGATTTACATATTAAAAATACAGAGATGAATCTATACAAAAATATATTGACCTTATGTTTAGTTGCTTTCGCTATGCTGGCAACTGCTCAAGAGGATTTGTACAAAGAAAAAATTCATATTAAGGAAAATGATACTTTGCAATATCGCATCATGTATCCAGAAAATTTTTCAGAAGATGAGCAATATCCTGTTGTGTTGTTTCTTCATGGAGCAGGCGAACGTGGTGAGGATAACAAAAAACAGCTTGTTCACGGTAGTAAATTGTTCACAGACCAAACCAACAGAGGAGCATTTCCTGCCATTGTAATTTTTCCGCAGTGCCCAAAAAGTGATTATTGGTCTAAAGTTGATGTAGATAGATCAACAAATCCAATAGGTTTAAACTTCAAGTACGAAACAGGTCCAACAACTTCAATGGGATTGGTCTTGGATTTAATGGATGAGTTTATTGAAAAACCTTTCGTTAAAAAAGAAAAAGTATACGTTGGAGGTCTGTCTATGGGTGGAATGGGAACTTTTGAAATCCTTTACAGACGACCAGAAATGTTTGCGGCAGCCTTTGCCATTTGTGGTGGAGGTGATCCGGAATCTGCAAAAGAATATGCTGATAAGACCGAAGTTTGGGTATTTCACGGAGCTAAGGACGATGTGGTAGATCCTCAACTTTCGCTTGATATGGTCAGTGCTATTTTAAAATATGGTGGCAAACCAAATTTTACTTTATATGCAGACGATAATCACAACAGTTGGGATTCTACGTTTGCAGAACCAGAATTGTTAAAATGGCTTTTCTCTAAATCAAAAAAATAAAAATGATAAAACTTAGACTAACTAAAAACATAAAAGCCATAGCAATTGCACTTGGTGTTATAACCGTTTTTTCTTGCAATACCAACACAGAAAGTAAATCTGCTTCAGGCTCAAAAAGTGAAAACCCTTATCAGGAAAAAGTAGATTCAATTATTAGCTTAATGACTTTAGATGAAAAATTAGGCCAATTGAATCTTCCTGCTACAGGTCCAATTACAACAGGTGCTTCAAAAAGTACTGATGTAGTTAAAAAAATAGAGGATGGAAAGATAGGTGGTCTTTTCAATATAAAAGATCCGAAAAATATTTATGAAGTTCAGAAAATAGCTGTTGAAAAAAGCCGATTAGGTATTCCTCTTATTTTCGGAATGGATGTTATTCACGGCTTTAAAACCACATTCCCGATACCATTAGGTTTATCAGCATCTTGGGATATGGAAATGATTGAAAAAACAGCTCAAATTGCAGCAAACGAAGCGAGTGCAAATGGTATTAACTGGACATTTTCGCCTATGGTAGATATCTCTAGAGATCCTCGTTGGGGAAGAGTTTCTGAAGGAAATGGAGAAGATCCTTACTTAGGAAGTGAAATTGCTCGCGCTATGGTTCGTGGTTATCAACAAGATGATTTGTCCGCAAACAATACTTTAATGTCTTGTGTTAAGCATTTTGCACTATATGGAGCACCAGAAGCAGGTAGAGATTACAACACAGTAGATATGAGTCGTATACGTATGTATAACGAATATTTACCACCATACAAAGCTGCTGTTGAAGAAGGTGTTGGTTCTGTTATGGCTTCATTTAACGAAATTGATGGTGTTCCTGCAACAGGTAACAAGTGGTTACTTACTGATTTATTACGTGATGATTGGGGCTTTAACGGTTTTGTTGTTTCGGATTATACAGGAATTTACGAAATGCGTGCTCATGGAATGGGAGACGAATATGATGTAACGTCTTTAGCTCTTAAAGCTGGATTGGATATGGATATGGCAGGAGATGCAGCTAATATAGACGCTTCTTTTATCAAAGACCTTAAAGGAGCTTTAGATCAAGGAAAAATATCGATGGGAGATATTGATAAAGCTGTTGCTCGTATACTAACAGCAAAGTATCAATTAGGCCTGTTTGATGATCCATATAAGTATTGTAGTGAGGAAAGAGCAGAAAAGGAAACTCTTACTCAAGAAAATAGAGATTATGCGCGTCTTGTAGGTGCAGAATCTACTGTATTACTTAAAAATGATAACCAAGTTTTACCATTAAAAAAATCAGGTACAGTTGCAGTCATAGGACCTTTGGCAAAAGCAGCTAATAATATGCCAGGAACTTGGTCTGTGTCGTCCGATCATAGCAAAGCCATTTCGGTTTGGGATGGATTACAGCAAACCGTTGGTAACGACGTTAACTTATTGTATGCTAAAGGAAGTAATTTAGATTATGATTTAGAGTTAGAAAAACGAGCTACAATGTTTGGGAAAGATATTCCACGAGATGGTAGAAGTGACAAACAGATGTTAGATGAAGCATTAGCAATTGCTAAAAAATCTGATGTTGTTGTAGCCACTATAGGAGAATCTTCTGAATTCAGTGGTGAAAGTAGCAGTCGTACTGATTTAGGCATTCCGCAAGTACAAAAAGATTTATTACAAGCGTTATTAAAAACAGGAAAACCTGTAGTGCTAGTATTATTCACAGGAAGACCATTAACCTTGGTTGAAGAAAGCGAAACTGTTCCTGCTATTCTTAATGTTTGGTTTCCGGGAAGTGAAGCAGGTTTATCCATTTCAGATGTATTGTTTGGAGATGTAAATCCTTCAGGTAAACTTACTGCAACATTCCCAAGAAATGTTGGTCAGGTGCCATTATTCTACAACCATAAAAACACTGGTCGTCCATTAGGAAATAAGGAAGGTAAGTTTGAAAAATTCAAAACCAACTATCTAGATGTACGTAACGAGCCATTGTATCCATTTGGTTACGGTTTAAGCTATACTACTTTTGACTATAGTAATGTAAAACTAGACAAAACTTCAATGACTAACAACGACACAATTAGTGTGTTTGTAGATATTACAAATTCGGGTGATTATGACGGAAAAGAAGTTGTTCAGCTTTATATCAGAGACTTGGTTGGTACAGTTACAAGACCTGTTAAAGAACTTAAAGGATTCCAAAAAGTATTTATAAAGAAAGGTGATACAAAAACTGTAAGCTTTACCATTTCAGTTGAAGATTTAAAATTCTATAATTCTAACTTAGATTTTGTTGCAGAGCCTGGTGAATTCCAAGTAGCTATTGGAACAAACTCTGATGTTGAGTTTAAGAATTCATTTAACCTATTAGATTAATAGCTAATTATGCCACATACGATAAACAAAATAACAATTATGTACTTGTTTTTCTATGTGGCTTTCCCTTTTTTGTGTTTTTCTCAATCAAAAACAATTAATTCTGGTTGGCAATATTCTGAAGATAAAACCCATTGGCAAACGGTAAACATTCCGCACACATGGAATGCCAAAGATGCCTTTGATGATGCTTCAGGTTACCGCAGAGGATTAGGCTTTTATAAAAAGCAAATCTTTGTGTCATCTCAAGATAAAGACCAGATTTTCTATTTAAAATTTAATGCTGTCAATCAAGAAGCTACCGTTTATGTAAACGGAAAAAAAATAACCAATCACAAAGGCGGTTACACGGCTTTTAATGTTGAAATCACATCGTTTCTAAAATTTGATGCATACAATTTAATTGAAGTTGAAGTCGACAATTCTCACAACGATAATATTCCACCATTAGATGCAGACTTTACTTTTTATGGTGGTATTTATCGCGATGTGGAATTGATAAAAGTCCCAAAACAACATTTTAGTTTAAAGGATTTTGCTTCCGATGGATTCTACGTCAATTACTACAATGTTTCCAACGAAAAAGCAGGTGTTAAGGTCAAGGTTTTAATTGATAATTTTGAAGATAAAACCAATACACACTTAGAGCTTAAAATTTTTGATGCTGATGGAAACCTAATTCGTGAAGAACATCAAGGTTTAAAGTTAAAAGCTTATGAAACTAAAACAGTTGAGGTTACATTTTCTGAAATTAAAAATCCCAAATTATGGTCTCCATATAATCCGTATTTATACAAACTACAGCTAACCTTAAGTGATAAAAACGGAACCGTTTTAGACCAAAAACAATCTAATTTAGGTTTTCGTTGGACAACATTTGATGCAGAAAAAGGTTTTTTCCTAAACGGAAAACCAATAAAATTAATTGGTGTAAATCGTCATCAAGATTATAAAGATTACGGAAATGCAGTGCCAATCGAGTTGCAAAAACAAGATATTCATCTTATCAAAAATATGGCTGCCAACGTCATTCGTTTTGCACATTATCCGCACTCAAGAGAATTGTATGAGCTTTGTGATGAGCTTGGAATTTTAGTTTGGACGGAAATACCCATTGTTAATAAAGTTACAGATTCTGAAACCTTTTTTGAGGTTTCAAATACAATGCAAAACGAACACATAAAACAATATTACAACTATCCAAGTGTAGTGATGTTTGGGTATATGAATGAGATTTTTCTGCGCTTAGCATTCGATAGAAAATCTACTGAAGAGGAAAAGAAAGCATTAAAAACAACAACTTTAAAACTCGCCAAGCAGCTAGAGAATTTAACCAGAAGTCTAGCTCCAAACCATATTACGGTTATGGCTTGTCATCTCAATGAAGTTTATAACGAGACGGGAATAGCAAATTTGCCAATGCTTTTAGGTTGGAACCTGTATTTTGGTTGGTACGATGCTCAAATTGAAGATTTAGGAAAGTTTTTAGATGACCAATATCAGCGTTATCCAAAACGTTCGATGTTGTTATCGGAATATGGTCCTGGCGCAGATGTTAGGATTTTTACCAAGACACCAAAAAAGTTTGATTTTTCTACCAATTATCAAGCAAAACTGCATCAATCCTATTACAAGCAAATTACAGATAGACCGTTTATGACCGGAATGACAGCATGGAATTTTGCAGATTTTGGTTCAGAATTTCGTGGTGATGCCATTCCGCACGTTAACCAAAAAGGATTAGTGCAATACGACAGAACACCAAAGGATATTTATTATTGGTACAAATCGGTTTTAGATGAAGATGCACCATTTATTTATATCGTAACAGATAATTTAAAAGGATTGACTGTGTTTGAAGAGGAAGCTTTTCCTGTTCAAATCTATTCCAATCAAAATGAAGTCAATGTCAGTTTGAATGGTAACAATTTAGGTGATTTTAAAGTTGATAATGGTGTTGTTTCTATTGATATGCCTTTCACAAATGGTAATAATTCTATTGCAGTTTCAACAGAAAGCATTTCCGAAGAAAAAACAATAAAAGTCAATAGAATTGAAGCTTTTGATTTTAAAAATTTCAAACGTTTCGGTATCAATTTAGGTGCACATTTCAACTTTTATGATGAAGCACAAAACATCACATTTGTACCAGACCAAGAATATAAAAAAGAATGGTTTGGATATAAAAATGGTTCAGCTTTAGGAATGACCAAAGATAAAAATCAAGGTCTGCCACATAATATTAAAAACACTGATGCAGAGCCGTTATTTCAAACCTTGTTAGAAGGTTGTGCAGAATATCAACTAGACGTTCCTGAAGGCAATTATAATGTGAAATTATACTTCGTAGAGCCACAAATTAAGTCAACTGAAAATATTTATAACCTTTCAGAACAATCTTCAGAAAGTAATAAAACACAACGCATTTTTGATGTGTACATTAACGATGGATTAATCGAAAAACAATTGAATTTAGCCCAAGCCTATCCCGAAAAGTATGGTGTAACGCTTCAGGCAATTATTCAAACAAAAAAAGGACTAACTTTAAAACTCAACGCTATTGAAGGTTTGCCAGTTATTAGCGGTATTTTAATAGAAAAAATAGACTAAATGAAATTTATAATAAAAGTATTTGTATTCTTTTTTGTGTTATCACTTTCAGCACAAAACAAAGCTACATACACTTATTCCATAAAAGGAAAAGATACCTTAAGATTGGATGTTTATACGCCTGAAAATATTAAAATAACAGATACGTTGCCTGTATTACTTTGGATGCATGGTGGTGGATTTGCAGTCGGCCACAGAGATTATATAGATGATGAAAATTTAGTAAAATACGCTGCCAAAGAGCAAAATTATATTGGGATTTCAATTTCTTACAGATTACTAAGAAAGGGGACAACAACAGGTTTTGGGTGTGATTGTACTAAAGACGAAAAACTTGAAACCTTTAAACAAGCTGCTATCGATTATATGGATGCTGCAAAATACGTGGTTGAACACGCTAATGAGCTTCAAATAGATACTGCAAAAATAATTGCTGGAGGTAGTAGTGCTGGTGCAGAAGGTATCCTAAACGCAGTTTTTATGCGCGAATATTTCTTGGATAATGCTGAAGACTATAGCAATGTGAAATTCGCTGGTGCTTTTTCGTGCGCTGGTGCTATTGTTGATGCAAGTTATATAACACCAGAAAATGCTGTGCCAACTGTGTTATACCACGGAACAAAAGACCAACTGGTACCTTATGGAAATGCACCACATCATTATTGCGCACCAACAAAAGACGGTTATATAATGTTAGATGGTTCTAAAATTATTGCCAATAAATTAGAGGAATTTGAAACGTCTTTCTATTTCAATATTGTCAAAGAAGCACGTCATGAAATTTCTCGAATACCCTATGAAGAATTAGATATTGTGTTCAACTTTTTTGAACGTACAGTCCTTAATGATGAAGTCATTCAAACAAAAATCATAAAAACTAAAGAGTAATGCGATATATTTCGTTCATATTATTAGTGTTTTTGGCATTTCAGTCTTGTAAAGAAAACAACAAAGAACAAGAAACACCAAAGGAAACCAAGCGACCAAATATCATTTATATAATGGCAGACGACCATGCAGCGCAAGCTATTAGTGCTTATGGTCATCCAATTGGGAAATTGGCACCAACACCAAACATAGATAGATTGGCAAAAAATGGTGCGATTTTTAAAAATAACTTTTGTACCAATTCTATTTGCGGTCCAAGTCGCGCAGTAGTTTTAACGGGTAAGCATAGTCATATCAACGGATTTAGAATGAATGGCGACCGATTTGATGGCTCACAACAAACCTTACCAAAATTGCTTAAAGAGGCAGGTTACAATACTGCAATTGTTGGTAAGTGGCATCTACATGGTTATCCTGAAGGCTTTGACCACTGGAATATTTTAAATGACCAAGGTAACTATTATAATCCGCAGTTTATAAAGATTCAAGATACGGTTTACATCAACAAAAAACACATTGATACCACCGCGCATTGGACGACCAAGTTACCAGATACCACTGTGGTTAAGGGATATGCAACCGACTTAATTACAGATTACGCAATTGATTATATAGATAAAAAGAAAAACAGCGAACAGCCTTTCTTTTTAATGGTGCATCACAAAGCGCCACATCGCAATTGGATGCCAGCATTACGTCACGTTAATAAGTATGATTCGGTGCAATTTCCATTACCTGATACGTATTTTACAAAGCACGAAAATTCAACTGCTTCAAAAGACCAATTACAAACTATTTATCGTGATATGTACGAAGGTCACGACCTTAAAATGACCAAGGAAAAAGGTAGCCCAGAATTAGCTTGGAATCCTTGGAAAACAGATTTTGAAAGAATGACACCAGAGCAAAGAGCTGCTTGGGATAAAGCCTATCAACCAAAAAATGATGCGTTTCATGATGCTAACCTTTCTGGCAAGGCACTAGCCGAATGGAAAGGTCAGCGTTATCTGCAAGAATATTTATCAACCATAGCTTCGGTAGATGAAGGTATCGGAAAATTGTTAGATTATTTAGATGCTAATGGTTTAACCGAAAATACCATTGTTGTTTACACGTCTGACCAAGGCTTTTATTTAGGCGAAAAAGGATGGTTTGATAAGCGTTTTATGTATGAGGAATCTTTGAAAATGCCATTATTAATGCAATATCCTGAAAAAATTAAACCAGGAACTGTTGTTGAAGGTTTAACCCAAAACCTCGACTTTGCTGAAACCTTTTTAGATTTTGCAAATGTTGATATTCCTAATGATATGCAAGGAAAATCCTTTGCAGGTTTATTAGATGGTACTGAAAACAATGAAGATTTTAGAGATGCGGTTTATTACCATTATTACGATTATCCAGCATTCCATATGGTTAAAAAAATGTATGGTGTTCGTACCAATCGTTATAAATTAATTCACGTGTACGACGACATTGATGAGTGGGAATTATACGATTTACAAACCGACCCAAAAGAGTTAACCAATCTCATTGATGACAAAAATTATGACGAGATTGAAACCAAACTAAGAACACGTTTAGCCGAATTACAACAACAATATAAGGTTACCGAAAAAGAATTTGAAAAAGCACCAAAGCAACGTATAGATAATGCTTACAAACAATTTGACAGATTAAGAGGTAACACAGGATCAAAATATCATCATCATTAAAATGAAACATCTCTGATTAATCTCAAGTCACTCAGTGAACATAATAATAAGATGTTCCATCTGACGATTGAAAAACAATAAAAATTAACAGATGAAATTAAAACACATTATACAGCTCGCATTACTAATTATAGTAATGGTATCTTGTAAACAAAAGCAAGATAATAATGTTATTACAGAAGATAAGCAGACTGAAACAGCAGCAACAGATACCACGCAGACCTACATCAATCCACTAGATATAGACTACACTTATATGGTTTATAATTCTGCCAGAAACCAATCTTATCGTTCTGGTGCAGATCCTGCTGTGATTGAGTTTAAAGGCGAATATTATATGTTCGTAACACGGTCGTTTGGATATTGGCATTCTACAGATTTAGTCAACTGGAAATTCATTAAACCGCAACAATGGTTTTTTGAAGGCAGCAACGCACCAACAGCATTCAACTACAAAGATTCTTTAGTTTATTTTGCTGGTGATCCTGCTGGTTACGGAAGTATTTTATACACCGACGATCCTAAAAAAGGATTATGGACACCAACCGCTTCCATTTCAAATAACATTCAAGATTCCGAATTATTTATTGACGATGATGGCAAGTCGTATCTCTATTGGGGAAGTTCTAACGTACATCCTATTCGTGTAAAAATGTTGAATAAAGACGACCGCTTTTTAGAAACTGGCGTTAGAGAAGAATTGATAAATTTAGATGAAGAAAAGCACGGATGGGAACGTTTTGGTGAAAACAACTTTCATCCAACCTTAAAAGAAGGTTATATGGAAGGCGCTTCAATGACCAAACACAACGGAAAATACTATCTACAATACGCAGCACCAGGCACGCAGTTTAACGTGTATGCAGATGGCGTTTACATTGGCGATTCGCCACTTGGACCATTCACCTACATGAAAAATAATCCGATGAGTTTTAAACCTGGTGGGTTTACCAATGGTGCAGGACACGGTATTACCGTTAAGCAAACCAACGGTCAATACTGGCATTTTGCGACAATGGCGTTGGCATCTAACGCGCAATGGGAACGCCGTTTATGTATGTTTCCTACCTACTTTGACGATGACGGTTTAATGTACAGCAACACATCTTACGGCGATTATCCACGTTTTGGACCAAATCACCCAACAAAAGCGGGACAGCATAACGGTTGGATGTTGTTATCGTATAAAGGCAATGTAACGGTATCTTCATCGCTTCAACAAATCATGAAATTTACGTCTAATGATGATGAAGTTGAAGTCAAAGAAATCCCAACAGAAACCAATGCAGAAGGACAAATAATAGCAAACGTTTTAACTGACGAAAACCCAAAAACATTTTGGGTTGCCGAAGCTAATGACGATAAACAATGGATGACTATCGAATTGTTAAATGAAGGAACCGTACACGCCATTCAACTAAATTATCACGATCACGACTCTGGAATTTACACACGCGTTGAAGGTTTAAAACATCAATTTACTATTGAAACTTCTGAAGATGGTAAAAATTGGAAAACCGTTGTAGATAGAAGTAAAACTGATATTGATGCGCCAAATGCTTACCTAGTTTTAGACGAACCTGTAAAAGCAAAATACGTTAGATATAACAACATTAAAGTCCCAGGAAATAACTTTGCAATGTCAGAAGTTAGAGTTTTCGGATTAGGCTTAGGCGAAGCACCAAACAAAGTCTCTAACTTTAAAATCAACCGCGAAAAAGACCGTAGAGATATTTCATTTTCTTGGGATAAAGTTGAAGGCGCACAAGGGTATAACATACGTTGGGGAATTGCACCAGACAAACTGTACCAATCTTGGCAAGTTTACGATACTAATTCTCATTTTATGCGCTGCTTAGATAGAGATACACCGTATTATTTTACCATTGAAGCATTTAATGAAAATGGAATATCTGAACAAACTGAAATTATTTTTGTAGAGTAAAGATGAGGCATATTATAACCCTTTTAATTGTTTTAATAACATTTTCAGTCGCATCACAAGACCTGAAAATAATGACTTACAACATAAAATTAGATTACCCAAAAGAAGGTAAAAACAGTTGGACGAATCGTAAACCTTTTATGGTTAAACAAATTAAATTTTATGAGCCAGATGTTTTAGGTGTTCAGGAGGCTATGCCCAATCAAATGAAAGATTTAGATAGTTTGTTGACCAATTATAGTTTTGTTGGTGTTGGTAGAGATGATGGTAAGGATGAAGGCGAATATTCAGCTATATTTTACAAGAAAAATGACTTAGAAGTTGTGGAATCTTCAACATTTTGGTTGTCACAAACACCAGATAAAGTGAGTATGGGTTGGGATGCGGTTTGTAATCGTGTGTGCACTTATGCGTTATTTCAGGATAAAAAGACAAATAAAAAATTCTGGGTATTCAACACACATTTTGATCACGTTGGTAAGGAAGCAAGAACAAAAAGTGCTGTTTTAATTCTTGATAAAATAAAGAGTTTAAACAAAGAAGGTTCTCCTGTATTTTTAACTGGCGATTTTAATATGGATCCAGATCACGAAAGTATCGATTATATAACTCAAACTTTAAAGGACTCAAAAGCGATTTCAGAAATAGATTTTGGACCAGAAGGCACATTTAACGGGTTTCATTTTGACCAACCTGTAACGCGAAGGATTGATTATATCTTCGTTTCAGAAGATGTTGAAGTTAACAAATATGCAGTGTTAAGTGATAATTGGAATATGCAATATCCATCGGATCATCTACCTGTTTTAATAGAAGCAAAACTAACTAACTAATTATACCACAATGAATAAAAAAGCATTCTTACTATTGATTACAGCCATATCTGCTCTTGGCGGATTGTTATTTGGCTATGATACAGGCGTTATTAATGGCGCTCAATTTTATTTAAGTAAATATTTTGAACTCGATGCAACTTTAAAAGGTTGGGTTGTAGGAAGTGCCTTATTAGGTTGTTTTGTTGGAGCCATCGTTGCAGGACCTTTAAGTATAAAAATTGGTAGAAAATGGTCGTTAATTATATCAGCAGTTTTGTTTTCAGTGTCGGCATGGGGTTCAGGATTACCAGAAATGCTTCCAGAAACTGTAACTATGTTAGTGGTTTTTAGGATCATAGGAGGACTAGGGATTGGAATTGCTTCAATGAATGCACCAATGTACATTGCTGAAATAGCACCAAGTAACATTAGAGGAAAAATGGTAACTTATTATCAATTGGCTATTGTAGTTGGTTTTTTTGTCGTGTTTTTGGCAACCTATTTTATTGGAAATAGTTTAACTGAAGCTCAGAATTTAGAGTTTGGTTGGCGAAGAATGTTTTGGTCAGAACTTGTGCCGAGTTTATTGTTTTTAGTACTGTTGTTTTTTGTTCCTAAAAGCCCAAGATGGTTGGCAATTAAAGGAGAAGACGATGCAGCTTTAAGTATTTTAAATAAAGTACATGGAGAGGAACAGGCTAAAAACGAAATAGAAGAAATTAAGGCTTCATTGGTGAAAAAAGAACAAAAAGTAAAAGTTAACTATTTCTCAAAAGCCATATTGGCAATTATAGTCATAGGTACAACATTGTCAGTCTTACAGCAATTTACAGGAATTAATGCTGTACTATACTACGGAGCTGATATTTTTGAAAAAGCTTTAGGCTTTGGTAAGGAAGATGTTTTAGCACAACAAATATTATTGGCATTTGTGAATCTTGTATTTACGTTTGTAGCCATGTACACAGTTGATAAGTATGGAAGAAAGCCATTGTTGTATGTAGGTTCTGTGGGTATGATAATTGGCTTTTTGTTATTAGGAGTGTCACTGCAACAAAATACAGTTGGTTTGGTTTCTTTAATTGGAGTTTTGGTGTTTATTGGCTCGTTTGCCTTATCAATGGGACCAGTTGTTTGGGTAATATTATCAGAAATGTTTCCTAATAAAATACGTAGTGTGGCAATGTCTGTAGCTGTTGCTGCACAATGGGCAGCCAACTATTTGGTATCACAAACCTTCCCAATGGTAATGGAAAGTGAAGCCAATAACAGTGCTCCTTGGAATGGCTCAATGCCGTATTTTATATTTATAGCATTTATTATAGTAATCATCTTTTTAACTTATAAATTTATTCCAGAAACAAAAGGGAAATCTTTGGAAGAGATTGAGGCGTTTTGGGAATAAACATAAATCAAAGTGTTACAATTAAAAAACCCATTCAAAATGTTATGAATGGGTTTTTTTTGTGGTGGAGTCGGAGAGAATCGAACTCTCGTCCAAACAAGTAACCAAAGGGCTTTCTACACGCTTAGTCTTTTCTTGTTTTTTCGATGCAAAGCTGGCTAAAGACAGCCTACTTTACACTTAGCTTTTTAATCTCAAAAGGGCATCAAAGCACTACCCAATCTTGGTCAATTTTTACGATGCCTCTAAAAAGAACGCCACTAACCAAGGCTTTCTGGAGACATTTAGCCTTCCTACCTTGTAGGAATGAAGCTTGAAATCTTACTATAATTCAGATTAAGCAGCTAAAGCGTAGTTATTCTCGCCGTTTAAAATTTGGTCTAGCCTTTTACGTGTTTCAAAACCATTACACGACGTGCTTACCATTTAATTAATCTCGCTGTCAAAACCAGTCGACCCCAAAATTTTAAAGGTAAAGGAGCGCGAAGTTACAAAAAAAGTTGTGCAACCTCTTAAATCCATTTATTTTCGTGCAAAAATTATTCCATATTATAAATTGGCATTTTGTCAGTTTTCAAAATAGTATTTACATGAAATTCGCCATTATAAAAGAACGTAAAAATCCACCAGACAGACGTGTTGTATTCTCACCAGAAACTTTAGCAGAAGCCAGAGAAAAATTTCCAGAAGCAGAGTTTGTTGTTGAGTCTTCGGATATACGTGTGTTTCCAGATGAGGCTTATGCCAAATTAGGTTTTACAGTAACAAATGATGTGTCCGATGCTGACGTGATGATTGGAGTAAAAGAAGTGCCGGTTGAGAATTTAATTCCGAATAAAAAATATTTCTATTTTTCGCATACTATAAAGAAGCAACCTTACAACCGTAAGTTGCTAAAGGCAATGCTAGAGAAGAATATAGAAATGTACGACCACGAAACCATTGTAAAACAAAGTGGAGCGCGTCTCATAGGTTTTGGGCGATATGCAGGTTTGGTTGGTGCGTATAACGGATTTAGAGCTTTAGGACTCAGAGATGGCTTATTCAATTTACCAAAAGTAGAGACACTCGCTGACTTAGAAGAAGTAAAAGCTGAGTTGGATAAAATTACAATTCCAAATATAAAAATCTTACTTACTGGAACCGGAAAAGTAGCCTACGGAGCTAAAGAAATTTTAGATCATTTAGGAATAAAGCAAGTTAGTGATGCTTTGTATTTAACGTCTGAATTTACAGAACCCGTTTATGTTATGGCAGACGTAATGGAATATGCCAAGCGTAAAGATGGTAAAGTAGGAGAAAAGCATAAATTTTATAAAGACCCAACAGGTTATGAAAGTAATTTTATGCCTTACGCAAAGCAAACTGATTATTTTATAGCAGGTCATTTTTATGGTAATAATGCGCCATATTTATTTACAAGAGAAGATGCTAAGCATCCGGAATTTAGAATTAATTTGGTAGCCGATGTGTCTTGCGATATTGATGGTCCTGTGGCTTCAACCATTCGTCCGTCAACCATAGCAGATCCATTTTATGGTTACAATCCGCAAACTGAGCAAGAAGTGGCTTTTGATGCCAAAGGAGCAATTACCGTTATGGCTGTAGATAATTTACCTTGCGAGTTACCAAAAGATGCTAGTGAAGGCTTTGGTGAAACCTTTGTTGAGCATGTTATTCCTGCTTTTTTCAATAATGATGAACGTGGTATTTTAAAACGAGCAAAAATCACAACTGCCGATGGTAAGTTAACAGAACGTTTTAAATATCTTCAGAATTATGTAGAAGGGAAGGAGTAAGGTTCTTTACCATCCAATATCCAACTACTAAAAAGCCACCAAAACCCATAGTGAAGAGCCAAGCTGTTATATTTTGGAATGGTGAAAATAGGATTTCAAAAACATCAGAAATTAATACTTGTGGATTACTGATGATTTCCCATGAATTGTATCTAAGAAATCGACCAAGGTAAACACCAAAACCACATAGAAATATAATAATTAACATGATGGTTTCTGTTGGTATCTTTTTGAATTGAGTTTTAATAAGCCTTTGCATATCTAATAAAGAAAGGTAGAAGAGGAGCAAGCCGCTGAGTGCAAAAGATAAAACCACCAAAACGTCTAACCACAGCAAATGATCGTTTCCAACTCTTATATGTATTAGGTCTGTAACAATATAAGGAGCATTAGGTAAAAAGGCTAACCAAACTAAAAACCAAAAACTTAGCTTTAGTTTACTTAAGTTAGATTTTGTGTTTAAATACATTGTTATGGTGTACGGAATAATTGCCAAAAAGACATTCCAAACTAAAAATAGGTAAAAGAAGGATTTGTTTAGCTTTATTCTTACCATTAGTGAAATGATGCTAAAAGCTAATGCAACTGTGATTAATGATAGCGTTTTAAACTTTGATTGTATGAGTGTTTTTATAGTTTCCATTGTAATATTCTATGATTAAAACTGTGGTAATTCCTAAGGTATAAGCTACTAAATCTCCAAACTGAAAAGTGCTGCCAAAAATGAGGTTTGCTGCTGTACTATCTTGTAAATTAAAGTAGGCTAAGAATGGTGTGAGTTGGAGGAACTCTATACCATAAGCAATAAAGAGGACAACCAATGCTGAGGCCCTCACACTCATATTGGTGCATCCTCTAAATATTGCATATAGTAAAATAACCACCAGATAATCACCAAAGGTGTAGCGGATAAATCCGGTTTTTATGATAAAGGCTATGGCTAACTCTACCAAGAATAAAGTATGCGCTAAGACCAAATATTTTTTATTGAATTGTAATTTCATTTTATGACGATTTTTTCTCCTAAAAATTTGGGTTGTACATTAAAAACTAAATCGAGACTAGCTTTAGATCTTGCCAAGTATTCTCTAAAATGAGAATTGTAAACATCCTTAGCATTAAAGCCTACAGCATTAATGCTATATTGCTTTGCGATATAAATAGCACGCTGATTATGGAACTTTTGAGAGATAATGGTTATTGAGGTTTGACCAAAAATTTCTTTTGCTCTTACCACAGAATCTAAGGTTCTAAAGCCTGCATAATCTAAGAAGATTCTGTCCTCAGGAATTCCTTTAGCAATGAGATCTTTTTTAAAATCTGTAGGTTCATCATAATCTTTTCGACTATTGTCTCCACTTACCAAAATGTATTCAATTTTTCCTGCTTTATAGAGTTTAACTACAGCATCTATTCGGTATTTGTAGAATAGATTAATATTTCCGCTCGCAGCATATTTTCCTGTGCCAAGTAATAAACCAACTTTGTTCTTCGGAATAGCGTTTACACTATCATAAACTTGATGTCTGGCTTTAAAACTCATCCAATGGTAGGTGCTAACAACACCAATACTTATAACTACCATGATAAGCAAAGCAATTTTTAATTTCTTCATGATTGGTAGAGGTTTAAATTGTATAACTCAGGCTTAGAAAAAATGGCTTCTCTAAAATCCTTAATTGAGATATTCAATAATTTTTTATAATCGAAATGATGAAAAGGATTTGCACGTTTACCAGTTTTATATGATCTGTAATAAAAGTCATAGTAGTCTGGTAGAATAGCAATACCAAGAATAATTGCTCCATACAAATACGGACTGCGCTTGCCATTACCATAGCAAAGGCATTGTAGTGCTATTTCGTCTTCAACCTTTGTGCTATAGCCACATAGTACATGGTAACAATCGTGACGTTCTACTTTTGGAATCAATTCAAAATTGTTTTTATCTAAAAAATCACCGAGATGCTTTCCGAAGGAAGATTGTGGCATTTTTAATAAATCGGATTTTGAAATATTCCACGATTCGTGATGCTTAAACATTGCGGTGTAAATGCGTTGCGAATGTTGAAATAACCAAATAATAAGTTGTTTTCTTAAATGTTTTGATGTTTTAAATAGGTTGTTCATGGTAGTTGGGTTTGATTTGGTTCAACGGCAAATGTTTTCTTTTTAGAGGGTTTTAATTTTCTTTTCCAAAGGAATAAGGCTAAAAAATAAACGGTTGAGAAATAGTAAATAACAATTGGCTCTTTGTTGAAAGCAATAATAAATGCCACACAAATCACTGTTAGAGCAATGATGTAATAAGGAAAGCATAGTTTAAATATGTGTTTTGAATCAGTTGATGTGTTGAATGACCAAAACACGCATGCAATGCTTATCCTTACAATAGTATAGGTTGCTAAAATGATAAATGTTAAACCAAAGATTACTAATACAACCATATTACTTTAGTTTTAGTTTAAAGTTGTCATACTTTAGTTCTTGCCAATCATTATTGTAGAGTTCCATGCAATAGTTTTCATATTTTTTCTGAATTCTATCACGTGAGTTTTTGTCTAAAGTCCTAGTTTCTGTCTCTTCTTTAAGTAAAAATGTATTGTTGTCAGACAAATCAATCAGATAGTTAATATCCATAGATTTTGCGTACTTAAAGTTGTAGTTGGTAATATGATAATCCCAATTAATCATTGCAGCTACAACCAATACTACAAATGCTGCTTTGGTGTTTAGCCTAAATAAATACCAGATGTTTTTTGTTTTATCAATTTTTATGAGCGTGGTTATAAGACCTGTTAGGGTTAAAACGAGATATACCAAAACACCAATACGTTTATAGGTTAGCCCAAAATAATAGATGTATTGACTGTTTTTTACTGCAATGCTCAGCACCAATACAGCATTAAGAAGTATCCATGCAAATGCTAAGTTTTTCACCGTTTTATTTTCTTTATAAAAGTTAAGATTGCCTCTAAAAACATAAAGTAGAATTATGATAGCTATAACAATAGAAGCTATTAAGGCATTAATGCCACTATGTACTTGAGTTGAAAATACAGACGCTCTAATGTCTAAGTTGGTAAGAATAAATGTGATGTCTGTTACAAGAAAAATAACGATAAGAATATTGAGTAAAGCAATTAGGATGATGCCTAGCTGGTTTTCTTGTTTCAATTTTGGTATTGAAAAATCTTTTGTTTTAAATAAAAGGTTACTAGTTTTTAAATCTTGAGATGTAGCAGGTTCTACTTCAATTGGTTTATGAATGTTTGCAAATAAATAGTACCCAAGTCCTGCAAATAGTAGCCATTGAATATTGATAAAACTAAAATCAATCTTTTCTATAAGGTTATTAAAAATTGGATTTCCGTTTTGGTACAATCCAATAAATATAATAACAATTGCTGCGGGAATGATAATAATTTTTGTCAGATGAGTATAATCAATTTCTTTTTTTGATTCTACCTTTTGTGCGGTTTCATCTACTGTGAAATTACGATGAAAAAATCCTACGATGGTTGTATATAAGCCATTTAACCAATTAACATAAATAGAAGCTTTGTTTTGTGATAACAACCCAATAAGTGTAAAAAATGAAACCATATTTGCAATGATAGAGAGTGCAGAATCATGAAAAAAGACAGCAAGTCCTGTAGCTAGGTAAAAGCCAGAATAGATGATGGTTCTTTTACTTTTAAAATCGTCTTTGTTGTTGATAACAAGTACGATAAGTGTAAGAATACTAAATAAGAAGAGGTTTAATCCAATGCTTTTGTCATAAAATAATGTGCTAAATAATAGCGCTGAGATAAATAATATTAGTTTTTTCATTTTTTGTTCATTAAAGTACTTTGTATTTCAAAGTAAAAGATTAAAAAAATTTATGTGACGTTCATTCGTTTTATGTCTTGTTTGTAAGCAGAAGGCAAAAGCACTTCTTTTATCATCCAATCTAACTTGATGCTTCTAAAGAGTTTATAAACAGAAACCAATGGTGTTAATAATGATGTTTTTCTTAAGTTAAGCATTTGTCTTACTGAGTCTGGCAACAGCAAAATTTGGGACTCTAATAAAAGACGGTATCTAAAAAAGCCTAAATGTTTTCTGTATTGTCTATAAAGGTCTTTGGTTAATTTGCTATGATCTAGGTTTTGGTTTAAATGTATTTTTCTGGCCATTTCAAAGTCAGAATAGGTAAGTGGTAGGTCTTTTATTTTTATTCTACCACCAACTCTATTAAACACATTCAAAACTTCTTGTTTTTCGCTAATCGTTAGCGGTCTTTGAAGTAATTCATAAGAACGAATAGAATAATCTATCAGCATATAGAGTACATCTTTGTATGCCCATTCTGGGATGTTCTGACCTCGACTTTTTTCTACCGAACCATGAATGGAGTTAATAGTATCAATAGCTTTTATGGCAGCGTCTTTTTCTGAAAAGACAATAGCTCTAGCATAATTAACGGTTGAAAATAAACGGTCTAAAGGCTCTTTTGGTAATTTACCTGTAAAATAGAGCCAATCCACAGCCTTGTTAAGCGCAAATTCAGCAGAAGCACCAGCAAAAACCATTAAAATGGTATCGCTTTTGCCCCAAATTTCTCTAACAATTGAATTTTTATCTACAAAATGCTCCATTACTGTTTAAGTTTTACTAATCAATTTTTCTAGCGCTTCAATATGTTTTTTAAATTCTGCTTTTCCGAGTTTGGTCACACTATATCTGGTGTTTGGTTTGCGACCAATAAATTGTTTTTCAACCAAAATATATTCTGCATTTTCTAGAGCCTTGGTGTGGCTTGCCAAATTGCCATCTGTAGCTCCAAGTAGTTCTTTTAAGGTTTTAAAATCTGCATATTCGTTTACCATAAGAACAGACATAATACCAAGTCGTATTCTATGATCAAAAAGTTTATTTATGTTATTAATTATACTCAATGTTTATTATTCTGCTTAGACTTTTAGTACTCAAAATTTATGTTTTATGGCGTTACCTATCATACTTAAAATGCATCCACGTTCCATAAATAATGTGCATTATCCCAAAACCAATAACCCAAAGCCAAAATCCATAACCAGGATAATAGCTTGCAATTAATCCTAATAAAATCTGAATATATCCTAAATATCTAATATCTCCTAAGCTATATTTTGAAGCGCTTACTAAGGCTAAACCATAAAAGATAAGCATTAAGCCTCCAGTTTGCCCATAACGTCCTTGATCTAAAATAATGAGACAATAAAGGCCTCCTACAAGTAATGGAATGAGAAAATTAAACAATAGACGTTGTGATGAACTGTCCCATATTTTTTCGTCATTCTTCTTAGCCTTTCTTACGGTGAGTATAATACCAGTTAGGGCGCTTAACAAAGCAATCATCATTAATACTGCCATACAAGTCCAAAATACCCAACCATGAAATATATATAGTTTACCATCGCTGTATGTATTTACAAGCCAAAATGCTATATATGCACCGATTAAAGCATATATTCCTGCTAAGATGCCTGACAAGCCACTTAATGAAATAAAACGCGAAGATTTATTCATTAAATGTTTTATCTCGCTAATGTCTTTTAAATAGTCTTCGTTGCTCATAATTTAAAGTACTTTGAAATACAAAGTAAAATAAATTATTTCAATTCAGCAAAACAATTTTAGAAGATATTAACTAAATTTATGTTTTAAGAATTAAATAAAGTAAATTATGTTTGGACTTCTTTTAACAATAGCTAATATTTCTGGTGGTATACTACTTGGACTCGCTACACTAGATAAATGGGATGGTGAGAGTAACTTTTTTAATAAAATAGCAGGTGTGTTAGCACCATTTCAAACTGTGATTGGCGGAGCACTTGTGGTGCTACCCATATTAAAATTCAGCTTACTTGGCATTGTGAGTATTTTAGGAGGGATATTATTACTTACCCATGTTTTTGGAAAAGTACCAGCTTTAGAAACGAGTTTACGTAAATTGTCTGATAAGCTGATGCCTTTTAAGGCAATAATTGGTATAGCCCTTTTGGTTTTAGGGATCTTAAGTTTGTTTTAATTGAATCCTGCTGAAGACTATATTTTAAAACAAGACGAGCCTTACAAAACTATTTTGTTACAGCTTCAAGCTATAATAGAGGCAGTCTTACCCAATGCAGAATTACTTTACAAATGGCGAATCCCGTTTTACTATAATGAAGGTATTCCTATATGCTTTCTTAATAAATCCAAAGACTATGTAGATTTTGCCTTTTGGCATTTTGAGAAATTAGAAAAGCATAATGAATATTTTATCGATGCTAATAGAAAATCTATACAATCTCTTCGGTTTAAATCTGTTGAAGATATTAATGATGAGGTTATTGTCTATGTGCTACAAAAGCAATTAGAGATCAATACTAATCCGTTTAAGCTTATTCTGGGTAAGAAAAAGACTTAAATTTTCATCATTTTAGCTTTTTAACAGCTCTACTCAATTTTCTGTTTAAATTGATACTAAGACTAAGCCTGTGGTTTGAAATACCACTTATTGAGTTTTTAAAACTAATACCATAACCATAGGTAAGATTGAACATTCCACCAATGCTTGCGCCAAATTCTGGTAAAATTCTGAATTCAGATTCATTATTTTGATAGTAATTAAGAGCAGATAATCTTATTGAAAAGAAAGTTATTGAAATCTCATAGCCTAATTTTGGTGCAATTATAAAATCTTCGTTGCTCTTTAAATTGGTTTCAAAGCCAACTCTAAACCCTTCAAATCCTACAATGGGAAGGATCTTGGGTGGAAAATTAGCACTGACTTTACCCACGGAAATATTAAATTCGGTAAATATTTCTTTTTGAATAAGAACGCCAGGAGAAAAAACAAATTCTATTTTTTCAGGTTCTTTTGATAATTGAGTTTCTCCCGATTGAGAAAAACTCTGACTACTTAAAAATATAAAAATGATTAAAAAAATACGTTTAATCATCATTATAAGCCAGTCACTACTTTACGAATCTTTGTTAGGTTGGTTAATAAGCCTTCAAGATTATCTAAATGTAACATGTTTGCTCCGTCACTTTTAGCATTAGCAGGATCAAAATGTGTTTCTATAAATAATCCATCTACATTATTCACCACACCAGCTCTGGCAATAGTCTCAATCATGTCTGGTCGACCACCAGTTACACCAACAGTTTGGTTAGGTTGCTGCAAAGAATGTGTAACATCTAAAACGGTAGGTGCATATTGGCGCATGGTTGGTATGCCTCTAAAATCTACAATCATATCTTGGTAACCAAACATAGTACCTCTATCAGTAATCCAAGCCTTATCACTACCAGAATCTTTCACTTTTTGTACAGCGTGTTTCATCGATTCAGGACTCATAAATTGTCCTTTCTTCAAGTTAACGACTTTGCCTGTTTCTGCTGCTGCGACTACTAAATCCGTTTGTCTCACTAAAAAAGCCGGGATTTGTAATACGTCAACATACTCTGCAGCTTTCATAGCATCTGAAACTTCATGAATATCAGTTACTGTTGGTATGTCGAAGGTTTCTGAAACTTTCTTAAGAATTTTTAAAGCTTTTTCGTCTCCTATTCCTGTAAAACTATCAATTCTGCTTCGGTTGGCTTTTTTAAAACTACCTTTAAAAACATAAGGAATTTGTAGCTTATCTGTAATTGAAACTACCTTTTCGGCAATACGTAGTGCCATATCTTCTCCTTCAATAGCACAAGGGCCACAAAGCAAAAAGAAATTGTCGGAATCTGTGTGTTTTAACTTAGGAACTGTTGTCAAAGCTTTAGACTTAAATGTTAAGTTGCAAAGATACTATTAATATGTATACGCATAGCGCTTTAGTAATCTACTTAATTTAGTTGGTAATAATATATTCAACATTTAAAATTTCAAAATTGTCCGATACACCAACGCTAGTTATAGGTTCTTCGACATTATAAGTAAAGATGCAATTAGAATTTGCGGGTATTTCTAGACAAGAATTTGAAGCGTCATTTACATAGTTAGCCGTAGAAAATTCAATATTAGTAAATACTGTAAAATATGGAATTCCATTAACATCAAAATCGTTATTGTTATTTAATTGAATTTCAAATTGTAATAATGAAGAATTGTTTCCTGTGTCAGGCTCGTAATTAAAGCTTAAAATTTCATAAGAAAAATTCTCAAGCAAAGGAGGATCAATAACCTCTGGGTCTTCTGGTTCAGGAAAATTACAAGGCACTTCTTGTTCAATATCATTGTAATAATATTGATTGCCTACTAAATATACTTGTTGTAAAGTGATGGTTTTTGTGCATTCATCTTCAGATGAGCATCCGAAAAAAGTTATGACTGGTATAATTAAACATATAATTTTTAGCTTTTTCAAAAGAAAGTTGACTGTTTTTTTCAAAGTATAGTTTGGGTTTAATAGACTTTAAATATATAAAAATCAAAACACCTTTTTAATACTATTTCGTATAATCCAAAGCGACATTATAAAGTTGCCAAAAACTAGAGCTCCACCATAAAAGAGCAAACGTTTAGCAGATTCTGACCAATTCATAATATTTAGTAGATTGAATAAATAGGCAAGAATAAGATAAGAAGATAGACAAACAAACACAATGCCTAAAGAGAAATTAAGATTTCTGTTTGGTTTAATCAATTGCCATAAAAAGGGAATGCCAAACAATAATATTGGGTATGCAGAAATCCCTTCACTTCTATTAATAGTGGTAAACCAATAGGCAATTATACTAATAAAATAGAGGTATGGAATAAACTTGGTGTATTTGCTAATTGCATTCATCTGTTTTCAAATTTTAGGGTTCAGACGTAAACAGCCCAATTAGCGGTTGATTGTTAAGGCTTTTACTATTAATCAATTTTATAACGACAATTTACAAACTCAAATTGTACCATATTTAAAATATAACATATAATTAACGAAGTAAAAGGAATATGATGTACCTTTGCGCGCTTAAAATCAGCATCAGTTATGACGAAGATTAAAAACATTGCAATTATTGCGCACGTTGACCACGGAAAAACCACCTTGGTAGACAAGATTATGTACCATTGTCAGTTGTTTCGTGAAAACGAAAACACAGGAGATTTAATTCTCGATAACAATGATTTAGAACGTGAAAGAGGTATTACTATTACATCTAAGAACGTTTCTGTGGTTTACAAAGACACAAAAATAAATATCATTGATACACCTGGTCACGCCGATTTTGGAGGTGAAGTAGAACGTGTGTTAAATATGGCTGATGGTGTTTTGCTATTGGTTGATGCTTTTGAAGGACCAATGCCACAAACACGTTTTGTGTTACAAAAAGCTATAGATTTAGGACTAAAACCTTGCGTTGTTGTAAACAAAGTTGACAAAGAAAACTGTACACCAGAAGAAGTGCACGAAAAAGTTTTTGATTTAATGTTTGAGCTTGGTGCTGAAGAGTGGCAGTTAGATTTCCCAACGGTTTATGGTTCTGCTAAGAACAATTGGATGAGCGAAGATTGGCAAAAGCCAACTGAAAATATCGAACCGTTGTTAGATATGGTAATTGAGCATATTCCTGAGCCAAAAATCGAAGAAGGTACAACGCAGATGCTGATTACGTCTTTAGACTTTTCGAGCTTTACAGGACGTATCGCTATTGGTCGTTTAACCAGAGGAACATTAAAGGCTGGTCAACCAATTTCTTTGGTAAAAAGAGATGGTTCTATAGTAAAAAGTAAGATTAAAGAACTTCATACATTTGAAGGTTTAGGCCGTTTAAAAGTTGAAGAAGTACAAGCAGGTGATATTTGTGCTATTGTAGGTTTAGAAGGTTTCGAAATTGGTGATACAGTTGCTGATTTTGAGAACCCTGAAGGGTTAAAAACCATCGCTATAGATGAGCCAACGATGAGTATGTTGTTTACCATTAACGATTCGCCTTTCTTTGGTAAAGATGGAAAATATGTGACGTCTCGTCATATTAAAGATCGTCTTACTAAAGAGCTTGAAAAGAATTTAGCGCTCAGAGTAGAGGAAACCGATAGTGCCGATAAGTTTATGGTGTTTGGTCGTGGTGTATTGCATTTATCAGTATTGATAGAAACTATGCGTCGCGAAGGTTATGAACTACAAATTGGTCAACCACAAGTTATCATTAAAGAAATTAATGGTGAAAAATGTGAGCCTTTTGAAGAAATGACGATTGATTTACCAGAAAATGTATCAGGTAAAGCCATTGAAATGGTAACGATGCGTAAAGGTGAAATGCTAAGCATGGAAGCTAAAGGTGATCGTATGGTATGTGAGTTTATAGTGCCTTCTCGTGGAATTATTGGTTTACGTAACCAATTGTTAACAGCAACTGCTGGAGAAGCTATTATGGCACACCGTTTTAAAGAATATCAACCTATAAAAGGTGGAATTCCAGAGCGTCAAAATGGTTCTTTGGTATCTATGGAAAATGGTACTGCAATTCCGTATTCTATAGATAAATTACAGGAAAGAGGAAAATTCTTTATCGATCCAGGAGAAGATATTTACGAAGGACAAGTTATTGGTGAAAACTCTCGCCAAGATGATATGACGGTTAACGTCACTAAGACCAAAAAATTAAGTAACGTACGTTCTGCAGGTGCAGATGATAAAGCTAAGATTGTACCAGCAATTAAGTTTTCTTTAGAAGAGGCTTTAGAATATATTCAGAAGGATGAATACGTTGAGGTAACACCAAACCACTTAAGAATTCGTAAGATTCTATTAAAAGAAGTAGATCGTAAGCGAAATAAGAGTTTGTAAAAATCAGTTAATTAAAATATTAAAAGAGAAATGCCTAAGGGTGTTTCTCTTTTTTGTTTAAAAGTATACACATGGAACTATTTGGAATTACAATTACAGAATATATAGGCTATTTAGCTTCATTTATGGTACTGTTGTCCTTTACAATGAAAGATGTAAAGAAACTACGTATGGTAAACATGGCAGGTTGTATTCTGTTTGTTGTTTACGGATTTTTAATGCCAACGCTTCGTGTTGGTTTGCCAATTATTATTGCTAATGCTGCTATTTTAGGTGTTAATATGTTTTATTTGGTTAAGAGGAAATAACAGAAGTTCATATATTTACAAAAAAATATAGTATGATTTTTCTCTATTTTGATCCAGGTCTAGGAGCTATGATTGTTCAGGCAATTATTGCAGCAGTTGCAGGAGTTGTTCTTTTTTCTAAAAATCTAATGTATAAGATTAGATTGTTTTTGGGTTTAGCTAAGAAGGATAAAGAAGATGTTTTTGATGATATAAATGTTAAGGATTCGGATATAGAAAACAAGAATACTAGTGAAAGATAACTCTTCTCATTCATCATCATTCAGAGATCCTTCAGGTTATGTGTATATAGAGAACAATGAAGTAAAACGCATTATTAATCCTATATATTTTAATCAATACAACGCCTTATCAGAAAGTGGTTTTTTTGATAAACTTTTTAAGAATGAATTATTGATTCCACATCAAGAAGTTTTAAATTCTGAGGAAAAGGTTATCATAAAAGCAGAAAAAATTCCTTTTGTTACTTATCCCTACGAATGGAGTTTTAATATGTATAAAGAGGCTGCGCTGCTCACATTAAAACTACAAAAGTATTGCTTAGAGAATGGTTTTTCGTTAAAGGATGCATCAGCATTCAATGTTACTTTTTATAAAGGAAAAGCTATTTTTATAGATACGCTTTCATTCGATTTTTATGTTGAAGACACTCCTTGGAGAGCTTATAAACAATTTATAACTCACTTTTTTGGACCATTAGTTTTGGCTCATTTTCATGGGGCAGACCAATTAAAATTATTAAGCAATTTTATTGATGGTATACCTGTTAAGATGATAAGTTCTATGTTGCCTACAAGAACAAAATTGAGTCCATTGTTGTATTCTAACATACACCTATTAGCAAAATTAGAAGATAAGCATAACGAAGATTATAAAAACGAATCTAAAGTTGCTAAACTCTCTAAAATGGGGCAATTAAATATTATTGAAAGCCTTTATAGCTATATAAAAAAGCTAGAGCTAAAAGAGAAATCTGAATGGGGAAATTATTACGATAAAACTAATTATTCAGATGATGCATTTGTTGAAAAATCCTCAATCATCAATTCATGGGTTAAACAAATTAAGCCTAAAAATTTAATTGATGTTGGTGGTAATGATGGCACTTTTGTTAGAAAACTTGATGTTACAATAGATACAGCCCTTGTGGGAGATATAGATAATAATGCAGTGGATTTTAATTATAAAACGATGAAGCATAATAGAGAAAAGTTTATGCTCCCGTTTTTGTTAGATGTTTTAAATCCATCACCAGCTATTGGACTAAACAATAAAGAGCGAGATGCTTTTATAAATAGAATAAAAGATTTTGCACCAGATATTACATTGGCTTTAGCAGTAATACACCATATTTCATTAACTGGCAATGTACCTTTTGATAGATCTGCTGAGTTTTTTACTGGATTTTCAAAGTATTTAATTATTGAATTTCCTAAACGTAATGATTCTTGGGTACAACGTTTATTAAACAATAAGGCAGACTTCAAAGATTATTTCAGTCATTACAATATTGATAATTTTGAAAATTCTTATACAAAAGTTTTTGATATAGTAGAAAGGAAGTCTATTGCAAATAGTGAACGAGTTCTGTATCTTTTAAAAAGAAAGGATGGCCATTAGTATAAAAAGTTTACTAACAGATTTTAAAAGCAACAAGACAATTAATCCACGTGTAGTTGTGTTTGTAGCTGGGTTATATCCTTTTTTTCATTATTACAGTAGCAATTTATCTGAGGCGACTTCTTGGCAGCAATTTCTTTTTATGTTCGCTTTGTGTTTTGTTTTACCTCAATTACTACTTGGATTAAAGAATCTAGTTTTTAAAATTAAGTTTTTGAAACCTCTCAAACCTAATTATTTGCCAATATATAATGCAATTGTTTTTGGTGGATTAATTGGGTTTTTAACCTTTTTTCCTCAAAAAAAGTTGGTGCTCTTATGTGTTGTGATTGGTTTTGTGGTTGGATTTTTATTGAAAAAGCATTTAAAAAAAGTGTTGTTCATTCAATTTTTAATGGCACTTATGGCACTAGTGAGTTTTGTGCCTAATTTGATATTTCATATCAATCAAGATAATGCTTCTTGGGCAGCATTAAGCGAAGAAGAGTTGGATACCCAGTTAATTGAAAAGCCCAATATTTTTGTTATTCAACCAGATGGTTACGTTAATTTTTCAGAAATTGATAAGCCACCTTATAATTATGATAATTCAGGATTTGAAAATTGGCTGACCTCAAAAGGTTTTACTAATTATGATGGCTTTAGAAGCAATTATTACTCAACATTGACATCTAATTCTTCCATGTTTGCTATGAAGCATCATTATTATTCTAATACCAGCAAATCAACTTTAAAGACGCATAAAGCAAATGAAGTAATAGCTGGTGACTATAATAATGTTTTAAAAATACTGAAGAATAATGGGTATAAATCATTCTTGGTAACTGATAATTCCTATTTTTTGATAGATAGAATTCCTTCTAAATTTGATTATTGTAATGTTAACACAACGTTTATGACTTACCATAATTCAGGTAGGGTAGAAGGAGTTGAGATTCTTGAAGATTTTAAGAGTACGTTAGATACAATAAACACAAAGGAAAACTTCTTTTTTATTGAAAAAACTCTTCCAAGTCATATAAATTATAGAAAAAGATATTCTTTAGGAATCGAGGGAGAGCGTTCGAGATATATACAGAGATTAGAAGAAGCTAATCAATGGATTAGGTCGCTTGTTAACACAATAAATAAGTATGATGAAGAAGCATTGATAGTCATTGTGGCAGATCATGGAGGTCAGGTAGGTATGAATTTTACCCTTGAAATTTTAGAAAAGAAACTAAATCATCAAGAAGCTGTGTCGACATTTAGTAGTTTGCTTAGTATTAAATGGCCAAAGTCGGTTGGTACAAGTAATTTAAGTTTTAAAAGTAACGTTAATCTATTTAGAAACTTATTTTTTGCTTTAAGTTCAAATGAATATTTACTTAAAGGTTTAAAAGATGATTCTAGCTATTTACCTTTAAAAAATGAAGATGGCGTTAACTTTTATCAATATATTAATGATAAAGGTGAAGTGGTTTTTGAGCATGTTCAAAAAAATAAATAATTAAGCCTATTTTTGATAGATGCAAAACTTCAAGGTTTTACAATATAAGCCATCTTTTAAAAATGAATGGGATACATTTACTTTAGCAGTAATACATCATATTTCATTAATAGGCAACGTACCTTTTGATAGATCTGCTGAGTTTTTTGAGATTTTAGAAACAAAAGCTATGTCTAACAGTGAGCGTGTTATGTTCTTCTTAAAACTTAAAAAATAATGTTGGCAAAGTTAAGGGATGGAATCATAAAGTTTGCACAAAAAAATAAAACAAGCCCAACTATTTGCGCTATTGCTTCAGGAATGTTTCCGTTGGCATTTTACTATTATAGAAACTTTACATTGATTAACTCATGGAGTCAGTTTTTATTTTTTATTTTTTACTTCCTTTTAATACCAATATTGGTTTTTGAGGTAATAAATTTTATGTTTAATCGAATAAAAATTTTTAAATCATTAAAAAAGTATCTACTAACTTTCCTTAATCTTTCTTGGTGTGTTTATTTATTGGTTTTTATAACTATTGGTTTTAATTGGTTGAATACTATAATAGCCATATTTACAGTGGTAACAGTAACCTTAATACTATACAAATACTTAAATAAAGCAATTGTTTTTCAATTGATATTAGCGTGTGTGATTTTTATATATTTTACAGACTACTTGATTAGGGTACCTAAAAATCCGAGTAATTGGTTGGAGCAACCAGATGAAATTGAAAAAAGTCATTTTGAAAAATAAACCTAACATATATTTTATTCAACCTGACGGATATGCTAATTCAACTGAAATTTCTAAGGGGTATTATAACTATGATAATTCAGAATTTGAAAATTTTTTAATAGAAAACAATTTTAAAATTTATTCTGATTATAGAAGCAACTACTATTCAACGTTAAGTTCAAATAGTTCATTATTTGCAATGAAGCATCATTATTATAATAAACCTAGTAGTAGAATTACTGAACTGTTTAATGCAAGAGATGTTATAGTTGGTGCAAATCCAGTACTTACAATTCTTAAAAATAATAATTATAGCACTAATTTGCTTTTAGACACTTCTTATTTATTAAAGAACAGGCCTAATATAGCGTATGATTATTGTAACTTTAATTATGAGGATTTATCGTATTTTTCTAAAGGATTACAATCTAATAGAGATGTGTTTTTAGATTTAAAGGAAAGAATGAAGCTCACTAAAAATGGGAGTAATTTTTATTTCATAGAAAAACTATGTCCTACACATATTACAACAGCAAAGAATCCTCGTAATATAGCTGATTTAGAAAGGGATAAGTATCTTAAAAGACTAGAGGAAAGCAATATTTGGTTAAAGAAACTCTTAACTTATATTCATAATAATGACGACAATAGTATAGTGATTATTGCTTCTGATCATGGTGGTTTTGTAGGTTTTAATAGTATGATTGAAAGTAGAACAAAACAAACAAATAGAGATTTGATATACTCAATTTTCACAGCACAATTGGCAATTAAATGGCCAGATGGATATGAGTTGTCTTATGATAATAAAATTAAGACACCAGTTAACCTTTTTAGAGTTTTGTTTTCTATATTGAGTGAAAATGAAATATACCTTAATCACTTACAAGAAGATAAAAGTTTTATACAAATCAATGACAAAGCACCTGTTGGAGTATATGAATATATAAATAGAGCAGGTGAAGTAGTATTTGAAGAATACAAAGAAGATATGTAAGAAAGGTATTTTAATATTAATGATTGAATATTTTAAGTTAAAAAAGATGTTAGAAATTAATTCTACAAAATTTGTACATTCACCCCTTAGAACCATATTTTTTACATTATTTACTTAGTTGATAAATACAAACCATCTCTTAAAAATGAATGGAATGCATTTGCTTTAGATAGCAACCAGCAAACATTTCTATTCCTCAGAGATTTTATGGACTATCACAGTGATAGATTTCAGGATTTTTCATTGATGATTTATGAAGAAGATGAGTTAATGGCATTATTGCCAGCAAACAGGGTTGGTGATGTTGTGTATTCTCATCAAGGATTGACTTATGGTGGATTGATATATAAATCGAGCTTAAAGAGTCAAGAGGCGATCAACATTTTAAAAACAGTTTTAGAATTTCTGGATGAAAATGGAATTAAAACGCTCTTGATAAAAGAATTACCTTTCGTTTTCTTGGATAACCAGACTAATAATCCACTAGCTTATTTGTGTTTTAAACTTAAGGCACAATTGCAGCGTATGGATATGCATTCTACATTAGAACTAAAATTCAAAAGTTATAATAGAAGTAGAAAAAACGGTTATAAAAGAGGCTTAAAAAACAATCTTACAGTCAGAGAAACAGACGATTTTGAAAGTTTTTGGAATGAAATTTTGATACCAAATCTAGATGAAAGGCACGATGTAAAACCAGTTCATAGCTTAGAAGAAATTCAACTTTTAAAATCTAGATTTCCAAATAAAATCAGGCAGTTTAACGTTTACCTTAAAGATAAAATAGTAGCAGGTACAACAATTTTTGAAACAAAGCATGTGGCACACAGTCAATATATTTCTGGTAATGCAGATAAGAACACATTGGGAAGTTTAGATTTTTTGCATCATTACCTTTTAGAAGATGTTTTTGCGGATAAGAGGTATTTTAATTTTGGGATTTCTAATGAAGATAACGGACAACATATTAATGAAGGTTTACAGTATTGGAAAGAAGGCTTTGGCGCACGTTCCATAACACAAGGGTTTTATAAGATTGATACTACAAACTATAAACTCCTAGAGAACCTATACGTATGATTCCTTTTTTAGACTTACATAAAATCAACAATAGATTTAGAGAAGAGCTAAAAGCTTCATTTGAGCAATCTTTGGATACTTCGTATTACATTCTTGGTCCTAACGTTAAGAAATTTGAAACTGAATTTGCTCACTATTGCGAAACAGATTATTGTATTGGAACAGCCAATGGTTTAGACGCTTTAACACTTATTTTAAAAGGATACATTGAAATAGGTAAGCTTAAAAAAGGCGACAAGGTCATGGTGCCTGCTAATACATTTATTGCTACAATTTTGGCTGTGATTCATGCTGATTTAGAACCTGTGTTAGTAGAACCTAATCCTAAAACCTATAACATTTCAATAAACGAGGTTGAAAGTGCTTTTACAGAAGATATAAAAGCAATAATAATGGTTCATCTTTATGGGCAACTCGCAGATTATGAAAGTTTAAAAACTATTTCAAAGCAACATAATTTATTACTAATTGAGGATGCAGCACAAGCGCATGGTGCCATTTCTAATTCTGAAAATATTAAAGCTGGAAATTTAGCAAATGCAGCAGCGTTTAGTTTTTATCCAACTAAAAATCTTGGTGCCTTAGGAGATGGTGGTGCTGTAACAACCAATGATAAAGAATTAAATGAGGCAATTTCTTTATTAAGAAATTATGGTAGCAAAGTGAAATATGAAAATGAAGTCATAGGATATAATAGTCGACTAGATGATTTACAAGCTGCTTTTTTAAGTGTGAAACTTAAAACTTTAGATTCTGATAATGAAAGAAGACAGCAAATAGCACAGCATTACCTCAAGGAAATTAAAAATCCTAAATTGCGTTTACCTTTCTATGACGAGTCAAAAAATCATGTGTTTTATGCCTTCGTCGTTGAACTAGAAAATAGAGATGATTTTATTAATCATTTAAATAAGAATGATGTAGAGTGGTTAATTCATTATCCAATTCCACCACACAAACAAAAAGCATTACAAAGATTTTCGCATTTAAAATTGCCTATAACTGAACAAATTCATAAAAGAATTATAAGTTTGCCAATAAGTCCGGTATTAACTGATCTAGAGGTAAATACTGTGATTAAGGTTATAAATACTTATTAATTGAAAAAGTTTTTTCACTACATAAATAATGAAGTTTTAGTAAAAGCTGCGAGTCTTAATACAGCCAATATTAGTCTTAAGATTCTTGCAGGTATTCTTATATCAAAGTTTATAGCTTTGTTTATTGGACCCGAAGGCATGGCGCTTATAGGAAATTTAAGAAATTTTTTAAGTACCATTCAATCCATATCCATTGCAGGTCTTTATAATGGTTTTGTTAAACTTATAGCAAAGTATAAAAACCATATAAAAGAACTAACCCATACACTGTCAACCGTATTTTATTTTGGTTTTTTCTTATCTCTGTTATTAGCTTTTCTGTGCTACTATAATGCAGAGTTTGTTAATGAGCTGATCTTTTTTAATAACAACTATGTATATGTTGTAGAGACCATGGCGATAGTGCTTCCGTTTTATGCACTAAACATGTTTGTATTTGCCATAATGAACGGCTTCTCTAAGTATAAGATTTTATTGGTTATAAATATTACAGGTCAAATTTTAGGTTTACTTGTTACTTTACTTCTAATAAAGCAAGAAAATATCGATGGAGCATTAATTGCTGTTGTTATTACACCAGCGCTCAACCTTCTTATAACTATAGTAGGAATTGCATTCAGGAAAAATTTGATGTCAAACATAAATATAACAGATATTCAATTTTCTGTACTTAAGAATTTGAGTCCTAATATGATTATGGCTTTGGTATCATCAATAGCACTGCCAATAGTTTACATAATAATTAGAAATTACATTATTTCAGAAATTGGAATAAAAGAAGCAGGATATTGGACAGCTGTGACAAGAGTGTCGGATTACTATCTCATGTTTATCAATTCTTTAATGGCATTATATATTTTACCTCGATTTGCAGAGTTGAAATCTCGAAGTGAATTTAGAAAAGAGGTTTTCAGTTTTTATAAAACTGTGCTGCCAATTTTTGCTATTATATTAGGCATAATTTATCTCAGCAGAAGTCTGTTGGTAAATCTATTATTTACTGAGGAGTTTAGACCTGTAGAAGATTTAATGGGCTATCAAATTTTAGGAGATTTTATGCGTGTTATGTCTATGGTTATTGCATATAAATTCTTAGCAAAAAAGATGTTTACGCACTTTATAATCATAGAAATATTTTTATTCGTCATTATGTATTTTTCAAGCATATATCTTATTGATGCTTTTGGATTAAAAGGTGCAGTAATGGGACATTGCCTAAGCTATCTAATGCATTTTGGTATTGTTTTGCTCATTTTTGGTAGTTCTTTGTTTGGAGTTATAAACGATGAGGATATAGATGATTTTTAAAAGCCTTAAGCATGAAACTTCCTAGATTTATTAGAGATAATATTGTGCTTAAGATTACGTCGCTTAATGCGGTTGTCATTACGGTTAGATTAATAGTTTCCGTTTTTGTACAGAGGTTTTTGGCTATTGTACTTGGGGAGTCTGGGATAGCTAGTATTGGTCAGATTCGTAATGTTATGGGTATGCTTACCAGTTTTTCTACATTGGGTACCTTTAACGGAGTTGTAAAATATGTAGCTGAGTTTAGGCAAAATAAACCAGAGCTTGTAAAGGTCTTTTCTACAGCTTCAATTTTTCTTCTTTTAGGGTCATTAGTTTCTGCGGTTGTGTTGTTTTTTGGTGCACGTTATCTTTCAGAGTATTTGTTTGCTTCCGCTTCGTTTAGTTATGTTTTTAAGTTATTGGCATTTGTGGTGCCTTTTTTAGCTATTAACAGAATGATAGGTGGTGTTGTAAATGGAGTTTCAGACTATAAAAGTTATGCTAAAATAGAACTCATAAGTTATCTTATAGCATCCCTCGCACTTTTAATAGGTTTATATACCTATAATCTCAGAGGTGTAATTATTGCAATAGCAATAGCTCCAATTATTCAGTTGTCGGTATTGATACTTGTTTTTGGTAAAGTTCTAAAAACCATTATTCCATTTCAACTTCTAAAAATTAATTTTTCATACAAAAACAAGCTCTTAGCATTTACGCTAATGTCTTTTGTGTCTACATTATTACTAAACTATGTAGAGTTAGATATAAGAACATTTATTGCTGACGATTTGGGAGTCGATGAAGCAGGTTATTGGACTGCCGTAACCTTTATTTCCAAAAATTATATAGTTTTTGCCTCTGGGTTATTTACGCTTTATGTGCTGCCTAAGTTTGCTGGTATAACCAATAAGGTAGATTTTAAGAAAGAAGTTATAAAAATTTATAAAACAATTTTACCAATATTTGGTCTGGGAATGCTATTAGTCTATGTTCTTAGAAACTTTATTATACAGATTGTTTACCCAGATTTTACGGGAATGGAGCCGCTCTTTAAATGGCAACTTTTAGGAGATTTTATAAGATTAGGATCTTTAGTTTTGGCACATCAGTTTTTGGCAAAGCGAATGGTAAAAAGTTTTATAATTACAGAATTGATATCTATGGGATTATTCTTGTTTTTATCTAAGATATTTGTTCAGTATTATGGTATAGAAGGTGTAGTGTTGGCGCACTTCGTTAGGCATATAATATATTTTGTAATGGTTGTAATTGTCATTAAAATGTATTTTAACAAGCAAAAAGAAAGCACAATCAATGATTAAGACTTGTAGTTTATATATAGATGGAGAACCTTTTAAGTTTAACGTAGAAGGTGATTTTTTTTGGGGAAATAATGAGCTGCTTTACAAGGAAAACGATAATGTTATATCTAAGATGCCATGGCAAAGCAAAGGCTTTAATGTTGTAAAAGCTTTTGAAGGAGATGAGTTTGCAAACCTAAAAGAATCTATTAGAGCGATTATTTTAGAAGCTTTAAAAGCAAACGAGGTTGAGGTTAAGGAGGCTGAGTTTGAGTTAAAGGATTATCACAAATATGTTTCTACCAATGAATTACACAATAAGGTTATTTCTATTACACGAAATTTAGAAACAAAAGATTTTGATTTTGATATAGATCTTTTGGCAAAACGATTTGGAAATATATTGGGTTATAAATTAACGTCTTGGGTAGAAGAACTTCAAAAATCCCATATTCAGATTAGAATAAGCAGACCAAATACGTTGGATATAAATCCACCACATAGAGACGGTTACCTAAGTTACTGGGAAGACATTATAAATGTTTGGTTACCCATAGAAGGGTGTAACGAAAAATCTTCATTACCAGTTTTACCAGGTAGTCATTTGCTACCAGAAAATGAAATATTAAGAACTGAAAGTAAAGGGGCAAAAATAAATGGTAATGTGTATTATGTACCATGTATTCTTGAAACAAAATCAGGATCATTAAAAATGATAAGGCCTAACCCTAGAGAAGGAGAAGCTTTGCTTTTTACGCCATTTTTAATACACGGTTCTGCGGTAAATCAAAACACAGATATCACAAGAATTTCATTAGAGCTTAGATTTCCTAAAGTAAAAGTTTAAGACCACTTTTCTATGTATGCTTTTGCGCAATGAATATAATTGTGATGTTCTTCTACAAATTGTCTGGCATTTTTAGCAATTTCAACAATCAGTTCAGGATTATCTATGAGCCACTCTAGTTTGCTTGCAATATGTTTTGGGTCAGGAAGTGCATTAATAGCAATGGAGTCTTCTTTTACATCATAATAATCCAACCATTCTTGCTCTGCACCTGTAAATACCACCTTTCCTTTTGCCATAGCTTCTAGAGCATTAAAACCTTGGTCGTAGGCATAGACCTGATCTAATAGTATATGAGCCTTGTCAAAACTCTCTATGTACGCTTTATACGGAAGATTTTTTACTACAATAATGTCTACCTTATCCTTATGTTTTCTAGAAATAATTTCTAAAGCAGCCTCAAAAAGATCATTACCTTTTTTGTAGTAGTTGTTCATGTTAATGCCATGAAAAATAATGATTTTGTCTTCAATTATTGGCTTTTTGTATTGTAAGGAATCAATATCGATTGCATGAGGTATCATGCCTAAATATTTTGGGTGCCCTAGTAATGGTATGTGATAATCTAAATCTTTAGAAATTATACCAGAAATTTTAGAGATAATATACTCGTGTAATGGTTTATGCGATTGAGATAAATAATTAAGCGTAGGCCTAAAATCTTTATCGGATATTTTACCTTCAAAGTAAGGTGTTAGTATAGAGTATCTAAATTTTTTGTCATATGCATATGAAACACTTATATAATCTGTGCCAGTAGAGAGTAAAAAAGTTTTTTTGTTCCAAGAATTGAGTAGCTTAAAAATAGCTAGTTCACCTTTGCGATCTATTAAAAACGGGCTTTCGTTAATATACTGTACAATATCGTAGTTAGAAAGTAAGTGCTTTTTGGACTTTATTTTATGTTTTGTATAATGATAAAGTAGATCTGTTTTGAAGAATTTGTAAAAAAAGACTCTGGTTTTTTTGAGTAAAAAAGAATTAAAAGGGTTGTTGATTTCAATATCTACATCAACCTTTTTAAAACCGTCTCTTGTGCCAATTACAAGAGCTTCATGACCGAGTTCGTTTAAACCTTTTTTTAAATTGTAATGTGTTCTGTTGTATTCACCAACAAGCAAAATCTTCATTTATATCATTACATTTGTTCCTCAAATATAGTTGTAAATGAACAAAACGAGCACAAAAAAAGTATGTATTATAGTTTACGCACTTGGTGGTGGTGGAGCTGAGCGTTCATCTGCAACATTATCTCAAATACTTTACGACTTAGGTTACGATGTGCATATCGTTACTGTTCTAGATATAGTAGATTATCCCTATAAAGGACAACTATTAAACTTAGGAAAGTTAAAGGCTCAAGATGATTCATTTTTTGGGAGAATTAAAAGGTTAAAATACTTGAAGTCATACCTAAAGAAAAATGAGTTTGATTATGTTGTTGACGGAAGAACGCGCATAGGGTTTTTTAAAGAATTTATAATTTCTAAATATTTATATGCTGGTATAAAATCACTATATATAGTACATAGTTTTAAAATCAACAACTATATTAATCCCAATGTTTTTTTTGGGCGTTTAATCTATTCAAAGGCTTATAAAATAATAACGGTTTCTAAAGGAATACAAAATAAACTCGAAAATAAGTATGGTTTTAAAAACGTGCTAACCCTCTACAATGCTTTTAATTCTAAGGATATTAGTTTTAATAATGAAGAAAGCGCTAAAAATTACATTTTGTTTTTTGGAAGATTGAACGATGAGATCAAGAACATTACATTATTATTAAATGCTTATAAACATTCCCTTTTAAGGGATAAATCTATAGATCTCAAAATTTTAGGTGAGGGTACAGATTTAGAAAAACTAAAACAAATCGTATCTAATTTGAATCTAAAGGACACTGTTGAATTTTTACCATATCGTCCAAATCCTTATGATGTTGTACAAAAAGCAATGTTTACAGTGTTAACAAGTAGGTACGAGGGGTTTCCGATGGTTATACCAGAAGCATTGGCTTTGGGAGTTCCTGTTGTGTCTGTAGATTGTAAATCTGGACCCAATGAAGTAATTGTTAATGAGCAAAACGGATTATTGGTAGAAAATCATAATGTTGAAGCCTTTGCAAAAGCAATGAATAGAATGATAGAGGATAAAGATTTATATTTACGATGCAAAGCAAATGCAAAATCTAGTGTGGAGCATTTGTCTAAAGAAAATATAGGCAAACAATGGAAAGCCATTCTTCTATAAGAAAAGATAAACTAATGCAAAAAATTTCATTAATAAATATTCCTAAGGTGCACGATCATCGTGGTAGTCTTGCAGTGGTAGAGAATGATACCATTCCGTTTAGTATAAAAAGGATTTACTATCTATACGATGTGCCAAGCGATAGTTACAGAGGTGGACATGCACACAAAGAACAAGAGTCTGTAATTATTGCCTTAAGCGGAAGTTTTGAAGTAATTACCAATGATGGCATTAATGAAAAGCGAACATTATTGAACAAACCAAACATGGGTTTATATATTTCTACTAATGTTTGGAGAGAAATTGAAAATTTTTCTTCTGGTGCTGTTTGTCTAGTTCTGGCTTCAACAGAATTTAACGAAGCCGAATATATAAGAGATTACGAAGAATTTAAATTATTTGTTGGCAGATAGGTAAATCTTATGTTTAATCAAAAAAGCATGAAGATTTTTAAGGTAAAGAAGAAGTGTTCTGGGCAAATAAAGTGTTATTAGCTGCTTTAGATTGAGGTTTTCTTTTTTAATGTCTGCTTTTAGCTGTTTTACTTTAGAGTTATCGCTACCTAGCAATTTATAACGTATGGCAAGAGCATGTCTATTAATATCCATATAAAATTTTAGCGAAGGGTTTTTTTGCTCTTCGTTTTTATAACTATTGATAAACTCATAACGCGAATCATTATAATCTCTGTTGGATAGGCTAGAGGTATCAAAAAAATTATAGACCATAGTAACTTTAGGGTTAAAGGCTACTTTGCCAAACAATGCAAATTGTACCCAAAGATCTATATCCTGACCTGTTTTTAATTCTTCTTTATAGCCATCAATTTTAAAATAATCCTCTTTTTTGAAAGACGAAGACGAAGAGCTCGGAATATAATTAATAACGTTGGCTCTAAAAAAATCTTCGATAATTAAAGGTTCGCTTTTATATTTAAAATTAAAAACGGCTGGTGTTGTAAAGTCTTTACTTCTTTTAATATTATAATTGGTGCAATACAATACAGCATAAGGAAAGCGGTCTATAGTTTCTTTTAGCGCACTCAAATGATTAGGTTTCCATACATCATCAGCGTCTAATAGAGCTATATACTTACCAACAGCGGTTTTAATCCCATTGGCTCTCGCTACAGAAGCACCTTTATTGGGTTGTTGTAAGAGCTTAATTCTTGGGTCTGAAAAATTTTCAACAACCTTTACGCTTTCGTCTTTAGATCCATCATCAACGATGATAACTTCATAATCGGTAAAAGTTTGGTCTAAAACACTTTTTAGTGTTGAGGCAATATAGTTTGCCTTATTGTAAAGCGGTATTACAACTGAAAAAAAAGCCATTATTCTTTAATATTGATATGGCAAAAATACGTTAATCTAAACAAGTCAAAAACTATGAGCGAAGGATGCTTAGATTTAAGATTTGCTGCAAAAAAAGACTTGCTCAACCTGTAAGTAAAAGCTAAAGGATAGTTTACCCCAAATTGTTTTAGTTTCAAAAATATACTTAAAAACGTTATAAAATCTGGTGCGATTAATTTAGACTTATATATGTAGTTAAGGTTGTTTAAGGCTTTTTTGGTCTTTTCTATATAGACTATATTTAAATCTACATCTCCATGCAAAATAGGATTGTCTATATGCTTTACCTTAGCTTTTATGTTGCTTAGTTGGTAGGCAAACAAAGTGTCTTCATGGCCATATTTAATCAAGGATTTTTCAAAACCTATTTTTTTAAAGGTGTGTAATTTTATCAAGGTGTTGTTAAAAAGTACGCTTTTATAAATGGACTTGTTTCGTTGTTCAACTGTGCGGTCTTCTCTAAATTTTCCGTATTTCCACCGCAATTTTCTGTCGTTCTCAACACTGTCAGGATGTACTCTGCCACCATAAACAACATCAAAATCTTCCGATACAGATTTTAAATAATCAGACAAAAAAGTTGGTTTTATAACCACGGAATCACCATCTATAAAAAGGAGATTTTCGTATTTAGATTTTTTAACCAAATCATTCCTGTTGTTGCTTAAACCAACATTGTTTTTATGTTCAAAAAAAGAACAATGCTCAAGGTCGTTTATTTTTTGGTTTTCTAGGTTTAATGCTGATTTTGAACCATCATCATTAGATAAGATTTCAAAAATAATATTGGCTTCTATAGCTTGCGAGTGCAAACTTTTAACCAAAGGATATACATTGTAATTGTATGTAGGGATAAGAATGGAAAGCATGAATTAGTTTTTCCTTTGCACTACTTCAAAAACTTTGTTTTCATCACACTTTAAGGTTTTACTTGGGTATTTTAAAAGCAAAGCATAATCGTGTGTAGCCATTAAAATTGTGTTGCCATTTTTATTGATGTCTTGGAGAACTTCCATAACTTCAATACTGGTCTGTGGGTCTAAATTACCAGTTGGCTCGTCGGCTAAAATTAATTCCGGATCGTTAAGCAAGGCTCTTGCAATTGCAATACGTTGTTGCTCACCACCAGAAAGCTCGTGAGGAAATTTAAAGCCTTTGGTTTTCATAGCTACTTTATCCAAAACCTTTTCAATACGTTCTTTTATTTTGTCTTTGTCCTTCCAGCCGGTAGCTTTTAAAACAAATTCGAGATTACCATTTATAGTTCTGTCTGGTAACAACTTAAAATCCTGAAAAACAATTCCTAGTTTTCTTCGTAAATAAGGAATGTCTTTTTCCTTCATGGTTCTTAAGTTAAAGTCTACAATAGTGCCTTCACCTTCAGTTAACTCTAAATCGCCATAAAGGGTTTTCATAAAACTACTCTTTCCGCTTCCTGTTTTACCTATAAGGTACACAAAATCACCTTTTTGCATTTCAAAGTTAACATCAGATAATACCATATTGCCACCTTGATATATTGTTGCGTTTTTAAGTTGTAAAACAGTTTCGGACATATTTTTTCTATAAATTTAGTATCTGTAAATGTATGGCGTAAAATTTCAATTCCCAAATGCTATTTATAGCTTGGCATAGTAATTGAAAACTCAAGCTTATGAGACAATCTATTACTTACATACTCTTATTTTTTGTGGCAATTTCTTTTGCGCAAAAAGAGTTTCATGTCTTCCCAAAAGATGGCAATCATATTAAGGGATCACCAAATGGTGATGGAAGCTTCAATAATCCTTGGGATTTGCAAACGGCATTATCTCAATCTTCAGAACGTGTTAATGGTGGCGATATTATTTGGTTGCATAAGGGAATTTACAACGGACGCTATAAGAGTAAATTAAAATCTACAAACAAAAAGTATATATCTGTTTCGGGATTTGGAAACGATTTGGTAATTCTCAATGGTAATATACAGAGTAGTGTTAAGCAAGTCCTTGAAATTAAAGGTGATAAAGTGATTTTTAAAAACTTTGAAGTTACTTTTTTAGGTGATTATTCTAGAAATGAAAGTGATCGTAATTTTAAATCTTGTACTGGGATTTATCATCTTTCTGGAGTTGCAAAATTTCAAAATTTGAGAATATATAACAATCCAGGTTCTGGAATTGGTTCTTGGAAGCTAACAGGCGAAAGTATAATTGAAGATTGTACTATTTATAATAATGGCTATCAAGGTAAGAGAGGTCATGGAGTTGGTATTTATGTACAGAATGAGGATGAAAAATTTCGAATAATTAGGAATAACATAATTTTTAACAATTATTACAAAGGTATTGAGGTATGGTCAGCCACTTCTGGAACAAATAAAGAGTTTGTGAAGAATGTGTCTTTTGTGAATAATATTGTTTTTAATAATGGTTCACCTTCTGGTAGGCCATGGGACAACTTAATAATAGCATCTGGTGATGCTAAAGGAATTAACGTTGCTAAAAATGTCAAGGTTAACAATAATGTGTTTTATCATAATACAGACTTTAATGATTTTAAAAATTTTGGACATGGTAGTTCAATTACGCTTGGATACATTTCAAAAGCACTTGTGGAAAATATTTCGATATTAGACAACATCATTATAGGAAGAAATAATTCATTAAATCTTTTACATATTAAATCAGCGGAGTTAAGGAACAATATTGTGTATTCTGGTTATGTTCATTTTAAAAAGTCTAGTTTTAAAGCTTTGGAAGCCAAAAAAATTAACTTAAACCATAATGTATATTATACAAGAAAAAATTCTGGATTCAGAATATTAAAACATAAAGATTATACTTTATCAGAATGGCAAAACACCTTTGATGTCGATAAAGAAAGTGAATGGAAATTTCTAAAAGATTTTGAAATTAAACCAGTTTTAAAGATTCAAAAACTAAGCTCAAAACCTAATGAATTCAATGTTGCTTTGTTAGAAAAAAATGGAAAAGATGTAACTGTTGACTTTAGCAATCATGATATTGAAAAAGGTTCCTCTTTTAAAATCTATGATGTAGAGAATAGAAATAAAGTTGTTAAATCAGGAACAATTTCTAAGGATAAAAAAATTACTTTTCCTATGGGTTTAAAAGCTTTTGAAAAGCCTTTGCATAATACAATTGCCATAAAATCGGTAGATAATTTTGGGGTTTATAGAATTGTATTTGAGGAAAAAAAACAGAAAAGAAATGTATTCAAACAGCTCTTCGGATGGTTATTTTAACATTTCATAAGCTGGTTTATAATTATACAGGTTTTCTATCGTTATAAATTTTGTATTCAATTATATTTGAATAGTGATAATATATCATCAGTAAATATTAATCAAAAAACGACTCTAATGCTACTTTTAAAAAGACAATTTCTTATCGTTTTTCTTACATTTTCAATGCTGGGATTTGCTCAAAAATCTGCGGTTTATACAAGTGAGTTAAAAGATTACCAAAAGGCATTAACGCTATACAACAATAAACAATACAAGGCTGCTCAGTCTTTGTTTGATGATATTAAATACAACACAGATGATGCCGTTTTAAAGTCAGACTGTTCGTATTACATTGCCAATTGTGCGGTACGATTAAATCAACGAAATGCTGACGATCTTATAACAGATTTTGTTGAAGAATACCCAACAAGTACAAAGCGAAATACGGCGTTTTTGGATGTAGCAGATTACTATTTTGAAAATGGTAAATACGCCTATGCTCGCAAATGGTATCAAAAAGTGGATGAGTCTAGCATTGCGCGTACTGAGCGTGAGCGTTTCAATTTTAATTACGGTTACACCTTATATTCTACAAATAGCAAAAAAGAAGCAACAAAGTATCTTAATCGTGTCGCAGATTCTAAGGAATATGGCTCGCAAGCCAAGTATTACATTGGTTACATGGCTTATGAAGGCGATGATTATGATACGGCTAATGAGTATTTCGATCAGGTGAGTGATAATGAAAAGTACAAAGAAAAACTATCGTATTATCAAGCCGATTTAAACTTTAAATTAGGAAAGTTTGAAAAAGCCATAGAACTTGCTTTAGAACAATTGCCAAGCAGTAGAGGTGAAGAAGAATCTGAGCTCAATAAAATTATAGGTGAAAGTTATTTTAACCTAGAAAAATACGAAGAAGCCATTCCATATCTTCAAGCTTATGAAGGCAAAAAAGGAAAGTGGAGTAACACAGATTATTACCAAATAGGATATGCATATTACAAGCAAAATGATTTTGAAAAAGCCATTTCAGAATTCAATAAAATTATAGATGGTAACAATTCTGTAGCGCAAAATGCTTACTATCATTTAGGTGAGAGTTACATTAACCTAGATAAAAAGCAAGAAGCATTAAACGCTTTTAGAAATGCATCTGAAATGGATTACGATTTAAAAATTCAGGAAGATGCTTGGTTAAACTATGCTAAGATTAGTTACGAAATAGGTAACCCTTACCAATCTGTACCGCAAGTATTAGCAGGTTATTTAGATAAATACCCAGATACAAGCTATAGGGAAGAAATAGAAACTTTACTGATTGATTCTTACATCACATCAAAAAATTACAAGGAAGCCTTAGAGTTATTAAAAGGTAAAAACAGCTTTGAAAATAAAGTTGCTTATCAAAAAGTAGCTTTTTTAAGAGGAATTGAATTGTATAATGAAACCAAGTATAGCGAAGCTTTAGAGTTATTTAATAACTCATTAAAAGAGCCAAGAGATCCAATTTTTGTGGCAAAAGCAACTTTCTGGAAAGCGGAAACAGAATATAACCTTACTAATTATAATGATGCTTTAATTGGGTTTAAACAATTTGCAGGTATGTCAGAAGCTTCAGGACTATCTGAGAATGAAAACTTAGACTACAATTTGGCCTACACGTATTTCAAATTGAAAGACTATACCAGTGCATCAACCTATTTTCAAAAATTCATCGATAAAAATACTGGCGATAGACCACGAAGAAACGATGCTTATTTAAGATTAGCAGATGGCTATTTTGTATCTAGTAAATACCAAAATGCTATCAATGCTTACGATAAAGCCATTCAGATTAATGAAATTGAAACCGACTACGCAGCGTTTCAAAAGGCGATGAGTAATGGATATTTAGGCAAAGCATCTACAAAAATTTCTGAGCTTAATACATTTATAGATGCGTATCCAAAGTCAGCATTACGCGATGATGCCATGTACGAGTTAGCGAATTCTTATGTGAAATCTAATGAGACTGATAAAGCGATGCAGATGTACGACCGATTAAATTCGGAATACAAACGTGGTGCTTTCACTTCAAAAGCTTTATTGCGTCAAGGTTTGGTGTATTACAATGCTAATGATAATGAGCGTGCATTAACTAAATTTAAAAAAGTAGCATCCGATTTTCCAAATTCTGGAGAAGCTGTTCAGGCAGTATCTACGGCGCGTTTAATTTATATCGATTTGGGTCGAGTGGATGACTACGCAGCTTGGGTAAAGTCTTTAGATTATGTTGAGGTGTCTGATGTAGAGCTGGATAATACTATGTATTTGGCAGCCGAAAAGCCATACTTAGAAAACGATACTGAGAATGCTATTCGTCAGTTTAATAAATATTTAAATCAGTTTCCTAATGGTATTCATGCGTTAAAATCGCATTTCTACATTGCACAATTATACTACAAGAAAGATTTATTTGAAACTGCGGAACCACATTACAAATATGTTGTTGATGCTTCAAGAAGTGAATATACAGAGCAAGCAACAGTGAAACTTTGTGAAATTTACTTGAATGATTCTAACTGGTCTCAAGCGATTCCGGTTTTAAAAACTTTGGAAGCTGAAGCAGATTATCCTCAGAATGTAATGTATGCGCAGTCTAACTTAATGAATGCGTACTACCAAACTGAAGATTATACATCTGCTGAAAATTATGCCGAAAAGGTATTGGCAAATTCTAACTTAGATACTAAAGTGAAGAGTGATGCTAAAATCATTATTGCGCGTTCTGCTATAAAAACAGGAAACGAGGATAAGGCAAAAACAGCCTATGCAGATGTAGAAAAAATCGCTACAGGAAGCGTTGCAGCAGAAGCTCTATACTACAATGCGTATTTTAAAAATAAGGAAGGTAAGTATAAAGCATCAAACACAACCATTCAAAAATTAGCTAAGGATTATAGCAGTTACAAATATTACAGTGCTAAAGGTTTGGTAGTTATGGCGAAGAATTTCTATGCTTTGGGTGATGCGTTTCAGGCGAATTATATTTTAGAAAGTGTGATTTCTAATTTCCCAGAGTTTGATGATGTGGTACAAGAGGCACAGCAAGAACTTAACAAGATCAAAACCGAAGAAGCTAAAACAAATTCATCAATCGAAACCGACGATAACTAAATTCCTGCGCAGGCAGGAATCTCAAAATCGAATTTCCAAAACCAATATTTAAGTAATGAAAAGCTTTAAAAATTATATATCATTTTTAATCCTATTTACAGCAATGGTTTCTTTCATGTCTTGTGAAGACGATAATAATGATCAAGAAGAGCAAGTATTTGATTGTTGTGGAAACACCTCATTAGATAATTTAGACGTTAACAACTTAGATGAATCTTTAGGTGAAATTGTACCTCATGAAGTAATTACAGTAAATGGTGATGCTATTAATGATAGGTTTTTTCCCACTAATATTCAATTCTACCCTAATAATCAGGTAACGATATTTAATTCGAATGATGAAATTGTATTTTCTGAAACAGGTTATGGGCAAAATGGTGTGATCTTTCCAGATAATCCAAATTCAACAAGTCTTCCAGAGGGAACATATCGTTATATTATTGTCGTTGAAAATGAACAAACCTACGTTAATAATGGTTTTTTCTGTTTAATAAAGCCTTATAATATTGATGACCTTCCAGAATATGAAGGACAGTTTACAACTTGTGTGGCAGCAAGTCAATTTGATCCTTTTTTATTATAATATTCAATCAAAACATTAAATATGAAAATCAAGTTTTTAATTTTTATAATCACCATATCAAGCAGTTTATCAATAGTAGCTCAAGAACGAGCAAAAGATACCATAGATGACCAGGTAGTAAATGTGGTAACACCATACAAGCCTACAATTTCAGATGCCTTTAAGATTAAGGATACGCCAAAGTTGCAAGATTCTAATTTGGTAAAGAAAAAAGAGGTGAAGTACAATATTTTTTCTATTCCTGTGGCTTCAACTTTTACACCAGCTAAAGGAAAAGCAGCTAATGTAGATAAGGTAAAAGCGGTAAAATTATATGATAATTATGCATCGCTTGGAGTGGGTACTTATACTTCAATATTAGGGGAAGTATATCTTAATCATGAGCTAAGTAATTCTGAAAATGTAGGTGGTTATTTCAGTCACCATTCTTCTCAAGGAGGTATTGAAGATTTACTGTTAGATGACGATTTTTCTACCACGCACTTAAATGCACATTACTCTCAAAAGTTAAGAGATTTTTCATGGAAAGTAGATGGAGGTTTCGACTTAATGACATACAACTGGTACGGTTTGCCACAGAATTTCTTTGGACAGACCGAAGCCAATATGATAGACCCAAGCCACACGTATAATAGTTTTTATTTAGGTGGAAAAATTAATTTTGAAGATGCTATTATCAACGATGGTAGTGTGCGTTTTAGACGATTTGGCGATAATCAAGATTCTGGTGAAAACCGATTTGTAGCCAAGGCAGGTTTTGATATTCCTGTGCAAGGTGAAACGATTAATACCGAGCTTTATATAGATTATATAGGTGGAAGTTTTGATACGGATTATTATGATTTAGGCAAAATAAACTATGGAAATGTAACTGTTGGTTTATCACCATCCTATCAGTTAACTCAAGATGATTTAACGGTAAATTTAGGAGTAAGGTTAGTCTACCTTAATGATACTGAGTTTAGCGATAACAAGTTTTTTATCTATCCAAATATTGATGCGTCGTATCGCTTGGTTGACGAAATTTTAATTGCCTATGGTGGAATTACAGGCCAATTACAACAAAACTCTTATTATGATTTTGCTACTGAGAATCCGTTTGTGTCTCCTACATTATTTGTGGCTCCAACTGATCAGCTTTATAAAGGCTTTTTAGGTTTAAAAGGAAAATTGTCTAATAATGTGAGTTATAATGTGAAAGGAAATTACTATGCTGAGAAAAACAAAGCACTTTTTAAAACGAATGATGCCAGAGGAGATGCTTCAAAAGATTACCAATATGGTAATTCATTTGGTGTAGTGTATGATGATGTTACTACCTTTTCTGTTGCTGGTGAATTAAACATTGATGTAAATAGAAACTTTACGCTTGGCTTTAAAGGAGAGTATTTTAATTACAATATGGATAACGAAGCCGAACCGTGGAATTTACCAAACGTAACAGGTTCTATCTTTATGGATTTGCAAATATCTGAACAATGGTACGCAGGTGCTAGTGTCATTTATGTTGGAGAACGAAAAGATCAACAGGATCCTAATCCTGTAATAACTTTAGATAGTTATTTTGATGCTAATGCACATTTAGGCTATAAAATTAACGACCAGTTATCTGTATTTGCAAAAGCAAATAACATCCTTAATCAAGATTACGAGCGCTATTTAAATTTCCCTGTACAAGGTATTCAGTTTTTAGCAGGAGCTACGTATCAGTTTGATTTCTAAAATTCCTTTGAAAAAAGGAATCTCATTTCGTTATTCTATTGTAGATTTTATTACCAAATCGAGGTCAGAAGAAGTAAAAACACTAATCTCTACAGTGTATTTTAACACTCATAGCTTAAATTATTAGTAAAATCTATTATTATTATTATTATTATTATTATTTGTAGGTTTGTTCTTTCAGTTTTAAGGAATTATCTTTTTAATATAGCATACTATGAATAAAAATTACTTACTTCTATTTTTTGTTTTTATCTCACTTCAATTATCTGCTCAAGTTATCAATATTCCTGATATCAACTTTAAAAACAGGTTGCTAAATCATAACCCTGTTATAGACACTAATGGTAATGGTGAAATTGAAGTTTCTGAAGCTCAGGTGGTAGAATATTTGGCAATTGGTAGTAGTGGAATTAATGATTTAACAGGTCTAGAGGCTTTTACTAATTTAGAAGGATTATATGCTGGATTTAACTCAATAACCTCTTTTGATTATCCTACTCTAGTAAACTTAAATATTCTTAGTTTAAGTTTTAACAATTTAACTATACTCGATGTTAGTCAAAATGTCAATTTAGTTGATCTAAGTTGTTCGAATAATGATTTGATTACATTGAATGTATTACAAAATACAAGTTTAGAAACTTTAGAGTGTACATGGAATCAGTTAACCACATTAGACATATCACAAAATACTAGTTTACAAACTTTGGATTGTTTTTCGAATGAGTTGACCGCACTCGATGTTAGTCAAAATATCAATTTGGTTAACTTAGGTTTCGGTGTTAACCAGCTGACTATGGTCGATGTCAGTCAAAATATTAATTTAGAAAATTTATATTGCGCTAGTAACCCGCTGACTACGCTCGATGTCAGTCAAAATATTAATTTGGTTAGCTTAGATTGCAGTGACACCAACCTGAATACGCTCGATGTTAGTCAAAATACTAGTTTACAAACTTTGGATTGTTATTCGAATGAGTTGACCGCACTCGATGTTAGTCAAAATATCAATTTAGTTAATTTAAATTGCTCGTTTAATGATTTAGCTACGTTGGATGTTTCTCAGAATACAGGTTTAGAAACGATAAGTTGTTTAGGCAATTACTTTACTAACTTAAATTTTTCGCAAAACAATAATTTAATAGACTTAACTTGTGGTAATAACGATCTTACAAGTTTAGATATTTCTCAGAACATATTATTAGAAGAATTAGATATTCGGAGTTGCCAGTTTGATATTGATATTTCAAACAATGTAAATTTAAAGTTATTTGATAGCGAGGAAAATAATTTTTCGTCTTTAGATTTATCGCAGAATACTAATTTAGAAAGGTTTGTTAGTACAAGAGATAATTTGCCATCCGTAGATTTATCAGGTAATCCTAACTTGTTTTTAGTTCATATATGGGAAAGCCAATTAACTACTTTAGATTTAAGTCAAAACCCAAACATTCTTCAATTAAGAATAGAGGGCAATTATTATTTAGAAAATGTAAATTTTAAAAATGGTAATAATGTAAATGTTCCTAATTATACTTTCTTAAGATTTATTGATAGTCCAAATTTACAGACTATATGCGTTGATGATGTTGGGTACGCTGAAACAAATTTCGTAAAAGATCCTCAAGCCATTTTTGTAGAAGATTGCAGTATTACAGATGTTAATTATAATTTAATTTCAGGGGTTGTTACATTTGATGAAGATAATAATGGTTGCGATAATACATTAGATCCTAATATTCCTAATGTGTTAATAACAGCAAATGATGGCACAAACGAATATGGGACATTTACCAATAGCAATGGTGGTTACGTAATAGATGTACCAACAGGTACATATACAACTGAGGTTAATGGGTTATTTGAGCAGTATACTGTAGATCCTGTCTCGGGATCGAGTAGCTTTGTAAATTTAGGTGAGACCGACACACAAGACTTTTGTTTTACAGCCAATCAAGTTTTTTACGATGTTGAAGCTGTACTTTTACCACTTACAGTAGCGCGTCCAGGTTTTGATGCTACTTATCAATTGGTATATAAAAATAATGGGTTAAGTATAACTAATGGCTCTATTACTTTTGAGTTTAATGATATGCAGCAAACGTTTGTGTCTTCTTCTCAAGTACCAGATGTAAATAATGTAAATTCTTTAAGTTTTAATTACTCCAATTTGCAACCTTTTGAAACACGAACTATTGATATAACACTCAATACGTTTTCGCCACCAACAGTTAATGGCGATGATATTTTAAACCTTACAGTATCAATACAGCCAACCGATTCTGATATTATACCAGAGAACAATGTTTATAATTTAGAACAAATTGTGGTTAACTCTTACGACCCTAATGATAAACAAGTATTGCAAGGTGCAGAAATAACTATGGAACAAGCAAATGAGTACTTAGATTATTTAATTCGTTTTCAAAATACTGGTACAGCTAGTGCCATAAATGTTGCAATTACAGATGAGTTAAGTAATGATTTAGATTGGTCAACAATACAACCATTATCATCTAGCCATGATTATTATGCAAGAATTACCAATGGTAATTTTGTAGAATTTATTTTTGATAATATTAATTTACCAGCAGAACAAGATGATGCTGAAGGCAGCAATGGGTTTGTAGCGTTTAGAATAAAGCCAAAATCTGATGTCGTTGTTGGAGATGTAATTACTGGATTGGCTAATATATATTTTGATTTTAATGCACCAATTATTACAAATACAGTATCAACTGAGATTGTAGAGCCTTTATCATTAAATGACTATAGTATAGAAAATCAGATAACATTATATCCAAACCCAACTTCTGGTTTATTAAATCTAAACTTCAGAGAGGATATAGTTTTATCTAGCGTAATCATTACAAATATTTCAGGGAGTAAGGTCTTGGAAATAAAAGAGCCTGTTGATAATATAGACTTGTCAGAATATCCATCAGGTGTTTATTTTATTAAGTTTAGTACAGATAAAGGAGCAATAAATAAGCGTATTGTGAAAAATTAAGATTGTACTTTGATAATCCTCGCTAAATAATCAAAATGCTCGCCATCCAAAACTTTTTCGCATTTTAGACCTACGGTTTGGCAAGCTGTGTTTAGTGTTTGAAAATCGAGGTAGAGCCATTTCATTGGTGTTTCTTCTTCACCTTTGTAGCTAAAGAAATAATCAAGTTCGCCAATATAGCCACTGTTTAAATCTAACCAAGTACCACCATCTTCATCTTCATACATATATGAAATATCAGATGAATCGATTAAAATTTGTCCGTTTGGCTTCAATAAAGTTTTTAGATGGTTTAAATATTTAGCAACCTGTATTATTTCCTGAAAAATACCAGTACCATTCATTAAAAGTAGAATGGTGTCAAACGTATCTGTTTCTTCTAATAACGCAATGTGTTCGGCATTTTTTAGCCCTCGTAATTTACAGACTTCAATAGCTCCTTTAGAGCTGTCAATTGCTTTTACATCAAGTCCTTTTTCTTGTAACCAAAGTGCGTGGTTACCTGCACCACAGCCAACATCTAGAGTTTTGCCTTTGCTTAGTTGTAAAGCTTTTTGCTCTAGTTTAGGCATTTCAGAATAATTTCTAAATAAATATGGAAGTGGTAATTCGTCTTTGTCAGATATGTTGGTCCATGTGATAATATCTTCAGAATAATTGCCATTCTGATAGTCTAATAGTGCTTTTCCAAAGATGTCTTTTGTCATAATATTTTTGTTATGCTGAACTTGATTCAGCATCTCATTCTGATTATATTTACAATATGCAAAACCAAATCAATAATCTGCCAAAGCTCGCCAAAGATAAGCATAAGGAAAACAAAACCTTCTTTGCTAAACTCAGAAAAAAGCCACCAAAACAATTAGACTACATTATGCAAGAGTTGCATGAAGAAGAGTTTGAGCGTACGGATTGCTTGCAATGTGCTAACTGTTGTAAAACCACTGGACCTTTATTTACGGATAAGGATATTCAACGCATATCTAAATCTTTTAAAATGAAAGAACAGCAATTTATAGATCAATATTTACGTGTTGATGAGGATAATGATTATGTATTGCAGTCTGTACCTTGTACATTTCTAGATGCGGATAACTATTGTATGATTTATGACGTAAGACCAAAAGCCTGCAGAGAATTTCCGCATACAGACCGTAAAAAGTTTCAGCAAATTTCTAATTTAACTTTAAAGAATGTAGCTATTTGTCCTGCAGCTTATAATATTGTTGAAGAAATGAAAAAACAAATAAAACTATAACTTTAGCTTCGGAATAATTTTTGATATAATTTTTTGAAAAAACGTAACATGAAAAACGCTCTACTTAAATTATTGCTTGTTGTTTTGATGACAAACACAGCTTCTGCACAAGAATGGATGAAAAATCTTGAAGTAGCACAAGCGCTGGCGAAAGTTCAGAATAAAATGGTATTAATGGTATGGGAGGAAACCACAAGCTATCAATATCCTGTAATCGTAAAAGATGATAAAGGAAGAACCATTATAATAAATAATTTATTTGAAGATGAAGATGTAAGTCCGTTGATTTGGCAGCATTTTGTTCCGGTAATAGTATCAGAAGATAGGTATGCAGATTTGTACGAAAAAATAAAAGATAAGCGCAGTCAAAAATATATAGACAAGTTTAATGACGATAGTATAAAGATTATGGATATTAATGGTAATATTCTTAATGTAGATTACTTAACAGAAGACCTTCAGGATATCACCACTATAATTCAGCGTTATGCTTTAAACACAACATTTATTGCACAAGAGCTTCAGGATTATAAACAAGATAAAAATTTTTATTCAGCTTACTTTTTAGCTTCTAAGTATTTGGATTTAGGGATGTATGTAAATAAAGATGTTAGGGAAAATATTGTTGAGTTATCTAACATTTATCTAGAGGAAGCTAAGCGTTTAGTTGCACAGGAAGATCAAAGTGAACAGAAAGGATCGTTACAGCGCTGTGATTTGTTAGAGCTTCAAGAAGAATTGTTATTAAAGCGACCAAAAAAAGTCATTAGACAATTAAAAAAACTAAAGGAAGAAGAGATTGTAGAAAGCAATAAACCATTCATTGCTTTCTTGTATTACACGGCTTACATGAGTAATGATAAACCAGAAGATGCAGAGCAATGGAAATCTCAAATTTCTTCAGTAAATTTGAAAAAAGCGCAGCTGATTATAAATCTAAACAAATAACCCTTGGAAACCATTATTAACTATTTTGAAACAATTCCGTCTTCTCATAGAAGTATCATTCTTATTGGCGGATTAACACTTTTTTGGTTGCTGGAAAGTGGTTTGCCTTTATTCAAATTTAAATATAACAAATGGCAGCATGCCTTGCCTAATTTGTTTTTTACGCTTACTACGGTTATCATCAATTTTGCTTTGGCTTCCTTATTGTTTTGGTCTTCAAAATGGGTTGCTGAACATAATTTCGGAGTTATTAACTGGCTTTTACCAAATGAGCAACCATTATGGCTTTACGTTTTACTAGGTGTCTTGTTATTAGACTTTTTTGGTGCTTATTTATCGCATTTTGTTGAGCATAAGGTAAAACCACTTTGGATGGTGCATTTAGTACATCATACAGACCATAAAGTAGATACAACAACTGCCAATAGGCATCATCCTATTGAAAGTGTTATTCGTTTTGCTTTTACATTGTTTGGTGTTTTTGCTGTAGGTACACCATTTGCTCTAGTAATGTTATACCAAGCTATGTCTTTAATTTTTACGCAGTTTACACATGCTAATATCAAATTGCCTAAAGGTTTGGATAAAGCCTTGAGCTACTTTATCATCTCGCCAGATATGCACAAGATTCATCATCATTACAGATTACCTTATACAGATTCTAACTATGGAAATATTTTCAGTATTTGGGATCGTTTACTTGGTACTTACATGTACATGGATAGAGAAAATCTGGTTTACGGAGTAGATGTTTTTCCAGATGAGGTAAAAAATGGTCAGATAAAAGAACTATTGAAACAACCTTTTCAGAAATATGAAAAACCGACACTCTCTGTGGATGTTGAGGAATAGTATTATAGTTATCTTAGTTTGTACTTTAATGAGCTGCGATTCCGAAAAACAATTAGATATACAAGGTCACAGAGGTTGTAGAGGCTTGTATCCAGAGAATTCCCTACCAGCTTTTGAAAAAGCCATTGCGTTAGGAGTTACTACCTTAGAGTTAGACATAGCCATTACAAAAGAAAAGGAAGTAGTGGTGTCTCATGAGCCTTTTATGAGTAGAACGATTTGTTTTAATCCACAAGGAGTAGAGATTCCTGAAGACATGGATATGAAGCATAATCTTTATGAGATGACGCACAATGAGATTAAGCAATTTGATTGTGGTACAAAACTTCATCCTACATATCCAGACCAAAAGAAACTAAAAACCTACAAACCACTTTTATCTGAAGTTTTTGAATTAGCAAAAGCTAAAAATCCTGAAGTTAGATTCAATATTGAAATTAAATCTAAGCCAGAATATTATGGTATTTATACACCACAGCCAGATGAGTATGTAAAGATTGTTTTGGATGAAATTGAAGAAAGTGGACTTTTCTCAAATGTAAATTTGCAGTCATTTGATTTGGTAATACTTGAAGAAATAAAGAAACAATCTCCAAACATGGCTGTTGCACTTTTGGTTGATGAAGATGAAACTATTCAAACAAAGCTTGAAAAACTATCTTATAAACCAGAAATAATAAGTCCATATTTTAGATTATTAACTTCAGAAATTATTAATGAATACCATTCTAAAGATTTCCTAATCATCCCTTGGACAGTCAATGAAGAACAGGATATGTTTAAGATGCTAAGATGGAATGTGGATGGCATTATCACAGACTATCCTGACAGACTTTTAGAAATTCGTTCCAATAAACGTTATTAACATATTGTCAACAAAAAATAGTAATTCCTCTAATTTCTGTGTAGTTGGTGGATATTTTATCCTTTCATTCAATTATCCGATTATGTTTGCGATGGATTAATTAATTAAATACTGTTGAGCTAAATAAACGTAGTCTAACGTAAAGCTTTGCTGTAGTGAAAAATTTAATCCGAATTCTCCTCATTGTTGTCCTTGTTTTTTTATTGAGTTTTACGCTAAAGGCTCAAGAACAATACGCTAAATTAGAACCAAACAGAAATATTCAAGCAAAGGGATTAATTCATAAGTTGAATGAAACCAAGGATACTTTAATTCTGCAAAGCGATAAAAAGATAAATTACCTTTATTCTATTAACAAAGACTACGGAAGAGATTTTGATGTCTATGTAGACACTACATTTTATAAATTTCCATTAAACAAATTGCCAAAAGGGAAACATGTGTTGGTGGCTGTACAGTCGCCAAAACGCATAGTATTTGTGGTTAAAATTCTTAAACAAATCCCTAAAGAAGATCCGTTAGAATTACCCTCTGAGGCAATAGTCGCTACCGAATCTAAAAAAGTGGTATTAACTGAAAATAATTAATCGTAAATTAAATATTTCGCTCTAATTGCTTTAAAAGCCTCTAAATCATCTTTCCAAGTTGCCCTAATATCTTCTTCACTCATTCCAGACTCTATTTGTTCTTGTAGTTTTTCCGTGCCAGCATGTTTCGTAAAGTTAGCAGTATTAAACACTTTACTTTTGTCTGTAGCATTATTGTAAGCATCAATCACATACTTTAATGTAAAACGTCTTTCAGCTTTTATCTTAGATAAATCTTGGCCATAACACAGCACATCTTTGTGTTTAGGATATTTTGAGCCAAAGTTAGGTTGTGGAGTATATGTAAAGGTATAATGTGAAGCATTTAAAAACGGAGCACCATATCGTTGAAACTGAAACTCAGTACCACGACCAGCATTGATGTTTGTGCCTTCAAACAAACCTAAACTAGGATATAAAGTTATCGATTGGTCATTAGGTAAATTTGGAGAAGGTCTTATCGGTAAACTATAGGTGTTTTCATGATTATAGTGTTCCATCTCAACTACAGTAATATCACATTTAGCATTGTCTTTTAACCAGCCTTCACCATTAATCATTTTAGCATATTCGCCAATAGTCATGCCATGCACTAGAGGAATAGGATGCATACCTAAAAAACTACTGTGTTCTTTTTCTAATGTTGGGCCATCAACATAGTTGCCATTAGGATTAGGGCGATCTAGGATTATTAAAGGTACATTGTTTTCAGCACACGCTTCCATCACATAATGTAAGGTAGAGATGTACGTATAAAACCGTACACCAACATCTTGAATATCAAAAATCATAATGTCTAAATCCTCAAGTTGCTCTGCTGTTGGTTTTTTGTGCTTGCCATGAAGCGAAAAAATTGGCAACTGTGTTTTTACATCTAAGCCATCTTTTACACTTTCACCAGCATCAGCTGTACCTCTGAAACCATGTTCTGGAGAAAATACTTTTTTTATATTGATGTTTAAGGATAATAGAGAATCTACCAAATGTGAGTAGTCTCTTGTTTCTTGTCTTTTGCCTCCTGTCTCCTTAAAAATTACACTCGTCTGATTAGCAACGACACCAACACGTTTCCCTTTTAATAATGGTAAATAAATATCTGTTCGGTTAGCACCAACTATAATTTTTTCATCATTCTTACTATCTGTCACACTGAGTGCTGTCGAAGTGCTTTCTAGCTTTTCACTTCCGCCTTTTCCTGCGCAAGAAATCGCTACCACAACAAATAATAAAACTGTATTTTTGAAAACCTTAAAACGCATAAAAAGAAGATTTGAATTTCGAACTGTTTATAGCTAAACGCATTATTGGCAATAAAGCGTATAAAAGTAGTGTTTCGGCACCAATAATTAAAATTGGCATTGCTGCAATTGCTATTGGTATTATTGTAATGCTTATTGCTATAGCAACAGGTTTGGGGCTTCAGCAAAAAATAAGAGATAAGGTTGTGGCATTCAATGGTCACATAGAAATCACGAATTACGATACTAATGCGTCGGACGAATCTCAGGTGCCTATTTCTATAAATCAGGAATTTTATCCAAAGTTTAATGCTATTGAAGGGATAACACATATACAAGGTGTTGCTACAAAATTTGCGGTTATAAGAACCGAAACTGATTTTGAAGGTGTTGTTGTAAAAGGAGTAGGGGCGGATTACAAATGGGACTACTTTAAAGAGTTTTTGGTAGAAGGTAGAGTGCCAGATTTTTCAGGAAAACGCAACGAAGAAATTTTAATTTCATCATATCTGGCTAATCGTTTAGGATTTAAAGTAGGTGATAAATTTCAAACTTTATTTGGGGAGGATCTTAATAAAATACCTCGCATTATTAATTATGAAATTGTAGGTATCTATAATTCGGGTTTTCAGGAATTGGATGAAAAATTCTGTATTGCCGATTTGCGACATATTCAACGTTTAAATAAATGGGAAGCAGATCAAATAGGGAGTTTTGAGGTGTTTATAGAAGATTTTTCGGAAATCGAAGAAAAGTACGAGGAAGTTTTCAAGGAAATCCCATCATTATTAAACGCAACGCCAGTCAACCAAAAATACTATACTGTTTTTGAATGGATAAAAATATTTGAGTCCAATATCAACATTATCATTGCTATAATGATTATTGTAGCAGGTATTAATATGATTACAACATTGTTGGTGCTTATTTTAGAGCGTACCAATATGATTGGTATTCTCAAGGCCTTAGGAAGTTCTAACTGGTCAGTAAGAAAAATATTTCTCTATAATGCTTCTTATTTAATTGGTTTAGGATTACTATGGGGAAATATCATAGGTTTGGGGTTGTTGTTTGCTCAAAAACATTTCAAGTTATTTCCGCTCAATCCAGACACTTACTATGTTAGTGAGGCACCAGTGTATTTAAATTGGGATTATATTTTGATTTTAAACGTTGGTACTTTTGTTGCGTGTCTGTTAATGCTTTTAATACCGTCGGTGATAATTTCTAAGATTTCGCCAGTAAAAGCTATTCGTTTCGATTAAAAAACATAACCAACTTTTAACTTTCTACTTATTACTTTATACTTAAATTTGCACCGCAAAATGAAACTATGGATTACGCAGAAAATATATTAGAAACCATTGGTAATACACCTTTGGTAAAGATGAACAAGTTGGTGGAAGAATTACCGTGTTTAGTACTAGCTAAATATGAAACCTTTAACCCAGGGAATTCGGTTAAAGACCGTATGGCTTTAAAAATGATTGAAGACGCAGAAGCTGACGGACGTTTAAAGCCAGGAGGAACTATTATTGAAGGAACGTCTGGGAATACTGGAATGGGACTAGCCCTTGCTGCAGCAATTAAGGGATACAAATGTATTTTTGTGATGGCAGATAAACAGTCTAAAGAAAAAGTAGATATTCTAAAAGCTGTTGGTGCTGAGGTTATTGTTTGTCCTACAGCAGTTGAGCCAGAAGATCCACGTAGTTACTATTCGGTATCTAAACGATTGGGTGAAGAAATACCAAATTCTTGGTATGTAAATCAATATGATAATCCAAGTAATACCAAAGCGCATTATGAGTCTACAGGTCCTGAAATTTGGAAACAAACCGATGGTAAAGTAACGCATTTTGTAGTTGGAGTAGGAACAGGAGGAACGATTTCTGGTGTAGGTAAATATTTAAAAGAACAAAACCCGAACATTAAAGTTTGGGGAGTAGATACTTATGGTTCGGTATTTAAAAAATATCATGAAACAGGTGAATTTGATGAAAACGAAATCTATCCTTACGTGACAGAAGGTATTGGAGAGGACATCTTACCTGCCAATGTAGATTTTAGCATTATAGATGGTTTTACAAAAGTAACAGACAAAGATTCTTGTGTCTACACACAACGATTAGCTAAAGAAGAAGGCATGTTTTTAGGTAATTCCGCAGGTGCTGCTATAAAAGGTGTACTTCAATTAAAAGAACATTTTAAACCAGAGGATGTTGTAGTCGTGTTGTTTCATGACCACGGAAGTCGTTATGTAGGTAAAATGTTTAATGACGATTGGATGAGAGAGAAAGGCTATATAGAATAAAATAATTCCTACCAAGGTAGGAACCTCAATCAATTTATAAGAAAATCCTGAGTTTTGCTCAGGATTTTTTATTTTCGGTAAATGCAAGAAGACTTTCTTCATTACGTCTGGAAACATAAAGCCTTTTCAACAGTATCTCTTATGACTACGAGAGGTGAATCTATTTCTGTCTTAAAATTAGGAGAGCACAATCATAATTCGGGTCCAGATTTTTTTAATGCGCAATTGAGCATCGATGGTCAATTATGGGCTGGTAATGTTGAAATACATGTAAAGTCTTCAGATTGGTATGTGCATGGGCACGAAAAAGATAAAGCCTATGACAATGTTATTTTGCATGTGGTTTGGGAACACGATACAGATATTTTTAGAAATGATAATTCCGTTATCCCAACCTTAGAATTAAAGAATTTTGTAGATGCTCATCTAATTAATAACTACAAAGAATTGTTACAATCCAAATCCTGGATTAATTGTGAAACGCATTACTCTGAGGTTGATGAGTTTGTTTTAAACAACTGGTTAGAGCGTTTGTACATTGAACGTTTAGAACGAAAATCTGATGAGATTTTGAAGTTTCTCAAAGACTCTCAAAACGATTGGGAAGCAGTTTTGTTCAAAATGCTTTTAAAAAACTTTGGGCTTAAAGTCAATGGGGAAGCGTTTTTAAGTCTTGCAAATTCATTAGATTATTCGGTAGTTAGAAAACTACAGCATAACACACTAGATTTTGAGGCCTTACTGTTTGGTCAGGCAGGATTGTTAGAAGATGATGTTCAAGAGTGCTATTTTTTAGATTTAAAAAAGCGTTATCAATTTTTAAAACAAAAATTTAAGCTTAATAATCAAGGAGTGTTGCCTTTGCAGTTTTTTAGATTGCGACCACCAAATTTTCCAACCATTCGTTTATCACAATTTGTAAACCTTTATGTTTTAGAACAACAATTGTTTTCAAAAATAATAAATGTCAATACAGTTGATGAGTTATACATATTGTTTGGTAAAGGTGTTACCGAATTTTGGAGGATACATTATACTTTTAAAACAGTTTCTAAAAAATCTAAAAAAAATATTTCAAAGTCATTTATAGACTTGTTAATTATCAATACCATAATTCCTTTAAAATTTAGCTATGCAAAAGTCAAGGGAGAAAATATTGAGGAAGAATTGTTCGATTTAATAAAAAATTTAAAGATTGAAAAAAATAGTATAGTCGATAAATATTTGCAATTAAGAACCATCGAAAAAAATGCATTAAGCTCGCAAGCATTACTTCAATTAAAAACCTTTTACTGCGATAAAAATAATTGTTTGCAATGTGCAATTGGTAATAGCCTAATCATTAAAAATTAAGTAAATTGCGTTTATGAATTTATTCTACAAATTACTACACTATTTTCAAAAACGAGGTTATTATGTTTGCCAGCGTATTGCAGACCGTTTGGGTATAAGAGCAAAAATTGTAAGAACATCGTTTATGTATCTTACGTTTGTAACGGTGGGTTTTGGTTTTGCGTTGTATTTGTTTTTGGCGTTTTGGATGCGAATTAAGGATATAGTTTATACAAAACGTTCTTCAGTTTTCGATTTATAATTTATGAATAATCCACTAATACGACTATTTAGATCTAAGATATACACGGCATTCGTTTTGCTTTTTGTATTGATTTGTATTGGTATTATTGGGTATAGAACCATTTCTGGATTAAGCTGGATTAATGCGGTTTACATGACCGTCATAACCATAACAACAGTTGGGTTTGGTGAAGTACAGCCATTGGGTGTTCCGGCAAAAATTTTTACTATATTTCTAATTCTTGCAAGTGTGGTTATTGTTGGTTATGCCATATCAATAATAACAGAATATATTTTAAGTAGAAATAATTTCGAAGACATAAAACAACGAAAAATGCAAAAGCAAATTGAAGCCATGTCTGGTCACATTATAATTTGTGGTTTTGGGCGCAACGGAAAGCAGGCAGCTAAGAAATTACAAGACTATGGAAAACCTTACGTAATTATAGAGCGCGATAAAGATATCATAGAAAAATTACAAGAAGATGGAGTGCCTTATGTCTTTGGCAATGCTAATGAAGATGAGACTTTAATTCAGGCAGGTATAGAGCGCGCAAGTACGTTAATAACGGCTTTACCTAGCGATGCAGATAATTTGTTTGTTGTGCTTTCTGCAAGACAAATAAATAAGGATTTATGTATCATAAGTAGAGCTTCTCAAGAAACATCATATAACAAATTAAAGTTAGCAGGTGCTAATAATGTTATATTACCTGATAAAATAGGAGGAGATCATATGGCATCATTGGTTGTGATTCCAGATTTGGTGGAGTTTATAGATAATTTAGGGATTGTTGGAGAGCGTAATATTAATATTGAAGAAATTAAAGTAGAATTACTTTATGATAGTACTCATATTAAAACTATAAAAGAGCTTGATTTGAGAAATAAAACCGGTTGTACGGTAATAGGTTTCAAAGATGATAAAGGTGAGTATATTGTTAACCCAGAAGCAGAAACAAAGCTTGTTTCTGGTTCTAAAATCATAGTTTTAGGTCGCCCAGAACAAATTGAACGACTCAATTCTAAGTACAACATAGAACAAGAGGCTTAGCCTTTTTAACGTCTCTAGCTTTAAAAACTCGATTTTTTTTAGCATATTGTCAGCCTTTAATAACAAAAACTAACTAATACTAAACTCATGAAGAAATATCTTCTGTCTCTTTTTACACTGATTTTACCTTTATTAAACTTTGCTCAAGAAGCCACCACATCAGAAAAAATTGATGCTGTTTTTAAAAAATATACAGGATGGTTTGTAGAGGGTATTTTTTATGAAATCCCGTTTTCAGAAGATTATAAAATACCATGGGTACTTATTGTACTTATAGGAGGTGCCTTGTTCTTTACCTTTTATTTTAAATTTATAAATATCACCGGTTTTAAAACGGCTATAAAAGTTGTTCAAGGAAAATATGAAGATATTGAAAAACATGGTGCAGATACTCTTTATGGTGATAGTACACCAAACGAAGGAGGAGATATCATTGAAACTATTAGGGATGAAGGAGCAGATGGTGAAGTGTCGCATTTCCAAGCATTAACAGCTGCATTATCTGCGACTGTTGGTTTAGGAAATATTGCAGGAGTAGCTGTAGCCTTATCAATCGGTGGTCCAGGGGCAACCTTCTGGATGATTATTGCTGGTCTTTTAGGAATGGCTTCAAAGTTTGCTGAATGTACTCTAGGTGTAAAATATAGAGATGTTGGTGATGACGGAACAGTTTATGGTGGGCCAATGTACTATCTGTCAAAAGGCTTAAGGTCTAAAGGTATGGGAGGCTTTGGTAAAGTTTTAGCTGTCATCTTTGCAGTCTTCGTTATTGGTGGCTCATTTGGTGGAGGAAACATGTTTCAGGCTAACCAAGCAGCAGCTCAGTTTACAAAACTTTTTAATTTTGAAAGTGATAATGCTGGGATGTATTTCGGTTTAGTCATGGCTGCATTAGTAGCTGTTGTTATTATTGGTGGTATTAAACGTATTGCTTCGGTAACAGAAAAAATTGTACCGTTCATGGCGGGAATTTATGTGCTTGCTGCTTTAATAATATTAGGAGCTAACTTTACACTTATTGATGATGCTTTCGCTTTAATATTTGAAGGCGCATTTTCTGGCCTAGGTATAGCAGGTGGACTTGTTGGTGTAATGATTCAAGGTATTAGAAGAGGTGCGTTTTCTAATGAAGCAGGTGTGGGTTCTGCTGCTATTGCTCACTCAGCAGTAAGAACTAAATATCCAGCTAGTGAAGGTATTGTTGCTTTATTAGAACCTTTTGTAGATACAGTTGTGATTTGTACAATGACAGCTTTAGTTATCGTTATTACAAACTTTGATGGTTCATTTATGGAGTATGGTGTTGAGATTAAAGAAGGTGTTGAGATTACTGCAACAGCTTTTGATAGTGTTATTCCGCATTTCTCAATCGTACTTACAATTGCTGTTATCTTATTTGCGTTTAGTACAATGATCTCATGGTCTTACTATGGTATGCAAGGTTGGGTTTATTTATTTGGAAAAGGAAAAGCTTCAGATTTAGCGTATAAAGTATTGTTCTTAGTATTTGTGGTTATTGGTGCTTCAATTAGCTTAGGTGCAGTTATAGATTTCTCAGATGCTATGATTTTTGCCATGGTAGTTCCAAATATTATTGGTGTAGTGTTATTGTCACCAATCATTAGAAATGAATTAAAAAAATATTATAAAGCTATTAATGTCAAGGAGGAAGCTATAGAAGAAGGAGCAGATGACTTGAACGAGGTTTTGTAAAAAAGAACTTATAAATATATGAAATCCCATTTCCAGTATACTAATCAACAGCGGAATGGGATTTTTTTATTGCTTATAATTATCATTGCAATGCAATGTATTTATGCTTTCGTAGATTTTTCTGATGATGTTTCTTCCAAAGAAAATAATGAAATAGATACATTTAGAAAGGAGTTAGATTCACTTCGCTTAGTAGAAATTGAAAATAGCAAACCAAAGATTTACCCTTTCAATCCAAATTACATAACAGATTACAAAGGCTATACTCTAGGTATGACGAATGAAGAAATTGACAGACTTCATCAATTTAGAGAAACTAATCAATGGATTAATTCTGCAAAGCAATTTCAAGAGGTCACAAAAGTGTCAGATTCATTGCTGAATAAAATTTCACCTTACTTTAAATTTCCAGAATGGGTCACTAATCCCAAACCAAAGACAAGTAATTATAACAATTCGTTTACCAATAATAATGAGCCAAAAACTTTTGATCAGAAAATAGATTTAAATATAGCTACAGCTAATCAACTTCAAAAAGTATATGGTGTTGGTGAAAAGCTTTCAGACCGTATCATAAAGTATAGAACTAAAAATGGTGGTTTTGTGGCAGATGTGGAACTAACAGAGGTTTATGGTCTTATGCCAGAAGTGGTTGATAGAATTAAAAACGACTTTACCGTAAAAACTCCAAGGACAATTAAAACTTATAATCTCAATACAGCAACCAGAGATGAACTCGTGCTTATTAAGTACATAGATTATGAGATTGCTAAAAATATAATTGAAGAACGAACACTTCGCGAAGGATTTGAATCTTTTGAGGAATTAACAAAAATTGAAGATTTTCCTATCAAAAAATTAGAGATAATTAAATTATATTTGCGATTATAAAGAAAAATATAATTTATGTCAAATATATACTTCACTGAAGAGCACAATTTGTTTAGAGAGAGCCTAAGAGATTTTTTACAAAAAGAGGTTTTACCTCATATTGAAAAATGGGAGGAAACAGGTACTATTGAACGCTTTATCTGGAAAAAGTTTGGAGATATGGGTTACTTTGGCTTGGCCTACCCAGAACAATATGGTGGATTGGATTTGGATTTGTTTTATACAGTAATCCTTTTAGAAGAATTACAATGTATCAACTCAGGTGGCTTTGCTGCCGCAATGTGGGCTCATGCATATTTGGCAATGACCCATCTTAATAAAGAGGGAGATGATGCTATAAAGTCAAAATACCTAGCTGATAGTATTTCTGGTGATAAAATAGGTTGCCTGTGTGTTACAGAGCCATTTGGTGGTAGTGATGTGGCAGGTATGAGAACTACAGCTGTTAAAGAAGGTGATTATTATATCTTAAATGGATCTAAAACTTTCATTACTAATGGATTTTACAGTGATTACATGGTTGTTGCTGCTAAAACTAATCCTGAGTTAGGTAATAAGGGTATTAGTATGTTTGTTGTAGATAGTGATGCAAAAGGTGTTTCGGCAACTAAATTAGATAAGTTAGGTTGGAGGGCATCAGATACTGGTGAAATAGCCTTTGATAATGTAAAAGTGCCTGCCAATCAATTAATGGGAGAAGAAGGAAAAGGGTTTGCATACATAATGCAACATTTTGCGTTGGAAAGACTCATAATGGGAATAAATGCTCATGCTAGAGCAGAGTATGCTCTAGAGTACACATTGCAATATATGTCTGAAAGAACAACCTTCGGGAAGTCACTAGATAAATATCAAGCTTTACGTCATAGGTATGTAGATATGCATGCAGATATGCAATTATGTAAACATTATAATTATATGGTGGCAGATCGCTTAGATAAGGGAGAATATGTTGTAGAAGAAGCAACAATCTCTAAGTTAAAATCTACCAAGATGGCAGATGAGGTGGCTTATAACTGTCTGCAATTTTTAGGAGGTTATGGTTATATGGAAGAATATCCATTAGCAAGAATTTTTAGAGACAGCCGTTTGGGACCTATTGGAGGAGGTGCATCAGAAATTCTAAAGGAAATTCTTTCTAAAATTATTATTGATAAAAAGTCATATAAACCAGCAACATAATGAGTTGTTTTGGTGTTTTAAATCCTGCCTTGAGCAGGATTTTTTATTTCTAGGTGGTTGTTTCAATCAAAAAAAGGTAATTTTATTTATCTAAAAAGAGGTATGAGCTTAAAAGCATTTTCAGAATATTTAGCATTAGAGAAGAATTATTCCAAACATACGGTATTAGCATACATTAGAGATTTGGAAATGTTTCAAGAGTTTTTAAATGAAAATCACGATTCAGAACCAATTGAAAATGTTGATTATTCGGAAATCAGGCAATGGATTGTTGAGTTGGTCAATAGTGGTGTCTCAAACAGAACTATAAACAGAAAAGTATCTTCACTTAATTCATACTATAAGTTTTTGCAGAAAGCTCAACAAATAGAGACTAATCCGTTAAGAAAACACAAAGCCTTAAAAGTGGGTAAAAAGGTGCAGTTACCTTTTTCTGAAGATGAACTAAAGCGGGTTTTGGAGGATTCCATAGAAGTAATAGATTTTGAAAGCGCAAGAGATAAACTGATTATAGAGTTGTTTTATGCTACAGGCATAAGAAGAATTGAGTTGGTGAATATGAAATTATCTGATGTAGATTTAAGTAAAAAGCAAATAAAGGTACTTGGTAAAAGAAACAAGGAACGCTATATGCCATTGCTTAGTTCTTTGGTAAAATCCTTAGATACCTATTTAAGTTATAGAAATAGTTTACCCGAAATTACGGATAAAGAGTATTTATTTTTAACAAAAAAGGGTGTTAAGATTTACGAAATGCTTGTTTATAGAATAATAAATAAGTATTTTAGTGTAGCATCCTCAAAAGCTAAATGTAGTCCACATGTATTAAGGCACTCATTTGCAACACATTTATTAAATGAAGGAGCAGATTTAAATGCAGTAAAAGAACTTCTTGGACATACCAGTTTAGCAGCAACACAAGTATATACACACAATAGTATATCCGAATTAAAAAAAGTGTATGCTAAAACGCACCCAAGAAATAAACGTTAAGAAATAAACTTAATATTAAAGAAAGTATTGAAAACTATAGTATTCAATACAAATGTTAAACTTAAAAAGTAGTGTATGAAAGTAAACACCCAATCCGTTAATTTCACAGCTGACAGAAAGTTGATTGATTTCATCCAGAAGAGAATGGATAAACTAGATTTATTTTATGACAAAATAATTCAGTCCGATGTTTATTTGAAGGTCGAGAATACTAGCGATAAAGAAAACAAAGTTTTTGAAGCCAAAGTAAGCGTTCCTGGAGATAGTTTTGTTGTTAAAAAACAGTGCAAAACCTTTGAAGAAGGTGCGGATATAGCCATAGCATCATTAGAGAGACAAATAAAAAAACGAAAAGAAAAATTAAGAGCTCGAATAAAAGCATAAAATTTTTCAGAAAATGTTTTGAATAAAAAAATAAAATACTACATTTGCAGTCCGTTAGAAATAGCGGGCTTTTTTATAGCAAGAAATTGTTGGTAAAAAGTACTTAAAAAGCCGATGTAGCTCAGCTGGCTAGAGCAGCTGATTTGTAATCAGCAGGTCGTGGGTTCGAGTCCCTCCATCGGCTCTAAAAACGCTAAATTAAGAGGTGTTTTTTAAATTGAAATATTGAAATGAATTAGGGGAGATTCCAGAGCGGCCAAATGGGACGGACTGTAACTCCGTTGTCTTTCGACTTCGCAGGTTCGAATCCTGCTCTCCCCACTTTTTCTAAACCAAAAAATAATTTGGTTGTTTTTGAAATATTGAAACCATTAATTAAGGAAGCTTAATTATAAAAGCGGGAGTAGCTCAGTTGGTAGAGCGTCAGCCTTCCAAGCTGAATGTCGCCGGTTCGAACCCGGTCTCCCGCTCAAAAAAAACCTGCGAAGGCAGGTGTCTCTTAGTTGAGATGTTAAACACTTTACGCCGGTGTAGCTCAGGGGTAGAGCGTTTCCTTGGTAAGGAAGAGGTCACGAGTTCAAATCTCGTCATTGGCTCTTTTTTCTAAGAGAAACTTAGAATAGCAATTGAACACTAATATTAAATAAGATTAAATAAATTAAACATGGCAAAGGCAACTTTCGATCGTTCAAAACCACACTTAAATATAGGTACTATTGGACACGTAGATCACGGTAAAACAACTTTAACTGCTGCTATTACTAAAGTATTAGCTGATGCAGGTTTATCTGAAGCAAGAGCATTCGATCAAATCGATAATGCACCAGAAGAAAAAGAAAGAGGTATTACAATTAATACATCTCACGTAGAATATCAAACAGCTAATCGTCACTATGCTCACGTTGACTGTCCAGGTCACGCGGATTACGTAAAGAACATGGTTACTGGTGCTGCTCAAATGGATGGTGCTATATTAGTTGTTGCTGCAACAGATGGTCCTATGCCACAAACTCGTGAGCATATCTTACTTGGTCGTCAGGTAGGTATTCCTCGTATCGTTGTATTCATGAACAAAGTGGATATGGTTGATGATGAAGAGTTATTAGAATTAGTAGAGATGGAAATCAGAGATTTATTATCTTTCTATGAGTACGATGGTGATAATGGTCCTGTAATCGCTGGTTCTGCATTAGGTGCGTTAAACGGTGAGCAAAAGTGGGTTGATACTGTAATGGAATTAATGGAAGCTTGTGATAACTGGATCGAAGAGCCAGTACGTGATATGGATAAGCCTTTCTTAATGCCAATCGAAGATGTATTCTCAATTACTGGTCGTGGTACTGTTGCAACTGGTCGTATTGAAACTGGTGTAGCTAACACAGGTGATCCTGTTGAGATTATCGGTATGGGTGCTGAGAAATTAACTTCTACTATTACTGGTATCGAAATGTTCCGTCAAATCTTAGATAGAGGTGAAGCTGGTGATAACGCTGGTATCTTATTAAGAGGTATTGAGAAAACTCAAATCTCTAGAGGTATGGTAATCGTTAAGCCTGGTTCTGTAACACCTCACCAAAAATTCAAAGCTGAGGTTTATATCCTTAAGAAAGAAGAAGGTGGACGTCACACTCCATTCCACAATAACTACCGTCCTCAGTTCTATGTACGTACAACTGACGTAACTGGAAATATTTCTCTTCCAGATGGTGTTGAGATGGTAATGCCTGGTGATAACTTAACTATTACTGTTGAGTTAATCCAACCAATTGCAATGAACGTAGGTTTACGTTTCGCTATCCGTGAAGGTGGTAGAACAGTTGGTGCTGGTCAGGTAACTGAGATTTTAGACTAAATAAAATAGTTAAATAAATTAATTAAGGTGTCCTGATATTTCAGGATGCCTTGATTATTGTTTACGGGTTTAGCTCAGTTGGTAGAGCACTGGTCTCCAAAACCAGGTGTCGGGAGTTCGAGTCTCTCAACCCGTGCGAAATTAGATAACAGGTTAAAATAACCTTTAAATAATAAACAAATGGCAGGATTAATAACATATATAAAGGAATCATTCGAAGAGTTAAAAAACAATGTGTCTTGGACACCTTGGCCAGAAGCTCAAAGATTGACTGTGATTGTAGCAGTATTTTCAATTATTTTTTCTTTAGCTATTTGGGGTGTGGATACTGTTTTTAGTAAAGCGGTAAGAGCATATTTCGATTTATTAAACTAACAAAATACAACAAGGGAGATGTCAGATAAAAAGTGGTATGTTGTTAGAGCTGTAAGTGGTCAGGAAAACAAAATTAAAGCCTACATAGAGAACGAAATCGCAAGATTAGGTTTAGAAGACTATGTAGACCAAGTTTTAGTTCCTACTGAAAAAGTTATTCAAATCCGTAATGGTAAGAAAATAAACAAAGAGAAAGTTTATTTCCCTGGATATATAATGATACAGGCCAACTTAAGTGGTGAGATTCCTCACATTATAAAATCAATTACTAATGTTATTGGTTTTTTAGGTGAAACAAAAGGTGGTGATCCTGTGCCATTAAGACAATCTGAAGTTAACAGAATGTTAGGTAAGGTAGATGAGTTGTCAATAGAAGCGGATGCTAATATTGCAATTCCATTTACAAAAGGTGAGACTGTAAAAGTTATCGATGGACCATTCAATGGTTTTGATGGTACTATCGAAAAAATATTTGAAGAAAAGCGTAAACTTGAAGTAATGGTGAAAATTTTCGGAAGAAAGACACCATTAGAGTTAAGTTATATGCAAGTTGAAAAGTTATAATAATTGTTACAATAAAGATAGCGTTAGTCTAAGCTTCCAACATAGACAAGCGCACTAAATTTTAAAAAATGGCAAAAGAACTAGACAAAGTAGTTAAGTTACAAGTTCGGGGAGGTGCTGCGAATCCATCGCCACCGGTTGGACCCGCTTTAGGTGCCGCTGGAGTTAATATCATGGAGTTCTGTAAGCAGTTTAATGCTAGAACCCAAGATAAACAAGGTAAGGTATTACCAGTAGTGATATCAGTTTACAAAGACAAATCTTTTGAATTTGTAATTAAAACACCACCAGCTGCAGTACAATTATTAGAAGCGGCCAAAGTAAAGAAAGGATCTGGAGAACCTAACCGACGTAAAGTAGCAAAAGTAACTTGGGATCAAGTTAAAGCAATTGCAGAAGATAAAATGCAAGATTTAAATGCATTCGAAATCGGATCAGCTATGAAAATGGTAGCTGGTACTGCAAGATCGATGGGTATCACTGTTAAAGGAGGTGAAGCTCCAAACTAAATTTTTACAAATGGCAAGATTAACAAGAAAGCAAAAAGAAGCAAGAGCTAAAGTTGATAAAAATAAACTTTACTCTTTAGAAGAAGCTTCAGCTTTACTAAAAGAAATCACATACACTAAGTTTGATGCTTCAGTAGATTTAGCAGTAAGATTAGGTGTAGATCCACGTAAAGCCAATCAAATGGTTCGTGGTGTAGTTTCTTTACCACATGGTACAGGTAAAGATATGAAGGTTCTTGCATTAGTTACTCCGGATAAAGAAGCAGAAGCTAAAGAAGCTGGTGCTGATTATGTTGGATTAGACGAATACTTACAAAAAATTAAAGACGGTTGGACAGACGTTGACGTTATCGTTACTATGCCAAGCGTTATGGGTAAGTTAGGACCATTAGGTAGAGTATTAGGGCCAAGAGGTCTTATGCCAAACCCTAAGACAGGAACAGTAACTATGGATATAGGAAAAGCTGTTAGCGAAGTAAAAGCTGGTAAAATTGACTTTAAAGTAGATAAAACTGGTATCGTACATGCACCAATAGGAAAAGCGTCTTTTAGCGCTGATAAACTAGTTGGTAACGCAAACGAATTGTTAACTACGTTAATAAAGTTAAAACCAACTGCAGCTAAAGGTACTTACATGAAGAGTATATACATGTCAAGTACTATGAGTCCAAGTATCTCAATAGACACAAAAATAGGATAGTAGTTAAACTTAGAATATTATGACAAGAGAAGAAAAATCGGTAGTAATTGAAGAGTTGACTGCTCAATTAGCAGATAATACTAATATCTATTTAACAGATATCTCAGGATTAGACGCAGCAACAACTTCAAATTTAAGAAGAGCTTGTTTCAAATCTAACATTAAGTTAGCTGTTGTGAAGAATACACTTTTAGAGAAAGCTATGGAAGCATCGGAAAAAGATTTCGGTGACTTGCCAACTACTTTAAAAGGAAACACTTCTGTAATGTATTCTGAAACAGGAAATGCTCCTGCAAAGGTTATAAAAGAATTTCGTAAGAAATCTGAGAAGCCTTTATTAAAAGGTGCTTTCATTGAAGAAGCAATTTACATTGGCGATGATTTATTAGACACATTAGTTGAAATTAAGTCTAGAGAAGAATTACTTGGCGAGATTGTTACATTGTTACAATCGCCTGCTAAGAATGTTATCTCTGCACTTAAATCGAGTGGAGGTACAATCGCTGGTTTAGTTAAAACATTATCTGAAAGAGAAGGATAATTAACAAGAACACACTTAGAAATTAAAATAAAAAAACACACATTAAAACAATAGAAAAATGGCAGATTTAAAAGATTTCGCAGAACAATTAGTTAACTTAACAGTAAAAGAAGTTAACGAATTAGCTACTATATTAAAAGACGAGTACGGTATTGAGCCTGCTGCTGCTGCAGTTGCAGTTGCTGCTGGTGCAGGTGCTGCAGGTGGTGGAGACGCTGCTGAAGAAAAATCAGAATTTGATGTAGTATTAAAGTCAGCAGGTGCTTCTAAATTAGCAGTTGTAAAATTAGTTAAGGAATTAACTGGTTTAGGCTTAAAAGAAGCTAAAGGTTTAGTAGATGAGGCACCAAGTACAATTAAAGAAGGTGTTTCTAAAGATGAAGCTGAAGGCTTAAAATCTTCTTTAGAAGAAGCTGGAGCTGAGGTTGAGCTTAAGTAAGCTCAGCTTAACCTACAATATATGGTTTAGGTCTGGAGAGTCCCTCTAAGACCTAAACCCTTTTGTGTATATAAACGCTATATACATATTTTAGTTTTTATTTAATAAAAATCTCGTTCATCAATGTTAGCAAAAAAGGCTGAAAGAATTAATTTCTCTTCTATTGTAAATAGAACAGATTACCCAGACTTTTTGGATATTCAAATTAAATCCTTCCAGGATTTTTTCCAATTAGAAACAAAGTCAGAAGCAAGAGAAAATGAAGGGTTATACAACACCTTCATGGAAAACTTCCCTATTACAGATACTCGTAATCAATTTGTATTAGAATTTTTAGATTACTTTATCGATCCTCCTCGCTACACTATAGAAGAGTGTATAGAAAGAGGATTAACATACAGTGTTCCCTTAAAAGCTAGATTAAAGTTATACTGTACAGATCCTGAACACGAAGATTTCGAAACCATTGTTCAAGATGTTTATTTAGGTACAATTCCATACATGACGCCTAGTGGTACTTTTTGTATCAATGGTGCTGAGCGTGTAGTTGTATCTCAGTTACACCGTTCACCTGGTGTATTCTTTAGCCAGTCATTCCATGCTAATGGTACTAAGCTATATTCTGCAAGAGTAATTCCTTTTAAAGGGTCTTGGATAGAATTTGCTACAGATATCAATAGTGTGATGTACGCTTACATTGATAGAAAGAAAAAATTACCAGTTACAACGCTTTTCCGAGCTATCGGTTTTGAGCGTGATAAAGATATTTTAGAAATCTTTGATCTTGCAGAAGAAGTGAAAGTTTCTAAATCTGGTTTAAAGAAAGTTATTGGTCGTAAACTTGCTGCACGTGTGCTTAACACATGGCATGAAGATTTCGTAGATGAGGATACAGGTGAAGTTGTATCTATCGAACGTAACGAAATTGTATTAGATCGTGACACAATCGTAGACAAAGATAATATTGAAGAAATCCTTGAGGCAGGTGTAAAAACAGTTCTTTTACATAAAGAAAGTGCACAACAAGGAGATTACGCAATTATTCACAATACATTACAAAAGGATCCAACAAACTCTGAAAAAGAAGCTGTTGAACACATCTATCGTCAATTACGTAATGCTGAGCCGCCAGATGAGGAAACAGCACGTGGTATAATTGATAAATTATTCTTCTCAGACCAACGTTACTCTTTAGGAGAAGTAGGTCGTTATAGAATGAACAAGAAATTAGGTTTAGATATTGGAATGGATAAGCAAGTTCTTACCAAAGAAGATATCATAACTATCATAAAATATTTAATTGAGCTTATTAATTCTAAAGCAGAGATTGATGATATCGATCACTTATCTAACCGTCGTGTACGTACAGTAGGTGAGCAGTTATCTTCTCAGTTTGGTGTTGGTTTAGCTCGTATGGCACGTACAATTCGTGAGCGTATGAACGTTCGTGATAACGAAGTGTTTACTCCAATAGATTTGATTAATGCTAAGACATTATCGTCTGTAATTAATTCTTTCTTTGGTACAAACCAGTTATCTCAGTTTATGGATCAAACCAATCCATTAGCAGAGATTACTCACAAGCGTCGTTTATCAGCATTAGGACCAGGTGGTCTTTCAAGAGAAAGAGCTGGTTTCGAGGTACGTGACGTTCACTATACGCATTACGGACGTTTATGTCCTATAGAAACACCTGAAGGTCCAAACATTGGTTTGATATCTTCATTAGGTGTTTATGCGAAGGTAAATTCAATGGGATTCATTGAAACTCCGTATAGAAAAGTAGAAAATGGTGTAGTTGATATTAAAAACGCACCAACATACTTAAGTGCAGAGGAAGAGGAAGAAATGATGATTGCTCAGGCAACTGTTGAAGTTGATGACAAAGGTAAGATTCAGCATGATAAAGTAATTGCACGTCAAGAGGGTGATTTCCCTGTGATTGAGCCAACAAGTGTAAATTACACGGATGTTGCACCAAACCAAATTGCTTCTATTTCGGCATCTTTAATTCCATTCTTAGAGCATGATGATGCAAACCGTGCATTAATGGGATCTAACATGATGCGTCAGGCAGTTCCATTATTAAGACCAGAAGCACCAATCGTTGGTACTGGTTTAGAGCGTCAAGTAGCATCAGATTCTAGAGTATTAATAAATGCTGAAGGAGAAGGTATTGTTGAGTATGTAGATGCTCAAAAAATCGTAATCAAGTACGAGCGTACAGAAGAAGAAGCTATGGTAAGCTTTGATAGCGATGTTAAAGAATACCCATTAGTAAAATTCAGAAAAACAAACCAAGGTACTTCTATTAACTTAAAGCCAATTGTTAGAAAAGGAGATAAAGTTTCTAAAGGTCAGGTTTTATGTGAAGGTTATGCAACTCAAAATGGTGAATTAGCACTTGGTAGAAATATGAAAGTAGCCTTTATGCCTTGGAAAGGGTATAACTTTGAGGATGCGATTGTAATTTCTGAAAAAGTTGTTCGTGATGATATCTTTACATCTATCCATATCGATGAGTACTCTCTAGAAGTTAGAGATACAAAATTAGGTAACGAAGAGTTAACTAATGATATACCAAATGTTTCAGAAGAGGCTACTAAAGACTTAGATGAAAACGGTATGATTCGTGTTGGTGCTGAGATTAAGCCAGGTGATATCTTAATTGGTAAGATTACACCAAAAGGTGAGTCTGATCCAACACCAGAAGAAAAATTACTTCGTGCGATTTTCGGTGATAAAGCAGGTGATGTAAAAGATGCATCTTTAAAAGCATCTCCATCATTAAATGGTGTTGTAATTGACAAGAAGTTATTTGCTAGAGCCGTAAAAGATAAGCGTAAGAGAGCTCAAGATAAAGAAGATATCGAGAAGTTAGAAGATGCTTATGACAACCGTTTTGATGACTTAAAAGCAATTTTAGTCGAAAAACTATTTAATATCGTTAACGGTAAAACTGCACAAGGAATCTATAATGATTTAGGTGAAGAAATTATACCAAAAGGTAAAAAATATACCTTAAAAATGTTAAATACCGTTGATGATTACACGCACTTAACATCTGGTAAATGGACAACTGATGATCATACAAATGAACTTGTTGCAGATTTAATCCACAACTATAAGATTAAAGAAAATGATCTTCAAGGATCATTAAGACGTGAGAAGTTTACAATCTCTGTTGGTGACGAATTGCCGGCAGGTATCATAAAGCTTGCTAAAGTTTACATCGCTAAGAAACGTAAATTAAAAGTAGGTGATAAGATGGCAGGTCGTCACGGTAACAAAGGTATTGTTGCGCGTATTGTTCGTCAAGAAGATATGCCATTCTTAGAAGATGGAACACCTGTAGATATCGTATTAAATCCACTTGGTGTACCTTCACGTATGAACATTGGTCAGATTTATGAAACTGTTTTAGGTTGGGCAGGTCAGAAGTTAAACAGAACTTATGCAACTCCAATTTTTGATGGTGCAACATTAGATCAGATTAATGGCTTTACAGATGAAGCTGGTGTACCAAGATTTGGTCATACTTATTTATATGATGGTGGTACAGGAGATCGTTTTGACCAACCTGCAACTGTAGGTGTAATCTATATGATTAAGCTAGGTCACATGATTGACGATAAGATGCATGCACGTTCTATAGGTCCTTACTCATTAATTACGCAACAGCCGTTAGGTGGTAAAGCACAATTTGGTGGTCAGCGTTTTGGTGAGATGGAGGTATGGGCACTTGAAGCTTATGGTGCATCAAGTACTTTACGTGAGATCTTAACTGTAAAATCAGATGACGTAATTGGTAGAGCTAAAACTTACGAAGCTATCGTTAAGGGTGAGCCAATGCCAGAACCTGGACTTCCAGAATCATTCAACGTACTTATGCACGAATTGAAAGGTTTAGGATTGGATATTAGATTAGAAGAATAAAAAAATAGTAGGCAGTCGTCAGTATACAGTTAAAGATGTATACTGAAGACTGAAGACTGAATACTATAAAATAACATGGCAAGAAAACAAGATAAGAATACAGTACAGAAATTTAATAAAATTTCTATTGGTTTAGCATCTCCAGAATCTGTTTTGGCAGCTTCTCGCGGTGAAGTATTAAAGCCAGAGACTATCAATTATCGAACTCACAAACCTGAACGTGATGGTTTGTTCTGTGAGCGTATTTTTGGTCCTGTAAAGGATTTTGAGTGTGCTTGTGGTAAATATAAAAGAATACGTTACAAGGGTATTGTTTGTGACCGTTGTGGTGTAGAAGTAACAGAAAAGAAAGTACGTAGAGACAGAGTAGGACATATTAACTTAGTTGTTCCTGTGGCTCATATCTGGTACTTCCGTTCATTACCAAACAAAATAGGTTACCTTCTTGGATTACCATCTAAGAAATTAGATATGATCATTTATTACGAACGTTACGTGGTTATTCAACCAGGTAATGCAATGAATGCAGAAGGTGAGCCAGTACAAAAAATGGATTTCTTAACAGAAGAAGAATATCTTAATATTTTAGAATCTCTTCCGCAAGAAAACCAATATTTAGAAGACACAGACCCTAATAAGTTCATCGCTAAAATGGGTGCTGAGTGTCTTATCGATTTATTAGCTAGAATTGACTTAGATCAGTTGTCTTACGAATTAAGACACAAAGCTAATAACGAAACATCTAAGCAACGTAAAACAGAAGCTTTAAAGCGTCTTCAAGTTGTTGAAGCCTTTAGAGAGTCTAACGAAAATAGAGAGAACAGACCAGAGTGGATGATCATGAAGGCTGTTCCTGTAATTCCACCAGAATTAAGACCGTTAGTGCCATTAGATGGAGGACGTTTTGCAACATCAGATTTAAATGATCTTTACCGTCGTGTAATTATCCGTAACAATCGTCTTAAGAGATTGGTTGAGATAAAAGCACCAGAAGTGATTTTACGTAATGAAAAGCGTATGTTACAAGAATCAGTAGATTCATTATTTGATAACACACGTAAATCATCTGCTGTAAAAACAGATTCTAACAGACCATTAAAATCTTTATCAGATTCATTAAAAGGTAAGCAAGGACGTTTCCGTCAAAACTTACTTGGTAAGCGTGTTGATTATTCTGCACGTTCTGTAATTGTTGTAGGACCAGAATTAAAATTATTCGAGTGTGGATTACCAAAAAATATGGCGGCAGAGCTTTACAAGCCTTTTATCATTAGAAAATTAATTGAAAGAGGTATTGTAAAAACTGTAAAATCTGCAAAGAAAATTATAGATAGAAAAGAGCCTGTTGTTTGGGATATCTTAGAGAATGTTCTTAAAGGACATCCAGTATTACTAAACCGTGCTCCTACGCTTCACAGACTTGGTATCCAAGCATTCCAGCCAAAACTTATCGAAGGTAAAGCAATTCAGTTACACCCATTAGTGTGTACGGCATTTAACGCGGATTTCGATGGTGACCAGATGGCGGTGCATTTACCATTAGGACCAGAAGCAATCTTAGAAGCGCAACTTTTAATGTTAGCTTCTCACAACATATTAAACCCTGCAAACGGTTCTCCTGTAACAGTACCTTCTCAAGATATGGTACTTGGTCTTTATTATATGACTAAGTTACGTAAGACTGATGATACTTATACTGTTAAAGGTGAAGGGTTAACATTCTACTCTCCAGAAGAAGTAACTATTGCTTACAATGAGAAGAAAGTTGATCTTAACGCAGGTATTAAAGTAAGAACTAAGGACTTTAATGAAGAAGGAGAGTTAACTACTCAAATCATTGAGACGACTGTTGGTCGTGTGCTTTTCAATGAAAAAGTGCCAGAAGCAGCAGGTTATATTAATGAGGTATTAACTAAGAAATCTTTAAGAGATATTATTGGTAATATCTTAAAAGTAACTTCTGTACCAGAAACGGCTGAGTTCTTAGATGAAATCAAGACTTTAGGATATAAGTTTGCATTCCAAGGTGGATTATCTTTCAGTTTAGGTGATATTATTATACCTAAAGAGAAGCACGCTATGATTGATGCTGCCAACAAGCAAGTTGATGGTATTATGGGTAACTATAACATGGGACTTATTACCAACAACGAACGTTATAACCAAGTTATTGATATCTGGACATCGACAAACGCTGAATTAACAGAATTGTCTATGAAGCGTATTCGCGAAGATCAACAAGGATTTAACTCAGTATTTATGATGTTAGATTCTGGAGCTCGTGGATCTAAAGAACAGATTCGTCAGTTAACTGGTATGCGTGGTTTGATGGCTAAGCCTAAGAAATCTAATGCAGGTGGTGGTGAAATTATTGAAAACCCGATTCTTTCTAACTTTAAAGAAGGTCTTTCAATTTTAGAATACTTTATCTCTACTCACGGTGCTCGTAAAGGTCTTGCGGATACGGCTCTTAAAACTGCCGATGCAGGTTACTTAACACGTCGTTTGGTTGATGTTTCACAAGATGTTATCGTTTACGAAGAAGATTGTGGCACATTAAGAGGTATCGAAGTTTCTGCATTGAAGAAGAATGAAGAAGTTGTAGAAAAATTAGAAGCTAGAATTGTTGGTAGAACATCATTAAATGATGTTTATGATCCATTAACAGAAGAGTTAATTGTTGAAGCAGGAGGTCATATAAATGATGCAATCGCTAAACAAATAGGTGATTCTGCAATCGAATCTATAGAAGTACGCTCACCATTATCTTGTGAGGCTAAAAAAGGTATTTGTGTTAAATGTTATGGTCGTAACCTTGCTACTGGTAAAATGGTACAACGAGGTGAGGCAGTTGGTGTAGTTGCTGCTCAGTCTATTGGTGAGCCTGGTACACAGCTTACATTACGTACATTCCACGTAGGTGGTATTGCAGGTAACATTTCTGAAGAGAATAAATTAACTGTGAAGTTTGATGGTATCGCTGAAATCGATGACCTTAAAACTGTTAAGACAAAAGATAACGAAGGAAACGAAGTTGATGTTGTTATCTCTAGAACTTCAGAATTAAAATTAACTGATGCTAAAACAGGTATTGTTTTAAGTACAAATAATATTCCTTATGGTTCTCATATCTTCGTTAAGCCAGGTGCTAAAGTGAAGAAGGGTGATGTAATATGTCAATGGGATCCATATAACGGTGTAATTATTTCAGAATTTGCTGGTAAAGTGAAGTATGAAAACATCGAGCAAGGTGTAACATACCAAGTAGAAATTGATGAACAAACAGGTTTCCAAGAGAAAGTAATTTCAGAATCTAGAAACAAGAAGTTGATTCCAACATTATTGATTGAAGATTCTAAGGGTGAAACTATCCGTTCTTACAACTTACCAGTAGGTGCACACATAATGATTGATGATGGTGATAAGATTGAAGTAGGTAAGATTTTAGTTAAGATACCTCGTAAATCTGCTAAGGCTGGTGATATTACAGGTGGTCTTCCTCGTGTAACTGAGTTATTCGAAGCACGTAACCCATCTAACCCAGCTGTTGTAAGTGAGATTGATGGTGTGGTATCATTTGGTAAAATTAAGCGTGGTAACCGTGAAATCATCATTGAGTCTAAGTTAGGTGAGGTTAAAAAATACTTAGTGAAATTATCGAATCAGATTCTTGTACAAGAAAATGATTACGTAAAAGCTGGTATGCCATTATCTGATGGTTCGGTAACACCAAATGACATTCTTAACATTAAAGGCCCATCGGCTGTACAACAATACTTAGTAAATGAGGTACAAGAAGTATACCGTTTACAAGGTGTAAAGATTAACGATAAGCACTTCGAAGTTGTTGTGAGACAAATGATGCGTAAGGTTAGAATTATGGATTCTGGTGATACTATTTTCTTAGAAAACCAATTAGTTCATAAATCAGATTTCATTGAAGAAAATGATAAGATTTTTGGAATGAAAGTAGTTGAAGATGCTGGTGATTCTGAGAACTTAAAATCAGGTCAAATCGTAACTGTACGTCAGTTAAGAGATGAAAATTCTAGCTTAAGAAGAGAAGACAAAAACCTAGTATCGGCTAGAGATGCACAACCTGCAACTGCAACGCCAATATTACAAGGTATTACAAGAGCTTCGCTTCAAACTAAGTCATTTATTTCTGCGGCATCGTTCCAGGAAACTACAAAAGTTCTTAACGAAGCGGCTGTAAATGGTAAGATTGATACTTTAGAAGGGCTTAAAGAAAATGTTATTGTTGGACACAGAATACCTGCTGGTACAGGTGTTAGAGAATACGATAACATTATTGTAGGTTCTAAAGAAGAGTTTGATCAGATGATGAAAGCTAAAGAAGAAATGAACTTCAACTAGGAGTTTGTTATTCCTGCGAAGGTAGGAACGTAAATAATAAAAGCCTTCATTCTATTATAGTTTGAAGGCTTTTTAATTTTAAATTAAATATTATGTCAGAAGAAAAAAAGAATCCAAAAAAAGGACAAATAAATATAGAGTTAGACGAAAAGGTTGCTGAAGGTACATATTCTAACTTAGCAATTATTAATCATTCTGTTTCAGAATTTGTTGTAGACTTTGTTAGTATTATGCCAGGTACTCCAAAAAGTAAAGTTAAGTCTAGGATAATTTTAACACCACAACATGCTAAGCGTTTACTTAAAGCTTTAGGTGATAATGTAGCTCGATTTGAAAAAGCACATGGTGAAATCAAAGATTACGAGCAACCACCAATTCCATTAAATTTTGGACCAACTGGTCAGGCTTAAATATAGAATTTGTGGTTAGAGAAATGTTTCCATTTGTCAACCACCAATTCCATTAAATTTTGGACCAACTGGTCAAGCATAATTATGTATTAAAATTATCTATTTAAGATATTTTTTATATTGATAAAATTAATTGAAAACTAATGAATTTTATGCTCTTAAATGTCCTTTAAAATAATTTTTATAGTGTCGTAAGTAATATTGTTTTAGAAGGCTTAAATCGCTTAAAATTCATTATTTGCTGTTTTATGCGTAATAATCTTAGAAAAATAAAAAATCCTTGCAGTGTTTTACTACAAGGATTTTTTATTACTTAAAAAGTAAGCTTTTTAGGCTACATCTTTTTGATTAAGATGATACTTTAATGCACCAGATGGACATTTTTTAATCTGATTTACAATGACATCTGTTTGCGCACCATCTAAATCAATCCATGGAATTACTGAATTTCTAAATACTTCAGAAAGTTGTCTAGCGCAAATGCCAGCATTTACGCAACAACGTGGTTCGTAGGTTACAGTAATTTCTTTATTACTGAAAACGTTTGCATTTACATCCATAATAGATAGATTAGTTTGGGGTTAATCTTATTATCAGATAAAATTATTTACACTCAATAGTAAATAAACCATCGATAAAAATCAAATAATATCGACAAAATGCAATTTAATTTAACTAAAAAGAAAAACTTTCTTACATTTTATTCGAACTCAGAAGTCATGTGAAAAGTAATACTTGGGTATTTTTGTTGTGTCATTTGTAGCGTAAACATTGAGTCTGCTAAAAATACTAATTGATTTTGTTTGTCTCTGGCCAAATAGCGCTGTTTTACTCTTAAAAAGTCTTTAAACTCATCACTCTTTTCATTATCTGTTTGTACCCAACAGGCCTTGTGCACATTAAGATTTTCATAAGTACATTTAGCACCATACTCATGTTCTAACCTATATTGAATAACTTCATATTGTAATGCACCAACAGTACCTATGACTTTACGTCCATTATAATCTAATGTAAATAACTGAGCAACACCTTCATCCATTAATTGGTCAATACCTTTATAAAGCTGCTTAGCTTTCATTGGGTCCGCATTATTAATGTATCTAAAATGCTCTGGTGAAAAACTTGGAATACCTTTATAATTAAGCACTTCGCCTTCTGTTAATGTGTCGCCAATTTTAAAGTTACCTGAGTCTTGCAACCCAACAATATCACCTGGATAAGAGATATCTACGATCTCTTTTTTTTCTGCAAAAAAAGCATTAGGACTTGAGAATTTTAGTTTTTTGTCATGTCTAACATGTAAGTAAGGTGTGTTTCGTTTAAATTCACCTGAAACTATCTTCACGAAAGCTAAACGGTTTCTGTGATTAGGATCCATATTCGCATGAATCTTAAATACAAAACCAGAGAACTGTTTTTCGTCAGGTTGAACAATGCGTTCTTCACTTTGTTTAGCTCTTGGCTTTGGTGCAATTTCCACAAAACAATCGAGCAATTCGCGTACACCAAAATTATTTAAAGCAGAACCAAAAAACACAGGTTGCAAATTACCGTTTAGATAAGCTTCTTTATTAAACTCAGGATAGATACCTTCAACTAGTTCTATTTCATCTCTTAGTGTTTGAGCAGCTTTATTACCAACGAGTTTATCCAATTCTTCAGAGTTTAAATCTGAAATTTCAACTGTGTCATTAATATGTTGTTTGCTATCTCCTTTAAAAAGATTAACGTTCTTTTCCCATATGTTATAAATACCTTTAAACTCGTAACCCATACCTATTGGGAAACTTAAGGGAGTAACTTTAAGTCCAAGTTTTTGCTCAACTTCATCCAATAAATCAAAAGCGTCCTTACCCTCACGATCTAACTTGTTGATGAATACAATCATAGGAATATTGCGCATTCTACAAACTTCAACCAATTTTTCAGTTTGCTCTTCAACACCCTTGGCAACATCAATAACTACTATAACACTATCTACAGCCGTTAATGTTCTAAAAGTATCTTCAGCAAAATCCTTGTGACCAGGTGTATCTAGAATGTTAATTTTAATACCATCATATTCAAAAGCTAAGACAGAGGTAGCAACAGAGATACCACGTTGACGCTCTATTTCCATAAAGTCACTAGTAGCTCCCTTCTTTATTTTGTTGCTTTTTACAGCCCCAGCTTCTTGTATTGCACCACCAAAAAGAAGTAGTTTTTCTGTTAGTGTAGTTTTACCTGCATCTGGATGAGATATAATACCAAATGTTCTTCTTCTGTTTATTTCTTGCTTAAAACTCATTGAAAATGATTAAAACGAGTGCAAATATAATATTATTAAGTTCATATGAATTATGTAGAATTTAATTAAACAACATCCATATATTTACAATTCAAATTTTTTAATTGATGAGTTTTAAGTTTTTGTTTTTATTACTGATAACACAAAGTTTATTTTCTCAAGAGATAATAGATTCATCAGATAATATTGGAAGTAATAAGGACAGTATTTATAAAGTTGAAAAATATCTACTCTACAAAGAACAAGATTCAGCAATAGCATTGATTAAAAAGCTCAAGAAGTCTTCATACGTTAATGTTTTGAGCCGTATAGCGGCAAACAATAAACCTAGTTATCTTGATTATACTGAGTTTATAAATAGCATAGCTGATAATCCAAAACTGCCGTATCAGAGTGTTTCTGATTATATTAACCTGAATGTAAAAGATCCTGTTAATGAGAAAGGAATAAATTTAGATTACGTTAAAATTAAAGTAAATCAGGTTTCCAAACTAAGAGATGATGTTTCAATTGAAGTGGCCTCTGAAATTCAAACAGAATTAGATAACTATATCAACGCTTTCAATAGTAATAATAACGATGTAAAAAAAGCTAAAATATATGCTAGCATTCATCAAATAGTCCTGTACATTATTCAGGAAGAAATAGAAAAGGGAAAAAAAATATGCTTAGAAAATTTTGATGAAGCTGAAAAATTAGGTGATAAAGAGTTAATGATAATGTCACTGTACTATTTGTGTGATTTTTTAGTACTAGAAAATAAGCTTAATGAATACATTGAAAATTGTGAAAAGAGTCTAGAGTTAGAAAAGGATCTAAAAAAGCACAGTCCTTATTATATAGGAACTCTTGTTCATATTATTGATGCTTATATTTATAAAGGTGGTGAGGATGAAAAAGTAAAGTTATTATTAAGGGAATTATATAATGAAAAAGGTTCTACGCAGCAGAGCTATTCTTTGTATGCAAAGTATTTAGGCACTATAGATCTTGAATCATCAGACGCAAAAGATATATTTAATTTGTTTAATGTAACTGATATTATTGCTTTTAGTAATCTTACAAGCAAACTTGGTGAAGAAACACTTAATCCAAACGATCAGTATCAGCTTATTAGAGAAATTTCTAAAACCTTAGAGAATCACAATTATTTAAGGGAGTCAGTAGCTTACAAAGACCGAAGTATAGTTCAAATAAAGAAAATTTACACTCAAGATTTAGCTAATTCCTTATCGAGTTATAAAGTAAATCAAGCGGTAAAAGAAAAAAATTTAAGTATAGCGCATGCAAAGGAAAGGAACAAGCTTTATATCATAATAGCTACTTTAGGTGGTTTCTTATTATTGATATTGACATGGGCATATTACAGAAAGAAGAAACAGTCAGAAGTACTTCAAGACAAAAATAAAACTATTGAGACTGCATTAAAGGAAAAGGAACTTTTAGTGAAAGAAGTACACCATAGGGTAAAAAATAATTTTCAGATAGTATCTAGCTTATTAGAATTACAAACCAATGATATAGAAGATAAAAAGGCTTTACAGTTAATTGAGGATGGGCAAAATAGGTTAAGATCAATGGCTATAATTCATCAAAAGTTATATCAAAATAAAGATGGATTAATAGATTTTAATGATTATATATCTCTTTTGGTTAGGGAATTAGCCTCTTTATATGCTTCAGATAAAAAAATAGAGATTAATATAGATATCGATAAGGTATACTTTGATATTGATACAGCTATACCTTTAGGGTTAATAATTAATGAGTTGGTAACCAATGCATATAAGTATGCATTTAAAGAAGAAAGAGAAGGAAGGTTAAATATATCGATACATAAGTCTGAAGAGGATTATATTCTGAAAGTTTTTGATAATGGTCCTGGATTAAATACTCAACCCAACTTTGATAAAATTAGATCAACGGGCTTACGATTAGTTAGAAGATTGTCTAAGCAAGTATATGGTAATATTGAATATCTTAATAAGGGAGGGGCTTATTTTGTAATTAATTTTAAAGATACAACCGCCAGAAAAACAATCAATTAGATTATATCCATTAAGGTTTAATCGTTATAAAGTTAAGTGATGAGCATAATAAAAGTTTTAATAGTTGAAGATGAAATTATTATAGCAGATAATATAAGTAATGCACTAGAAAGCTTGGGTTATAATGTGTTAGAACCAGCAATAAATTTTACAGAAGCAATTAATATAATTGAGAATGATAAACCTGATATTGCAATATTAGATGTTCAGCTTTCAGGTAAAAAAACAGGCATAGACTTAGCAAAAGTAATTATAGAAAAGCACAGTTTCCCTTTTATTTTTTTAACATCAAACTCAGATGAATTAACATTAAATGAGGCTAAACAAGTATCGCCTTCGGCCTATTTAGTTAAGCCATTCTCTAAAAGAGAGCTATATACATCTATAGAGGTGGCACTTTACAATCATTCTCAAAAGCAAAAGGTATTTGCAAACAATCAAATTGAAGAGACCAATTCATTATTCCTTAAAGTAAAAGGAGTATATCAAAAAATTAAGTTCAATGATATCCTTTATTTACAGAGTGACCACGTATATATTGAGATATTTCTTACCAATAGTAAAACAATTTTGGCCAGAGCCACACTAAACGAAATGTTAGACAGGTTATCTAAAGATTTCATTAAAGTTCACAGAAGCTTTATAATAAATTCTAATTTTTTAACTCAAATATCTAGCAATACTTTAAAGGTTAATGATGCTGTAATTCCCATAGGAAAGAAATTCCGACAAGTAATTTTAGAAAAAGTAAACTATATGTAAATGTTAAAGCTTTAGTGTGGGATTTCTCTTTTCGTAACAAATTTTGAGTCGTTCGTAACATAATATATTAACAATTCATGGCTAAAAGTTAATTTTATTTCGGAATGTATTGTGTGGTAATTTTAAAATTTTGATACGTTAAAAATTACCGTTTGTCGAACTGCCAATTCCACTCAACATACATAATAGGTAGTTCAACTAAAACAGAAATAGAAGTTTAACGATTTGATAATTTTGTAATTATATTTCGAAAGAAAATCAATTCATTCATTTTGTAATTATACATTAAGAAAAATTGGGATTAATTTTCTTGCTAAATAAAATCTGAAGTTGATTAATAGCAAATCTCTTCACTAATTTATTTGGTTTTTATGTGACAATATGGATTTTTTGAATCCAAAAAAGATATTTATAAATTGAATAAGAAGGTTTTTATTGAAAAACCTCACAAAAAAAATTTGTTTTTTACACTTTGTCGAATATATTTGCATTTAATCGATGGTTTAAAACCTTGTTTAATAAAATTTGAATTATACATCAACTATATAGTAATATGGAAATCTCTACCCGATTCTCTTTAAAATCTATGGCTATTAATCTTGCTATAGTTTTTTCATTTTTATCATTTTCCCAAGTTTTTTCTCAGACAGATATTGGAGGAGTGATAAATAGTTACGAAGCTGTAACCAGTATAACTAACCCAGGATGTACTACTTGTGATACAACTCCTGGTTGTTTAAACCAAATTGACGTAGCTGATGCTTCTGCTTTTTCAGTAGGAGATAAGGCTTTGATAGTACAGCTTAAAGGAGCCACAATAGACCAGTCTAATACGGCTACTGGTGGAACAATAACAGATTTAGGAAATGCAGGTAACTATGAATTTTTTGATATTAGTTCAATAGTTGGTAATTCTATATTCCCATCTGCACCTTTAAAAAATAACTATGATAGTACAGGATATGTGCAAATCGTAAGAGTTCCAAATTATTCTGGAGATGTAAATATAGTTTCAGAATTACAGGCTTTACCATGGGATGATGTTGCAGGAGAGGGAGGTATTATAGCGTTGTTCGTAGAAGGTACTCTAACGTTTAATGCTAACATTAATGCCTCAGGTTCTGGTTATGTTGGAGTTGAAATGACCGTAAATGGATTACCAGATAATTGTTCTATAGCCCCTAATACGCAATTTAACTTACCAACAGGAAATACTGATGGTTGGTTTAAAGGTGGAGGTGTTGCTGTAGCTGGTGTAAACAACGTTAAAGGTAGAGCACCTCTAGGAAATGGTGGTGGCTCTGGTGTTTCAGGTGATACTGGTGGTGGTGGTGGTGCCAACTATGGCTCTGGTGGTATTGGAGGTAATAGGTGGTGTGATTTTGGTACCATTGCAGGTGGTATTGGTGGAAATGGACTTTCTACTTTTATTGCTAATCAAAATAGAGTTTTCTTTGGTGGTGCTGGTGGTGCAGGATTTGTAACAACAAATAACCCTTCTCAGGCTTCAAATGGTGGAGGTATTGTGGTGTTGCGAGCAGAAACAATTGTAGGTAATGGTTTTACGATTGATGCTTCTGGTACTAATGCTTTAGCAGTAAACCCAGTAGGTGCTCCAGATGGTGGAGGCGGAGGAGGTGCAGGTGGATCTGTTGCTTTTGACGTAAAATCATACACAGGGACACTTAATATTGATATAAGTGGTGGAGATGGCCAAACTTTAAATACTGATATTGTCCACGGACCTGGTGGAGGTGGAGGTGGAGGTGTTTTTCTACACAACCTCACAGCAGTCCCAGCAGGTATAACTATTGACTTAACTGGAGGAACAGCTGGTACCCATACTGGTGCTCAGAGTGGTAATTCTAATGGAGCGGCAGATGGATCTCCAGGAGGAATAATAAGTTATTACAACTTTGTTGAAACAATTAATGCCGATAATACTCTGGGAACAAATGATGGTATTCCAGATATTTGTGATTTAGATTCTGATAATGATGGAATTTTAGATTCTGTTGAAGATGGTGGAACAGGTGTAGATCCTTCTTTAGATGAAGATGGTGATGGTATACCAAATTACATTGATCAGAGTGATCCAGGTGTTCCAGCTTTTGTAGATGCAAATGGAGATGGAGTCAATGATGTTTATGATACTGATGGAGATGGTACTCCTGATTTTCAAGATTTAGATAGTGATAATGATGGTTGCTTTGATTCTATAGAATCGGGTGGAACTGACTCTAATAATGATGGTTTTTTAGATGGTGACGGCTTTAATGCTTTTGGTCAAGTAACTACTGGAGGCGCAATTACAGATGGATATGATGGGTATTCAGGGAATGAAACAATTGCTACAGAAGTAAATTATAATGCGTTAACTAATCAAACGGCAATAGCTAATGACGTAATTACATTTACTGTTGAAAATCAGTCAATAACTAGTACTACAGTTTACACAGGTACAGCGCCTAATACTTTACCAGATTATAACGATCCTTCAGCAACTACTGTTACTTCTGGTTTTATTTATCAATGGTATTTAGGTGATCCTACAACCACAGGAGTGCCTCTATCAAACGATGCTACATATTCAGGTGTTAATAGTGCTAGTTTAAATGTTGTAACTGATTCATCTTTAGATGGTAATCAATATTGTGTAGTTATAACAAATACAAGTAATCTCTGTCAGAATATTACTTGTGCAACATTAACAGTTCTTGATCCATGTGATGCACTTGTTTCAGGAAATTTAGATACAGATGGTGATGGTGTTAGTGATTATTGTGATCAAGATGATGATAATGATGGTATTTTAGATATTAATGATGTTAATTGTTCTTCTGGACCATTAGCATTAGGTCAGACCTTTTCCGATAATACTGGGTCTAACTTTAACCCAGAGTATATATCGAATGTTTATGCCTATGGTGGAGCAAGTGTAACATTTGGATATGAACCTTATGGTGGATCCGCTTGGAACTTAAGTGGTGTTTCTAACCAAAATAATGCTGCAATATTACCTGATGGAGAATATATCAATACAATAGCAGATGGTACAACCTATCCTGATAATGATCGTGTTAGATATTATTTTACATTTTCTGAGCCTGTTTATAATGTCAATTTTAAATTAGGAGGTCTTGATGATTATGATAGAGCAGATTTTTTTGCAACCAATGGTTCTGATAATTTACCAGTTAATATTTCAGATGTAAATATAGGAGCAAATCTTACAATAAATGGTCAGAGTGCAGTTACAGGTGCATCAGCAAGCGCAAATGCTCCTGCAAATAGTATAGCTATTCAAGTTGAAGGGCCAGTTACAGAAATAGTTATTACTGTTGGTAAGCAAAATGGTGATGAAGCAGCTAATGTAGAGTTACAATTTTATGAAATGCAATATTGTGTTGCAATAGATACAGATGGTGATGGTATTAATGATATTGTAGATTTAGATTCAGATAATGATGGTATTTATGATGTAGACGAAGTAGGTGGAGTAGATGCAAATAATGATGGTATGGCAGACGGAGTTGTTGATCCTACAACAGGTATACCGTCAACTGCAGGAACTGGAATAACACCAATAGATACTTTAAATGATGGTAGTTTTGATTATCAAAATACAGACAGTGATGGTGACGGATGTCCAGATGCAAATGAAGCCTATGGTAATGTTACTGCTGCAGGCTCGGATAATGGACAATTTGGAGAGCCAGATCCAGCAAATGTAGATGCAGATGGATTGGTTGTAGAAGGTGAAATCAACTATAGTATTGGTACAAATGCTGCTGTTACCAATCCATTACTATCGCCTGCATGTAACCCATGTGATGCTACTATTTCTGGAAACGATGATAATGATGGTGATAACGTTTCAGATATTTGTGATATAGATGATGATAACGATGGTATTTTAGATATTTATGAATTGGACTGTTCTTCAGGCCCAGTAGCTTTAGGTCAAACTTTTGCAGATGCTACAGGTTCAAACTTTAACCCTGAGTATATTCCAAATTTGTTCCCTTATAATGGAGCTAGTGTAACTTTTGGATATGAGTTAAGAGGTGGTGTAGCATGGAATGGCGGTGTATCAAGTCAGAACAATGGTGCTATTGCTCCAGATGGAGAGTACATTAATACAATACCAGATGGTACGAATTTTCCAAATGGTGAAGTAGTTAATTATTATTTCACATTTACTCAACCGGTTTATAATGTAAACTTTAAGGTAGGTGGAATAGATGATTTTGATAGAGCTGATTTTGTTGCAACGAATGGAGCTCAGAATATACCAGTAAACATCTCAGATATTAATGTTGGAGCAAATTTAACTATCAATGGTCAAAGTGCTGTTACTGGTTCTTCAGCAAATGCCAATGCACCATTCAATAGTATACAAATTGAAGTTCAAGGTCCAGTTACAGAGATAATAGTTACAGTTGGTAAACAAGATGGAAGTGTAGGTGATGTAGAATTACAGTTTTATGAATTTGAATATTGCCTTGGGTTAGATACAGATGGAGATGGTGTTGATGATATTTTTGATTTAGATTCTGACAACGATGGTATTTACGATGTAGATGAATCAGGAAATGGAGCTTTAGATACAAATGGTGATGGAATTTTAGATTCAAATGATACAGGTTTTAATGATGGAGATGGAAATGGTGCAGACGATACAGCTGAAGCAACTGCTCCTATAGATACATTATCTGATGGAAGTTATGATTTTCAAAATACAGATAGTGATGGTGATGGATGTCCCGATGCCAACGAAGCCTATGACAACCCATTTGTTTCAGGTTCTGATGGTGGGCAATTTGGTGAACCTGATCCAGCTTCGGTAGATTCAAATAATGGTTTAGTTACCGAAACAGGTGTAGATTATTCTACAGGAACTAATGTAGCTGTTACAGATCCTGGTATAGCAATAAGTTGTGTTATCAATCCTAGCATCACAACTGTTAAAACATTTGCAGATATAGACGGAAATGCTTTAACAACAGAATATAGTGCTGTTGGTGAAGTAATTAATTATACAATAACATTAACTAATAGTGGTAATGTTGATGTTTACAGTCCAACAATGGTTGATACCACAGCAGATGTAGCACCGGTTAGAGGTGCAGATGCTCCAGGTAATAATGATGGAGTTTTAGATGTTGGAGAAACATGGACATACACTGTATCTCATACAGTAACACAAGCAGACTTAGATAATGGTTCTTATACAAATACAGCTGAAGCTGATGGTTCTGCCGATACAACAAATGATGGTTCAGGAGATACTCCTGTTGATAATGATGAGAGTGAAACTGTAAACGGAATAGAGTCCCCAAGTCTAGAAGCTGTTAAGGTTGTAGCAATCAGCAATGATGTGTTACCAGCTGGGGCAAGCTTAGGTGACGAGTTGACCTATACAATAACGGTAGAGAACACGGGTAACGTCACCTTAACGAACGTTGCTTTAACAGATACGTTTGTAGATGGCAACGGTAACCCACTGACGCTAACCGGTCCAACATTTGTAAGTTCAGATTT
>MDTG01141993.1_pt1 | contig 189399 bp, 184 predicted proteins | sample 811421 | NCBI WGS metagenome assembly MDTG01 (sample SAMN05326645, study PRJNA326480) | marine metagenome | isolation source: seawater | place: Pacific Ocean: South East | collected 2011 | reverse complement strand
TCGCAATTTATTGCTACTGGTGCCTTAGCTCAGTTGGTAGAGCAAAGGACTGAAAATCCTTGTGTCCCTGGTTCGATTCCTGGAGGCACCACCACTAAAAACCCGATTCATCTGAATCGGGTTTTTTGGTTTTAAGAACTAACCAAAGATTAAGAATTCACTATAAAAAAGTAGTATATTAGCTAATGCTACTTTTTTCAACTTAAAAAATTAAAAATAGTATGAGTAATAAAGATCAATTTATGAAAGAAGCTGTAAACGCAGCTTTAAAAGGAATGAACAACAACGAAGGTGGACCATTTGGTTGCGTAGTTGTTAAAGACGGAAAAATTGTAGGACGCGGAAACAACAAAGTAACTTCTACCAACGATCCAACTGCACATGCAGAAGTTACTGCTATTAGAGATGCTTGTAAAAATCTAGACTCGTTTCAATTAGACGGTTGTGAGATTTACACCTCTTGCGAGCCTTGCCCAATGTGTTTAGGCGCAATTTACTGGGCTAGACCAGACAAAGTATATTACGGAAGTAATCAAGTAGATGCTGCAAATATTGGTTTTGATGACGAATTTATTTACAAAGAAATCCCATTACCATACGCAGAAAGAAGCATCCCATTTGAGCAATTAGCTCGCGAAATAGCGTTAGAGCCTTTTCAAGAATGGACTAAAAAAATTGATAAAACTGAATACTAAATAAACAATGACGTCAGTTCGAGTGTTTCGACTTTTTGTCGAAATGTATCGAGAACATTTTCAAAAAAGAGCTTCTCGATACAAAATTCCGAAAAGGGAATTTCACTCGAAGTGACGACCTCATTACATTTTTAATTCATTTATAATTAAAAATCAATTAAAACAAACCACATGATAACCTTCATCCTAAATAACAAAACCATTAAAACCTCGGAACATTCCGGAACCACTTTATTGGATTTTGTGCGTTATCAACAACGTTTAACAGGAACAAAAATTGGTTGTCGTGAAGGGGATTGTGGTGCATGTACCCTTTTAGTAGGAACACACAATGGTAACACCATGGAATACCAAAGTATTACCTCGTGTATTTCGCCTTTAGGAAATGCACATGGCAAACATATTGTTACAATTGAAGGCACAAATCTTAAAGACAAATTAACCACAGCTCAAGAAGCCATGAAAGCAAATTACGCCACACAATGTGGATTTTGCACACCTGGTTTTGTGGTTGCCTTAACAGGATTTGCATTATCAAATTCCGATAAAAATTACACAAATGCAATTGACGCTATAAGCGGAAACATTTGCAGGTGCACAGGATATAAAGCAATTGAAAAAGCAGCACATCAAGTTGTAAAAAAACTAAACAACAACACAAACACCACGTTTGACTGGTTAATTGAAAATCAATTTATTCCTGAATATTATAAAAGCATTCCACAACGTTTAAAAGACATTGAAACTAAAGATTTAGAGCAACCAAAAGGAAAATATGTTTCTGGAGGAACCGATTTATACGTCCAACAAGCGGATAATTTAGCAGATAATGATGTACATCTAATTGCCGAAAAAGACTATTTAAAAGGAATAACAATTGAAAACGGTATTTGCACGATCGGAACCAATGCTACAGTTTCAGATTTATGGAATCATAAAAAACTAAACACCCTGTTACCTAATTTAAGAAAACACTTAAAATTAGTTTCTTCAGAACAAATTAGAAACATGGCGTCGCTTGGAGGCAATCTAGTTAATGCCTCTCCTATTGGAGACATGACTATCTTTTTCCTTTCGCTTAATAGTAATATTACAATATTAAATACAGAAGAAAAAGAACGCACAATTGCTCTTAAAAACTTTTACAAAGGGTATAAAACTTACGATTTAAAAGAGGAAGAACTTTTAAAAAGTATTCAATTTAAGTTACCATCAAAACAGTCGTATTTCAACTTTGAAAAGGTTTGTAAACGGACGCATTTGGATATTGCCAGTGTCAATTCTGCAATACATATTACGATTGAAAACAATGTTATATTGGAAGCACATGTATCTATTGGAGGTGTTGCTGCAATTCCAAAATACTTGCACGAAACCTCAGCCTTTTTAGTTAATAAGTCTTTGACTTTAGACACTATAATTGAAGCTAATCAAATACTTCAAAAAGAAGTCAGTCCAATTAGCGATGTGCGTGGCACAAGCGACTATAAGCGTTTGTTGGCTAGGCAATTATTCTTTGCTCATTTTACTACCTTGTTCTCGGAGCAATTCACCTTAAAAGATTTTATTCAACATGCATAAAAACACAGACAATAAAATCCTAGATACAAAACTAGACGCTGTTTCAGTTTCACTAAAAAAAAGCATCAAAAACTTAGACTCGTACACGCATGTTCGTGGAGAATCGTTGTATGTTGACGATGTTAATATTAGACAAGGTACATTTCATGCAGTCGTATTTGATTCGCCAAAAGCACACGGTAAAATAAAACGTATTGATTATTCAAAAGCTGAAGCTTTGGAAGGTGTCGCACGCATTTTTACTTATAAAGACATTCCTGGCGAAAATGAAATTGGTGGTATAATTCCTGACGAACCTTTATTTGCAGAACACGATGTCCATTTCTGGGGAATGCCAATTGCATTAATTGTTGCCGAATCAGAATTTATTGCAAGAAAAGCACGTAGTTTAATTGATATTGAAATAGAAGACTTACCGGTAATTACAACTGCTAAAGAAGCCAAAGCAAAAGGCAGTTTTATTAATGCGCCACGCTCTTTTAGTCTTGGTGATACTGAAAAAGCATTTGCAGACTGTGACTATGTTTTTGAAGGTGAAACATTTTCTAACGGACAAGAACACTTATATATTGAAGCACAAGGTGCTTACGCAGAACCACAAGAAAACGGAAACATAAAAGTAACTTCCTCCACCCAAGGACCAACAGCTGTGCAAAAAACAATTGCTAAAGTGTTAGGCATTGCGATGCATAAAATTGAAGTTGATGTAACACGACTTGGAGGCGGATTTGGCGGTAAAGAAGATCAAGCAACACCTTGGGCTGTAATGGCTGCTTTGGCTGCGCACCACTTAAATCAGTCCGTAAAACTGATATTAAATCGTCATGATGATTTACGCATGACAGGAAAACGCCATCCTTATGAAAGCACATATAAAATTGGACTTTCAAAAGACCTAAAAATACTAGCATATCAAACCGAGTTTTTACAAAATTCTGGTGCAGCAGCAGATTTATCTCCTGCAATTGCAGAGCGCACTTTGTTTCATGCCACTAACAGTTATTACATACCTAATGTAACAACAAAAGTGTTGAGTTGTAAAACCAACTTGCCTCCAAACACAGCCTTTAGAGGTTTTGGTGGACCACAAGGCATGTTTGTAATCGAGTCTGCTATTGCAAAAGCTGCTAGCCAAATTGGAGTTTCGGCTAGAACAATTCAAGAAATTAATTTATTAGATGAAAACGACACGTTTTCTTATGGACAAATTGCAAAAAAAGTAGAAGCCAAAAACACATGGCATTCTGCTAAAAACATATTTAATATTGAAGTCTTAGAACAAGAGGTTGAAAATTTCAATAAAAACAATACAAGTTTCAAAAAAGGAATAGCGTTTATGCCTATTACTTTTGGTATTTCGTTTACAAACACACCAATGAATCATGCACGTGCTTTGGTTCATATTTATTTAGACGGAAGCGTTGGTATTAGTACTGCTGCTGTAGAAATGGGACAAGGTGTTAACACCAAAATGATGCAAATTGCTGCAGATGTGTTTTCTATTCCTATTGAAAAAATTAAAATAGAAACAACTAATACAACGCGTGTTGCCAATACGTCGCCTTCTGCTGCCAGTTCTACCGCAGATTTAAACGGAAAAGCAACCTTAATGGCGTGTAACGCTTTAGTTGAAAGATTAAAAATTGTGGCTTCGGAAGACTTAGAAGTTTCAGAAATAGATATTACTTTACAAGAAGAATCTGTTTATGTCAATAACAAAAAATCCGATTTAACTTGGACCGAATTAGTAAGCAAAGCCATGTTAAAACGTGTTGCTTTAACTGAAAACGCACATTATGCGACTCCAGAAATTCACTTTGATAAAACTAAAGAAAAAGGACATCCGTTTGCGTATCACGTTTACGGAACCGCAATTACAACAACAACTATAGATTGTATGCGTGGTACTTATGATTTTGACAGTGTAAAAATTGTACATGACTACGGAAAAAGCATGAGCGAAGGTATTGATTTAGGTCAAGTAGAAGGCGCTTTAATACAAGGTATTGGCTGGATGACCATGGAAGAGATTGCTTATAATAAAGAAGGAAAATTATTGTCTAACGCACTATCCACCTATAAAATTCCAGATATTTTTTCTGTACCAAAAACAGTAGAGGTTATTCCTGTGGAAACGGAAGGAAACGACATGGCTATTTTAAAATCTAAAGCTGTGGGAGAGCCTCCTTTAATGTATGGGATTGGTGCTTATTTTGCACTTCAAAATGCCATAAAAGCTTTTAATCCAAACTACGACTTGCAATTTCATGCACCAATGACACCTGAAAAGGTATTAACTGGTTTATACCAAAAATAATTAAGCCTTATCGCACTACATTACAAAACACAAAACATCCTTAAAGGTGCACTAATTTATAGTGCAGGAGACACAATAGCAGCTTTAATTGTTGACGAATATTCTTGGCACAGACTACTAGGAATGGCATTTGTTGGCGCCACTTTTTATGCGTTTGAAATCCCAAACTATTTTGATTGGATTGTAAAAAAAACTAAAGACTTAAAAGGTGCACGTGCTGTATTATCCAAAACAGGTTTAGCCATAGCATATTTTAATCCACTTTGGGTTGCCAGACATTTATTGTTTATCAAATTATTTTCGGCACAATTTAGTTCCATTGGCTTTAATTTAATAGAAATTGCTTTTTGGTCCTTTTTGGTGAATATCCCAATTTCTTTTTTAGCAAACTACTTGATTCAGAATAGATTTAAATTAAAATGGCGTTTTCTTGGTAGCGCGATATACTCCGCAATAATGGCAATTTATTACGCTTTAGGCGAAACTATTTTTAGTTAAATCAAATTTTCTAAATCTGATGTAGTCAAAATAGAACATTCAGTAATGTCATAATACTCCAAAACAGCATCCAGCAAATAATCTCTGACAACCAAAATAAGATGGGTGTTACCAATTGATTTAAACTGAGAAATCAAAGCTTCGGTTGAAACATGTACGCCTTCATTTTTTAATTCTAACTTACCAATTTCATCAATAATTAAAAATTTAGGTTCTGTTTTTGAAGCTTCTAAAATCAAATAGTCATTAGCTTCATTAAAAGCCGATTGTAAAAACTTAAAGCTTCCTATTGCAACTATAGCTTCTGTTTCAGCTTCAGCTTCAAGCTTAAAAATTGTTTTATTTTTTAATTTCAGAAAATAACGTTTTCCGTTAACATCATCGGGACACAATAGCCCATCAACATCCTTTCTGTTTTTAGACCAGCTTAATAATGCTGTTGTTTTTCCGGATCGTATTGCTCCTGTGAGAATATAAATCATTCCGAAGGAATTTTAAAATGAATACAATTAGAAATGCTATTGGCTATAAAAAACTTAAACCGGTTGAATCCTTTTAAATGCTGCGTTTGTTTCCATGTAAATGAAATAATCTGTCTAAAATAAGGAAACAAATCCATCGCATTTGTAATCTCTTTTTGATACTTAGATTCTTTTTTACTTAAAAATTTCTGAACCAATTTTAATAAAAAAGGACCAATTACCAGATACCAAAGCATTAAAATAAGAAAGCTTCGGAATACGATATAAATAGCCTTTTGCCACCCAAAAAGATTGCCTCCAAATATTGAAAATCCCAAAACAATTACAGCAACCGTAATTAGCCAAACCCAAATTACCTTGGTTTTAAAAGGCACTTTTCGTTTAGTGCTTTCTGATTCTTTTGGCATTGTTTCTAAATAAAAATCAACTTCAGGTTTTCTTGATATTATCTTAATAATACTTTTAATAAATAAACCGGCTAATAGTCCACAAACACCATATACAACTAGATATAACGTCACTAAAAAAGAAGTGGTAGAGGTTTCCGAGACAAAGTCTAACTTTTTCTGAACCCATGACCCATAAATATTAATAGCTTCCCACAGACCAGTACCATAAACTACTGTTAGTACTATTAGTTTTTGCAATGCGGACTCTAAAAAAGTCACTATCCCTAAAACCAATATCACAAAACCTTTCCAAGAAAAATTAGAAAATAAAAACGCACCACAAAGGGCTTGAAAACTGACTGCAACATATGCTCCGAATGGAGAATACGGGCTTACCGCCATTTTAATAATCAAAACAATAGCCAATGCTTTTAAAATAGCTTGCCATTTATTTTTAGCATAAAAGGCTATTAAGCTAATTAACAAGATTGAAACACCGCCAACAATTAAACCTGTAAATGGCGAATTAAACACGTGCAAAAAGCCACCCAAACCGGACTCATTTAAAGCCCAAAGTGCAGTTAATTTATCTATGATTGATTTGTTTTTTTTCATTTAAAGATTCTTCGCCTTGCTAACAATGACACTTATTATTACTATTTAAGTATAGATTGATAATGCACTTGTAGCAATTGGGCAACAACGCTTATAGCAATTTCTTTTGGTGTATCGCCTCCAATGTCTAAACCAATGGGACAAACTACATTAGTCATGCCTTCAGGAATATTCATATCTTTAATAAGCATATTATTAAATCTTACTTTTTTGGTTTTACTACCAATCAAACCTAAAAATTTAGTTTGATTTTGCAACGCCAATGCTATAATATCAAAGTCGATTGCATGATTATGCGTTAACACTAAAACATAGCTATTACTCCCCCATTTTACAACATCCTTAAATGTTTTAAAATCGGTTTCGGTGGTTTGATGAGTTGTGATACTTGCGTCCAAATCTAAATTAGAAAACCAATCGTCTCGAGAATCTATAAGATTAACTTTAAAAGGTGTGTCCACTAAAAGTTTGCAAATTTCTACTCCGATATGTCCAGCTCCGAATAAAAATAACTCTGGCGATTGATTCATAGGTTCTATAATAAATTCGACTTTTCCACCACAGCATTGTTCAAACTCTGGTCCTAATGTGTAACTAGACTGTATAATCCTGTTGTCGTTAATAGCAATTAAGGCTTCGTCAATAGCTTTAAACTCCAACTTCCCACCTCCTATGGTTCCATAAATTTGTTTGTCTTTGGTCACTATCATTCTAGAACCAACCACACAGGGTGTTGACCCCAAACATTTAGATACCGTAATAAAAGCAATGGGCTGTTGTTTTGCCTTAAAATCAGATAATAGACTAATCCAGTTTTGCATAAAGGCTATTTAATTTCTAACTTATTAACTAATTTACCAACGGTCATACCTTGTATTAATATAGAAAAGACAACCACGACATAGGTAATTACCAAAATTAAATCACGCTCCATAACCTCTGTAAGTCCTAAGGCTAATGCAATAGAGATTCCGCCACGCAATCCACCCCAAGTCATAATCAGGTTAGTTTTTGGAACAAAGTCCAACTTGTTTTCAAAGAATTTTATTGGTATTAACAATGAAATATATCTACAAACTAACACTAAAGGAATTGCTAATAAACCAGCAGTCAAATACTCAAATTTAAAGGTTAACACTAACATTTCCATTCCTATTAAAACAAATAAAATCGTATTTAAAAGAATATCCAACAACTCCCAAAACTTATCTACATAAGCCTCTGTAGTATCCGACATAGCACTATCTCTAACGGTATCATTCCCAACTACCAAACCAGCAGTTACCATTGCTAAAGGCGCTGATATATGCAGTTTTTGTGCTAAAACAGTTCCTCCCATAACAGCAGCTAGGGTTATAATAACTTCAATATCATAATCGTCAATGGATTTCATTAATCTGTACGTAATCCAACCCAATATCAAACCTAATGCAATCCCACCAAGCACCTCAACACCAAACAACTCTACAACTTCTAAAGCACTAACATTTTCAATACCTAAATCGGCAATCTTAAAAATGGTTAAAAATATAACAACACCAACACCATCATTAAAAAGGGACTCTCCAACAATTTTAGTTTCTAATTTTTTAGGCACACCTGCCTTTTTCAGTATACCCAAAACAGCAATAGGATCTGTTGGCGAAATTAATGCACCAAACAATAAACAGTATATAAAATCTATATGTAAGCCTATAATTGGCAGAGCAAAAAACATCGCACCACCAACTAAAAATGTCGAAATCAAAACACCAAAGGTCGCAAATGCAAAAACAGGCCAACGTTGTACTTTAAGCTGCTCAAAATTAGTATGCAAAGCACCAGCAAAAAGCAAAAAACTTAGCATAACGTCTAATAGAACACTTTTAAAATCTATTTGTGTAATTATAAACTTCTCTGCGTTTAGTAAAGTATCATCAAAATAACTTAATGCAAAAACTCCTAAAGTAAACACAATGGTAATTAACATTAAGCCAATGGTATTAGGCATTTTTAAAAACCGCACATTTATATACCCAAAAATGGCTGATATAAGTACTAATATTGATGCAATCACAAAATAATCCATAGAAATATATTTATTGCTAAATTAAAATATTTAACATAAAAATCTGTTATTTGGCAAAATTTAGATTATTATACGTGTTATGAAAAACCTATGCATACTAGTTATTGTATTAACCTTTTTTTCCAGTCCAGCTCAAAACATGAAAACTTACACCTACGCCACAAAAGGATTAGACACACTTAAATTAGATGTTTACACGCCAGAAAACATTAAACCAACAGATAGCTTACCTGTTGTCATTTGGATGCATGGTGGTGGATTTTCTAGTGGTGGACGTAATGGTATTGACGAGTTGAATATCGTTAATGCTGCCAATAAAAACGGATATATTGGAGTATCGATAACATATAGATTATTAAGAAAAGGAACAGATACTGGCTTTAGTTGCAATTGTAGTAAAGAAGACAAGATGTTCACCTTTAATCAGGCAGTTATCGATTTTTTAGACGCTACTAATTTTATCTATCAAAACAGCAACATGCTACAAGTAGATACAACAAAAATTATTGCAGCAGGAAGTAGCTCTGGAGCAGAGACAGCACTACATGCATCATTTATGCGACGTTTTTTTATTTCAGATTTAAGCAAGTATGAAGACATTAAATTTGCAGGAGTAATTGGTTTTTCTGGTGCATTTTTGGATATAGACCACTTGACTATTGACAATGCAATACCAGTAGCACTTACACATGGAACGCAGGATAAAGCAGTACCCTTTGGCAGTGCTCCACACCACCACTGTATACCAACAAAACCTGGTTATATTATGTTACATGGTGCTAAAACTATTACCGAAAAATTAGATACTTTAGAAAGTTCATACTTTTTAAACCTTGTCAAAAATGGAACTCATGACGCAGCTAATGTACACCCTGAAGATCTTGACGATATCTTTTATTTTTTGAATAAAACAGTCCTTAAAAACGAAGTTATTCAAACTAAAAAATACACCTTACCAAAACCTACAACCTATTAATTTATCATAAATAACAGTACTTTTGTTAGTACTACTAAAACTTTACGACAAAACGGTTTTAGATTTATATCTTTAAAAAAAATCATAATGGCAAAAACATATTACGATCCAGCGGACCTAAGAAAATTCGGAAAAATAACAGAATGGAATGAAGAACTTGGAAACAAGTTTTTTGACTATTACGGAAAAGTATTTGAAGAAGGCGCTTTAACTGCTCGCGAAAAATCATTAATAGCATTAGCTGTTGCACATACAGAGCAATGCCCATATTGCATTGATGCTTATACCAAAGACACCTTACAACGTGGTATTACAAAGGAGCAAATGATGGAAGCCATACATGTTGGAGCTGCTATAAAAAGCGGTGCAACTTTAGTACATGGTGTGCAAATGATGAATAAAGTAAACAAATTAGACGGTTAAAATAAAACCAATTTGGTATTACTTACGTAAGAATTACAAATAAGACAACACGATTAATGGCAACAAAATCCCTTAAAAAATTAGGTAGCGATTTAGCAAAAAGCAATAAACAACTAGAGATTTTATCTGGTGGAATTTTTGCTGATGGCGAATTACCAACTTTTAAAGATAAAATTTCTGAAACTGGTCAATTTCCGCTTAAAGCGAAAAAACTAGAAATTCTGCAAATTAACGTCGGTTACATGTGTAATCAAGTGTGCGAGCATTGTCACGTAGATGCAGGTCCAGACCGAAAGGAAATTATGACCCAAGAGACCATGCAACAAATCTTGGATGTTATAAAAACAACTGGTGCGCATACTTTAGATTTAACAGGAGGTGCTCCAGAAATGAACCCAAATTTTAGATGGTTTGTAGAAGAAGCTTCAAAAATTGGAATTAAAGACTTTATCGTGCGTTCTAATTTAACCATTATTCGTGCTAACAAAAAGTATTACGATTTACCTCAGTTTTTCAAAAAGCATAATATTCATGTTATAAGCTCAATGCCACATTGGACTAGAGGAAAAACGGACAAACAACGTGGCGAAGGTGTTTTTGACATGTCTATAAAAGCATTGCAAGAATTAAATGCTGTTGGTTATGGTATGCCAGGAAGCGATTTAAAACTGGACTTAGTTTACAATCCTTCAGGAGCTTTTTTACCAGGTGATCAAATGGCTATGGAAAAAGACTTTAAGAAAGCGTTGATGGAAGATTTTAGCATTCAGTTTCATAACTTATTTGCGATTACCAATTTACCAATTGCTAGATTTTTAGATTATTTAATTGCTTCAGAAAACTATGAAGATTATATGTACTCATTAGTAGAGGCTTATAATCCTGCTGCTGTGGCAAACGTCATGTGCACAAATACATTGTCTGTAAGTTGGGATGGTTATTTATTTGATTGCGATTTTAATCAAATGCTAGAACTACCTGTAAACAGTAAATCTAAACACATTTCTGAGTACAAAACAGAATTATTAGAAGGACGAAACATTATAATTTCTCAACATTGTTATGGTTGTACTGCAGGCGCAGGAAGCAGCTGTCAAGGTGTTGTTGCTTAATATAAAACTAACTTTTTTCGCTGTCGCGGAAATCCATAAATGAAGACTAAAACTGCCATTTTAATTTTTTCTAATTCTGCTAAAGAGGATGCTAAACGCAAATCTTTTACTGATAGTCAGTTGTTTGAAACTCTTACAAACGATACGATTAGAAAAGTTAAAAAAACAGGATTACCCTTTTTTCATTTTACCGAAACACAGCAACAAGGTTTAAACTTTGGTGATCGATTTACAAATGCTATTCAATCGGTTTTTAATAGCGGTTTTACTAATGTTATTTCTATCGGAAACGATACACCACACTTAAAAACAAAACATATTAATGAAGCTTACCAAAAACTAAACAATAATCAGTTGGTTTTTGGACCATCAAAAGATGGTGGTTTTTATTTAATGGGCTTAACCAAAAGCCTTTTTAATGCTAAGCAATTTAAAAATTTACCTTGGCAATCTTCAGCTTTAAAAAGCACAACATTACACTATTTATCTTCAACTAAAATCACTTTTAGCACGCTTGAAACCTTAGACGATATCGATTCGTTTAAAGACTTAAAAGCTATATTAAATAGTTACAAAACGGTTTCAAAAGCACTAAAAACAATAATACTACAGCTATGTTTTTCCGCGAAAGCGATACTTAAACACACAGAATTACAATACCTATTATTACCACAACAATTACCTTTTAATAAAGGCTCTCCTAAATTAGTTTACACCTACCAATAGTGGCTTTTAGCCAATTTTACACTGAAACTAATTTAACTTAAATGAAACACATTTACTTATGTGCTTTGCTACTTGTTTGTACATTTAGCGTTGCACAAACCACAATTACTGGTACTATAACAAGTGCCCAAGATGGTCAAACTTTAGCATACGTTAATATTTTGGCAGACCAAAATAACGGAACAATATCCGATAATAGCGGTTACTACTCTATTACAATTTCTGACGAAACGGAACACTTAACATTCTCATTTATTGGGTACAAAACACAACAAATTGCAATTAATAATCAATCGGTTATTGATGTTATTTTAGAAGAGGACACCTCTAATTTAGACGAAGTAGTCATTACTGCTTTGGGTCTAGAACGAGATACAAAAGAACTTGGATATGTAGTACAATCCTTAAAAAGTGAAGGTTTAACCGAAGTTAAAACGGTTAACTTTATTGATAATTTGGCTGGTAAACTTGCAGGTGTAACAGTCTCTCAAGGTGCAACAGGTGTTGGATCGTCTTCAAAAATTACGATTCGTGGTGAAGCTTCATTTTCTAACAACAATCCTTTGTTTGTAGTAGATGGAGTGCCAATTAATAATAATACTGTTTTTAACTTTACAAACGAAGCTGCTGCTGGTTTTCAGGAAATAGATTTTGGAAATGGAGCTATGGAAGTTAATGCAGACGATATCGAAGAAGTTTCTGTATTAAAAGGTCCAAGTGCTGCTGCTTTATATGGTACGCGTGCATCCAACGGAGTGATTGTTATTAAAACCAAAGATGGTAAAAAAACTAAAGGTTTAGGGATTAGCATTAACACGTCGTTACTTGTTGACAATGCGTTTAGATTACCAGAATTTCAGAATAGTTACGGTCAAGGTAATTCTGGACAATTTGAATATGTTGATGGTCTTGGAGGCGGAATTAATGATAACATTACCTATTCTTGGGGACCACAATTGGATGCTGGTATTTACCTTCCGCAGTTTAATAGTCCAGTGACTTTAGCAAACGGAACTATTGTACGTGGTGGAGATACTGCTTTATATTCTGGTGACGCTATTACACCAACCTTATTTCAGTCTAATCCAGACAACTTAAAAGATTTTTATCAAACAGGAATTACTACAATAAACAATATTGCTATTTCTAATGGTTTTGATACTGGTGATTATAGATTATCATTTACAGATTTAAGAAGCGAATCTATTATTCCTGGTGTTAATTTAGACCGACAAACTGTTGCTGCAAAACTAAATTTTGAGCCCACAGAAAAAACGACTATTTCAACCTCACTATCTTACACCAATTCTACAAGTGACAACAGACCATCTAACGGTTATGGTAGCGAAAATGTAAATTACAGTTTGGTAGCTTGGGGACCACGAAGCCTTGATATTAATAGCTTAAAAAACTATTGGCAACCAGGCTTAGAAGGTGTACAACAATATAGTTTTAACTACACATTTTTTGATAATCCTTATTTTATTTTGTACGAAAATACAAATAGTTTTAATCGTGATCGTGTCTTCGGAAACGTTGCTATTACACATAAACTTACAGACCATTTAAATCTTCAGGTTAGAACAGGAATGGATTATTCGTCTGAAAAAAGAATACTAAAACGTGCGTATTCTAGTAATCGTTTTCAAAATGGTGCTTACGCAGAACATGATGTGTTTTACAGAGAAGTTAATACCGATTTTCTATTAAATTACAATAATACGTTTGGCGATTTTAAACTAGATCTATCTATTGGTGGAAACCGATTAAACCAAACAGCATCAACCAAGCAATCACAAACAGTTAGTTTAGCACAACCTGGAATTTTTAATTTAAATAATGCTGCATCACCTATTGAAGTGTTTCAATTTGACTCTAAAAAACGTATCAATTCCTTTTATGGTATTGCCAAATTAGGCTACAAAGATTATCTGTTTTTGGATATTACAGGTCGTAATGATTGGTCTAGTGCTTTAGCAACACCTTTTTCGGTGGATGGTACTTCTTTTTTCTATCCTTCGGCTTCAGCCAGTTTTATTTTATCTAATGTTTCGGAGCTTCCTGAAGCTGTATCTTTTGCAAAACTAAGAGCCAGTGTAGCACAAGTTGGTAACGATACTAATCCATATCAAACTTCCGGAGCTTTTGTATCGCAAACACCTTTTAATAGTCAACCAACTTTTAGCAATCAGGATTTTATTCCTAATGCTAATTTAAAACCAGAAAGCACTACAAATTACGAATTTGGTGCAGATTTACGTTTCTTGAAAGATCGTATTCGTTTTGACTTTACCTATTATAATGCTATAACTAAAGATCAAATAATTTCATTACCAATACCAATTTCATCCGGTTATGAACAACAAGTTGTAAATGGTGGAAAAGTAAAATCGACTGGTGTCGAAATTATTGCTGGCTTCACTCCTATTAAAACGTCTAATTTTAAATGGAATACAACCTTCAATTTTGCTAAAAACAAAGCAACTATTGAAGAGTTACCTCAAGAAGATGGACGTTTAACTTTGGCTTATAGCCGAATTTATGATAGTGCCAATCAAACGGTTTGGTTTCAAGTTGAAGAAGGTGGACAGATTGGAGATATTTATGGTACAGGCTATAGTACTAACCCAACTGGAGAATTTGTTTTAGATGACCAAGGTAATTACATCAGTAATAATTTTTTGCAGAAACTTGGAAATTATAATCCAGATTTCACATTAGGTTGGAACAATGACTTTAGCTATAAAAATTGGACTGCAAGCTTTTTATTTGACTGGAGACAAGGTGGCGAAATTGTATCAAGAACTAGCGCATTAGGTAATGTTGGAGGACAATTAGCCGAAACAGAATACAGACCTGACGAAGGTATTGTAGCAGAAGGAGTTAATGTTAATACAGGTTTACCAAATACTGTAGCTATATCTGCAGAAAGCTATTACAGACAATTTTATGACAGAAATCAAGAGCAAAATAACATCTATGACGCGTCTTACTTAAAATTGAGACAATTTTCTGTTGGCTATAATTTTAAATTAAAAGAAGGCTTTTTAGGCTTAAAAGAAGGTGGAGACATTGCAGTATCTCTAATTGGTAAAAACCTATTTGTTATTACTGAAAACCCACACTTTGACCCAGAACAATTAGCAGTACAAGGTAACGGTTTTGTTAGTGGTGTGGAAGACATGAGTTATGCCACATCTCGCAGTTTTGGACTAAAAGCAAGTTTAAATCTTTAATAGACACATCATGAAAAATACATTATACATATTAAGCTTTTTTACGCTTGTTTTAACCACAAGTTGCACTAAAGATTTTGAAGACATAAATACCAATCCTAATGCACCAAACACAGTACAACCTAGTTTGCTACTACGTCAGGTTATTTATGATTTTGGAGAACAAATGAGTTACGAAGGTTTTGTTGCTGGCGATTTATTATCGCAACACAGGACTGCTTTAGATTTCAATTTATTTGACAGACACGCCTTAAAATCGCCACAATTAGGTGGAAATCCTTGGCCAATATTTTACACCAATTTACGTGATAATGAGATTATATTAACGCAATCCAAAACCACCTCAACCTTTAAGGTTTATGAAGGTCCTGCTTTAATTTTAAAAGCATATATGGCAGCAGGATTAACAGATTTGTTTGGTGATGTGCCCTATTTTGAAGCCTTTAATGGTATTGAGGGAACCGTTACACCAAGTTACGACAGTCAAGAATCTATTTATTTAAATGAAAACGGTATTTTAGATAATCTTGATAAAGGGATTGAAGCTATTACAAATTACGATTTAGCGATTCCGTTGGAAGGAGATATTTTATTTAATGGTGATTTAGACGCTTGGGTAAAATTTGCTAATAGTTTAAAATTGAAATATTTACTTCGTATTTCCGATCAAGTGGATGCTTCAACTGAATTACAAAGCTTATATAATGAAGGTAATTATATTTCAGCTACAGCTGAAAATGCTATTTTCAACTTTACAAACACAGATCCAAATAGCTTTAGATTGGCTCAATTAAGAGTAGGAGATTTCAATAATTTTGTCCTATCGGAAACGATGGAAAATATTTTAATTGACCTAAATGACGATAGAATAAACACTTTTTTTAAACCTTTTGAAAACTCGTCTTCCAATCAATTTAATGGTTTAATAAATGGTATTGACGCCTCATCAACTTCAATTGCTTTGGCAGACTATTCTTTAGCTGGAAGTGCTTTTAGAGAAGACACTTCGGTTTTGGATGCTAATTTTATTACCTCTTGGGAAGTTCATTTTATTTTATCTGAAGCTGCCTTAAAAGGCTTAATTAGTGCCAATGCACAAGAATTATATGAAACAGGAGTCGCACAAGCTTTTGAGTATTGGCAAACCGATTTACCTGCAACTTACCTAACAACCAATGCTGCTTATAATGCACCTGGAACAACGCCTTTACAACAAATTATCACCCAGAAATGGATTGCTAACCTTATAAATGGTTATGAAGGTTGGGTAGAATACAGACGTACAGGTTTTCCTGAGTTTAATGCAATTTCTGCAAGTTTAAACAATGGATTAATACCTGTAAGAATGCCTTATCCTGCAGAAGAAGAAGCTTTAAATGCCGAAAACTATAATCAAGCAGCAAGTGCTACTAATGGTAATGATATTAACTTCCCAGTTTGGTGGGACCAAAACTAAAAAATGAGTACAGAAATTTGGCAATGGGTTTTAGTGATCGCTTCAAGTTTAATCTTGTTTGCTTTATCTCCTTATGCAAAAACCACTGCATCTTTTTTTAAAGCTAATCACAATAAAAAATCACCAAATGTTTTAGTCCTAACGGGAAGCCTTATTATCTCTTGGATTTTTGCCAAAAGCATTACTAATGCTGCAAATTTAGGATTAGATTTTGGTTTGGTTGGAGGTGTCGCTTATGCTGGATATTATCTAAGTTTTGCGGTTGCTGGATTACTAATTTATCAATTACGTACCAAAGGTGGTTTTACAAGTATCCATGACTTTTTAACTAGCAAATTTGGCAAAAAAGCGGTTGCTGTTTTCACGTTTTTAATTATCATTAGATTATTTAATGAGGTTTGGAGTAACACCATGGTTATTGGCTCTTACTTTGGTGAAACAGGAAGTGCTAGCTATTACACAGCCATCATCGTATTTACTGTATTAACCCTTAGCTACGCTATTAAAGGTGGATTAAGCAGTTCTATATTTACAGACGTGATACAAATGGTTTTATTTTCGGTATTATTAATCATTATTTTATATACAATTTTTTCAGTTGAAAATTTTAGCACAAAAGACATTGTAACTTCAGGAACTTGGAGTTTTGAACTAGGTTTAAACCTGTTTTTTGCAGCCATCATACAATCCTTTAGTTATCCTTTTCATGATCCAGTGCTAACAGACAGAGCTTTTATTAGTTCGCCAAAAGTGACTAGAAAAAGCTTTTTGTGGGCTAGCTTATTAGGTGCTATTTGCATTGTTCTTTTTAGTTTAATTGGTGTGTATGCACAAACACAAGGATTAAAAGGACAAGCAGCTGTAGAGGTTGGAAAAGCATTTGGAGTTGTGGTATTATTAGTCATTAATTTTATTATGATTACGTCGGCAGCTTCAACCTTGGATTCGACGTTTTCATCGTTTTCAAAATTATTGGCAGTCGATTTGGGATTAGGCAAAAGCCTAACATTTGGTAGATTAGCAATGGTAGCCATTGCTGTACTTGGTACAATTCCTATATTTTTTAATGCCGAAATCCTTTCTGCCACCATAATATCTGGAACTATGGTCATTGGTTTAACACCAATATTTGTATTCTGGAATTATAAAGTGCCAAAAATCAGTTTTTATTTAAGTATTGGTTGCGGTATTCTTTTTGGCTTTTTATTAGTATTCAAAGTTTTCCCAGAAGCTTTAATTTTTACAAAGGGTCGTTATGCAGATTTACTTTGGGTAAATGTTTGGGGAATTTTTAGTTGTAACCTTTTATATTTCGTTCCTAGATGGATAAAACAATAAATAATATAGGCACATTATCTGGTAAAGTCTTACTTTTTGGAGGTGTTTACAGTAATCTTCAAGCTTTAGAAGCGCTTAAAGCTATTGCTGAACAGCAAAATATTGCTCCAGAAAACTGTATTTGCACAGGAGACGTTGTTGGCTATTGCGCACAACCAGAAGAAACCGTTCAGCTTTTAAAAATCTGGAATGCTAAAAGTATTTTAGGTAATGTAGAAATCCAATTAACCGAAGGTGAAGCAGATTGTGGATGCGATTTTACTGAAGGCTCACGATGTGATGGATTTTCTAAACTTTGGTATCCTTATGCACAAAGTAAACTAAGCAAAAACTCGATAGCGTATTTAGCAACGTTTCCGGATCATATTGCCTTTAATTATGCTAATAAAAAAGTAACCGTTGTACATGGTGATTATTTTAATGTATCAGAATTTGTATTTAAATCTACAGACTGGAATATTAAGGCAAAAACAATAGACACAACCAAAAGCGATATTATTATTGCTGGACATTGCGGATTACCTTTTAGTCATGAGCAAGACAACAAATTATGGTTAAATCCAGGTGTTATTGGTATGCCTGCTAATGATGGATCACCACAAGGTTGGTATGCCATTTTAGATGAAATTAATGGTGAAATGAAATTTACGCATCATACGCTCGACTATAACTATAAGCTAACTAATAGTTTAATGAAAAACGGTTTATTACCAGAAGAATACGCAAGAACAATAGTGACTGGTATCTGGGATAATACAGAAATTTTACCAGCTATTGAAAGTGGATTGCAAGGTTTCGGAATTAATTTATAACACTATGAAAACAGTATTATTTTTATTTATAAGTCTTTTTGCTGCACAAAGCATAGCGCAAGACACATTAGATGAGTTACTAAAAAAACACAATAAAAACAGTGTTCCTTACATTACTGTGCAAGAATTGGCAATGCCAAAAACTGACGCTATTATCTTAGACGCAAGAGAACCTAAAGAATATAAAGTCAGCCACATTAAAAATGCAACTTTAGTAGGTTACGATTTTTTTGACATTAAAACAGTTACCAATCAATACACTAATAAAGACAAAAAAATAGTTGTCTATTGTTCTTTAGGAATACGATCTGAAATCATTGCAAAGAAACTAAAAGACGAAGGTTACACTAACGTCCTGAATCTTTATGGAGGCATATTTGAATGGAAAAACAATGATTTTATTGTAGTAGATTCCGAAGAAAAAGAAACAGAACAAATACATACTTTTAATGAAGCTTGGAGCAAATGGCTAACTAAAGGGATAAAAGTATTTGAAACAACTTCTACAAAAAAATAAAAATTCATGCATAAAAATCTAGTAATAACCTTTACCAGAAACCCTGAGTTAGGAAAAGTAAAAACAAGATTAGCTAAGACTATTGGCAATATTTCTGCTTTAGCGATATATAAAAAATTATTAGAACACACTGAAAGCGTTTTACAACAAATAGACTGTGAAAAGGCAGTATATTATTCGGTTAAAATTAGAGAAAACGATCTTTGGAATAGTGACATATATCAAAAACACCAACAAGTTGGAGACCACTTAGGCATAAGAATGTCTAATGCTTTTAAAACGGGTTTTGATTCTGGCTACACTAAAATAGTTATCGTTGGTAGCGATTTATACGATCTAAAACCAGAACATATTAATCAAGCTTTTGACGTTTTAGATAATAATGATGCAGTAATTGGACCTGCTTTAGATGGTGGTTATTATCTTTTAGGAATGAAACAATTGCATCCTGCTATTTTTGAAAATAAATCTTGGGGAACCGAAACAGTTTTTGAAGACACCATGAAGGATTTAGTTAAGGAAAACGTATTTTTGTTAGAACCATTAAATGATGTTGATACATACGAAGATATGTCCAACAACCAAACCTTAAAAGCCTTAATTGAACATGATAAAGCAAATAAATAAAACCGTAGAATACCTAAAAGAAAAAGGATTTGACCAACCAGAAGTTGGTATTATTTTAGGTACTGGATTAGGAAAATTAACCGATGAACTTGAAGTTATTCAAGAGGTGAGCTATAATCACATTCCTAATTTCCCAACTGCTACTGTCGAGTTTCATAAAGGAAAATTAATTTACGGAACATTAGCTGGAAAAAAAGTAATTGTAATGCAAGGTCGTTTTCATGTTTATGAAGGTTACAGTTTACAAGATGTTACTTACCCAGTTAGAATTATGGAAAAATTGGGTATCAAAACATTATTGGTTTCTAATGCTTCTGGAGCTATTAATTTAGACTTTAAGAAAGGCGAATTAATGCTTATTGACGATCATATTAACCTACAAGGAAGTTCACCTCTAGCTTTTAAAGGTGTTGCCGAGCTTGGCGAGCGTTTTGCAGACATGAGTGCACCTTATGATTTAGACATAAATGCAAAAATTAAAGCTATAGCAAAAACTAACAATATAAAATTACACGAAGGTGTTTACGCTAGTGTTGTTGGACCACAATTAGAAACTAGAGCAGAATACCGCATGCTTAAAATTATTGGTGCAGATGCAGTAGGCATGAGTACTGTACCTGAAGTTATTGTCGCTAATCATTTAAATTTAAAGGTAGCTGCAGTGTCAGTTTTAACAGATGAATGCGACCCAAGTAATCTAAAACCTGTAGACATTGGTGAGATTATAGCTATGGCTAATAAAGCAGAACCTGATATGATTACATTATTTAAAGGGTTGATAGAAAAACTATAACACGATGTAACTTTAGTTACATCAAAAAAGTAACTAAAAGGCTAATTTAGCCAGCTATGGAAAAGTATTTAGAAATAATAAAAAACGCCTATTTTGGCTATTGGAATTACCTAAAACACCAAATTATATTCCCAAATAATTGGGACAACTATTTTTATGGGTTAAGCCTAATATCATTAGTTGTTTGGGGTTTAGAAATTGTGTTTCCTTGGCGCAAAAAGCAATCTATTTTCCGTAAGGATTTTTGGTTGGACACGTTTTACATGTTTTTTAATTTCTTTTTACTAAATCTTATCATTTTAATAGCACTATCTAATACTGCTGCTGGTTTTTTTGATGATGTTTTAGGCGTTGTTGGATTATCGATTTCTAACTTTCAGTTATTTGATGTAGATAATTTACCATTATGGTTAGGACTGTTTATCTTCTTTATAATTTCAGATTTTACACAATGGATAACTCATAATTTATTACATCGTTTTGAGTTTTTATGGAACTTCCATAAAGTACATCACAGTGTTAAAGAAATGGGATTTGCTGCACATTTACGTTATCATTGGATGGAACCGGTTTTATACAAATCCATGTTATACATACCTATTGCAATAATTGGTGGTTTTGATGCTAAACACGTTGCTATTGTGCACTTTTTCGCAATTACTGTTGGTCACTTAAATCATGCCAATTTAGGTTGGGATTATGGTGTTTTAAAATATGTATTTAACAATCCTAAAATGCACATTTGGCATCACGTAAAACAATTACCAGAGCACACAAAGTTTGGAGTCAACTTTGGCATAACCCTAAGTATTTGGGATTATATTTTTAAAACCAATTACATACCACATGATGGACGTGATATCGAGCTAGGTTTTGAAGGCGACGAAACGTTTCCTAAAGATTTTATAAGTCAAGAATTATATCCTTTAAAAAAATGAAACAACTTTTAGCCTTAGCATTATTAGTCTTGTTTTGCGCTTGCAAAAGCACAAAACAAACTGCATCAAATACCCAAATAGCAACTAATACCATTAAAAAAGAAGCTATAGCTAAAATTAAAATGGATACTATCAACAAAACAAATGATAGTAGTTACGTAATTAAAAAAGCAAAATACACAATAACTGAAGATGTAAAAATTGCTGAATATCATACTGTTGATAAACGACAAAAATTTATATCAAACAAAAAAGATTCAATTCCTAAAAATAACGAATTCAATCAGATTCTTACGAAAACAGAGCATTCTAACATTCATTTTTTATGGGATGAATTATTACAAAAACATGTTTCTGATAACGGAAATGTGAACTATAAATCATTTAAAACTGAATATAAAAAATTACTAGAATACATACATATCCTGGATTTATTAAAGTCTAAACCTGAATTTGATTCTATTTTAAAAGAAGAAAAACTAGCCTATTGGATTAATGCATACAACGCGTTAACAATAGATTTAATTATAAAAAACTATCCTGTAAAAAGCATAAAAGATATTAAAAATCCTTGGGGTCAAAAACTTTGGAAACTAGGAGACAAATGGTATAGTTTAGAAGACATTGAGCACGAAATTTTACGAAAAATGGACGAACCACGCATACATTTTGCTATTGTTTGCGCCTCTTATTCTTGTCCTAAATTACAAAACACTGCATTTATAGCTTCAAATTTAGAAACGCAATTAACCGTAGCAACTAAACAGTTTTTAAGCGATACCAAACGTAACGAAATCAAAGAGAACAGTTTAAAATTATCAAAAATATTTAAATGGTTTGATAAGGATTTTGAACAAAACGGAAGTTTAATTGACTTTTTAAATAAATACACAGCTATAACTATTTCAGCGAAAGCTAAAATTAGCTACAAAGATTACAATTGGGACTTAAATGACTAAAACCAACCTAATAAAACTTACGTAAATACAGCATGATAAGTATTATTATTCCGGTTTTAAACGAAGCTAAACACATTACAGAAGTATTGTATCATTTAATTGACAATGCCTCTTTAAACACTATCCAAGAGATTATAGTTGTGGATGGTGGCAGTACTGATAATACCGTTTCAATTATCCAAGCATTAGGTTTAAATATTAAAGTTTTGCATTCTGAAAAAGGTCGTGCTAAGCAAATGAATCTTGGTGCCAAAGCTTCAAAAGGAGATATACTTTATTTTTTACACGCAGATTCTTTTCCACCTAACAGATATGACCAATTAATTTTAGAAGAAATTAAAAAAGGCAATAATGCTGGTTGTTTTAGATTACAATTTGATAGTAACCATTGGTGGCTACGTTTTACTAGTTGGTTAACTCAGTTTTCTTGGCGTGCAAGTCGTGGTGGTGATCAAAGTCAGTTTATAACCAAAGCGTTATTTAATGATATTGGTGGTTATGATGAAAATTACATTATCTACGAAGACAATATTTTAATAAATGAGCTTTATAAACGCAAAGAATTTGTTGTGATTAACCATAAGCTTAAAACCTCAGCTAGACTATATCAAAAACATGGCGTTTGGACACTACAATATCATTATTTAGTCATATATATAAAAAAATGGTTTGGTGCTTCTGCAAAAGATTTACATGATTATTATTTGAACAATATCTGTAAGCGTTAAAAACCTTTAATTTTATTTAGAAGAATTATAAGACATACTATTTCGTCCTGTTTCGTTTGGATATAGCTTAGGCAAATTATCACTTTGAAACACCGTTTTGTCATCAATATTTACAGCTGAAACTTTACCAGTAAATGCAGCTCCTGTATCAATATTCCATACATTAATGGCTTGCATTGGTTGATCGGAATTAAACCTAATCGTTGGTGTATGTCCTATATAAATTTCGTGATAATGTTTTAAACGTTTAGGATATAACACAGAGTCTTTTTTCACTCTTTTATCCATAGTGACTGCCATTTCCCAAAGGGTTCTGTCAAAATATAAAGTCTCAGAATGCACTTCATTCTCTACGCCATGCATTGAAGTAAATCCAGCATGCAAAAACAATTGATTATTAGTATTAAGATGGTACAATTTCATTTGCTTAAAAAACTGTAAATGTATGGCTTTGTCTTCGTCAGAAAACGGATTATAACTTGCTATTGTACCTTCGCCTCCATTAACAAACCAAGCTTGATTTACGGTTTTATCTTCTAACCATTGTTCACACCAAACATCATGATTTCCTTTTATAAAAACACAATTGTATTGCTTAGAAAACTCAATTAAAAACTGTATAACCTGTGCAGATTCGCTCCAACCATCTACATAATCTCCTAAAAAAATAAAACTATCATCTTCAATCAAACCAATACGCTCTAACAATTGCTTTAATCCTTTTAATCCTCCATGAATATCACCAATTACAAGGTTTCTGTTTGATTTCATATAATACTTTAATATTTAATTAAATTAAGACTATTATTAAAAATACTGTCCTATACCAAAGACTAATCCTTGACCATCCTTTTCTGAAATTCCGTAACCATAATCTATTCTAAAAATAGCATTAAATATGGATTTGTGGATAAAACGCAAGCCTACACCTGGAAACACTCGTAAGTTATCAGCATCACCAAAATCACCTAAATCTCCACCAGGATTTCGCCAGCTTCCTGCATCTACAAACGCATTACCTTGCAGTGCAAACCAACCTTTTTCATATAGAGTATGTCTATATTCCGTATTTAAAACGACTGCTCCTGTACCTCTATCAATGGTATTACCAACACCTCTAATATTTAAATTATTATCTACTGAAAATGGTGCAAAAGGCGTATCGTCATTACTTGACAATCCTAATCTAACACGTGATGCCCAATTCCCTCTTTGCCCTACTCTTTTGTAATAATTAAAATCATTCCATCCAATTAAAAATTCAGGTAAATCATCACTAGTAGACGTTACATATTGTACATTTAATTGACTTTTAAAACCCGAAACGTATTGATAATTGTAATCTAGATTATTGTATTCGTAGATTGCTTTATACAATAATTTATTAACACTTAATGCTTGAGGAACATCAGGACTTGTTGCACCTGACTGATATTCATATTCTTCTAAAAAAGAATTAATACCAAACTCAAAACGGTTATTAAAGTTAGGCTGATACAATCCTAAAACTTCAAAAGATTTGTTTCTGTACCTATAGTCTGAAGTTGTATTATCAGAAAAAACAGGTTCTAAGGTTTGTAAATCTTGATGATTAATTGCCAAACCAAACTGACGACTAAACAAATAAGGTGCTCTAAAATTTATACCATATGAACTAAATATGTCTTTTTGATAAAATCCACCAAAAATCATATTTTGCCCTAAAAGGTTAAACTCATACACTCCAAGTCTGTAAGCAAACTCGCCATCATTTGAGGTATATACATTAAAGGAAGGTATAATGGTAAAATTTTCTTCGATATTATAAAACACATTGTAATCTCCATTTTCCGAAGGAAATACTTGATAATACGCATGAGAAACAGATGGTAATCGTTTTAATAATTTAATATCTTCATCTAATTGGATACTATCTAAAACAGCACCAGGTTTAGCATTAGCTACTTTTTTAACGAAACTAGATTTTAGCTTTTTATTACCTTGTATTTTTAAATCAGTAATGTTTTGCGATTGTGCAATTGTAACTCCAAAAAAGGTTAAAACAAATAATAAATACTTCATCTAATTTACTTTATAGTGTTCTTTAATAAGGGTTTCCGCAGGTTTATTTTGTGGAGTAAATCTATTATTATCTACACCTCCAACTTTGTCATGATTTATAAACCATTTCCAAACAAAACCTCCAGCAAACCAGTCTTCTTTCCAGAAAGCTTCAAATAAAGCTTTGGTAGTATTAACCTGTGCTTCTAGATTTACTTTTTCTTCAATTCTATCTACTGTCCATGGTGCTTTAGCTGCATAATCTATGCTACGGTAACCAAACTCGGTAAACAAAATAGGTTTATTAAATTTTTCTGAAAAACTTCTAAGAGTTGTTTTATGCAAAACCCAACCTTTTAAACACTCTTCTACAGTAGGCGTTTTACTATCACTAACCGGAAAATAAGCATCAACACCTATATAATCTAACTGGTCCCAAAAGGGTGTTTTTTCAAACTCATTCCAATTAGCTGCGTAGGTTAATTTACCTTTATAAATAGCTCTGACCTTAGTAATTAAACTAATCCAATAGTCTGGTCGCTCTTCCACAAAATTCTCTAATTCTGTACCAATACAAAAAATTTCTGCTTTTGTATCTTGAGCCACTTGAGCAAAATCCAGAATATATTTAGTGTAAGTTTCTTCTAAGATTTTCCAATCCGCTTCGGTTTTCATTGTTATAAAACCAGTAAACTCGCCATGCCAAACCCAAAGTTGCGGTTTAAGCATGATTTTAATGTTGTCTTTTTTTAAGGCATTTACATACTGTTTGCCACCTATTTTAGTCTCACCAAACCATTGTCTTTCGGCTCCATAACTAACCTCAGGATGAGCTAAATCTTTAATAACACCAAAAGGCATAATGGCAGCATAATTAGCATTAACATTTAAAAGTGGATCTATATTTTGCTGAGTAATACTATCTCTGTGCGCCACAAAACTTACTCCGTTTATTTTTTTGTCTTGTGCTGTACAAGATTGAAGTAAAATTGCAATAAGTAAAAGCTGAATAAAGCGCATCATGTTTTTTTACTAAATATAAATAAATCCCGCTTTTCAGCAGGATATATTTACTTTTAAATTAATGTTACTTATTAAAATAATGCTCTTAAACCAATATTAAAAGATTGTCCTAAACCAGTATTACTACCTCTAACAAATTTAGAGTACAAGGTTTCAATATTTAACACATCACTAATTTGGTATTTTGCTCCTCCTCCAACTGCAGTAAAATCTTGTTCAAAATCATTACCTGTATCAATACGTTGTGAGTGTTGTACTAATCCTAAAACTGTAAATTTAGAACTCGGGAAATAACTTAAAAACAAACCTGGTGTTAAGCTTAAACTGTTATTAGCAAAGCTTTCTTCTTTTTTACCAAAGTGATATTCTGTATTAAGCTCAGTAAACAACTGCCATTTAGAGTTAAAATTATAATCATAAAAAAAACGATTTTGAAACGTAAACCCTTTTTGATCTAAAAATACTCCGTTTTCACTTTCGTTTTCAACTAAAGGAATATGAAACGCGGTCTGGATAGTAAAATTACTAACACTTTTTATAGGATTAAATTTTACTGCAGGTGCAAAAGATGTAAAACCAGAACGTGCTGTATTTGATTCACCATCAAATTTAAACACATCTAAAGCATCACGATCTCCAATAACATTAGACCTAAACTCTAATAGTAAACCAACATTAAAACGGTTACTATCACTAATACCAGTAAACACATCTACAGTTGATGTAAAATAAGTTTCTCTAGCTTCAGTACCAGATGTAAACGTACTTTCTGTTTGTGTATAAAGGTTATTAAAAAACTTAATATCCCATTGTCCTTGACTTAATAATTTAGAAGGTGTGTAGGTTTGAATGTTACTTCCTGAAGTGTCATCATCTTGAGAAAAACCAGTTATTGAGGTTGTAATAGCTAATAGTAGTAAAGTTAGTTTTTTCATGCTTTTTTTGTTTTGCTTTCCGCGAAAGCGTTATATTTTTTTTATTGTTTGTTAAGTTTCCAGTTATAAGAAAAGTACTTTAACTTATAATTTTTAGGTATTGTATTAGTTCTGTATTTATTTATAAATTCAATTTCAGTCATACCGTTTTGTACAAAATCTTCATTGTACCATTTCATGATTTCAGAAGCTTCAACCGTTTTCTTTTTATCATTTACCTTCACAAAATAATCACCATTTAACGCTAATTTAGTTTGCTGCTCCAATTGTGCATCAAGTGTTTTTGGCAAATAAGCATTTGCAATTAAAGGCGGACAACCATTAGCACCACAAACAAGTACAAAATGTAATCTTGCATCTTTAAACTTGGCTCTCAACAATTCATTTTCAATGGTATTTAATGTTGCCTTTTGTCCAGCTAAACTGTACGTTGTTTTATCAAAAAAACCAGCTTTATCCAATGGTGAAGCTATCGGATAATTATCAACAATCCCTTTAATAACAGACAAATTATAAGCATTAACCCAAAAAGCTTGATAGTTTTTAGCATCTGTTTCTTCTACAGTAATATGATCTGCAATAGTTAAAATTGTGTTTAAACTAGCTACGTTTTGTTTTACCGCTTTGTAATCTACTTTACCTTTAACCACGTAGGATTTTAAAAAGGCGTCTGTTTGTGTAAAAAAGTCGTTAAGGGTTTGCGCTTTCGCGGAAAATAATCCGCTGACAACAAGCACAATTATTAGGCTGTTTTTCATCATTATATTGGTTTTTAAATCTTTGTAACATTAAATAAGTCTTAACATTTAACAAAAACTTTCAAAAAAAAATAAAAAAAAATTGACGTCTCAATGTTTTTCAAAACCTTACAAACACTAGTAATTTAAACCCATTCTAAACTACAGAGTCAATTAAGTTTTTAACTTTAAAAACGACAGACTATCTAACAATCTCATTTTATGGAACACATCGTCATTATAGGAAACGGAATTTCTGGAGTTACTCTAGCAAGACACATCAGAAAATTATCGGATAAAAAAATTACTATCGTTTCTGCCGAAACAGATTACTTTTTTTCACGTACAGCCTTAATGTATGTGTACATGGGTCACATGAAGTTTGAACATACCCAACCTTACGAAAATTGGTTTTGGGAGAAAAACCGTATAGACTTAAAAAAAGGCTATGTCAATACTATAGATACTGACAACAAAACACTTCATTTTGCCGAAGGCGATACAATGACTTATGACAAATTGGTGATTGCTACAGGAAGTAAACCTAATAAATTTGGTTGGCCAGGACAAGACTTAAAAGGTGTTCAAGGCTTATACAGTAAACAAGATTTAGATAACATGCAACAAACTGCTCCAGATAACAAAACTTGTAAACATGCTGTAATTGTTGGTGGAGGATTAATTGGTATTGAAATGGCAGAAATGCTAAATTCCAGAGACATACCAGTCACTTTTTTAGTTAGAGAGACTAGTTTTTGGAATGGTGTTTTACCTGAAGGCGAAAGTCAGATGATTAACAGACACATAAAAAACCACCACATTGATTTAAGATTAAATACCAATTTAAAAGAAATTAAATCGGACGATAACGGAAACGTAAAATCCCTAATTATTGAAGAGACTGGAGAAGAAATAGCCTGTAACCTAGTTGGATTGACTGCAGGAGTATCTCCAAACATTTCGTTTTTAAAAGACTCTAAAATTGAAACCAAAAGAGGTGTACTAGTCAATCGTTATTTAGAAACTAACATCAAAAATGTGTATGCAATTGGAGATTGTGCTGAGCAACAAGAAGCAATTGGTAACAGACGTCCTATTGAAGCAGTTTGGTACACAGGACGAATGATGGGAGAAACTTTAGCACAAACCATTTGTGGAAACAAACTACAATACAAACCAGGACATTGGTTTAATAGTGCAAAATTTTTAGATATCGAATACCAAACTTACGGTTGGGTTTTTGGAGAGCGAGGACGTCCTGAGCACGAAAAACATTTCCATTGGAAACATCAAGACGACACCAAATGCATAACAGTAGCTTACAACAAAGACACTAAAGCATTTTTAGGCATTAATACTTTTGGTATCCGAATGCGACACGAAACTTTTGATACTTGGTTAACAGAAGAACGTGATATAGATTACGTAATAAACAACTTAAAAGAGGCCAATTTTGATCCAGAATTTTACAAACATTTTGAACAGGATATCCTAAAAGCATACAACAAACAATTACAAACAGTATAACAGCATTCCAATATGAGTAACAAACTAAATCACAGTATGTCATTAGCATCACCAGATGCGTTTCATATATCAACAAAACAAAAATTTGCTTTAGGTATTGGTCTTGTTGGACTATTAATTTTAGCATTAGCATTATTTAACGTCAGTCTACCAAATACAGCATTATTTTTAACGCTAGCATTAGGACTGATTACAGTTGGTGTTATTATATATTCTAGGGAAGCTTATTTAACTAAATTAGAAGGTATAAAAAATGACGGAGTATGGTATAAATCCATTTCATCCAGAGGGTTTTGGGGTTGGGCTTTAGGTATCATACTAACCAGTTTTTATATTGTATTATACTTTTTTCCTGAATACTTGGGCTTAGGTAAAGATGGTGCTGCAAACACTGGTTTAATTGGATTATTCGACCCTTTAAGCAATTTATTAAGTGGTAGAAATGCTAGTCAATGGTTTGTTTATGGGACATTATATACCATTGCCATTTTAGCATTTGGTTACAAATACATTTTAAAATATAGACATAATCGCTATCAGCAAATCCGAACCGTTTCTGTTATGTTTTTTCAGTTAGGTTTTGCTTTTTTAATCCCAGAATTCATGTATGTCATGAATAATGATTTACCATATTATGACCTTAAAAGCATTTGGCCATTAAATTATTACATTTTTGATGAGTGGTCCGTAAAAGGCTTTTTATCTAATGGTAATTTAGGACTAGCTTTAATCATTTTTGGGATAGCTTCAACCTTTATCATTACTCCTATTTTAACATACAAATACGGAAAACGCTGGTATTGCTCATGGGTTTGTGGTTGTGGTGGTCTAGCCGAAACTGCAGGAGATAGTTTTAGACATTTATCTTCAAAAAAACTATCCGCTTGGAAGCTAGAGCGATGGTTAATACATACCGTTTTAGTATTTTCTGTAGTGATGACAACAGCTATGGTGTATAGCTATTTAGGCAAAGACAGCAATAATTTTTGGTTAACACGTGATGTTTTTATCATTTCTGTAATAACATTTTTAACCATCATATTTGCAGGTGTCATGTATTTTAGAGGCAAAGAGCTTGGTAAAGATGCTAAAGCTGGTGCAATTGGTTATGCTGCTGTAATTGCTCTATTATTAATTATGCACTTTACATCTACAACCGATCACTTATTTTTTGTCAAAGGTAGTGCGTTAAGATCTACCTATGGAATCTACATAGGGTCAATATTTTCAGGAGTTATCGGAACAGGTTTTTACCCAATTTTAGGTAGCAGATCTTGGTGTAGATTTGGATGTCCTATGGCAGCTATATTAGGATTTCAACAACGTTTATTTTCAAAATTCAGAATCACAACCAATGGTGGACAATGCATCTCATGTGGTAATTGCTCAAACAGTTGCGAAATGGGAATTGATGTACGTGCCTATGCTCAAAAAGGAGAAAACATAGTACGTTCAAGTTGTGTTGGATGTGGTGTTTGTAGCGCTGTTTGCCCAAGAGGTGTGTTAAAATTAGAAAACGATACTATGGATGGACGTATCAATCCAACAGAAGTATTATTAGGTAATGATGTTGACTTAATGAACTTTGTAAACAAAAAATAAAATGAAAACCTTTGTCCTATATTGCTTTATTGTTTTGGGTTATAACGCTTACGCGGAAAAAACTTACGTAAGGACGTATTACGATAACGGTAACCTATTGTCTAAAGGTTGGACTAGCGATAATAACAAAATAGATTTTTGGATTTATTACTACCCAAACGGAAGCATTAAGCAAAAAGGAAACTATAGTAACAACCTTAAAACAAGTTATTGGATAGAGTATCATGACAATAAAACTATCAAAGCTAAAGGCAATTATAATAAAGACTTAAAAGAAAAGTATTGGACTTACTATCACAATAACAACACCTTACACAAAGCTGGCAATTATCTTCATGGTAAAACCAGTGGTTACTGGAAAACATATTATAAAAACACCTATTTAAAAAGTCAAGGTCTTTATATAAATGGAGTTAAAAATGGCTACTGGAAAACCTATTATGACAATTCAAAAACTAAAAGCGAAGGACATTATTTAAACAATTTAAAAAATAAATTCTGGAAATTCTATCATAGCAACTCAGTAATTTCTAAATTTGGAAGCTTTAACCAAAACCTAAAAGTTGGCTACTGGCAATATTTCCGCGAAAGCGGTAAAAAAGAAAAGGAAGGCCATTATCTAACTGATAAAAAGGTAAAATGGTGGCTATTTTATGATCACAACGAAAAAATTAATCATAAATGTCAACTTAAAGACAATCAAAAAAATGGATATTGTCTTATGTATAAAAACGAAGCGTTAATATCTGCAGTAAAATTTAAAGCAGGACAAAAAATAAAAGAATGGACCGATTTAAAGTCCTTTAAAAAAGAAAATAAATTAAGCGACCTTAAATGACCAAAATAAAAGTCATCATTCCTGCCTACAATGAGCAAGATTCTATTGCACATGTTATTAAAGACATACCATCTATTGTAGACGAGGTGATTGTAGTTAGCAACAACTCGACAGACTTAACAGAAACCAACGCTAAAAATGCAGGAGCAACTGTTTTACAAGAAAACAATAAAGGCTACGGTTATGCTTGCTTAAAAGGTATGGATTATATCGCTAAACAAGATAGCAAACCTGATATTGTGGTGTTTTTAGATGGAGATTATAGTGACTATCCGGAAGAATTAACCAAAATTGTAGCGCCAATTATAGATCAAAATATGGACTTTGTTATTGGTGCACGTGTCAAAAAATTAAGAGAAGAAGGCAGTATGATGCCACAACAAGTGTTTGGTAATTGGTTAGCAACAACCTTAATGTCACTTTTTTTTGGTGCTAAATTTTCTGACTTAGGACCATTCAGAGCTATTAAATATGATAAGCTTCTGGCTTTAAACATGGTAGACAAAACCTATGGCTGGACGGTAGAAATGCAACTAAAAGTATTAAAGCAAAAACTAAGCTATATAGAAGTCCCTGTAAACTACAGAAATAGAATTGGTGTCTCAAAAGTTTCAGGAACAATAAAAGGTAGTATATTTGCAGGCGTTAAAATACTAACGTGGATTTTCAAATACAGTTTTAAAAAGTGATTCTCGAAACCATTACCATTATTATTTATAGCATTGCGCTAGTACTTATTTTCATGTATGCTTTGGCACAATTAAACCTACTGTTTAATTACTTAGCAGCAAAAAAGAAAGAAGAAAACGGACCAAAATTTAACTTTAATAATTCGGAAGAAATTCCGTTTGTAACTATTCAACTTCCTGTTTTTAACGAGTTGTATGTTATGGATCGTCTATTGGACAACATAGCCTTAATGGATTATCCAAAAGACAAATTAGAAATCCAAGTTTTAGACGACTCTACGGATGAGACCGTTGCTACAACCAAAGCTCACGTTGACCAACTTAAAGCAAAAGGGTTAGATATTACACATATTACCAGAACCAACAGACAAGGTTTTAAAGCAGGTGCTTTAAAAGAAGGTTTAGAAATAGCAAAAGGAGAGTATGTTGCTATTTTTGATGCCGATTTTTTACCAGAACCAAATTGGCTTAAAAAAACAATTCCGTTTTTTAAAGACCCAGAAATTGGTGTGGTACAGACACGTTGGGGACACATTAACAGAGATTATTCTACATTAACAAAAATACAAGCATTTGCTTTAGACGCACACTTCACTTTGGAGCAAGTTGGACGTAGTAGCAAAGGTCATTTTATTAACTTTAATGGTACAGCTGGTGTATGGCGTAAAACCTGCATACTTGATGCTGGAAACTGGGAAGGCGATACCTTAACAGAAGATTTAGATTTAAGTTACAGAGCGCAACTTAAAAACTGGAAATTTAAGTATTTAGAAGACGTTGAAACTCCAGCAGAGCTTCCTGTGGTAATTAGCGCAGCAAGATCACAACAGTTTAGATGGAATAAAGGTGGTGCCGAAAACTTCCAAAAAATGTTTGGACGTGTGGTAAAAAGTAAAAACATTACAGCAAAAACTAAACTTCACGGATTATTACACTTACTAAACAGTACTATGTTTTTAAACGTATTAATTGTTGGTATATTAAGTATCCCAATGTTGTACATTAAAAACGAATACGCACACCTGAGACCATACTTTTACGTCATGAGCTTTTTTGTAGTTAGTACAATCATATTTTTTGTGTGTTATTGGGTTATGTACAAGCAAAGTCATGGTAACACATTTAAAGACTTTTTAAAATACATTGCACTATTTTTTACGTTTTTCTCAATAGCTATGGGCTTTTCACTACACAATTCTATTGCAGTATTAGAAGGTCACGTTGGTAAACGTAGTGAGTTTGTACGCACACCAAAATTTAATATCAGTACACTTAAAGATAGTTGGAAAGGCAATAAATATTTACGTAAAAATATATCCATTAATGTGATTTTTGAAGGTGCATTAATGCTATACTTTGCATTTGGTATGTACAGTGCTTTTGTGGTTGGAGATAAAGGTGGAGACTTCGGTTTATTTCCATTTCACTTAATGTTAACCGTAGGATTTGGATTTGTGTTTTTTAAATCCCTAACCTCTAAAGCATAGTATTTTGGGCGTTACCACAAGGGTCGCGTCTTCCATTATATCTTTTCTGCGACGCAGTTTTATATTATTTTAAAATTGTTTTATAACACAAACTCTTTGTAAACAACTAAGATTTGTTGTAAACTATCGCAAAAAAGGATGCCATTTCAACCGCTAACGCAGGACGCATCATGCTTAATACATTATTTTTAAAAACTAACAAACTAACATTACTGCTAATACTAGCTAGCTTTTGTTTGTATGGTGTATTTGCTTATGATCTAGCTAGAACAGACCACACCAATCTAATATCCATATATATTGTATTATTTGGATTATTTCTTAAAATACTAAATAATAACAAAAACAACTTTAAGCTTTTAGTTGCAATAGCAATCATTAGCAGATTAATCTTTTTAATAGCAATCCCAAATTTATCACAAGATTTTTACCGTTTTATTTGGGATGGACGCATGATATTACAAGGTTTTAATCCTTACTTACATACACCTGCAAGTTTTATAACATCAGGAAACTATCCTATTGATCAAGCACAACAATTAGTAACAGGTATGCAAGCGCTTAACGCTAGCCACTACTCCAACTATCCTCCAATAAATCAATTACTATTTACGCTAGCTAATTTATTCTCTACTTCAAGCATTCTGGGATCAGTAATAGGATTAAGACTTATAATAATAGCAGCAGATATCGGAACACTTTATTTTGGAGCTAAACTTTTAAAAAGATTAAATCTATCTACAAATAAAATATTTTCGTACATCTTAAACCCTTTTATAATAATAGAGTTAACAGGAAATTTACACTTTGAAGGTGTCATGATATTCTTTTTAATTCTCAGTTTATACTTATTACATAAAAACAAATGGCAATGGGCTGCTGTCGTCTTTGCGCTGTCTATTTCAACAAAACTAGTCCCTCTTCTATTTTTACCGTTATTTGTAAAATGGTTTAGAGTTAAAGACAAGCATTCCAAAATTAATTTCAAAAAACTAATTTGCTTCTATTTAATAATTGGCGTCTCTACATTAGTATTATTTACACCCTTTTTTTCAATGGAATTTGTAAACAACTACTCCAAAACTGTAGGTTTATGGTTTGGAGATTTCGAGTTTAATGCAAGTATATATTACATCGCTCGAGAGGTTGGTTATTTAATTACTGGATACAATCAAATAGCAATAATTGGTAAAATATTACCTATAATAATTTTCATCTCCATTTGGTACTTAGCATTATCTAGACAAAACCAAAACTTTATAACCTTGGTAAAAAGTATGCTTATTGCTTTTACGGTATACTTATTACTAAGTACAACCGTACACCCTTGGTACATCGCATCTATTTTATTGCTTTCCATATTTACAAACTACAAATATCCATTATTTTGGAGTTTTATAATCATAATAAGTTATTTAGCATATGCCAATGCAGATAACTCAGAAAATTTATGGATTATAGGTTTTGAATATCTTGTGGTTTTCACAGCACTATTGTGGGACGTATTAAAACAAAAAAAGCTTCTCTAAAAAGAGAAGCTTTTTTACTTTGTACAGGCGGAGAGACTCGAACTCTCACACCTCGCGGCACTAGATCCTAAGTCTAGCGTGTCTACCAATTCCACCACGCCTGCAACTTATACCGATAATTTCGGATTGCAAATATAAACAATAGTTTGAATATTCATAATAACTTCAAACAAATAATTTTCATTTTTGTATTTTTACATAAATTCAATATTATTTTAATGAAAAACATAAAGTCTTACGTCCAAGAAAACAAGCAACGTTTTCTTGACGAATTAATAGAATTACTAAAGATTCCGTCAATAAGTGCCGACTCTGCTTATAAAAAAGATACTATAAACACAGCCGATGTTGTAGCAAAAAGCTTAAAAGACGCTGGTTGCGATGTTGTAGAAATCTGCGAAACAGAAGGATATCCAATTATTTACGCACACAAAATAATTGATAAAGACTTACCAACGGTTTTAGTTTATGGTCATTATGACGTACAACCGCCAGATCCATTAAATTTATGGACTTCACCACCATTTGAGCCTGTTATTAAAACAACAGATTTACATCCAGAAGGCGCTATTTTTGCGCGTGGTGCTTGTGACGACAAAGGTCAAATGTACATGCATGTTAAGGCAATGGAATTTATGACAAAAAACAACACTTTACCATGTAACGTCAAGTTTATGATAGAAGGGGAAGAGGAAGTTGGAAGTGTTAATCTTGGTAAGTTTGTAAAGCAAAACCAAGACAAATTGTCTAACGATGTGATTTTAATTAGTGATACTGGTATGATCGCACAAGACACGCCATCCATTACAACAGGATTACGTGGTTTAAGTTATGTTGAGGTAGAAGTTACAGGACCAAATCGCGATTTACACTCAGGATTATATGGTGGTGCAGTAGCAAATCCAATAAACGTTTTGACTAAAATGATTGCATCATTACACGATGACAATAACCATATCACCATTCCTGGTTTTTATGATAATGTAGAAGAGTTATCTTTAGACGAACGTGCGCAAATGGCGAAAGCCCCATTCTCATTAGACAAATACAAAGCAGCTTTAGATATAGATGCTGTTTACGGAGAAGAAGGGTACACAACCAACGAGCGTAACAGTATTAGACCAACCTTAGACGTTAACGGTATTTGGGGTGGTTATACTGGCGAAGGCGCAAAAACAGTAATTGCTAGCCAAGCATTTGCAAAAATATCGATGCGTTTAGTACCAAACCAAGATTGGGAAAACATCACAGACTTATTCAAAAAACATTTTGAAAGCATAGCACCAAAAGGGGTTAAAGTAAAAGTAACACCACATCATGGTGGCCAAGGTTACGTAACACCAATAGACAGTGTCGGTTACCAAGCAGCAAGCAAAGCTTACCAAGAAACCTTTGGAAAAACACCAATACCACAACGTAGTGGAGGAAGTATTCCAATCGTAGCGTTATTTGAGCAAGAGTTAAAAAGCAAAACCATTTTAATGGGCTTTGGTTTAGATAGCGATGCTATCCACAGTCCAAACGAACATTTTGGAGTATGGAACTACTTAAAAGGAATCGAAACTATTCCGTATTTCTATAAGTACTTTACAGAAATGCATAAATAAAATTAGGGTGTCACCACCTTTTGCTTTTAGGAGGCAAAAGGTGGTCGCGTCATCCGTTATATCTTTATTTTGCCATATATGGCAGCAAAATAAAGGATGCCACTACTACCTCTTACACAACCAATCAAAGTGAAAGACCAACATTTAAAGCACGTATTAGCACTAACCTTTGCCACACTACTAATTAGTACATCAGGTAGTTTAGGTCGCTATATTAGCATGCCTGCTCCCGTTACAATTTGGTGGCGTAGTTTTCTAGCATTATTTTTATTACTAGGATATTGCAAATACAAAAACATCACCCTAAAAATAAATTCTAAAAGAGACTTGGGTGCTTTTATGTTAAGCGCCTTATTTATGGCCTCGCATTGGATTACTTATTTTATTGCACTACAGTTGTCAAGTGTAGCTATTGGGATGTTAGCCTTATTTACATTTCCAATAATGACAGCATTTTTAGAACCCCTATTTTCTAAAACAAAGTTTGATTATATACATCTTTTATTAGGCGCAATGGTCCTTTTAGGGATTTACATCCTCTCTCCAGAATTAGACTTTCAAAATGACTCCGTAAAAGGAATTCTGTTTGGACTATTTTCTGCATTCTGTTATGCTATGCGTATATTAATACTTAAGCAATACGTAACCTCCTATCATGGTAGCAGTCTTATGTTTTTTCAACTATTAATAATAAGTATCGTTTTACTTCCTGCCTTATTTTTATATGACACATCAAATATAAGCACACAGTTTCCGTATGTTATTATTCTAGCGTTAGTAACTACAGCAATTGGACACACATTATTTATTCAAAGTTTAAACCATTTTAAAGTCAGCACAGCAAGTATTATTGGTAGTACACAACCAATATTTGGGATTATAATTGCGTTTTTCTTTTTAAACGAAATTCCAACTTGGAACACTTTTTTTGGCGGAATGCTAGTCCTATCTACAGTTGTTATTGAGAGTTTACGCTCTAGAAAGTAGTGACTGATTTATTCTTGTCATAAAAAAACAGTTTAATAAAAAATCTTTATTTAGGCGTGTCTTTTTTTTGATAACATAGTTCTTACTATTTGGGATGAGATCCTGAAACTAGTTCAGGATGACGTAGTTTGGGTGATAACACGTGTGAGATTATTCAGTCGTACCTCCTTCTAATTGTAACAACAACACTTCTCCTTTTCTATTTCTGTAGCTATAACATTCTTTATTATAATAACAATAATCACGTCGCATCTCTGTCATTCAGAGCATAGCGAAGAATCTCTAAAAATCAAGGTTAATAATAATGTCAAGTATTACTGCTCTCCTCTTTAGTTAAAGACAAGAATAAATTTTATTTCCCCTGAAAAGGAAATAAAAGAAAGAGAAGTTTGAAAAAAAAACATCTCTACATTTGTAGAAGTTAATCTAAACTTGTAGACATGCAATTATCAAAAACGGAAGAAGAATTAATGAATCATCTATGGAAACTAGAAAAGGCTTTCATGAAAGATTTACTAGAAGCCTATCCAGAACCAAAACCAGCAAACACAACCGTTGCAACGTTATTAAAACGCATGACAGACAAAGGTTTTATTGATTATACAAAGTTTGGAAACTCTAGACAATACCATCCTTTAGTAAACAAAAAAGACTATTTTTCTAAGCATGTTAATGGCTTGATAAAAAAATTTTTTAACAATAGCAGCTCACAATTTGCGTCGTTTTTCACAAAAGAAACTGATTTAAGTAAATCAGAATTAGAGGCTTTACGATCTATTATTGACAACGAAATTAAAAACAAGTAATCATGGAACTAATCCTATTAAAATCCAGCGTTTGCCTTTTAGCTTTGCTATTGTTTTACAAAGTAGCGTTAGAACCTTTAAGCGTTCACAAATTTAAAAGAGTGTATTTATTAGTTGCTGTTGTAATCGCAGCATTAATACCTTTTATAACGTTTGTAAAATATGTCGAGCCTTCTGTAGACGCTTCAACTTTTATATTTGATAACTCATCAACAATACCAATAGATACAAACGTCAAAATAATAGAAGACACTCACTACTTATCCATCATTTTATGGAGTATTTACGCTTTAGGAGCAGCTCTATTCTTTATTAGATTTTGCGTTAATCTGTTTCAAATAGTTTCAAAAATTAAAAAACACACTAAAGTTAAAAGCAGTCATTTTGTTAATGTATTAATGGAGCAAATCGAAATTCCGCATACGTTTTTCAATTTCATATTTTTAAATAAAACCAAGTTTGAAAACAATCAAATCCCACCGGAAGTCTTATTACATGAGCAAACGCACGCCAAACAAAAACACAGTTTAGACATCATAATTATAGAGTTACTTCAAGTCGTATTTTGGTTTAATCCATTATTGTATTGGCTTAAAAAAGAAGTCAAACTTAATCATGAGTTTTTAGCCGATCAAGACGTTTTAAATCAAGGTGCCGACACTAAAACTTATCAAACAATTTTATTACAATTCTCGTCTAATCAACAAGAATTAGCACTAGTAAACGCTATCAATTATTCATCAATCAAAAAACGTTTCACACTTATGAACACACAAACACCCACAAAAACAAAATGGTTACGTAGCGTATTGCTATTACCATTATTAGCGCTATTACTTTATAGTTTTAGTAGCACGAAAGAGATTGAAAAAGAATTAACTCCTGCTATGCTTTTTCAAGATGAAATAGAACTAAATACTGGCTCAAACAACTTAATAAAACAAATTGAAGATGATTTAGAGAAAATCGGACAATTAAAAATAAATTACCTTAATCAAGACACAAGATTATTAGTAAACGGAATAGCATGTGATGGTTGTACACTTAACTTATCAAAAAAAGGAATAGAAGAGTTAATTTTAAGCACAACTAACCAAGAGGATATAACTAACTTTAAGTTAAAAATCCCTGGAATAAAAACATTATTTAACGAAGGTAACATGCCAAATAATGAAGCTAGACAATATGTTTTAAAAACCAAAAAAGGTGATATTATTCAATTATTTGATATTAAAACTAAATCCAACAAATTCAAACCTGTTATTATTAAGGTCGTAGACAAAAATGATGAAAACTATTCAGAATCACCTAAAGTAAAAAAAGGAGATGCATCTAGTATTCCACCACCACCTCCACCACCACCTGTAAATCCAAATGCAACACCAGAGCAGAAAGAAAAACAAGAACGCGTTATAAAAAAATACTATAAAGAAAATAAAATCATAAAAGGTAAAGTTTATAAAAATCCTCCTCCTCCTCCAGCTCCTTTAAATTCAGATACTGAAACAGGATTTATAAACATTAATGATGATGCTCATTTTTTTGTAACAACAAAAAACAGAACTAAGTATTATAACAAATCAGGAATTGAAGTCGACAAAAAAGGGAATAAATTATCTAATACTCCAACCGATGGTAGCAAAGTAATTCCTGGTCAAAAAATAACTAAAGTTTATAAAGACGGTAAACTTTTTATTAAATTTAAAAAAACCTGGAAGGATGACGACATAACACTTCCTCCTCCACCACCTCCAATGAATACTACAGATCACATTATTAGAATGGCAAAAAAAGACGCTTCATTTTATTATAATGGAGAAGCAATTACCTCTGATAAGGCTTTGGATTTAGCTAAAAATAATTCAGAGTTAAACATATCATCACATACAAATAACGGTGTGTCCACTGTACATCTGTCCGAAAAACCAATAAAAACGGTTAATGGCAAAGTTGTAAACGAGTAATATTCGTTATAAAAAAAAAAAAGCTTCATATAATTTGAAGCTTTTTTTTGCTCAAAACTGTAACAAAACCAAACATTTAGCGTTCTAATAGACAATCAGTCCTAAACTTATCTTAGGGTCATCAATCAAAATCAATCACATCATGTTAAAACAATTTTTCATTATCTGTTCTGGAGCAGATACAGACCTCCTTAAAACATCCTCAATTGGCGAACAAAACAAATATGCAGGAATAGGCGCAACCGTATTTTTTACTGCAGTAATGGCATTTATAGCTTCTAGCTATGCGCTTTATACCGTTTTTGACAACGTATATATGTCCATTGGATTTGGATTAATCTGGGGACTTTTAATTTTTAATTTAGACCGCTTTATTGTGTCAACTATTAAAAAAAGAGGCAATTTTCTAAACCAATTATTACAAGCTACACCTAGATTAATTTTAGCATTAATTATAGCTATAGTCATCTCAAAACCTTTAGAGCTTAAGATTTTTGAAAAAGAAATCAATCAAGTATTACTGACAGAAAAAAATGCAATGACCCTTCAAAATCAAGAGGATATTGCGTTACAATTTTCACCAAAAGAAAATGAATTAAAACAAAACATAGCCAATCTTCTAAATGAAATAACAACAAAAGAAGCTGAAGTTAACACCCTTTACAACACCTATATTACAGAAGCAGAAGGTACCTCTGGTACTAATAAATTAGGCAAAGGACCTGTCTATCAAGAAAAACGTGATAAACACGATACTGCTTTCGCAGAATTACAGCAGATAAAAACAGATAATAAAACAAAAATTGTAACTATTGAAAGTGAAATAAGTCAACTAAACTTGGATTATAAGCTACAAGTAGACAACACACAACCCATTATTGATGGCTTTGACGGTTTAATGGCCAGAATAAATGCCTTAAACACCTTACCATGGTTACCGTCGTTTTTTATATTCTTATTATTTTTAGCTATTGAAACCTCTCCAATAATAGCAAAACTATTATCGCCTAAGGGCGAATATGATTTTAAACTAGAAGACCAAGAAACAGCTATTAAAACGGTTGTTGAGCAACGTGTACAAGAAAGAAAATTATCTGCGAAAGCCAACTTTAAAATAAATGATAAAATTTATACTGATTTATCTGAAGACGATGAACTGTATTATTACAAACGTAAAAAAGCTAGTGAACTAATGCAACTTCAAGCAGATGCGTTTTATAAACAACAACAAAAAGCGTTATAACAAAAAAGGCTTCAATTAATAATTGAAGCCTTTTTTATATGTTGTCATTAAGATTATAATTTCTTAACGTACTCTGTAATAATAACGGTAAGTGTTGGTCCTACTTTACCTTCAATATAGGTCGCATTTTCACGATCTAATCTAATATTTCTGACCGCTGTACCTTGTTTAGCCACTTGACTAGAACCTTTAATTTTAAGATCTTTAACTAAAACAACACTATCTCCAGTTTCTAAAATAACACCATTACAATCTCTATGGATAATTTTATCAGCTTCGTCTTTATGCTCATCCGTTAATCTAGCTATTGCTAAATTATCATCATCCAAGTACATCATGTCTAGCAAATCTTTTGGCCACCCTTCGCCTCTTAATCGTTGTAACATTCTCCAAGCCATAATCTGAACAGCCACGTGCTCTGACCACATACTATCGTTTAAACACCTCCAATGGTTTACATCCATTTCTGTGTTTTTTTCGATTTGATCATAACAGTTAGCACATACCATTAAACAAGTATCAACAGTTTCGTTTAATGATGGCGGAATATTATATTGTCTTGTATCTACATTAGAAGTACACAACTCGCAATTAGAGTTACTTCTTTCTTTTAACATTTGTAAAACGCTCATATTTAATATTATTTGATGCGCACAAATATAGTAATTGCTTTGTGTTTAGCTATTAAAACTACAACTAAGATGCGTGTTGTATATTATTTACTGAGCTATCATCAATATACACCTCTAATAGTTTAGCGTTAGTAGAATTAAAAACCACTGCATTTGTTTTAGCTGGAATTAGTATGGTTTCACCCATTTTTAAAGTTTCATGTTCAGTACCTATAGTAACTTCTACTGTACCTTCCACACACATAAATATTACAAAAGAGTCCAAGTTGTCATATGATTTTGCTTGAAGATTAGTAATATCCAAAATATTAGTTGTAAAGTATTCGCAATTAACCAAATTAGTCCTAGTATTAGGTTGTATGCTATAACTAGCTTTACCGTTAGTATCAAATTGTTTTGTTGCTTGCTCAGCTAACTTAGTATGCAACTCTCTTTTTTGACCATTATCATCTACTCTATCCCAATCATATACGCGATATGTAACATCTGAAGTTTGTTGTATCTCTGCAGCTAAAACACCTGCTCCAATAGCATGTATTTTTCCTGCTGGTATAAAAAAACTATCGCCTTTTTTAACTTGTTCTCTGTTAAAAACAGCATCTACATTATTTGCATTTATATGGTTTAATACCTCTGGGTTTATTGTTTTATCCTTTAATCCTAATACAATATCTGCATTTTCATCACTATCCATTATGTACCACATTTCTGTTTTACCAAAACTATTGTGATGCTTTTTAGCCATTTTATTATCAGGATGCACTTGTACAGATAAATCTGTTTTGGCATCTAAAAATTTAATTAGTAAGGGAAAATCAAATCCAAAATTTGCAAAGTTATTTGCGCCTAACAAATCTGCTTGATGTGAAGCAATTAATTGTTTTAAACTAGAGCCTTTGTATACACCATTACTAACTTCAGAAATATTTCCATTTACATCAGAAATCTCCCAACTTTCACCAACATTATCTTTAGCAGTGTTTTTACCTAATAAAGTTCCTAGTTTGTTTCCTCCCCAAATTTTTTCTTTTAATATTGGATTGAATTTTATTGGATATACTTTCATAGTTCTGAATTTAAAATTTACTTAAATATTGTAGTTCGATAAACTGGTTTTTGACATTTATTTTTTTTAAATAATCAATAATTGAAAACAAGCTTTGAAACAGAGACACTTTAATTTTACGTTTTTTAAGCTCTTCGATATTAAACTTAGATAGTAGTTCTTGATTTTCGTTTATGGCATCTATCAAACCATTTAAACCATGATACTTGATGTTTAGCATATTTGCAGACACATATCCTAATTGATTTAGATTAAATTGGTTGGACATATATCTTGCTCCTGCTCTGACTGCCGAAATATCTGATTTAAACTTTTTAATATTTACTACAGACACTTCTGGACAAGCCTCCTTAATTTCGTCTAACATAACAGATGTATTATCCTTACTATCATTATCAACAAAACATAATTTTAAATTTGATGTATTTCTTATTTTTTGAATAAAAAAAGAGGGGTTAATTTGTTTTTCGTTATTGTGAAAGATTATGATAATACCTGTTTTCATGATTTGGGGAAATTTAAAGATTAGGCTACATTAACTTTAGTTGCGACTGCTGCTTTTGAATTTTGTTTTTTATTTCTGTAAACCCAAGCAATTTGTCCTAATTGTCCAACAATTTTTACTGAGTCCTTCATGGATAGTTTAGAACCATCTGCATGTATCCATCTTTTTAATGGTTGCTCACATAGCATTGCTTTTGCTTCTTTTAATCCAAAATGGATACTCATTCTTTTAAAAATTTCTACATCAAAAATCCATTGTGTTACAAACTTTTTACCAAAAGCGATATCAATTACATCTTTATGAAAGATTTTAGCACCACATTGTGTGTCTTTAAAATCCATTTTTAAAATCTTTCTGATAATAAAGTTTATTGTTAAGCTAATTATTTTTCTTGCAGACTCTTTAGTAATATTTGCTCCCATTCTTGAAATACGAGAACCACTTACAATTTTAAAATCTGTTGTTTCAATAGTTTTAACTAAATCATCAAAATCCGCTAAGTCTGTAGATAAATCTGCATCTAAAAATCCGATGTAGTCTAAATCTTCTTTTTTAGCCATATGCAACATTCCTAAACGTACAGCTTCAGCTTTTCCTCCGTTTTTCTCACAGTCATAAACTGTAATAAAATCTTCTCTTCCTTTTTGTAATTCTTTTAAAACTTCTAATGTTTTATCCTTACTTCCATCATTTACAAAACATAAGTGATATCCTGAGTTTTTATCTATATAAGTAATAAACTCTTCACTTAGCAAACGCTCTTCTTCATTGTAACATGGGATCACTACACCTACGCAACGCTCTTGGATCATCACATCACTTTTAGTTACTATATTAGAAACTTCTGGCGCACCAATTAATCGTTTTACACGAGCACTAATTTCGTTTAAGCTTAATGGTTTTTTCATGTAGTCGTTAATACCTAATTCAAAACCTTCAGTAATAGTTTCATCTTTAGTTTCACCAGACAAAACCATTATTGGTGTTTGAGAGTTTTTAGTCAGTCTAATATGTTTTACAACTTCCAATCCAGATAATCCTGGCATATTGATGTCTACAATTACTAAATCTGGATTAAAAGATTCATATAATTCTAAACCTTTAACTGCATCTGTTTCGATTTTTACTTCGTAACCTAGCTCTACTAATCTTTTTTGTAAAGGCAGTAATACTAATTGTTGGTCATCTATTGCTAAAACTTTCATAATAAGTGTGTTTGTTTGTTGTTGATGGTACAAATATACATGAGATAAGAGCCTTAAATTTGTAATTTAGTTTAACCTATAGCTAAGTGTCGACGAATGGTAGATTGCTGTAGATAATTAAAAATGGAAGCCCTATTTTATTTATTTATCTTTACCATATATAATAGCGTAAGCTTTAAATGAAGGAAACCTCAAACAAATATTTAATCACAGCTATACTTTTAGCTTTAGCATTTCATGGTAGTGCCATATTTTTTACTTTGGAAACTACTTATGATGCGTTAATACACTTGTTTTTTGCAGATCATTATGCTAATAGCTGGTTTGAACCTCGGAATTACGAATGGTATACAGGTTTTACCGTACAAAGTTATCCGCCTTTAGTACATCAATCCATTGGACTACTCTCCATGATTGGTGGTTTAAAATTTGGAATGTTTAGCGTTGCGTTAATTGCTATTGTGCTGTTTGTTACTGGTACTTATCGTTTTTCATTAATGATGACCGCTAATAAAACGGTAGCTGGTTATGCTTGTGTACTGGCAGTATTTAGTTCATCGTTTGTAGAGACGCTTCATATTTTTGGACAATTACCTAGTATTGTTGGTGTATCTGTATTAATGCATGCCTTACCCGAAATTTACTTATGGTTAAAAACAGGTAAAAAATGGTACTTAGCAACCTCATTATCTTTAATAGCAGTAACGGTAACTTCACATCATGTAACACCAATTTTTGGAATGATCTTTTTTATCTTCCCTTTAATAGGAATGGTAATTATGGATGTTTCGCGAGAGCAAGTCAACACCATGAAAGACGTGACTTTCAAAATATTTTTGAATAGCTTTTTTAAACTTTTTAAACGCATTGTAAGTTTTGGAATGCTGTCACTAGTCCTAATCGTTGGATGTATTTTTCCATATTGGCTAAACTCCAAAGCCAATCCAATTACTCAGGTTCCAATTCCGCATGGTTCTCGTGATAATTTCTTAGAAATCACATCCTCTGGATTAGTATTCTTTTTAATTCCGTGGGGAATTTTACTAATATTATTACCCTATATTTTTTACAGATATTACAGCAAACGCTACTTGTTTTTTGGACTATCAATAACTATTTGTACCATTTTAGGAACTGGAGGAACTACTCCTGTACCACTAAAAATGTTAGGCGAAACTGCTTTTAATATTTTAACCTTAGATAGATTTACACTTTGGGCTTCCATATTATCCATTCCGTTAATGGGTGAATTTGTATATCGTTTTGTTGAAGGTGATTTAAAAGAACTTATTCAGTCTAAATTTGGTGCTGTTTACCATCGTATTATTGGCGGAATACTTGCTGGACTCATGGTATTTATGGTAGTTTTTACTATGAGTTTAAATTATTTTAGACCATCGCAGCCTCAAAAAATTAAGATGTTGCCTATTGTTAATTTTTTAAATCAAGATGATCACGATAAATGGCGTTTTTTAACGCTAGGTTTTGGAGATCAAATGGCTTGGCTAAGCGCGCAAACTAATGCCATGACAGTAGATGGCAATTACCATTCTGCACGACGATTACCAGAATTAACTACACGACCAATCGAGCGTTTAGAAAACTCAAAATTTAAAGGAGTTGCCGGAATTGGATCTTTACAGCAATTTTTAACAACGCCAGAAAAATACAATCTTAAGTACATATTTTCTAACGATAAGTTTTACGATCCCATACTCTACTTTTGTGGTTGGCAACGTTTACGACAATTAGAAAACGGGATTATGGTATGGGAACGATTAAACATTCCGCCTGTGTCTTCAATTTTACCAAAAGAAGATGTTGCCAAATGGGTTAAAATAATGTGGGGAATTATTCCGTTTTTAACCGTTTTAGTGGCATTTGTTTTAAATATTCAAATGCTTTGGGTTAACGCTTTAAAAACTCGGATAAAACCAGTTACCGAATTTTTAAAATTCCCTACGACCTATAATAAGTTTAATAGAAACGTTTTACGTATCACACACCTTTGGTCATTAATTCTAGCCATAGCTGTGTTTTATGGTATTTATTTGTTCTACCTAAAAAACGACTCGCAACGCAGTCCAGAAAATGCCATTATCGCCTATTATGATGCGTTAGATTTTAAAGAATTTGAAAAAGCACATAGCTTAATAGATCCGGAAAACCAGTTGCCAATAGCACAATACATGTTAGAGATTTCAGTAACCGATGGGTTGCTAAGTAGCTACGCAAAAATGGATGCTATCACGACTGAAATAACTAAACATAATGACAGTACAGTATCGGCAAAAGTAACTAGCCAATGGATTACACCTTTAGAAAAAATTGAAAAAGTGGATTACAAATCGCTATCAAAACGTCAAGGCAAATGGTATTTACAACCAGACGATTTAAATAACGACTTACCTCCAGACCAACTCTATTCTGATAACACAACCAAGTATTTTAATCAAGGTCGTAGACGTATTACAACAGAAGCAACTCATCATGAAGACGTGTTAAAACAGCCAGTTTTGGAGGTCGTTTCTGCAAAGTTAGTGCAGTACGATGGCAGTTATGCTATTATTGGAGAAGTCCAAAATGTAGACAATGTACCAGCAGATGTTATTTTAAAAGGTACCTTGTATAACGATAACAACAAACAACTAGCAACCTATAATGCAAAGTACCACGTTAAGCATAAATTAATGCCTAAAGAGTCTAGTAGTTTTAGGATTAATTTTGAAGGTATTGCTTGGTCTAGAACACAAGATTCTATTCCAGATACGTTTAATCCAGATGAATTTACTCCAGTTGAGTTTGAAGAGCAACCAACAAAATTTAACTTACAAGCAGCAGGAAATGTTTCGGGATCTGACTTGTACAAAAACGTTGTACTAAGTGCCATAAGTATTAAAGACAGTATTATAAACGGAAACTTATTTAATAGTGGTATCCAAGAGATTACAATACCTCAGCTTTTAGTAACTTACTATGATGAAAACAAAAACATGGTTTGGGTCGATCATTTATTTGTAAAAGAAGGTGTAAGGCAACAACGCAAACAAGATTTTGAATATCAGATTTTAAAGGACGGTAAAGTTAAAATCATAAATAGTGATATGAAAAATATCTTTGTAAATGGTTTACCAAACGATGCTATAGCTGGAAAAATAGTACCTAACAGAATTGAAAACCATAGCGATGCCCAATTACAAAAAATTGATCATCCCGATTTTAGTTATATAAAAATAGAAATTAACACCTACATAGGAAGTCCAAATTAATGCCATTTAAACGCACATACATATTTGTTATAGGTCTGATTTTATTATCATCGTTTGCTATTGTGCAACATAATGACGCTACTAATCCTAGTAAATTAGTCACAACGCAAACAGATTATAATGTTGGCAAGCCTATTGTTTTAAAGTTTACTGCTTCAGACGATCAAAAACCATTATTGTATTGTTCTAATAGTTATGGATCTACTTTAGTTTCGGCTATAGCCAAAGATGGTACACTTCAATATATAATTCCGGAAAACATAACCAAAAAAATTGGTGTGGTCAATTGGATATTATTAGATAAAAATAAATCTGCGTCTGGTCAATTTAATATAAACCCAAAAGCAGAAGTTGCAACCATGGAAACTTATATTGGTCCTCCAAGCATTGAGGCTGGAGCAACAGATTACACAATGTTGGTTGTTATCCCAACAGATTCTTTAGATAATCCAGTGCCAACAAACACTAAAGTTGATGCTAAATTTCAATTTTTAGCTTCAGAAGAAAAAGAGGTAATTTTTACAAAAAACTTGATTTCTTATAAAAACATTTATTCTAAAAAAGAAAGTGGACGCATGTTAGTGTCATCGGAAAGTTTAGGAGTTAACTCCAAAGAGTTTACCATTAATGTTTGGGCAGCCATCCCAACAGATTTTAAAATTATGGCACAACGACCACATAATTACGCAGACGGAAATCAAGTTACCACATTTAACACCACAGTAATTAAAGACAAGCAAGATAATGTGGTTAGTGATGGTACTTTTGTTACCTTTTTTATTACCAACACTAGTGGAAATATTTTAAAAACCACTGGTACCACCATTAAAGGTGTTGCTCACGCTAAAATTATTCATCCTGATTTTAAAGACAATTGGAGCATTAAAGCCTATGTTGATGGTATGGCAGAAAGTGATACTATTACACTAAGTTACCAAAGTGTTATTGAAGATTTTGACGTTGCTTTTGCTGATAAAAATCGTAAAGTTCTAGTTGGTCCTTTACAAAGTTTTATGGAGCAAATGATTCCGGATGGCTTGCATGTCAAACTTTTAATTTACAAAGACAACATGCTTATTGACACCATTATAAAAACATCTTTTAATGGCTACGTTACTTTTAATTTAAAGCCTGCTGTTTATCAAAACGACACGTATAGTTTTAGTGTTGAGACCGCTGGAATAAACAAAACATTTAATAACAAAAAACTATGGTAGGTCTTAACAAAAACATACTTCGTACCATATTAATAATCTCATATATTATGATTGTAGCCTTGATTATATCTGGTATAAGTGCGCTTTTTAGCTACTTAAATACGGGAGCAGACAGAAGTACAATGCTACATACCGAAATACAAAAAGTAGAACAATATGCCCCAAAATTAATTTGGGAACCTTTAAACAATGAAGGCAGACCCATGGATAACGAAAACCTAAATGCACTTCAAAACAACTATTTGGACGCTTGGTACGTTAAACAAATAGCATATCAAACCAATAAAACTGCTGGTATAAAAGATTATTACACAGACAGTGCTAGAGAAAACTTATATGCCTTTATTAAATTAAACAAAGCTGAAAACACAACCATTGAAGCCACAACATTAAACCACAAACCAACTTTAGAGTTTTTTAGCGAAGATGGACAGTTAGCTGTTGTTACAGATAGAAATGTTGTAGAATATAAACGTGTTTTTAAAGCTGAACAACTAGTCCTAGAAACAACAGAAACCTCAACCTATAAAATGGTGTTTTTGCTAGAAGATGGATTTTGGCGTATTAGACATCTTGTTAAAGAAAACACTAAACCGTACTTACCAGAAATAGCAAAAATTGAAACTGATAGTTTAATTATTAAAGGGATTAATTATTACCCAAAAGCAACCCCTTGGAATATGTTTGGTGACGCTTTCGCGAAAGACACTATTGCTAACGACTTTAAAATCATTAAAAATGCTGGCTTAAATTCGGTTAGGATTTTTGTGCAATATGACGACTTTGGAAAGGCTGATGTCAATCCTAAAAAATTAGAAAAACTAAAACACACTTTGGATGCTGCAGAAGAGCAAAACCTAAAAGTAGTAGTTACGTTATTTGATTTTTATGGTGATTATTCTGTAATGAATTGGACCTTAAACCAACGTCACGCAGAAACTATAGTGTCCACTTTTAAAGACCACAACGCTATTATTGCTTGGGATATTAAAAACGAACCTAATCTGGATTTTGAATCTAGAGGAAAAGATATGGTTATCGCTTGGTTGGACAATATGATTGACTTAGTAAAATCTATAGATAAGGTACATCCTGTAACTATTGGTTGGTCAAACACCCAAAGTGCACCCATTTTAAAAGATAAGGTAGATATTGTTTCGTTTCATTATTATGAAGGCTTAAGCGAATTGGATGCTGCAATAAAAACAATGCAAAACCAAATACCAAACAAACCATTAGTTTTACAAGAGTTTGGAATGTCATCTTACAATGGTTTTTGGAAACCTTTAGGAAGCAATGAAGAGGATCAAGCTAATTACCATAAAAAAATACAAGAGATTATTGCTGCTAATAATTTACAATTTATGTCTTGGACGTTGTATGATTTTGTAGACGTACCAAAAGCTGTTGTAGGTAGCAGACCTTGGCGTAGAAATACCCAAAAACATTTTGGGTTTATTGATAAAAATGGTGTAAAAAAGGCATCGTTTAAATATATTACTAACTAGTAGTAGATAGCTGTTTAAATAGTTTTATAAAAGCAAAAACCTCAAATTAAGTAGGTTAATTTGAGATTGTATAAAACTATATTTGCTAAATCAATATGAGATATTTATTTGTTTGGGACAAAAAAGGTATCGTAATTTACTAGTACTATTCTGCTGAAGCTGGCTCTAAAACCACTGCTTTTTCACTCATTTTTCTTAGAGTTTTTTTTGGTGATTTAGTTGCAATGATAGCATCAAAGTTATTAAGGTACATATCTGCAATTTTTTCCATTGGATAAGCTGTTGCAGCTTCGTAGTTTGCTTTACCTAAAGCTATTCTATGCGCTTCATTTGTTACTATTGCCTCAATTGCATTTGCTAAACTTTCTACAGAAGTAGGCTCAAAAAATTCACCTTTATAACCTTCATCCTGTACTAATAATGCAAGGTCACCTAAATCTGGCTTAACAACAGCTTTACCATAACTTCCTGCTTGGTGTAAAACACCAGAGCTTCCTGTTGTTGACGTGTATGGAAATACAACTACTGCACTTTCTTTAAACAAGGTTGGCACTTCAAATTCTTCTACATAACCTGTAAAACGTACTTGTGGCACATGCTTATAATCTTCTTGTACTTTTGCTAAATAACCTGGCACATTTGGGTTGTCTGTTCCTGCAATTACAACCTCAAGATTTAATCCAGTTGAAGCTCTTACTTTTTCAACCGCTTCAATCATACCCTCTACTTTTTTGTAAGTTCCAAATTTTCCAAAAGTCATAACTTGTAAAGGTCCTTGTGGCAAATCGTATTCTGGCTTTTCTTCAGAGATTTCAAAAGTTCCGTGCGGAATTAATGTCACATTTTTCACCTTATACTTTTTCTCTAAAATATCAACATATTTTTGCATTGTTACAGCAACTGTATCTGCTTGTAAGATTAGCTTTGTTAAGCTTGTTCCTATAAAACCATAAACTTTTTGCATAATTTTACTACTTGTAAATCCTGCAGATCCTAAATCTACTTCTTCTAATATATTATGCAATAACACGATATTAGGAATCTTTTTAAGTTTACAAACTAGTGGTAACATTAATCCTAAAGCTGCAGCTATTTTTTTGTCTCCAAACTTCATGAATTGTAAGTTAAATAAAACTGCATCTGGCTTAGTCTTACTAATAGCTTTAGTCACATTTATAATGTTTGTGTAGCTATTAAATGCCCAACACTCTTTAACTGTTATTTTACAACCATCTTCTGTAAAAGCAATGTCTTTTGCGCCTTCTGTTTTATCCGTTAATAAAACAATCTCAGTTACATTTTCTTTTTGTCTAAAGTGCTTTACTAAATGGTAAGCGTACTCATTTAATGTTACTTTACTTGGTGGATATGCTGTTACGATTGCTAGTTTCATTTTTATATGTTTTAATATGTTGTTTCTTAATTACACTACAAATTTGCGTTATTTAAGACACTAATTAAGACCTCTTTAGACAGATTGCAAGTTACTGTAGACGAATGGTAAAAAGGTGTCGTTTTACCATTTAACGTGTTGACTTTCAAAAGAAAAAAATCAACAAAACACATACTGTTATTAGACTACTATATTCTAACATTAGGATAAGCATTTTAATATCCACTTGCAAAATACTTACAACAGAAAAAGCCATGGTTTAAAACCATAGCTTCTTCATTTATAATAGACTAATAAAATAAATTACTTTTTATTTTTTCATTTTAGACTCAAATACAAAGAAGATCACTTGGATGACCAATAATGATACCATTGCTATTATTTGCATGTGTACGACTTGCTCTAAACTGTCATGAAAAAAGATAACTAATCCCATTTGCAACATTCCGAAGACTCCAGATATTACCACAGGAATATATCTATCTAATGATAAATAATAGTATGCAAAGATGTTTGATATGGCAAACAAACCAGTTGCTAAAGCATACTTCCATAACAAAGGCGCCATTGTTAGATAACTATCTCCAAATAATATAGTAATTGCAGTTTCTGGAAACAATGCACAACCAATAACTATTGCAGTTGCAATTGCTGCGATGTAACCAACGTATTTAAATAAAATTGGTGCTGTTGCTTTTCCTTCTTTTTTAAGCTGTACAACTGTTGGTAATAATAGCATAACAAACATCCATGCTACAAAATATACAATACGACCTATTAAAGCTAGTGATGCATACAATCCTGCGTCGTAAGCGTCAAAGTAATGCTTAACTAATAAGATGTCACTGTTGTTAATTATAATCTGTGTCAACTCGTAAAACGCTGTAATAATAAAAAAGCTTTTTACTTGTTTAGATTGACTTGCTTCTATCGCAATAGTTTTTTTGAAGTTTAAATTTTTAAACTTGAAAGGCACTAATCCAAATCCAAAAGAAATTAAAATTCCGACTGCAATAACAACCGATGATTGTATGTCAAATAAAAAAATTAAAGCTAACGTAATAACCAATCGGCTTAGCATTTCGGCTTGATAGGTAATGGATAAAGACTTGAATTCTTTTTTACCCTGAAACACACCTCTGTTTACACTCATTAAAAAATAAAGTGGTACTCCTATTCCAAAAATGGTAAACATACTAGAAGATGATGTATTAAAAACCGCTTGTAACTGATTTGCAAACACGATAATTAAAGCACCTAAACCTATTCCTACAATTGTCGCGTTTTTGTAAATTTTTGAGATAAAATTTTTAAACGTATCGTTTTCAAAAACTACCGAGAATTTTGCAGTCACTAATTGAAACGTCATGGCTACAAAAGACAGCACTAACAAAAAGGTAATTAACACAGCTGCATCTGCAAATTGTGCTGGACCTAACACACGACCTAAAATAAGATTGTACAAATAGTTTCCTCCATTTACTGCTAATACGCTAAGCATAAATAATTGCTCTGGAGATATTTTTTTTGTTTTTAATATAGATAAAGCTTGCATCTTATTATGGTGTGTTGGTTAATACTAATTAGGCTACTTGTGGATATACAAATGCTTCGTAAATTTCTTCACTTCTGTTACCTTCAACAAAAAACATTTGCTGGTTTGCTACACCTTTAACATACATTGCTTTTAAAGTTTGTAATGCACAAGCATCTATATCTGTAACCTTATTAATGTTTAGTGTTACACTTTTAAATGCGTTTAGTATAAATCCAAAATGTGTTGTAAAATTATTAATGGTTGCAGTGTTTAAGCTTCCTTCTAAAATAATTGTGTTGTCCTGTTGTGTAATTGTTAATGCCATAATTGTTATATTTAAATTGTTATTGTCTGATTTCTGATACAAAGATGCGACGCAAACCTCTGAAGGACTGTTGAATTTCGATGAGTGGACGATTGGTGTAGATGAATGAATGGATATGAATGCCTAACTTGCAATTGATTTAAAACTGAAACATGAAACTCAAATTTTTTACCCTACTTACCTTTTTAATAACTACTGTATTTAGTTATGCTCAAGACATGCAAGAAGGCTTTACATACTTAGAAACAGGGAAGTACGCTAAAGCGGAAACGTTTTTCCAAAACATACTAAAGGAGCATCCTAACAATAAAACTGCTAGACTATGTTATGGTCGTGCAATTGGTTTAAACGGAAAACCAGAACAAGCCAATACCCTTTTTACAAATCTTTTGGCAGATTACCCAACAGATTTTGAGGTGAAACTAAATTATGGTGAATCCCTATTGTGGAATAAAAACTTTCCAAAAGCAAAAACCTATTTTAAAACGTTAATAGATGAAGACCCTAAAAGTTTTCCCGCTTTACTAAGTTATGCCAACACATTATCTAATTTAAAAGAATATGAAGACGCGTTACTATATGTAAACAAAGCTTTAGACGTTTTACCTGGCAACCCAAATGCTTTAACCTCTAAAAAATACATGTACTTAGGTTATGCTTATCAAAAACAACAAGCGCAACAATATGATGAAGCAGAAGCTTTATTAAAACAAAACCTGACACTTTTTGATAACGACAAAGACACTTTATTAAACTTAGCAAACTTATATTTAATAGCAAATAGATTAGACGATGCTAAAGCAACCTATGATATTTTAGCTAAAAATCCTGAAAATAAAATCATAGCATTAAATGGTTTAGCATTAGTATCCCACTTAAACAGTAAAGAAAAAGACGCGCTACAATTAAGCCAACAAGCCTATAATAGTTTAGAGGCATCAACAGATGCAACAGTAACACAACAAACTACAGAGCGTTATGCGCAAGCCTTAATTTGGAATAAAAAATATAAAACTGCAGATACGCTTATCGCGAAATTAATTGAGTCTAAACCTAACGAAAATTGGGTTTTAGCCTTACGCGCAACACTTAATATTTATAAAAGTGATTTTAAAAAGAGCGTCAAAGATTACGACCAAATTTTGGTAAATGATAGCACATCTTTTGATGGTAACCTAGGAAACGCAAATGCTTTAAAAGCCTTAGGAAAGTATGAAGCTGCTTACACCTCTGCAGAAAACACCTTGAAGTTTTACGACAATCAAAAAGACGCAACTAACTTTATAAACAACCTTAATACAACCTTTACACCTTTTTACGAAGGAAAAACATCATACACCTTTGACAATGGAGATAATGAAGCGTTTGCAGTAAACAACAATCTAGAGTTTCCGTTTTCTACAAAGTTTAAAATATTAGGAAGCTACAATTACAGAAGCACCACTAATGCAGTAACAAATAACGAAGCAACCTCTCACGATTTTAGCGCAGGAATATCCTACCAATTATTACCAAACTTAACCTTTAAAGGAACTGCTGGTTTAACGTCTGCAAAAGCAACCACTAATGACTACACACAATTATTAACAGACTTGTCATTTAATATTAAACCTTTTAAGCTGCAAGATTTAACCGTAGGTTATAAACGTGAATTACAAAGTTTTAATGCCGAGTTATTAGATCGCGAGATTGTACAAAACAACTTTTACGCAAACTACAGTTTAAATACTAATTTTAATCTAGGTTGGTTTACGCAGTACTTTTATACTAGTCAAAGTGATAGCAATGCCAGAAACTTATTATTCACATCTTTATATTATAATATTTTACCCAAACCATCACTTAAAGCAGGTTTAAATTACCAATACATTACGTTTAAAAACCAAGTTCCATCCGTATATTTTTCGCCAGAAACCTTTAATGCTGTAGAGGTTTTTGCAAACCTGATTAAGGATGAAAACATAGCTAAACCTAAAGAATGGTACTACGAGCTTACAGCTGCAACAGGTTTACAATATATTGAAGACGACGAACAGCAAAGCACTTACAGGATACAAGCTAAATTAGGTTATAAATTCTCAGAGCGTTGTATGGCTAACCTTTTTGGTACACGAAGTAACATTGCATCTGCAACTGCTGCTGGTTTTACTTTTAACGAAATTGGATTACGTTTTAAATGGTTATTGTTTGATAAGCCAGTTTTTAGGGATTAGATAATTACTTTTTAAAACCCAACGTTTTATAAACCCATTCCATAACAAAGCAAAATAAGATAATACCTAAAGCCACCATAACACCAGTAACGTTAGTTTGAAATTGTTGGATAATAAGTGTACAAAAAGCCAATAAGCATAAAACGCTTGCTATTAAATGAATGGACTTATTAGATACTAATTCTTGATGTTTTTTAAAACCAATGTAATTAACCAAGCAAAAAATTAATAAAAAACCTGCGCTACCAGCTGTGGATATACTTTCTAGATTAAATAAATTTACCAAGATTATTGATAAGATTGCTGTCACTAAATACCCAATAGGTTTACCCCAAAACATATGACAAAAATAACGTGGTAATTCTTGATCTTCAGCAATATCATAATTTACCCTTCCGCTTCCTAATATGGTAGCATTAATTGCTGAAAAAGTAGAAATCAATGCAGTAATAGTAATTATAGTAAATCCTATTTGCCCCAAAGTAGGTGCTGCTGCTTCTGCTAAAACATAATCTTTGGCACTTGCTATTTTGTCAAAAGGTAAAGATCCTACAGTAACAATTGCAATTAAAATATATAAGACAACTACAAAACCCACTGCTCCAAAATAGGCTTTTTCAGTATTTTTTTCTCGGTTTTTTAAATCTGAAATAGAGTTTGCAATTAGCTCAAAACCTTCATAAGCAACAAAAATTACCATTCCGCCAGATAGCAGTAAAAAAGGACTCTCCCAATTACTAGGTTGTAATTGATGTACATTTTCTGAATGTAAAAAAAAACCATAAAACCCAACACCTATAAATATAACTAATATTAATAGCTTGACAATCACTGCAACAGACTCAATACGACCAACTAAACTTACACTTAGATAATTAATAGCTAAGGCCAGTACAATTATTGACGTTTGACAAATACGGACATCTAGATATTTATCACCTGTAACACTAAATAACTCGGAAGCATAAGATCCAAATGCGGAAGCATACAACGCTAACATCACGATATAACTTATCCAAAGCAAATTATTTATTCCGCCAGCAAAAATCCCGCTACCATATTGTTGGTGGACAAATCTAACAGTCCCTCCATTTTCTGGAAATTTTTTAGATAATTTAGCATAGGAATATGCTGTTAATAACGCAATAATACCTGCAAACAAAAAAGCAACAGGTGTACCTCCTTTAGCTAATGACACTGCCAACCCAAGAACTGCAAATATTCCGCCTCCAACCATACCTCCAATTCCTATAGAAATAGCGTCTTTTAAAGTTATTTGTTTACTCATTTACATTTTAATTAAGTATTAAAGATAATAAATAACAAAAAGATGTTACAAATACTAAGTAGCTAAAGTTTTAAATTCTATTAAAAAAAGCTATGAGATTAATCATTGAACGATTTTATTAATTTATATTGCTTTTAAACAAGAACATTCAACGTTGTTTTAACCAAACTTAATTAATTAATAATCAGACATAATAAAAAGAATAAAAACTAAAAATACTGCTATGTCATATGGTGAAATTTCAATTTAAAATTTTAAAACATTCCTGTAATTTGTTATTTTAACTGATAAATATTCCTTTTAACAGATGCTTATTATTATATTTACTTTAAAAAATACTTAAACACTAAAAACCAACAAATTACGCTCAATAAGCCCTAACTTATTAGTACTGAACAATTACTTACATGAAAGAACTTTACAATCAGTTATTTCAAAAACACACGACTAAAGACAATATTAGTTACACCTACATGGACTCTTTACAAAGAGACATAGCTATTGGATCTTGGGAAGTTAATCTCCAAAACAATAAAGTCACATGGAGTGCCATGACTAGAACTATTCACGAAGTAGAGCCTGATTACACACCAAGTTTAGAAGAAGGCATCAACTTTTTTTTAGAAGGTTATGATAGAGAATTAATTAATATTCTATTTGATCGTGCTGTTAAAATCCAAGAACCTTATGATAACGAGGTACAACTAAAAACCGCAAAAAACAATATTAAATGGGTACGTATTGTAGCATATCCTGTTATAAAAAATAATAAAACTGAAAAAGTTATAGGTGTCATTCAGGATATTACCGAAAAAAACAAAACGCTTTTAGAACTTAAACTAAAAGAAGAACTAATTAGAACCACGTTTGACAATGCACCTAATGCTATGGCATTAATTAGTTTAGAAGGTCAAATACTAACTTTAAACAATAGCTTTAGTGATTATTTAGGCTACAGCAAGGAAGAGCTTTCCGGCTTCCCTATTAATACGTTATCACATCCAGAAGATGTCGATTTAGTACCACAAAACTCAAAAGACTTAGTCGCAGGTAAAAGCAATAAGTTTCAGTGTGAAATACGATACATTAAAAAAGATAAATCCATAATAAACTGTTTATTGTCTGTTTCCATTTTAAGAGATGAAAATTATAAACCTATACATTTTATATTTCACCTTATTGATATAACAAAAAGAACAATTGCTAATAAAAAAGTGGAGTTACTTTTAAAAACTACAAAACAGCAAAATGAAAGGTTACTTAATTTTGCACATATATTATCTCATAACTTAAGATCACATTCTGGAAACATAGAAATGTTATTAGATTTAATGTATACAGAGGTTCCTGAAGCCACAAATAACGAATATGTCCCATTAATATTAGAAGCGGTAAATAAACTAAGCGAAACCATTGACAACCTAAACGAAGTATCTACCATTAGCGCAGATAATAACGATGATTTGCAACCTTCCAATCTTTTAGATTACACAAAAAAAGCTTTAGCAAACTTTAGCGCAGAAATTAAAGAAACCAAAGCCATAATTAATATAGATATAGAAGAGGATATTTATGTATTAGCAATACCTGCTTATTTGGATAGTATTTTATTTAATTTTATATCCAATGCCCTAAAATACAGACATCAAGATAGGACGCCTAAAATAAATTTAAGCGCAGAGCAAACAAAACACTATATTAAAATTGACATTGAAGATAATGGACTTGGCATTGATTTAAATTTACATAAAGATAAAGTTTTTGGCTTATATAAAACCTTTCATAATCACAAAGACGCTAAAGGTTTAGGTTTATATATTACTAAAAACCAAATTGAAGCCATGCAAGGAAAAGTAAAAGTTAAAAGCATTATAAACAAAGGAAGCGTTTTTTCTATATATTTAAAGTATGAAACAAATTGAATCAGCTTGTCTAATTGACGACGACCACATCTTTATTTTTGCTGCTAAAAAAATTTTATTAGCTACAGATATATGTCAAAATTTTACAGTTTATAACAATGGAGCTGATGCTATTTCTGGCTTAACCGAAATTATTAAATCCGGAAAAAACGTTCCTGAATTAATATTACTAGATATTAATATGCCAATAATGGATGGATGGCAATTTTTAGATGAATTTATTAAAATTAAATATCCCAAAAAAGTTACACTATACATCGTTAGTTCTTCCATCGATCCTGTAGATATTAAAAAAGCTAAAGAGTACGAAGCTATTACAGATTTTATAATCAAACCCATTACACGAAAAAACTTGATTAATATGGTGTCTACTGTATCTGCAAACGAGCAAGATTAAAGTTAAACATCCATTTATAATCAAAGAAAAACTAACAGCAACCTTCTTAAATAAAAAAAGGGCAAAAGATTTCTCTTTTACCCTTAGTGAGTAACCAACTGTATAAAGCTATTATTAGTTATTAGGTTACCACGTATCAATCAACAAACTAAATGAAATTGTTACTTTATTAGCAACTTTAAGGGATTGTAATGTGTTGTAACACTCGATAATTTACAGATATATAATCCAGAACTTAAATTTTGTCTGCTTAATGCTATCTGGTTTTTACCAACTTGTGCTTTTATTGTTTTATTATAAACTACTTTACCTAACTGATTGTAAATAACTAACTGTACTGTTTCTGATTGGGTAGTAGTAAAATGTAAGTTTGACGTATTCACCATTGGATTTGGGTAGGCTGTAATACTATTTTCTAAACTTGTTGTCTCAAAATCATTAACAGATAATGTTGTCCCTCTAGAAAAACGCACATCTTGTAAATTCATTTCTTTAGTCACAGTACTTCCATCTTCACTAACCATAGTAAAAACAATAGTGACAATGTCATTTGCATCTAAACCTAATGATAAGGTAGATGTGAAATCATCAAACGAAAGTGCGTAGTTTTGAAAATTATCTGTTAAAGCAATAGTGGTCTTGTATTGTTCTTCCCAATTGGTAATACTTTGCTTCACTAATGTAATCTCTAAGTTTCCTGTTCCTTTAGCTTTTAATTTAAGACTATTAAAATCTGTTAAATCAACAGCTTTGAAACGTGGTGTTATCGCTCTGTAAGCTGCAAAATAAGTGCTTGTGGTTGCGTTAAGCGTCACATTACGTTCTATTGGAAAATCTAAACTATTAAATGTAGTCGTGTTTTCTGTAACATTATAATTATTGACGTTAGTAGACACCTGAGAGTCATCAAAACCCCAAGGACCATCAGACATAAATAAATCATCTGGAGTATTAATTCCGTCTCCAATTCTAAACCCAATATCAAATAAATGTCCAGTTGGTACTGTTATCTCTGTAATGTAATTTTCGTTTAAATCAAGACTACTAGAAGTGTAGTTAAAATCACTAGTTTCAGTGGTTCTAAAACCAGAATCAAAAGCAACAGTGTTAGTCGCATTTGTATTGATTATTTGAAGATCTAAAGCACCATTATTATATTTTCCTTTTCTAACAAATACAGTTGGAGGTGTTGATAGTTGATATTCCGAAATTGGCTTTACCGTATCTAATAAGCTTAGTACCTCTTGAGCTAAATTGTATAAATCATCAATTGAGTCTGACCAAATTTGGAAATTATAAAACGTTACATCTGATTGATATAAATCTAAATTCCAATGTGACTCTATTGCAAAATTAGCATCAGCATTATCTAATTTAGCCGACAAACTTAATACATACTCAAAACTACCATCAGCGTTTTTAATAATTGATTTAATAAACGGTTGATCGTTGATAGCTATGGTTGACACCGAAATTAACTCGGCTCCCAATAATCTATCACAGATATATTTTGTGTGCTCATACACACCATTTTCTGTTTTTAAAGCTAAAATCGAAGCAATTGAAGCACCTCCTTGCATGTAGTCTACTGAGTAAACCTCTGTAGCATTAGTAATATTTAGTAAGTCTAAAGGTGTTGAGTCTATTGCATAATCTTCATTAATAGTTGTTAATGGTATAAAATCTTGTAATTGAAAACTAGTACTTGCTGATCTATAATTAGAATACAAATTACTTGTATCTCTTGTTACACGTTTTGCGGATTTCTGGTCAAATTTATAACTTGATTTTGCTCTATTAAAATTACGTTTATTAATTGCTTCAGACAATCTTCCGTTACTTTCTAAACCACCATCATTAGCTGTAGTTGGAGGTGCAATGACATCACAACTTCCAAATCCAGAACAAGATGGATCTTCACAATCAATTAAACCATCACCATCATCATCAATACCATTATCACAAATTTCTTGTGCTACTGGAGCAGTAGGACAACGTGCACCATCATTACTTGCACTTGAAGGACCAAAAGCAAATAAGTTAGAATCCATTATAGTTGAAGGCGTTACATCCTGTACATTTTGAATAACATATACTGTACCTGTCTCATTAGCAGATACGTAAAAACGACCATCTGCATCAAAATAAACAGCACCATATGTATAACTTAATCCTGACAAAATAGGAACTGCGCCTAAAGCCTGAACAACACTTGTTGATGGGTCTATACGATATAAGATATTTGTATGTTTTTCTACTGCATATAAATTACCGTCCACTGCATTAAAAGCCCAATCGTGTATACTAATATTTTGAGATAAGCTTTCTGTAGATAAGTATTGTGTATATGTAGCTGAGCTTGGATCTAAATCTACTTTAAAATAACTAGTTCCACCTGCTTTAAAATAATAAATTCCATTTGGACTAATATCTCCAACATACTTATTTCCTGAGGTCAACTCTGGAATAGTAAACGTTGTTGTTTGAAAATCACTACCAATTCTTACTATTGTTTTAGAAGGCGAGCTTAAATAACCCCAAATAAATCCATCTGTTGGGTTGTAAGCTGCTGCATTAATATTACCTGGAGTAATATCCTTAGCTGCTATAAAAGCATTACCAGAAGCTAAGTCAACAGCATAAACATCATTATACTGAAATAAATACGCACTATAATCACAATTAAAAGGTGTGTCTTGTGCTAGACTAGAAACGCTTATTAATAGTATTGCTAGTGCTAATATTTGATTTTTAATAGAGTGTAATTTTTTAGTCATGATGTAGTTGTTTCTTATTTACAAGACAAATTTACTTGTAATTCTTGCTGGAAAACTCTTTTTTCGATTGATGCTTTGTAAGTGTAGACGAATGGTAATTAACTGTAGATAAACTAATTTTACGTTTATAGTTTTACAAAAATATTAGTAAAATAGTTTTTACCTTCTGCATCTTGTTTTGTGGATATACCAATGTTTGTTGCTTCTGGGTTTTCTATATTTTCTCTATGACTTTCGCTATTTAACCACGCATTAACTAAAGCTTGCGCATTACTAAATCCAAAAGCAACATTCTCTGAAACTGTCTTTGCATTAACCGTTTGTTTTAGGTTTTGAGAACGTAAATAAAAATAGTCATGACTTGGTGTACCTTGAGTAACCATATATTGATTATGATCAATAGCTTCTTTTGAAGCTTCATTTAAAATAGCCAAATTTGATAATCCTTGAGAAATTCTGTAATTATTAATCAACTCTATAATCTCATAATCCAATTGCGTGTAAGATACATCTGCGATTGTAGCACTATAGCTTTCAGGTGTATTCACCTCTTCCTCTACAGAACAAGACATTAAAAAAATATTGAATAATACGATTAGGGTTACAGTTAGTTTTTTCATCTTTATTTAGTTGTTTGATGACAAAACTAATTTTAAAGCTTGCTGGATTTATAGTTTTTCGATTAGTGCATTTTAAACTATCGACGAATGGTAATAATCAACGGATTAGCTAATTTTTTAACCTTACGTCTATGATTTGTTTAAAAACAACACCAATGAAACACTACCTAACCTGTTAATAAGATATAAGTTAGGTACCACGCAAACAATTTAAAGCGATACTGTTATAGTAAATTTAAACGTTTCATTAATTCTGGTCTATTAGATCGACTTACAGGAATTACGTCTTTTTTGATTAATACACTATTGTCCTCGATATCAATAATTTTTTTAATATTAATAATGTAAGATCTGTGGACTTTTAAAAATAAATCATCTGGTAATTTATCTTCAATTTTTTTTAAAGTAGAATGTACTGTATAATTTTTATCCTCTGTTTTAACTTGAATATAGTCACCTTTAGCTTCAACTAAATAGATACTTGGAATATCAATTTTAATTAAGCGTCTATCAATATTAACATACAAATCGTTACCAGAAGAGGTTTCTACATTTTCAGATTTTGAAACTGGTTTAGCTGTCGTTTCCTTTATTGATTCTGCTTTATCAATTGCCTTTTTAAAACGCTCTAAAGTTATAGGTTTAACTAAATAGTCAACGATACAGTCGTATTCAAAAGCTTGAATAGCAAAATTCGGATCTGATGTTGTAAGTACTATTTTAGGTGGATTTTTAAGGGTTTCGATAAAATCAAAACCAGTAAAATCAGGCATATGTATATCTAGAAAAATTAAATCTACTTCGTTTTGATTTAAATATTTTATGGCTTGCATTGCATTTGGGAACTCTTCCAAAACATTTAGACTTGGTACATTTGAGCACAATTGAGAGATAATCATCCTTGCTGTAGCTTCGTCATCAATGATAATACAATTCATATTTTTTTATATTTAAATTTCTTCTAGATAGTTTGTTATGCTTTGCAATATCGCTTCAAACTGATCTTTAAGATCTGTAGTACCGTCTAACAAATTGTTTTCGTATGCTACTGCGACTTCATAACCCTTTTCCAGGCCTAAAATACTAATTTTATGCTTAAGTTTATGCACATTATCTGCTGCTAATTTAAAATTATTAGCTTCAAAATTATCAAAATAGACTTGTTTCTCTTCTGGATACTCTTTTTTAATAATATCAATTAGCTTTTGTTTGAAGGCTTCATCACCTCCTGATAAACTGTTAATGTAGGATTGGTTAGGTTGTTCCATTTGGGGATTTTTTTAAAGTGAAATAAAATGTTGTACCAACATTGACTTGAGATTCTAGCCAGATTTTACCACCATATAATTCGACAATTTTTTTAACTATAGACAATCCAATTCCTGTGGAGTCTGGATTATTTTCTAATTTTATAAAGGTTTTAAATATCTTATCAAAGTAGGATTTGTTAATACCCTTACCGTTATCTTTTATGTAAAATTGCCAATAGTTGGCTTTATCTTCTGCTCCAATTTCAATAACACCTTGGTCTTTATCATTGTATTTAATAGCATTACTAATAAGGTTTTGAAACAATTGTTGTAACCTATATTTATCACCTTTTATTACAGGTAAATTGGCTTTAGTAACGCTAATATTGCTTGGCACATGAATAATTTTTAGAATGTTTTCTATTAGCAGATTAGCATCCACATCGTAGGTTTCTATTTGATTTTTACCAATCGTAGAGTATTCTAAAATACCACTAATAAGCGTATCCATTTTTTCCACGTTATCTCTTATTAGATCTAATGTGTTTTTTCCGTTACTATCAAAAACCTCAGCATAGTCTTCCGTTAACCAAGACGTTAAAGCGTCTATACTACGAAGTGGCGATTTTAAATCATGAGACACCATGTGTGCATAGTCACTAAGCTCCTGATTTTGGTGCGCCAGCTCATTTAATAATGCTTGTTTTTGTTTATTCATTTCGATAATCTCCTTGGTTTGATTATCGATAAAGTCAACTAATTTTGAACCTGTAAGTTCTATATTTTCAGTTTTTTGGTCTTCTTCTAGATTATAAAACTTAAGCGTATCTATAACACTTTTTAGTTTTTGAATAACGACTTTTTGTTCTTCAGCTTCGTTTTGTAATTTACGATTTGCTGCATACAACTCGTCAGAACTAATAGACATTGCTCTTTGAATCATATGTGATTGCTCGTCAAAATTATTGTAAGAGCTACTTATAGCATTAAAAAACTCTGAAAGCGCGTCGTTGTTTTTTAAATCTTCACTTAAATATTTACGTATTTGTCTTTTTAATAATGAATTCATTATTCGCTAATTAGCGTTATAGTCATGGTTTGATTATGTAATTGACACGCAACTTCTCCATGAAATGGTGCTATTTCTCCGTAGGAATAAAATCCACTAATGACTGTGTCAGTACCTATGACCTCAATAACTTCTTCAATTTCTTCTTCTACACGTTGGTCTAAAACAATTTTTCTACCAATACAACTTACTAATATGGCTAATTCTGGTTTATCTTTTCTGTGCGATAAAGCTTGGGTTGCTGCACGCTCTGATGCATTAGCTATGTGATCCACATTAGTCATCATTAACTGTACTTTGGAGTTTTCTTTGATATCTCCTGCTAAAATCACAGCATTTCCTGCTTCGTTTATATTTAAAATTGAACGTACTATGGATTGATCTTCGTCTTCCGACGTTACATTTAAAGGGTATAATAAAGCTGCTCCTGGAAGGTCTCTAGCTTTGTCACCTAAATACGTTTTGTATAAATCTAAAGCTGGTTGACCATCCAACTCATACAACACATTACCACTAGATTTAGTAACAATACGCTCTGGGCCAAAAGGTGTCCATCCACCATGAATTGAAAACGAAATCTCAAGTGTGTCACCATAAAACCCTATAGCAACTAGCTCTCCTTCTTTTGGATTTTCATTATAAGATGCTAATGTTTTTTCAAAACGTGCATCATCACCACATAGTCCACCTGTTATTAATAGGTTGTCATTTGTAGCAGCACTCATCCCTTTTGTTAATTGGCTTCCGTTAATAAAACTACCTTCTGAGACTACAAAAGCATATTTTAATCCTTCTTCAGGAAATTGTTTTATCAATTCGTTTCCTGTTTTAAAACTATCTAAATCTTTATTTAGAACGTTACTAGTTTTTATTAAAAACTTACTTTTTTCAAATTGTATAGCTGTAACTGTGATACTGTTTTGATTAACTGTATTAGACGAAATTTCTGCACAAGAAGATGCAAAAACGATATGTCCATCAGGAAAAATTTGTCTAAGGTCTTGGTATACTGTTTTTTCTTCCAACATAAATCTATTTCCAAAAACCAATACTAAAGGCTCAATTAGTTTCTGTTTTTCAACTACATATTCCCAATTTTTATTTTTATGTTTTACTAATTGTGCTATTTTCATTACTATTTTTTTAAAGTGAAATAAAAAGTGGTTCCTACTGTTGGTTGACTGTCTAACCAGATTTCTCCGTCATGTAAATTAACTATCTTTTTTACAATAGATAATCCAATTCCTGTAGAGTCTTTACTTTTATTAAGTGCATGGAATATTTTAAATATTTTATCATGAAACTTTTTATCAATTCCCATACCATTATCTTGAATTGAAAACTTGTAGTGACTTTTTAAATCCTCCACATCTATGATAATATGTCCTTCAGTTTTATCAATAAACTTTACTGCGTTACTAATTAGATTTTGAAATAACTGCTGTAATTTGGTTTTATCACCATTAATATTTGGTAATATTTTAAGGCTTTTAATGTGTATATGGTCAGGAATGTATAACATACTAATTAACTCACTAACCATACTATTTAAATCTACTTCAGATTTTGCTGTATTATCAGCTCCTACGCTAGAGTAATTTAAAACATCTGTAATTAGTTGCTCCATTTTTTCTAGAGTAGATTCTATCAATGCAAAATTTTGAAGACTTACATCGTCTAACTTTCCTTGATTGTCTTCTTTTAACCAACTAACTAGTGCGTTTATGCTTCGTAAAGGCGATTTTAAATCGTGTGAAACAATGTGTGCATATTCTTGCAACTCGTCATTACTTTTTTCTAATTTGGCTAAAAGTTTTTCTTTTTGAAGCTCTAAATTTTTAATTTCGGTGATGTCTAAATGGATCCCAATTGACCCTACAATGTCACCTTCTATATTATAATTTGGTGCACCACTAATTAACCAATATCTTATATCTCCAGATTTATTTTTAACCTTAAGCTCATAGGAATTAGACAATCCTTTTTGGCGCTTTTTATTTTCTTGTTTTATAATGTCAGAACCATCTTCAATTGGAAAAATTTGTGCTGCATTTTTTCCTTTTAATTCCTTTTCTGTATAACCTGATAATTGCTCAAAACTTTGATTTACCATCAATATCTGGTCTTGATTATCAACCTCAATCAGACCTAAATTCATGTTAGCAATTATGTTGTAATATTTTTGTTTTTGTGCTTCTAAACTTTTTCTGTAGGTACGATTTAAGGTCACATCTTTAAATGTCCATAAATATCCTTTGGACTTTTCGCCAATTATAATTGGTGTATAATTACGTTCTAAAATTTTACCATCAAGCATTTCTAGCTCATCACCAAGCACCACTTGTTTAGCCTCATCAATTGCTCTCATCCTTTTTAAAAACCCTTCTGGATCTTTAAACAATATTTTATTTTGCTCTGAAGCTGCTTTACAATCTATACCTATTAAATCTTTGGGAGCTGTATTTATTCCAAAAAGCTCACAAAATTTATTATTAGTTAATACTATGTTTCTGTTTTCATCTTCCAAAACAATACCACTATCCAAATTAACAACTAGCGATGCTAATCTGTTTTCAGATTCTATTAATTTTTCTTCAGAAATTTTTTGATTGGTGATATCTCTAACAATACCTTGTGCTGCAACTGGTTTTGTATCTTTATCAAAAATAATACTAGCATTAATGTGCACCCATTTTACCTCTTTAGATTTGGTGTATACTCTGGCTTCATAACCTTTAAAAAAACCTTTAGTGTATAACTCATAAAAAGAAGTCATAGCGTATTGGTAGTCTGCCTTATATATAAGATTGGTAACATTTACTTTATCTCTAGAGACATCGTAACCAAATAATTTTGTTGCAGCTTCGTTAAATTTTATGACATCGCCTTGAAGATTCATTACCACATAGGCATCAGCTATATTCTCGAAAACACCTTGTAGCTGTGACGATTTTTCGTCCAATAACTGCTCTAATCTTTGAGATGTAAAGTAGAGTTCTCTTGATTTTTCTTCAAGAATTTTTTCAGCAGCTTTTCTTGCTGCCTTTTCTCTAGTTAAAGCACGCTTTAATATTTCTGACTGATCTTGACTCATTAATTTTTATTAATAACAAATCTAACTTCTGTTCCGTCTTCTTTAATTTTTTGTAAATCTATAGTTGCTGTTGCATTAAAATGCGCGAATGTTTTATTCATTAACCCTAAACCAAAGTGATGCATTGCTCTGCTTGAAGTATATATCATTACTAAAGAGTTTTCAGTTTTTTCCACTACTTCAAACGTTGGTAATTCTGCGTCAGGATAAATTTTTCTAACTTCTACATGAATATGATTTTCAATAGATGAAATCATCTCGATTGGATCTTTATAAGTTGCTAATAATCCTGGATAACTATTTTCTATTACACTAAAAAAGTGCTCTGCATAAACCAGTAATAAATTATCTATTGAAATACCAGTATTTTCGCTTAAATGTGTTAAAAGCTGAAGCATTTCTGAAAAACTATACGTCCCAACAGCTGTGTAAACTCCATCGGATTCTAGCGTAGAGCTGGTTATTATATTATCAACCATTTCTAGACCAAACTTGTCTTCTACTAACTCTAAAAATTCTGTAAAAACTATACCCTTCATTACTTATACTACTATTAATTCATTTATACTCCAATAGGCTAATAATCTTTCAATTTTGATTACGTAATCCTCATATTTTAAAGGCTTAATCACATATCCTGCTACACCAGTTTTGTAACATTCTAACAAGTCTTTTTGGTTATTAGACGTTGTCAAAATTATTGTAGGAATATATTTTAAAACATCATCCTTCTTTAAAATTTTTAAAAACTCTATACCATTAATTTTAGGCATGTTTAAATCTAATAAAATTATGTCAGGTAAGTTGTCTTTTTTCTCTAATATTTGCAATGCAACTTCACCATTATTAGCTTCAATAATAGTATGGTCTAATTTTAGAGTAGAAATTGTTCTGTTCAATTTCATTATTTCAATCATGTCATCTTCAATTAGAAGAATTTTCAGTTTTTTAATCATCTTGAGGGTATTTGTATTAATCCATCGAAATTTACCCCTTAATCAAGGTTTAAAATTTATATTTCGGTTAGACATTGATAACTGTCGACGGATAGCGTTTAAGTGTCGACGAATGGAAAATCTACTTTTGTTTTTTATAAAAACGAATAGATTGTATTGTATTTAGCTTAGCAGACTTCTTAATTTTAGATAGCTCTTGAAGAAAACTAAGAGAATAACTATCTACGTCTTTATTATCTAGATGCATTTCAAAATTTGAAATAAATTCTAATTGCTTTAAATTTAAATACAAACTTTTACTATACTGATTGTCATACATATTATCTAATGTATTGTCTTTAACATTAGTTATGACTTTTATTTTGGCTTTAAAAAAATTGAGAACACTCATACTGTGAGAATATATGTTTAATGGTGTCAAAGGTAACATGGTATATAGTGTTAAATTTTTTATTTCTTTAAAAGAGAATTATATATAGATAAGTTGCAGTTAAGTGTCGATAAATGTTTTTAAGACTCTAATTCTAACCGCATTTTTTTAGTCATTCCTTTGATTACCATATCATAGGAGTGGTCTATTAATTGCTTTATAAATTCTGGTTTTAAGTCGGCTTTATGGAAGTAGACTGTATTCCAATGTTTTTTATTGGAGTGCCAACCAGGCACTATGCTTTCATGAGCTTCACGAAGGTTTATTGCATATTCTGGGTCGCACTTTAAGTTTATAGATGCTAGTCCACGCTCCCATTTTTCTAGTGGTACTAACGCAAACATTTTACCTAATACTTTAAACACTAAGGTGCTTTTATCAAACGGAAAAGAATTGGTAACCTTTGGCTTACTTAAGCAATAGGTACGTAATTGCTCTATATCCATATAAAGTCAAATTAATTTTATTTTTGATGTTTTGTATTAGACTTGCTAGATTGCCTCCTTAGTTTTTTTAAATAATGGGCTTCTTCCTTGGTTGCGATTGGCGGAATGTCTAGGCTTAATAAAGTGTCATTAATGTATTGTAAAAATCTGTTCATAACTAATAGCTTTGGTTCTAGAAATCAAGGTATTAAAACATAAATAGGTTACCACAAATATACATCCTTAAAACATCAAATCTGACTAAATACTGATTTAATCGACCAAATGCGCTTTATTTTAATAACTTATCTTGTTTAGCACTAATTTTTAAAGCAGAATAGTCCAAAGTCCAACCAATAGTCTCTACAATATTTTCAACAAGAAGTAAAGATTCTAAAGCTTCTTTTTTTGCCACATTATACAATCCGCTTTCTGGAACTTTATCTCTAATATGTTGCTTAGCTTCCTCGCTTAAATTGGTCAAATCTGTGGCTTCAAATCTATTAAAGTAGCCATCTTTTTTATCGTAATAATTAATATTAGTCTCGATAGATAAAATTTCTGGCTGCGGAAAATGACTGATAGTTACGGTCTTTTTTTTATGGTTTGATGTTAATTCAATTTTATTAAAATCGTAGCCAACATAGGCTTTAGCATTAATTACTACTAAGGCTTTTTTCTTGCTTGACACTAATTTTAAAAACCGTTCTTTAACGTCTTCATAGTGATAGATTTCGGCAAAGTCCCCTTCTACAGTTATAAATTTACAGACCTTTTTTATTTTATCCAATAGTATAACAGACTGTGCTGTTACCTTTTTTTTGTTTTGTAAATGATTATAAAGCGTATAGACACCTAAGCCTAGGATTCCTCCTATAATTAAAGTAAAAAATGTTTCCATTTAATTTTCGATTTTATATAATATAGGTTTACTTGGTGTTGCATCATTCTCGATTGGAGCGATTTGAAGATTTAAAATATACTTCCCATCTTCAATTTTGTTTGACACGTATATAAACTCTGTAATTGTGGCGTCTTTTCTAATCTTACCATTAAAATCCCAAAAGGCTTTATGTGCTAATAGTTTGCCATCATCCTTCTCTTTATCAATACTTGGTAAATCAATCAATAAGTGTTTTACTCCTATTTTTTTTATAAATAAAGCAGCTTCCTCTGTTAAATAAGGCCAGTTTGTATTGGAGTATTGTCTAGATTTTTTCTCTTTAGTATTAGGCATTGTCCTTATAACTAAAGCCTTAGGTTTACGCTGTTTTAATAAATATTGTAGTTGCGCTTTTGATATTACCTGATCCTCTCCTATTAATTCTGGTGCTACAGAAATAACTTCAGCTAAATAAAAAAAATGTTTTAAGCATTTATTTACACTATAAAACTGCTCTGTTATATGACCAACACACTCAGTATGTGTACCATGTGCATGTGGATTAAATTGAATGTTATTAAAATTTATCGATGCACCTTCTTTAACGCTTGCAGTCCAGTCGTTAACCACAACAGGTTCTATTTTAGGAGCATCAACATACCAAGCATTAGCATTGGATATTGAAGCGCGAAGTGGCATAGATATGTCTAAAGGTTGCGCTAAGTTTACGGTATATTTTTTATTGTTTATGGTTATTGTAGAAATCAAAATTAGATAATTTTAAATAAGTCCGAAGCAATTCCGTCGCTTAGAAACTTACCGGTTTTTGTTGTTTTTAAGTTGTTATCCTCAATATACAACATTTGTTTGTTTATATACTGATTAGCCTGCTGCAACAAGTATTCCAAAAAAGATTCTCCAAACTGTTTTTCAATTTTATCTAACGAAACTCCACAAATAGTACGTAATCCAGTCATGACGTACTCATTATACTTATCATTTACAGTTAAGGTTTCTACCTCCAATGGTAATTGATTAAGATTAATTTTGGAGATATAAATCGCGTTGTTTTTTACATTCCAAGCACGCTGATCTCCATTAAAACTATGAGCAGAAGGTCCAATCCCCAAATATGGTTTACCTAACCAATAGGCACTATTGTTTTTACTATAAAAGCCTTTTTTACCAAAATTGGATAACTCGTAATGATCAAAACCTGCTTGCTCTAATTGCTCTATTAAAATATGAAACTGCTCGTGTGCCAAATCGTCATCCACGTTATCTATAATCCCTTTTGCAATAAAACTAGCTAGTGCTGTTTTAGGCTCAACGGTTAAGGCATAACTAGAAATATGTGGCACACCAAAGCTTAATGCAGTTTGTATATTGTCCAACCATTCTGCATTTGTACTATTTGGTATCCCATAAATTAAGTCTAAACTTATATTATCAAAATATAGGGTTGCTAATTGCAAACAGCGCTTAGCTTCTTGTGCGTTGTGTGCACGATTCATTAGTTTTAAATCCTTTTCATAAAAAGATTGAATACCAATACTCAGACGATTAATAGGACTTTTAGAGAGCTTGATTATAACCTCTTCGTTTAAATCGTCAGGATTTGCCTCTAAGGTAACTTCTGGATTATCTGTGACTTTATAGTTTAAATAGACACTATCTATCAAGTATTGCAATTCGTCTGCAGACAAAACACTTGGTGTACCTCCTCCAAAATAGATGGTTTCTACCGTTATATTTTTAAACTCGTCTTTACGTAATTCCATTTCTTTCGCTAAAGCGAAAATAAGCTGATCTTTCTTTTTCATGGACGTCGAAAAATGAAAGTCACAATAATGACAGGCTTGCTTGCAAAACGGTATGTGTATGTATATTCCTGACATATTATTAAGCTATTAGTTGTAAAATATAAGTGTTACTACTTTTTAACACGCTTTTCATTCTGCTTTACAAAAGCACTCCAACCTGTATAGCTTTTACCAATCTCTACACGTCCTTGATTGTAAAAATGGCACACAGCTGCTCCAAGTCCATCCATCGAATCTAGATTTTTGGGTAAGGTTTTAATACCCAACATGCTTTGTAACATTTTAGCAACCTGCTCTTTACTAGCATTACCATTACCTGTAATTGCCATTTTAATTTTTTTTGGTGCATACTCTGTTATTGGTACTTCACGACTTAATCCTGCAGCCATAGCCACACCTTGTGCACGACCTAACTTAAGCATACTTTGTACGTTTTTACCAAAAAAAGGTGCTTCGATAGCAATCTCATCTGGATGATGAGTTTCAATTAGCTCTATGGTACGTTCAAAAATTAATTTCAACTTTAAATAATGGTCATCGTATTTTTTAAGATCCAATTCATTTAATTGAATAAGACTCATTTTTTTGTTAACCACCTTTATTAAACCAAAACCCATAATGGTTGTTCCTGGATCAATACCTAGTATAATTTGTTCTTTACTCATTTAGTTACATGTATAACATCCGCTTAATGATACAGCTACACCAACAGTTACAGTTAACATATTGCCATTAAAAGACCCATAACCTTCTGTGATTGGGTCAAAATTGTCTGCAAAACCTAATATATAAGAGGCATCCACAAACGCTGAAACTGTTTCACTTATTCCATAGTGAAACTCCATGCCACCCATTGCATTTAAAAACGAGGTTTTATTATCACCATAATCTCCTAATGGTTTTATCATAGAGTAACCAGGACCAACATGAAATAACATTCCTGTTCCAAACGGTAAAAAATTAAAATTGCGTGTAGCATCATACACAAACTGCAAATTTACACGTGTGTAGTTTGTTTTAAACTCTGGTGTATTATCTGCATTTGCAAAACGGTTATAACCAAAGTCTAATTTTGCTCCTAATTGTGGCGTAAACATACGTTGGACACCTAAATTTATGGTTGGAAAATTAATACTGTTAGCTTCAAAAGGAGTCACCAATCCGTCTTGTGATGGACTGTTAAAACCTACAGCAAATAAGGCTTTCCATTTACTAGTTTCTATTTGTGCGTCTGCTGTACTTAAAGCAAAAACAGCAATTAATAGTAAGCAATAGTGTTTGATAGTAGATAACATTGTGTAATATTTAGTTTAATTTGCAAACGTCAACATTGGCGCAACTTTTATGCACAGCAACTTGCCTTACAAAACTAAACAATTCTTTTTTGTACTTATTAAATTAAGTATAGTTGTTGGTGCATTTTATTTTATCTACCAAAAACTACTATATAATGACACTTTAAATTTTAGTCATTTTATTCTCTTTTTAAACCAAAACAAACTGTTTAGTCTAAAAAACATAGTGATTTTAAGTTTTTTAAGTGGTTTAAACTGGTTTATAGAAATTATAAAATGGCGTTTTTTAGTATCCAAGCTTAAGGTTCTGTCGGTTTTTGAAGCTTCAGAGCAAAGTTTAGGTGCCTTAACAGCATCTTTATTAACACCTAACCGTATTGGAGAATATGGTGCCAAAGCCATTTATTACCCAAAAGCAGACCGAAAACGCATATTAATAATCAATTTAATTAGTAATATGATGCAAATGGGTATTACAGTTATTTTAGGCGTTATTGGTTTTATTTTATACTATAATACGTACGACATAACTGTTGATTTTAATAAAATATCAAGAGGGTTACTTATAGCTATCACTATTGTTGTAATAACACTATTTGTATTAAAACAAAGTAAGTATAAAATAAAGTGGTTTTCTATTCAAAAAATAACAAATTATATCAAAACATTAGGTTTACCTTACATTACAATTGGCTTTGTACTATCGTTAGTACGATATATAATATTCTCTTTTCAGTTTTATTATATTTTAATCCTTTTAGGAATTGAAATAAGTTATCCTAATGCTATGGTAGTAATTACAACACTGTATTTACTAGCGTCTATTATTCCGACTATTTCAATTTTTGATGTGGTTATAAAAGGAAGCGTTGCCATTTATTTATTTGGATTTGCTAACATTGCAGAACTTCCTGTTTTAAGCTGTGCGTTAATTATGTGGTGTCTTAATTTTGCATTACCAAGCCTAATTGGAAGTTATTTTGTTTTACGCTTTAATCCAATAAAAACTAACATTAAATGCTAATCACCTTTGTAATCATTACTATTCTGTATCTGTTTTTAATAGGCTTTTTTGTACTAGGTTTTGATAAAGTAAAACAATTTAGACTACAAGATATTACTCCAAAGACCACGTTTACGGTAATTATTCCGTTTAGAAATGAAGCCGAAAATTTACCGGAATTATTAGACTCTCTTTTAAACTTAAATTATCCTAAACATTTATTTGAGGTTGTTTTAGTAAATGACGACTCAGAAGATGATTCGGTTAAAACCATTAAAAATCAACTATCTCATAGCCAAACCACTCAGTATAACATTAAAATAATAGACAATCAACGTAAAACAAATTCACCAAAAAAAGACGCTATAACATCTGCCATTAAACAAGCTAAACACCAATGGATTATTACCACAGATGCAGATTGTATTGTACCCATTTATTGGTTGGATAGTTTTGATAACTTTATACAAAGTCATACTGTAAAAATGATTGCTGGACCAGTATGCTATAATCAAAACAAAGGACTATTAAATTATTTTGAAACTTTAGATTTTTTAAGTCTAATTGGTGCTACCATTGGTGGTTTTGGCATTAATAAACCATTTTTATGTAATGGCGCAAATTTAGCTTATCAAAAACAGTTTTTTAAACAACTAAATGGTTTTGAAGGCAATACAAATATTGCCAGTGGTGATGATATTTTTTTAATGGAAAAAGCTGTAAAAACTGATAATCAAAGCATTCTATATTTAAAAAACAATCAAGCTATAGTTACCACAAAACCACAAAGTAATCTTAAAAACTTAATATCACAGCGTGTACGTTGGGCTAGCAAAACTAGTAATTACAAGAATAATTTTGCCAAAATTGTTGGGCTACTAGTATTACTAATGAATGCTAGTCTTGTAATTGGATTACTATTAGTGGCTTTAGGACTATTTGCATTAAAACCTTTTGCTTATCTGTTTTTTATAAAAGTAGCTATAGACTTTATACTAATTTATAAAGCCTGCCAATTATTTAATAAAGAAGAATTGCTTAAGCATTATTTGTGGAGCTGTTTTATTTACCCATTTTTTAGTGTTTATATTGCCTTTATATCTATGTTTACAACCTATAAATGGAAAAATCGAACATTTAAGAAATAGCTTTTTCAGCTTTTTCAGCCAAAAACATTTACTTTAGCATTAAACCAAACTACAGCATTATGAAAACCCTAGTTTTATTTTTAGCCTTAAGCTTTACAACGCTTACTATTGCACAAAATAAGTATACGTTTAATAACGAAAAAATTGAACTTAAGACAGAGGTAGAAGGTGACTACGACTTGTTATGGAACACCTTTGAAGGACGTTATCGTTACTTTATTAAAGGTCAAAATGAAGCCTTAACAGAATTGACAAACACTAAAGGTGCAGACAATAAATATGATAATGCTTATCAAACTACTTTAAAGGCTACAACAGGTCAAGATGCGTCCAAAGTAAAACTAACACTTTACAGTCTAAAAGATTTTATTAACCAAGCCAATGCATCAAGCGATGCTAATTATACATATAATAGCGATAAGCCAAAATTAAAAACTAGAGTTGGTATTTTTAGCGGTTTAACCAATCATCCTTTTGTGGTTAATCCAGACAATAAATCTGTACCCTTTTTTGGAGCAGAATTGGAAGTATTTCAGGACAATCCAACACCAAAACATTCTGGATTTTTAAATATACGTAGTGCAGGAGATACTGACGATTTTAAATATAGCGCAACCCAAATTGCTTTAGGTTACCGCTTTAGATTTTTAAACAAACCAAGCTTTAATATTTACGGACAAACTAAGTTTGCTACTTTTACTACATCTAAAACTACTATTACCTATCAGGACCCTAATAATACGGAAACAATAATTATTGATGAAGTAAAAAATTCTGGCTTTGATGTGCCTTTAATTTTTGGTTTAGGAGCCGATTACAAATTAGGAAATGGGTATATCACGCTTGTTGTGGATTCGTTATTTGCAGCTTTTATAGATAACGAAGGTAACTTTCCTTTGGATCTTGCTTTAGGCTATAAGTTAAATTTATAACATGCGTTATTTAGAAAAAACTTCTAATCCAGCATTTACAAATTACTTTTGGAAAAATCAAAATCCTGCTTCTGGTCAAAAAATGACAGTTAAAGGTATTATGACCAAAACCTTATTTTGTTTACTAGTTATAACAACTATTGTTGTTGCTATTTGGAAGCTTTATGCCAACGGAACCAATATTAAATGGTTTGCTTCTGGAGGTATGCTTGCTACTATTGTTATTAGTATTGTGCTTCCTGTTAGACAAAAGTGGGCTCATGTTTTAGTACCATTATATGCTGTCGCAAAAGGTTTTTTTCTTGGTGGCATTACTGCTTATGCTCAGGCTAGGTTTCCGGATTTACCGTATCAAGCCATAGGTGTAACCATCGTAACCTTTTTTGTGGTTTTGTTTTTATATCAAACCCGTTTAATTGTAGTAACAAACACCACTAAAAGTGTTATTATTACCGTGTGCACGACTATATTTGTAGTATATATTATCTCTTGGATTTTAAGCTTTTTTGGAATTAAATCTTTTATTTGGGGAACCTCTTGGCTAGCTATTGGTTTTAATATTTTTGCAGCCATTTTTGCTGCATTATCCCTTTTACTAGATTTTGATTACATAGAAAGACAAAAAAACAAAGCGTCCAAGTACAAAGAGTGGATGGCTACTTGGGGACTTTTAGTCACTTTAATTTGGTTGTATGTTGAAATTTTAAGACTAATGAAAAAGTTTGCTATTAGATTTTAATAACCACCATTAATTAACCCGTAAAACTATAGGTAATTTAAACTGAGACTTTACCTGTTGTCCACGTTTGATAGCTGGATAAATTGTAGGTAGCGTATCCAAGCTATTGGTAATTATATTTTTAATTTCTGGAATTTCTAGGGTAGTAACACTATCTATTTCTATAGCATTTATAACTAATTCTCCTTTTTCTGAAATTAATAAGGATAATAAAATTGTGTCATTAATATCCTGAGATACAATAATAGTTTGTTCTTGCAATTTACTAGAGATATGATTAGCTAAGGTTGTCTCAAAACACTGTTTGGCATCTAATTTTGACTGTAAAGTATCGCAAGTTTTAAAACTTGGATAACTGTCTACTTCTTTCCAATTAAAAGTTTTGAGTTCTTTTTTTAAAATAGCTTCAGAAGAGGTCTTCTCTACATCAAAATATTGACAAGAAGCCAACATCAAACACAGTAAGAAAACAGCTATTTGCTTCATAATTAACTAATATAGCCGAAAAGTACAACTTTTTTAAATGACAGAAACTGGTATGTTATTAATTTCTTTTAACTACAAACAGATTAGAATAGGTTGTATTGTCTTTTGAAATTTTTAATACATAGACACCATCCTCTAGTTTATCTACATTTAAGACTTCGGTTAAATCACCTTTAGTAAAGCGTTTTTTGTATTGTTTAACAAGTACACCATTGGTCATGTAAATAGCAAAATTATACTCGCCTTGAAGGACCGCTTTAAAAGCCACATTTAACTGACTTACTGCAGGATTTGGATAAAGACTAATGTTTTGTTTAGATAAGGTAGTTGTTATTGCATCGCAGCACACTTCTTCTTGAACTACTTTGGATGATTTAGCGCCTAATGTGATTGTTTTTACACTTATTTTTCCGTCACGTTGAATCGTTAACTTTACAGTATCAAAAGGCTGATAAGCTTTTACAGCATTCATAGCATCACCTCTTCTATTTACTTCTAAATCGTCTATTGCCAAAACTAAGTCGTAGGGTTGCAAGTTGTTTTCTGCAGCAGCAGTATTATCTATTACTTTTAAGATAATAACACCTTGATCTGTTTTACTTTCTTTATCACATGGACTACCAAACTGAACACCTAAAAAAGCAGTTTCGTAAACTATTTTATCAATTGTGCAGGTTTGTTTACAATCATTAGCGGTTTGTGCATTTACTATACTTGCAAAACTTAATAAAGCAAAAATCAAGGGTAGACATCTTTTCATAATAATAGAAATTTAATACATTTCAATATATAGTATTTTTCATACAAAGTTATTAATTATACTAATAAATTTGATTTAAGGTATAAATCCTAGATAAAAATCCAATTATACCGATGATCTAACAACATGAATTTATTCGGTTTTATTTTGAAATTTTTCGCTTTTATACGTCGCTAATTTGACCTTTAATATTTCTGAATATTTACTGTCCGGAAATTGATCAATATACTTTTTAACCTCTTTTTGTTTAGCGTCAAGGTCTTTAAAATAATCCAATTTTGTAAACGTCCTAAAAAAGTAATTGGACTCTGACTTTGGATTTTCTTTTATTGCATTAGTAAAAGCCTGAATCGCTTGGTCTGGTTTATCTTGTAAATTGTACAAAACGCCTAATTTAGCATACTGCTCATCCAAGGGTTGATCCTGCAGTTTAATTGCTTCTAAAACATGCTTTTCGGCTAAATCGTATTCACGGATTTGTTCATAATTAATACCTAATAAATAATGATTATTAGCATCCTTTGGGTCTGACTTTAAAGCTAGGTCTAAATATTTTATAGCCTTACTGTAATAGTAAATTTTACCATAACAATACCCTAATTTTTCGTAGACAAACTTAGTTGTTTCGCCCAAATCTAAGAGTTTTAAAAATTGACTTATGGATTCATGGTATTCATTATTTAAATAGTGTTTTTGCGCAATAAGCCCTATTAATTGTTTGTTATTAGGATAGGATTCTAACCCTTTGTTTACATAATCTTCAACTTTTTTAAATGCTCTTTTTTGGAGACTGTATTTAGCCAATTCAAAAATTACTTTTTGATGTGTTTGATCCAGTTGAAAGGCTTTTAAAAAATTATTCTGAGCAGTTTCAAAATCGTCAGAAGCATTACCAACCAACCCTAAATAATAGTAGTAATTAGGGTTAGATTGATCTGCTTTTATTAGGTCCATCAAATGGGTTTTAGCTTGAACTAATTGACCATTTTGAAACAATAATTTACTTAATTCAAACTTAAATAAAAGATTATTTGGACTATTTAACACTGCCTTATTATAGTAGCCTATTGCTTGGTCATAGTTGCCTATATATTGATAGGATTTGGCTATTTTATCCGTATAATCTGCAGTATTATCTAACTGATAATAAAATTGGATTGCTTTAGTGTAATTTCCATGATTATATAAACTATCTGCAGTTTCTAGAATGGATGTTTGAGCTTTAACACTAATAAATAACAAAATACTGACTATGACACTAAAGGTTTTCATTTATTTAATTTTAAACGCGATTGGTAAACCGTAAATAACATCTACAGCTTTACCTTCATGCATACCAGGTGTCATTTTAGGTAAATTATTTATTACACGATTGGCTTCTGCCTCAAGATCCGGATGTTCTGCTCTTGACATGACATCAATAATCCCTCCTGTTTTACTTATTTTAAAACTTACAAACACCTTAGTAATTCCTTTTTTTAAATCTAAATTATCAGCTAATTTAGTATTAAAATTATTTAGGACATGATTAGATACTTGATCTGAAAAACATTTTTTTTGTTGGTCTTTGTCAACAAGCGTTTTACAGGCTTCAAATAAAGGGGATTGATCAATAGCAGAAAATGGCACGTCTACACCAATTTGCTTACTATTGTTTACATCTAATGTTTCGGTTTGTATATTTACTATTGGGTCTTTGGTTACTTCACTTTGGTTGGAACAAGATGAATAGACCAACATTCCTAAAACCATAGGAATTAATAATAAATACTTAACTAAATGTGTCTGTTTTGTTTTTGATTTTTGTAACATAATGATTCGTTTTTTGATTAATGATTGATTGAAAAATGGATTGATAAAAGCATACGTTTTAACATTAAAAACTTGCTGCAATAATTGTTGATAATACTCCGATTTATTGAATTTTACTGCATTTTGATCCGCTAAAAATTCGTGAATATTACTAATTCTGATTTGATATAAATACACTAAAGGATTAAACCATAACACAATCTTTAAGACCTCAAACCACAACAAATCAAAGGTGTGTTTTTGTTTGGCATGTATCTTTTCGTGTTCAAAAACAGATTGCCTCTGAGTGGTTGTTAATGTATCTCCTAAAAAGATATAATTAAAAAAAGAGAAGGCAGTGTTTGTATCTTTTAAATGGACAATAGTTAAATTATGGTATTGGCCTTTTGGATTTTGATGGATAAGTTTTATAATCTTAATTAGCTTGATAATAAATAAAATAAAAATAAATAATGTGACCAATAAATATCCATTAGTTACTGTAAATACAGTATTACTTAACGCATATGTTAGTGATTGATTATTTAAATTTCCTAAAACTAATTCTGGTAATACTATTATAGACGATGTATCTATTAGGTTATTAAACCCACTAACTTTAACCAAGGGAATAACTAATGACAATAAAGATGTAATTAACAAATACAACCTATTGTGATTAAAAAAAGTATCTCTTTTTAAAAACAAATCATAGACTATTAAAAATAATAGCTGAAATAAAACACTCTGAAACAAATAACTTATCATGACTATTCTTTTTTATTAATCTCCTTTAATACGGTCTCTAACTCGTTTAAACTAATGTCATTTTTTTTAACAAAAAAAGAGACCATACTTTTAAACGAACCTTGAAAATAATTATCCACCAATTTAGTAATCGATTGATTACTGTAATCTTGTTTTTTTAAAACAGGAAAGTAAATATGTCCTTTTCCTTGTTTTTTATAATCTACAAACCCCTTAGATTCTAAAATCCTAACAATGGTGGACACTGTGTTATATGCTGGTTTAGGTTCTGGTAAAAACTCAATTATTTGTTTAACATTAGCATTTTCTAGCTGCCATAAAACTTGCATAATATCCTCTTCTGCTTTGGTAAGTGCTTTCATTTTTTTTAAACTAACTTTTTAGTTGAATGATTCAAATATAACTAAAAATATAGTTTAAACTAATTTTTTAGTTATAAAATTGTAACAATCTTTCTTTTAATCAGTCTTATTATTAAAATAAAGAAATGGATATCTTATTTAGCCTGTTAGGTTTAATGTTTATATTATTTGGATTAGCTGGCAGCTTATTACCTATTATTCCTGGTCCTCCATTAAGTTGGATTGGCTTATTGTTTTTATATATGACTACAGCTGTACCCAATGACACGACGTTTTTAATAATTACAGGTATTGTGGCTATAGCTATATTTACTTTAGATTATTTTATTCCTGCAATTGGTACCAAACGATTTGGTGGTAGTCGATCTGGAGTCATTGGAACAACTATTGGATTATTTATTGGCTTATTCTCGCCTATTCCAGGAGGCATAATTATTGGTCCATTTGTTGGTGCTTTTTTAGGCGAAAAATATAATAATGCTAATAATAATCAGGCACTAAAAGCTGCGTTTGGATCGTTTTTAGGATTTATAACAGGAACCTTATTAAAGTTTATAGTAGCAATTGTATACTTTGGATATTTTATTGCTACGTTTTGGGAATATAAACACCTAATGGTATAAAAAAGATAAAGCAATATCCTTAAATGTTGCTTTATAGTGTGTAAATGTAAATGCTATTAATCAAACAGAAGTTTGAAGGGAATGATTAACTTTATACTAAGTTATATAACAAATATATATAATCTTATATTTACCTATTGTGGTTAAAACCACAACGTTACTGTGGTTAAAACCGCAAGTTTTAGTAATACTAAGTTGTTTGAAAGATTTTTGACAGCTAAAAAAAACTAAAATTTAACATTTAAATTTAAATATAGCCTTTCTCCTTAGCTATGCTAATAAGCGTTTCGTCCTTACCATCGTCCACAATAAATAATTCTTTAAGATTTTTTTTACGCTTTTCAATTGCACTTAAAGTAATGCCTAATGGCTCTACTAAATCTTTTGTCCTAATACCTAATGACAAATAGTAAAGCATTTTGTGATTTATCTCATCCACTTCAATAGGATTAAAGATGCTTCGTTTAATAATAGTATTTATTGTTCCTGTATAAAATGGCGGTTTTGTTTGGATAACCTCAAAAGCACTAGCTAACTCGCTTGATGTTAAATCACTTTTAATTAAAAACCCTTCAGGATTTATTGTTTTAATTATATTGTGTATTCTGTAAACCTCATTAAACATGGTTAAAATAACCACTTTAGCTTCTGGTTGTGTCTGCTTAATATGTTTGGCCAAATCTTCTCCTGATTTATAAATACCATCTGAGGATTGAGGTATGCTAATATCAAAAAAATAGATATCGTAGGGCTTTCCAATATTTTTTGATTTTTTTATTGCTGCTAAAGCAGAGTCACAGTCCGTAGCAATATCAATTTCTAATATTTGATTTTCTTTTTTAGTAGCTAATAATGTGTGTTGATAACCTTCAATAATCATTGGGTGATCATCAACCATTAATATTTTTAATACTTTACTTTCCATAGGTTAATTATTAATTGTAGGGACAATAATTATAATTTTAGTTCCTGTATTTTCATGGCTTTTTATTTTAAGCTCGCCATTAATTTCTTGTATTCTATCCTCTATATTTTTTAATCCAATGCCTTTTTTAGCTTTATGTGTATCAAACCCTCTTCCGTTATCCGAAATGCAAAAAACTAATGCATTAGCTTCCATTTTAAATGATATATCCACCTTAGTTGCTTCGGCATGTTTATATGCATTTTGCATCGTTTCTTGTAAAATACGATACAGGTGAATTTTTACTTTATTATTTAATGCATCCCAATCAATACTATCGTCTCCATAAAAGGTATACTCTATTTTATAAGCATTCATTTGTGCATCAACCAAAGTCTTGACAATATCCAAAAAACCAGATTGTTTTATAAAGTCGGTATTTAGCTCGTGGGATACTTTACGGATGTCTTCTTCTATATTTTTAAGCTCGCTTATATAATGGCTTCTTTTGTCAATAGCCTCTTTATTTACGCTTAAATTTAGCCCATCCAAACTAAGTCTTACTCCAAAAAGTTTTCCTAATATGCCATCATGAATATCTTTAGATATTCTGTTTTTTTCTAAACTTCTTGCTTCATCAATTTTATCTTGCTGAGATAACATGAGCTTGTATATCTCCTCATTAGCCTCTTGCTGCTGTCTTTCTAACTGTAGTTCTTTATTTTTTTCACGTTGGGTTTTAATAATGTACAGAAAAAACAATGTAAATAATAGTCCTCCAGAAACAATAAGTAACCACAAGCGCTGACGTGAGATTTGTTGGTTTTCTTGTTTAATTTCTTCCGTTTCATAATCAATTCTCATAAATTTATTTCGACTTGATCGTTCTGCAAAAAGCAAACTATCATTTAGTCTAATATGTTCAAAGAGATATTTTTTAGAAGCTTCACCTTTTTCAATTTCAGATTTAATATAAAGCGCTTTTAAAATAGTCTTATTATGCTTTAACTCTTTACCCAAAGTATATGCTGTAGTAGAATATATCGCTGCAGAATCAAGTTGATTGATGGTTTTAAAATAGTCTGAAAAATTAAGACTAACAGACATCTTTATATTTTTATCTAAAATAGAGTCGCTAAGCCTAAACGCTTGTCTATAAAGGGTTTCAATTTCTTTATTAAAATCCTTACCACGCAAAAATTTAGAGTACGCCAAATCGTTTATTACATAAGCATAAGTCGAAGCATCCTCTGATAACAGTTTACTACTTTTTAAAATTTGATTGTACTTATCAATAGCAAGATTATAATCCCCTTTTTTTCGATAAGTCGAAGCTATATTTACGTTAGAATAGATTTTGTAGAAATAATTATCCTTTAGTTTATTACTACTATTAATCGCTTTGTTGTGATATTCTATTGAGTTATCATATTGCTGAAGCTCTCCTGATATTATACCAATAAGGTTATATAATGACCATTCTGTATCTACATTATAGTCGTTTTTTTGAAGTTTATCAACAACATTAATAGCCTTAATTACATTATTTTGGGCTCCAATATAATCTCTTTCAGACTCTTGGATATTAGCCATATTTAATAAAACTGCAGCATAATTTTTAAAATCCTCTAACTTATCATAAAGCTTAACTGCGTTAAAGTAATAATAATAAGCACTATCAACTTTTTGTGTCTTACCATAAGAGTAGCCTAGATTATAGTATGCATTTGCTATTGATACCGAATCTTTTATTTTTTTAGCAAGAGATAAATTATCAAGGTTTATTGATTTGATATTATCTATTTGCCCATCAATAATGTATAAAAAAGATAAGACCCTTTGACTATTTAATAAAGTAGAGTCACTATCCGTTTTAGCAGATAATGTAATTGCTTTTTTAGCATAGGTAATTCTATCTTCAGTAGTTATTTGATCATTTTTAGCTAAGTTTCTGTAATAGTATATTGAGTCGGAACTCTGACTAAAACCTAGACTAGCAAAAAGTAAAATTACTAATGGAAAATATTTTATCAATCTATTTACAAAATTAAGGTAAAACCAAATTTAGGATAAAATAGATAAATATAGGTATACATAGCACTGATAATTTTTCAATGCTTAAAACACTATGCCAATAAAACAATAGACTATCCTTGAGATGGCACTTTATCTTTTTTGATACCATTAGTTGCAAGCAACTTAATATCTACTTTTTTAACTTCAGTATTAGAATTTTCTTTGTTTGGTGTTGTATCGTTTAAAGCGCTTACTCCAGTTAATAATACGATAGAAAAGATTGCTACTAATGTAATTTTTAGGGATTTCATAATAATAATTATTTAAGGTTAATTTTGAGTTATATATTAATTTTAAAATTTAAATATACTAACAGTAAGCTAATACTATAGCTTACCAAAATTACACACTAATTATTTGTATGTCCAAGAAGATTAATTAATTAGCTTTAATAGAGTTAATATTTGAGGGAAACTTTTAAAGCCCGACGAAAATATCATAACATAGAGTAAAAGTAGTAAATAATTCGATGAAAAGCAAATAACATAGACGAAGTGACCTAAAACAAAAAAGCATCCCAATTTTCTAGAAGAAAAAAGGAAAGCTTTCCATCGGTTCAAGCTATTTGACTAGCTTTCTACCAGTTTGATAGACTACTACATCTATCAAAACAACACAACTAAATTTTATTGCCAAAAAAAGCTCCGATAAATCGGAGCTTTTAGCAATTTTCGCGGTCTGGACGGGATTCGAACCCGCGACCTTCGCCGTGACAGGGCGACATTCTAACCAGCTGAACTACCAGACCGTTGCGTTATTGCGAGTGCAAAGATACACTTCTTCATCAATGTCGCAAACTTTTTTTTACTTTTTTTTTTATTTTTTTTTAAATAAATTTTTCTCGCTCGATCATATACGTAGTCAAAATTTTGTCAAACGCCTGATTTACATCAGCATTAACGTATTTAATCTTGTATTGCAGACATTTCATTTTTAAATCATTAAAATAATTTAAAACTTCGTTTTTATAATTATCCTTCACTTGGTCTGCATATAAATTGACGTAGTCTCCAGTTTCTATATCAATAAATTTTTTGGGCTTATTATTAAAATCAAAAGCAACTTCCTTATTTTTATCATGCACATGAAACAAAACCACCTCATGCTTATTATGTTTTAGATGTCTTAAAGCTTCAAATAACTTCTTTTGATTTGTTGAAGCCTGAAACATGTCTGTAAACACAAATATTAAAGAGCGTCTGTGTATCTTCTCTGCTATTTGATGCAAATACACATAGGTATCTGTTTGTCTAGTCCTAGGGTCTGCTTTAACTGCTTCTTCTAATTGATGGATTAGCATTTGATGATGACGCTCGCTACCTTTTTCTGGTGCGTAAAAATCGTATGCATCACTATATATGCTTAATCCAACAGCGTCTCGTTGCTTTTTTAAGATATGCATCAAAGCTGCTGAGGCTAACGCAGAAAAAGCAATCTTATTTAAATTTTCTAAAGCGTAGTTGTCCATTTTTGGATAATGCATAGAACTACTATTATCCAAAATAATATGACAACGTAAATTAGTTTCGTCATCATACCGTTTGGTATACAGTTTATCTGTTTTAGCAAATAGCTTCCAATCTATATGACGTGTACTTTCACCTTGATTATAAATTTTGTGCTCTGCAAACTCTGCAGAAAAACCATGAAACGGACTTTTATGCATACCAGATATAAAACCCTCGACCACTTGTTTTGCCAAATGTTCGAGGTTTTTAAATCCACCTGCTTTATTAAGTTCGTCTTGTAGTTTCATTACACAGCTATACCATCAACAATACCATAAGCAACAGACTCATCCGCTCCCATCCAATGGTCACGATTAAAATCCTTCATTACTTTATCATACGTTTGACCACAGTTGTCTGCTAAAATATGAGCACTTAGCTCTTTTGTTTTAACAATTTCTTGAGCTGTAATTTCAATATCACTTGCTTGACCACGTGCACCACCACTTGGTTGATGTATCATGACTCTTGCATGTGGTTGAATAAAACGTTTTCCTTTTGCTCCAACAGATAGTAATATTGAACCCATTGATGCTGCTAGTCCTGTACATACTGTAGAGACGTCACTTTTTAAACTTTTTATGCAATCGTACATTGCAAATCCTGAGGTTACATAACCACCTGGACTATTAATGTATAATGTAATATCTTTTGTATCTAAGCTATCTAAATACAGCAATCTATCTATAACATGCTTTGCCGATTTATCATCTACCATTCCCCAAAGAAACACTTTACGCTCTTCTAAAAGTTTAGCATCAATAGCATCTTGTACTTTTATTGTTTTACTCATTTTTTATAATTTTGATCGTTTAAATCTTAAAGTTTAATATCACTATACAAATAAAGCCTTTAATTTTTTTAGGCATTTATTATAGTTTCAACTAAAGTAAAAAAGGTTTGCCATTACAGCAAACCTTTTATCAATACTTTAATAACATTGACTTATAATAAAGCGTCTAATGCTTCAGCGTAAGCTGTTTTTGGTGCTACACCTACCTGACGTCCTACTACTTCACCATTTTGAAATACTAAAACCGTTGGGATGTTACGTACACCATATTTTGCTGCAAATTCTTGATTTGCATCTACGTCTACTTTTCCTACGATGGCTTTACCTTCATACTCAGTACTTAATTCATCGATGATTGGTCCAACCATACGACATGGTCCACACCAAGCTGCCCAAAAGTCAACTACTACAGGCTTATCGCTTTTTAATACTGTTTCTTCAAAGTTTGCATCTGTGATTTCTAATGCCATAATATTATGTTTTAATTGTGTTTTACTACGTGTTAATATGCAATATTAGTCAAAAATATTACCAAAGCTTACAACCAAACAATTTGTTTTAACTATTACTGCATTGGTTTGGCTTATGCTAGAATGAATTACAATTTAATCCATACTAGACTTTTACTAAATTAAGGTTTTAACCTTTACAATTTACAAAAGTTTTTTTATTGATTAATTAAATAATGAATCTGTTGCTCTTGTAACTCATTTAACAACTCATTAGTCACTTTAATTTTTTGTTTTCTACTTATCATGGTTAGCTTAATTTTATCTCTATTGTCATAGACTAAAAAGTTTAGTGCATGATTACCTGGATGCATGGAGATTAACTCTTTTAAATACTGAATTTTCTCTGCTTCCAACTCTTTTATATTTAGCTGAATTGATATTTTACGAACGTTTTTTTCCATAACATCGTGCAGCAACTGAAAACTATTAAATTGTAATCTAGGTTCACTTTTTTTACCAGTATCTCTATTAACCCATCCTTCTCTAACAAATGCTTTAACATGAACAAATGTATTTTGTAACAAAAAGGGACGATGTTTTAAATACTCTTCTCCAAATACCCTAAACTCAAAGGTGTCTGTATAATCTTCAATAGTAAATAATGCCCAACCTTTACCTTGTTTACTAACACGATGTTGTACATCTGTTACTACTCCTCCAAAGGTAATTTCTTTGTTAACATGCGGATTAAGATCATGAAAATCAGAAATTTTACCATTACAAAACGATTTCATTTCTGTTCTAAAATCATCCAAAGGATGCCCAGAAATATAGACACCTACCACCTCACGTTCTCTGGATAATTTTTCCATTGTTCCCCAAGTTTCGCACTCTGGAATAATAGGTTCTTCAATTTGCACATCACTCTCACCTCCAAACAAACTAACTTGTGCCGAATTTTCGTTTTCTTGATGCTTAGCTCCATATTTAATTGCTTTTTCCAAAAAGGTCAACTCGCTACCATCTTTAAAAAAGTATTGAGCACGATGTGTGTCTCCCAACTCATCAAATCCACCTGCAAGCGCTAAGTTTTCAAAAGCTTTTTTATTAGCTGCACGTAAATCTATACGTTTAGCTAAATCAAAGATTGACGTATATGGTCCATCTTCATTTCTATTATTAACAATAGTCATTACTGCACCATGTCCAACCCCTTTGATGGCTCCCATACCAAATCGCACAGCATTATCTTTATTTACAGAAAATTTATAATAAGACTCGTTAACATCAGGACCAAGTACTGGTAACTTCATACGCTTACACTCGTCCATAAAAAAGGTCACCTGCTTAATATCATTCATGTTATTAGACAGTACAGCAGCCATATATTCTGCTGGATAATGCGCTTTTAAATATGCTGTTTGGTATGCTATCCAAGCATAACACGTCGAGTGGGATTTGTTAAAGGCGTAACTTGCAAATGCTTCCCAATCCTTCCAAATTTTTTCTAACTTTTTAGGATCATGTCCCTTTGCACTAGCTTGCTCAACAAATTTTGGTTTCATTTTATCCAAAACCGCAATTTGTTTTTTACCCATTGCTTTACGCAAGACATCGGCTTCACCTTTTGTAAAGTCTGCCAACTTTTGTGATAAAAGCATCACTTGCTCTTGATATACTGTAATTCCGTAGGTTTCTTTTAAGTACTCCTCCATTGCTGGTAAGTCATACTCAATATCCTCATCACCATGTTTTCTGCGTACAAAACTTGGTATGTATTCCATTGGACCAGGTCTGTACAGTGCATTCATTGCAATTAAATCGTCAAAAACGGTAGGCTTAAGATCCTTTAAATGTTTTTGCATTCCTGGAGATTCATATTGAAAAACACCAACTGTCTCTCCACGCTGGAAGAGTTCATAGGTTTTAACATCGTCCAAAGGAAAAGTGTCAGGATCTAAAACTATACCATGTTTAGCCTTCACAATTTTTACAGTATCCTTAATTAAGGTTAACGTTTTTAAACCCAAGAAATCCATCTTAAGTAATCCTGCATCCACTACTACAGAGTTATCAAATTGGGTTACATATAAGTCTGAATCTTTTGCTGTAGATACAGGTACAAACTTAGTAATGTCATCTGGTGTAATAATTACACCACAGGCATGAATACCTGTATTTCTTACAGAGCCTTCTAAACTTCTAGCAAGGTTTATTGTTTCGGCTTCTAAATTATCACCTTCCGAAATATTAAAAAGCTCGTTAATTTTTTCTAAATCTTCAGCTCTAAACTTTTGGCCTAGTTCCTTTTCACTTAAACCAAAAATCTTTTTTAATTTAGACATGGTCGGAATTAACTTCGCGATCCTATCTGCATCAAAAAGCGGTAAATCTAATACACGTGCTGTATCTCTGATACTACTTTTAGCAGCCATAGTACCATAGGTAATAATTTGTGCTACTTGATTACTTCCATATTTATCTATTACATAATCCATGACACGACTACGACCTTCATCATCAAAATCGATATCAATATCTGGCATACTTACACGATCCGGATTTAGAAAACGCTCAAAAAGTAAGTTATATAATAAAGGGTCAATATTTGTAATCCATAAACAGTAAGCTACAACAGATCCTGCAGCACTACCACGTCCTGGACCAACCGAAACATCCATTTTTCGGGCTTCGCGTATAAAATCTTCTACAATTAAGAAATATCCAGGATACCCAGTATTTTCAATTACTGAAAGTTCAAAATCTAATCGTTCAATAACCTCATCGGACAGCTCTTCTCCATAACGTTTTTTAGCTCCAACATAGGTTAAATGCCTTAAAAAAGCATTTTCTCCTCGTTTTCCTCCATCTACCTCATCATCGACATGTTTAAACTCGTCTGGAATATCAAACGCTGGCAATAATACGTCTCTAGCAAGCTCAAATCCTTCAATTTTATCTACAACTTCTTGGATATTGGTAATCGCTTCAGGAATATCTCTAAATAATGCCTTCATTTCTTCTGAAGACTTAAAATAATATTCTTGATTTGGTAAACCGTAACGATAACCACGACCTCTACCTATTGGTGTTGATTGTTTTTCGCCATCTTTAACACACAATAAAATATCGTGTGCATTAGCATCGCTTTGTTTTCCGTAATAGGTATTATTAGTTGCAACAAGCTTAATATTGTGTTGATTAGCAAACTTGATTAACGTTGGGTTTACACGATTTTCGTCCTCTTGATCATGACGCATAAGCTCTATATACAAATCGTCTTGAAATAAGTCTTTCCACCAAAGCAACGCTTCTTCAGCTTGACTTTCTCCAACATTTAAAACCTTACTTGGCACCTCACCATATAGGTTTCCTGTTAAGCAAATTAAGTCTTCGCGATACCGCTCTATTAATTTTTTATCAATACGTGGTAAATAGTAAAAACCATCAACAAACGCATGCGATGATAGCTTAGCTAAATTGTGGTATCCGTTTTTATTTTTAGCAATTAGGACAATTTGATACCCATTATCCTTTCTACTTTTATCAGTATGATCTTCGCAAACAAAAAACTCGCATCCTAAAATCCCTTTTATTTCTTTGGCTTTAGGTGTTTCTCCTCTCGCTTCTGCTTCTGCATTTTTAGCTTTTATAGCTCTATTATGACCGTTAATAGCCTTTACAAAATGGAAGGCTCCCATCATGTTAGCATGGTCTGTAAGTGCTACTGCAGGCATATCTTGCTCTGCTGCCAAATCAACCAAATCAGTAATACTAATAGTAGATTGTAAAACTGAAAATTGCGAGTGATTATGTAAATGAACAAAATCTACAGATTGCAGATCTTTGATGTTTTCTTTAATTTCGGCAGAAGAAATCTCGTTTGTATTCCGCTTTTGTAATTGCGCTTGGATTTTAGCACTTTCCTTTTTAAGGTTAATGTGCTTTAATCCAATAAGCTGAATGGTTTGCGGATTAGCCTTATTAAAAAGCTCAAAATACTCTGGCTGAACGTCTAATTGCTCTTTTGTATATTTTTTTAATCTTATTAACTCTAAAAAACAACGTGTTGTCGCTTCCACATCTGCTGTTGCGTTGTGCGCTTCTGCAAAAGGTTGATCAAATAAAAACTGATGCAACTCTGTTAAAGTTGGCAACTTAAATTTACCATAACGTCCACCTGGAATTTCGCATAACTCTGCAGTCTGCTCTGTACAAGTATCTAAAACCGGAAGTTCTTACAAAGGGTTTTCTACGCTTTCGCGAACAAATTCCGCTCCCATAATATTTAAATCAAACTTTACATTTTGACCGACTACATACTTGGTTTTACTAAGCGCAACATTAAATTTTTCTAAAACTTCAGATAACGGAATCCCTTGTTGTTGAGCTAATTCTGTAGATATACCATGGATTTTTTCAGCATCATAAGGTATATTAAAACCTTCTGGTTGTACTAAATAATCCTGATGCTCGATACAGTTACCCATCTCATCATGTAATTGCCAAGCAATTTGAATACATCTAGGCCAATTATCTGTATCTGTAATTGGTGCATCCCAACGCTTAGGTAATCCTGTGGTTTCGGTATCAAATATTAAGTACATGCTGTGATTTCTTTGAAGTTTGTGCTGAAAAATACGAGCCTATAAAAGTACATAGAATTTATAATTCTTTAAAGCGAATTAGCAAACAGTTGTAAACAAAAAAAAAGCCAACATGTAAATGCTGGCTTTTTTTAAAATATAATTATGCATTTATGAGACTAGCTCTTCATGCACTTTTTCGGTATTAATTGCTGCTTGGATAGCGTTTCTATGCTTAGCAATTAAGCTATCTATCGTTGGTGGCAAATTATTTTCTTTTAACAATTTATCATATTCCTCAAGACTAGCTTCCTCACCTTTAATTGCTTCTTCTAAGATTGCTTCTTCATTATTTGAAGTAAAGGTTGATTTTAGGCTCATCCAATTTCTGTGCATGGTTCCTTTAAAACTTCCAGAATCTTCAGGGATTTGTCCATATTGTAAAATTTCGGTTCTTAGTTCTTTTGCAAAGACGCTACGCTCTGAGGCACGTCTTTTAAAAAACATTTTTAATTCATTATTATCTACGTTATCAATTGCATTTAAATACCCTTTTTCGGCATCATAATTTTTAATTAATAATTCGTTTAACTTGTTTGAAATTTTTTCGCTGTAGTTCATAATATCTTTGATCATTTAAATTTCAATATATTTTTTAAAGATGCATATTGTTTGACATCTACAATTACAATATAGCACAAATGACAGCTGTTGTCAAGCGATTTAACAGGGTTTGTGATAGCCTTAAGAGTATTTAACAAAAAAAAAGCCAACGCTAATGCGTTGGCTTAAATATTATAATTTAAAGGTGATTAATTAGTACAATCTCCTAAATCATCTATTAAATCTTGTATCGATCCATCTGTATCACCACATTGTTGCTTTTTATTCTCTAATGCAGTTTTATAAAAGTTACATACTTGCGGATAATCTGCAGACATAACATCTACTGCTTCGTAATTAGTTTGAGTGGTCAACGCTACTGCTGTTGCATTTTGGCAAGCCACTAAAGGATCTATCGTTACCACTGTTCCGATGCTTAAAATTGGCACATTATAAAAATACCCTTTATTAAAATTTTCTGTTTGTGTACCAGAACTATCAAATACGTTAAAAGTAAACGTTCCAGAAACGGTTCTTTCAATAATATTAAAATCAGAAATATTTATTTTACCATCTGCAGGATACACTTGTAAATCTGGGTCAGGCACGTTATTAGTTGAATAAAAATCACCAAACTCATTTTCATAAGTTGCAGATGATGTTGTATTACCTAAAAGGTACAAAGTCTCGGCAGTATCATTTGTTTTAAGTATTATAGTCTCTAAACCTCTAATACCAGTAATTGTTAAATTTCCTGAGCCATCAACATTAGCTCTGTAGGTTGTTGCTTCCCATAACTCGCCATCATTATATCCTATAAATGCAGGATTATTAAAGACTAGATCCTCACTACAAGATGTCAAGGTTAATAATACAACTAATAAAATTGTTATTTTTTTCATTATCGTTACTTTTATACAAGACCAAAAATAGAATAATTTATTTTATTTGACAGAATTACTTTAAAAAGTTGAGAATTAAAAAAATATAGTATCTTTGCAGCTTATTAATAATAGAGGTCGCGTACCTTACAAATTAATTATTTATGCCAGTAAAAATTAGATTACAAAGACACGGTAAAAAAGGAAAACCTTATTACTGGATCGTAGCAGCAGATGCTAGAGCAAAAAGAGATGGTAAATACCTAGAAAAATTAGGTGCTTACAATCCAAACACAAACCCAGCAACTATCGAAATAAACGTTGATGGAGCTGTACAATGGTTACAGAATGGTGCACAACCAACTGACACAGCAAAAGCAATTTTGTCTTACAAAGGTGTTATGCTTAAAAACCATTTAGCAGGTGGTGTTAGAAAAGGTGCTTTAACAGAAGAGCAAGCTGAAGCAAAGTTTACAGCTTGGTTAGATGAAAAAGCAAGTAAAGTAGAAGCTAAAAAAGACGGTTTATCAAAAGCGCAAGCTGATGCTAAAACTAAAGCTTTTGAAGCAGAAAAAGCAGCTAATGAAGCTAGAATTGCAGCTAACGCTCCAGTTGTAGAAGAAGCTCCTGCTGAAGATGCAAAAGCATCTAACGAAGAAGAAGAATAAAAATTAATTTTTATACTTTTAAACTCCGATAATTTTTATCGGAGTTTTTTATGCAAAAAACTTTTGTTATGGATATTAAAGACTGTTTCTTTTTAGGTAAAATTGTTAAAAAATATAGTTTTAAAGGCGAGCTCCTTATAAAACTAGATACTGATGAGCCTGGACTTTATGAAAACTTAGATTCTATGTTAATAGATTTACGTGGTTCATTGGTTCCGTTTTTTGTTGAAAGCTCTCAATTACATAAATCAGAATTACTTCGTGTAAAATTTGAAGATGTCGATACCGAAGCTGATGCTGATAGTTTAATTAAAAGCAACATATACTTACCACTAAGCGTTTTACCAGAATTAGAAGATGATAAATTTTATTTTCATGAAATAATAGGTTTTAAAGTTGAAGACAAAAACTTTGGAACTGTTGGTATTATTAAAGCGGTTAATGACAGTACTGCACAATCCCTATTTGAAATTGACAGAGATGGTATTGAGATTTTAATCCCAATGAATGATGAGTTTATTTCTAAAGTGGATAAACCAAACAAAACTATTTTTGTAGATACTCCAGAAGGCTTAATTGATTTATATTTAGAAGATTAATTTTTTGTGTGCTGAATTTATTTTTAGCCTAAATGTAATAAATGATGAGATCCTGAAACTAGTACAGGATGACGTAACCTAGCAGTAAGTCTTTTATAAATAATCTAACAAAATCATAGCTGTTATTTATCCTAAGTATTTAATAGATTTACAGCTTACAAGATAACCTAGGTCATGCTGAATTTATTTCAGTATCACATCCAAAACTAAAGAGATCCTACATCACATTTAGGATAACGTCATATGAGCAAGCCTTTTAAATTCAAACAATTTACTGTACAACAAGACCAATGTGCCATGAAAATTGGTACTGATAGCGTTTTACTTGGTGCTTGGTCACCTTTAAACACCAACCCATTTGCTATTTTGGATATTGGTGCAGGAACAGGAATTTTAGCTTTAATGCTTGCACAACGTAGTCAAGCGGAAGTTATTGATGCTTTAGAAATTGACGAACAGGCGTATGAGCAATGTGTTGATAATTTTGAAACTTCGGTTTGGGCTGATCGCTTATTTTGTTATCATGCCGATTTAGCTGAGTTTACAGAAGAAATTGAGGACAAATACGACTTGATTATATCCAATCCTCCATTTTATGCTGAGGATTACAAATCTGACAACACACAACGTGACTTAGCTCGTTTTACAGATGCCTTACCTTTTGATCATTTAGTTGCTTGTACTGCTCAACTATTGTCTGAAACTGGTATTTTTACGGTTGTTATTCCCTTTAAAGAAGAGGCTCACTTTATAGACCTAGCGTCTAAAGTTAATTTGTTTCCTAATAATATCTTACATGTTAAAGGAACGCCTACTTCGGATGTTAAAAGAAGTTTGCTAGCGTTTTCTTTCCGCGAAAGCGAAATTAAAACTGAGACTTTGGTTATTGAAACCTCAAGGCATCAATATACTGATGATTATATTGCGTTAACTAAAGATTTTTATCTTAAAATGTAATTGGGTTTGGGGTTTATAAGAGACCCTTCGACTGCGCTCAGGGTGACATTGGTATTGCTATTGGATTTTGCTATTGTTTATTACTTTCTTTTAGATTAAGATGCGATCCTGAAACTAGTTCAGGATGACTTGGTAAGAGGTTTTTTTGCTATTGGGTTTGGTTGGTCTAATAGAGACCCTTCGACTGCGCTCAGGGTGACATTGGTTTTGCTATTTATGACATTGGTTTTGGTGGTTTTATTTTATTAGTGTGAAGTTTTTATTGCTACTTGTGTTACTTAGGATGTGATCTTGAAACTCGTTAAGGATGACTTGGTTTGTGTGGCTTTGTTTTGCTATTGGGTTTTGTGGTTTGTAAGAGACCCTTCGACTGCGCTCAGGGTGACATTTGTTTTGCTACTTGTGACATTGCTATTAAACTTTGGAATGTTGTGGAAAATATTCTAAAAAAAGTAATTATTTACTCGATTTTTTCTTGATTATTTAGGTTTTGATTTTTTGGATGAGATCCTGAAACTAGTTCAGGATGACTTGGTGTGAGTTTTTTTTGCTATTGGGTTTGGTTGGTCTAATAGAGACCCTTCGACTGCGCTCAGGGTGACATTGGTATTGCTACTTGTGACATTGGGTTTGGTGGTTTTTAGGAACTCTTCGACTTGGCTCAGGGTGACATTGGGTTTGCTAGTAAGGTTTTGTGCTAAAATGCTAAATATGTTATTATATACTCGTAAATAAAAGAATTCTTAAAAATTTGCCTTAATTTTTGATATAATATTGTGTTCTGAAAACGATTTCGTTATTTTTGTGATTGAAACAATAAGCTACACGAATAGTTTATTTTTAATACAGACTTAAATGAAACCAGATTTATTTGAAGCGCCAGATTACTATAATCTTGACGAACTTTTAACTGAAGAACATAAATTAGTACGTGATGCTGCTCGTGAATGGGTCAAGCGTGACGTCTCTCCTATTATTGAAGAGTATGCTCAAAAAGCAGAATTCCCGAAGCAAATTGTTAAAGGATTAGCAGATATTGGTGCTTTTGGACCTTATATTCCTGTGGAATATGGTGGTGCAGGTTTAGACCAAATTGCTTATGGTTTAATTATGCAAGAGATAGAACGTGGTGATTCTGGTGTACGTAGTACTGCCTCAGTACAATCGTCGTTAGTAATGTATCCTATTTGGAAATATGGTAACGAGGCACAACGCCAAAAATACTTACCAAAATTAGCTAGTGGAGAATGGATTGGAAGTTTTGGTTTAACTGAGCCTGACCATGGAAGTAATCCTGGAGGCATGGTCACCAACTTTAAAGACATGGGAGACCATTACCTTTTAAATGGTGCAAAAATGTGGATTTCAAATTCGCCTTTTTGTAACGTTGCTGTTGTTTGGGCAAAAAATGAAGCAGGTCGTATTCACGGTTTAATTGTAGAACGTGGTATGGAAGGTTTTACAACACCTGAAACACATAACAAATGGTCCCTTCGTGCGTCTGCAACAGGCGAGCTTATTTTTGACAACGTTAAAGTGCCAAAAGAAAACTTATTACCAAACAAATCTGGATTAGGTGCACCATTAGGCTGCTTAGATTCGGCACGTTTTGGTATTGCTTGGGGAGCGATTGGAGCAGCAATGGATTGCTATGATACTGCTTTAAGATATAGCAAAGAACGTATGCAATTTGGTAAACCTATTGGACAATTCCAATTACAACAAAAGAAGCTTGCTGAAATGATTACCGAAATTACCAAAGCCCAATTATTAGCTTGGCGACTTGGTGTTATGCGCGAAAATGGTACTGCTACCTCTGCACAAATATCTATGGCGAAACGTAATAATGTAGATATGGCTTTAAAAATTGCTAGAGACGCTAGACAAATGTTAGGTGGTATGGGAATTAGTGGTGAGTACAGCATTATGAGACATATGATGAACCTTGAAAGTGTTGTTACTTACGAAGGTACACATGATATCCATTTATTAATTACTGGTTTAGACGTTACTGGATTGAATGCTTTTAAATAGTGGTTAGCAGTAAGTAATTAGTGGATAGTTGGAAGATGATAGATGATAGATGATAGAAAAGATTAACCTTTCATACTTTCAATTTTATATATAAAAAAAGCACGTTATAATGACGTGCTTTTTTTGTTTTTGTACTATATCAATTTTACAATTGCTGTTTCTGTTTGTGCTGCTGTTGCTTTTGGTTTTGATATAGGTTGTGATTGTGCTAGTACTTTTGCTTTCTTTTGTTATTAATAAACTATGTCAGCTTGCTTATGCTATCTAAAACCCATCTGTAAATCGCCAGATAACACCAATATTACATTGGTAATAACTACCCACTTCTGGACTGTTATTTTTAACTGCAACGTTAGCACGTCCAGAGATATTAACAGCCATTTTAGGAAACAGCCAATAACTAATACCTAAACCTGGACCAACTATAAACGCGTCTGTATTAGCGTACGTGTATTTTCCTGCTGCTAAAAACACGTATAACTCCTTGTAATCTCTTGCTGTATTTGGAATAATATAATAATTAACATCTGCTTGTACTGCAAACAAACTCGCATTGGATTTGGGTGTTTTTAGCGTATTTGTGGACACATTAACACCAATACTCCAATTAGGATCCAACTGATAGTCTACGCCTAAATTAAAAGGCGTTGCAAAGTCTAACTTGTCTATTGCCCAAGGTAACCTGCTGTATGGATAGTTATTAATAATGTTGACACCTAAAGCTAGCTTTACATGTGGTTTATCTTGTGCTACAGCTTTGTACATGACTAATGTACTAGCTACAGCAATGTGTAGTAATAGCGATTTTATATTCATCAAGTTACTATTTTAACTTAGTTACTATATTGCGCTATAATAGTTTAGGGAGTTACTTTACAAACCTTATTAAGGCGTTATTATTGTATTATTTTTTAAACTGATACCATTTTTTCTTAACCGTTTCGGCATTATAGCCATAACCATAGCCATAATTATAACCATAACCATACGATCCTTTAAAATCAATATCGTTAATGATATAACCCATGTTTTTAATCTTTTTCTGGTCTACTAATTTCTTAGAGTATTCAATTAATGGTTTTTCTGTCACTCCAGATCTCACCACATAAGCTGTATAATCAATACCATCCATAAACGTTAGCGTATCTGCTACTAATAAGGTTGGTGCTGTATCTACAATAATATAATCGTAATGTGCTTTTGCTTCGTTTAAAAACGCCTGGAAACGTGCGCTTGATAATAAAACCGTTGGCATTGGAGGAATTGGACCTGACAATAGTAAATCAAATTGATTACTATCTGCATCCATTTGTATTAATATGTCTTGCCAATTACTGGTTTGATTACTTAAATAATTAGATAATCCAGCTTTGTCTTTAGAGCTTCCAATTAAGGCGTGTAATTGAGGATTACGCAAATCTGCACCAACTAATAACACTTTCTTTTTTAAATGAAAATAAGTTTGTGCAATATTAAACGCGACTGTTGTTTTTCCTTCGCCTTTAACCGAAGACGTTACCGCAATAACTTGACCTTGATCTGTCTGTTTGTTATGCAACGTAAAGTTTAGGTTATGGATTAAGGTTCTAAACGCTTCCTCAGTTTGTGTGTTTCCTGAGGTTAATTTTAACGCTTGTTTAGCATTAGGAATTACCGGAATCTCACCAACAATTGCAGTATTAGGGTTAATATTTTCAACATCCTTACTCGTGTAAATTTTAGTATTAGTTAAAAACTTTAAATACAAAATACCGATTGGTAAACCCAGTCCTAATAACAAGGCAGCTAACAATACAATTTTACGTTTTGGAGCTACAGGAATCGAGTTAGTAATCGCGTAATCTATCACTTTTACATTAGCTGCAGTGACAGCCATAGTAATTGCTGCTTCTTCGCGTTTTTGTAATAATAGTAAGTAAAGGTTTTCTTTTAGTATTTGTTGACGCTCTATACTACGCAGTATTTTTTCTTTACTAGGTAAGGTTTTAAAAGACTGTTGTGCTAAGCCTTGTGCACGTTTATTTTGCGATAAGGACTGTTGCAATTGGGTTTTATAACCAGATAATGAGCGTTGTATGTTATTATTTAAATCTGTAATAGACGCTTTTAAAATCTTGACTCTAGGATTATTGTCACCAGCTGTGGCTTTCCATTTGTTATATTCTAACACAGCAGTATTATAATCGCTAACCAAGGTATTTACTGCACCACTATTTAACCCAATATTAGCAGGTAATAATTTAATCTCTTGATTGCTAGCAATGCTTTTATCCAGTACATCTGCTAATAACAATTGGGTTTCGGCTTCAAAAAGTTGTTCGTCTTTAATTGATTTTTTCTGAATCACAGACGCTGCATCAGCTTCAAAAATACTTAAGTTATTGTTTTGCTTGTAGCTACCTTTAGCGACTTCAATCGAGTCCAACTCGGTTGTTAGATACGTAAACCTTTCGTCAATAAACGCGATGGTACGTTTAGACACTTCCTGTCTGTCTGTAATACCATCTTGTGTATAGACTTCAATTAAAGTATTTAAAACCTGTTGTGCTTTTTGCTTGCTTGGATCTTCAAGACTTAATATTAAAATATCACTATCCTTACCATCAGGTGCAATTTTTATGGCTTGTAATAAGTTTTGAGTCGCTTGAGTTTGACTACTAATTTTAACCTCGTATACTGGATTATCATTAGCCACTAAACTTTGTGCATTTGCAGGCTGAATGGTAAACGGAAAGTCAACCGTTGGCTTTTCAAAATAAAAGTTTGGGACTTGTAAGGTGACTTCGGTGTCTAGGTTTAGTAATTTATAACCTTTATCCTGAAGTGTAATTTCAAAAATTAAATCGGCTTCTGGTTTTGCTAATTCTGGTTCAAACACCACTTTAAAAGGTGCGTTAAAGACTTCGGATTTATTAACACGACCAGACTGAAAATACTGCACCTGTAAATTTAATTGATTAACCACTTGTCGGTTTAATCTAAAGGATTGCAATACAGCACGTTCGTTTTCTAGGTTGACGTTACCTTTACCTAACAATTTATCTAAGTCTAGGTTTAAGGCAGTGGATTCTTTTTCCGTTAACACCTTAATTTTTGCAGCAGTTTTGTAGCTATCAGGTGTATAACGCAGATATAAAAAGGCTATAATTAAGGCTATTATTCCGCTTAAAGCGATCCAATACCAATAGGCTAAATACTTATTAGCAATCCCTTTTAAGTCTATTTGCTGGTCCTGTGCGTCTTGTTGTTCTAGGTAATTATCCATAGTCTACTTATCTAGTCAATAAAATTATAGCACTTAGTGTTACTGATGCAATTGCCACTATAGTCGTCACATTACCTACGTAACCTGCTGTTTTTACTTTGGCACGATTAGGTTGTACCACTAACACGTCGTTAGGTTTTAGTCTGTATTCTGGATTGTCCATCCAATTGGTGGTGGTCAAATCTATGTGTGTAATTTTACGTGTTGCGTCCACTTCTCTGATTAACAAAATATCGTTACGCTTTCCGTTAATAGTTAAATCGCCAGCATAACCTAAAGCTTGTGGTACACTAATGTACTGCTCAGTAAAACTAAAGGTTCCAGGACGTTGGACTTCACCTAAAACAGTCACTTTGGCATTAAGTAATCTAACGGTTACAATAGGATTAATTAGGTGACCACCATTTTCTAGTTGTGCCACAATTTGGTTTTCTAGTTGCGAGTTGGTAAGCTGTGTTGCTTTAATTTTGCCTAACACTGGTAAGGCTATAAACCCTTCAGGATTTACTAAGTACCCTTGTAGTTTTAAAATATCTACGCTATTATTAACAGCAGCAGTATTTACATTTTTGTTATACGGAATAGCTGCTTCTGGTATGGCAGCACTTATGGTTACTGCTAATATATCGTTAGGCTGAATGGTATTTTCTTGATACTGTACGTTAGTTTGGTTGTATTGGTTAGCATCCTGAAAGTATAAAATTTCTTTATTACTAACACAGCTGCTTAATGACAAAGCCATAGTTACTACTGTGATGACTTTAACGATGTGATGTTTAAATTTGGGTTGCATACTTATGATTACTATTAGCGATTTTTATCTATACCACTACTGGTTAGGCAGTTGGTTTTAAACGTCTGACTTAAATAATGCGTGACGTTTTGTATTGTTTATTTTATTTAACGTGTCAAAAATAGTAACAAAATAATAAACTACCACTTTTAAGCCGATTAAAACCATGTATTTTAAGCATTTAAAACCGTTTACTTTTACAGCATTTTTAGCCTGTTTTTTTAATACACTATCCATACACTATCTATACCTTTGCTATACTGTTACTATACCTTTGCTATAAGGCTTCTTTATTAACCATTTTTGGTTGTATTATTTGGTTTGCATTTTTGTTATTTAGCGACACTATTTAGCCAACATTATTTAAAAAACTGATTGACTTTAGACAGGTTTTTAAACACAATGGTGTACCAACCACCAACTTTATTGGACGTTACTGCTTTATAGTCTTCTTTAGATTTAATAATAATATTTTTTAAACTACGGTTACTGGCTCCTCCAGCTCTCATTTTGGTAATCACTTCTGGTAAATATCCAAACGTATAATCACGCGTTTTAAATATGCGTAAAATAAAATCGTAGTCTGCAGCTATTTTATATTTTAAGTTGAAATCACCTTGTTTTGCATACACGTCACGTTTTAAAAATAAGGTAGGATGTGCTGGCATCCATCCTTTTTTAAGCAAGCTAGATTTAAAATTTTGACTCTGCCAATGTCTAATCACTTTATCTGTATTGGTTTGCGTTACATATTGCAAATCACCATACACACCATCCACGTTTTGGCTATTAAAGGTATTTACAATATTTTGAATGGTATTAGGATTAGCCAGCATATCATCCGAATGTACAAAACCAATCACATCTCCTGTTGCCAACGCAATCCCTTTATTTAAGGCATCATAAATCCCTTTATCAGCTTCAGATTGAATGACAATATTAGCCTGAGGCGATTTACTTTTAATGTGTTGTGCCATTTCTAGTGTGTTATCTGTGGACTGACCATCGATAATAACATACTCGATATTAGGATAGGTTTGTTGCAATACAGACTCCATACAACTTACTATTGTTGCGACACTATTGTATGTTGCTGTTATAATTGAAATTTTCATTGGTTATAAGCCTTTAATTATTTGGAGTTTGAGGTGATGCTTGTTTTAATTGACGTTTTAAATCTTTAAATTTTAAGTCAATCATTGTTTCATAAATAAAGCGTAGTTTACAAAAGGTATAACCTGCTTTACCATTTAAAAAACCACCTTTAACAATATAAAAAGCGAAAAATATAAGCTGTGGTCTAAATGGTAAATGATAGCTTAGTCTTTTTTGCGTTTTACGTTTTATAATAGGGTCTTTAGAAAACAAATTAGCCCATTGTAAAGGTTCTTTAACTTCCTGAAGCATTTTTTCTGCTTCCATTTTAGAATATCTATTATGCTTATCAAACCACAACGTTAATCCTTTATTAAAAGGATAATGTATTAGATGTTCTTGTAAACGTCCTTCTTTTCCTGTGGTATTATATTCTTCGTTAATTTCACGTGCTACAGTAACACAACCCTTTTTAAACACTCTAGGAAACCACGTTGGATAACCACTACTTTGTTTAATCCATTTGTCCTGAAACATGTCCTTACGTCTAACACGATACATTGTAATAGCATCTGTATTAGTGGTTGCCTTTAAAATCTCTTGTTTTAAAGCTTTAGTTATAATCTCATCTGCATCAACCATCACTATCCAATCACAAGTAGCAGGAACACTTTGTAATGCTGCATTACGTTGTGCTGCATAATTATCAAAAGGACGTTGTATAATTTTGGCATTATGCTTTTTTGCAATCTCTAAAGTATTGTCTGTGCTAAACGAATCAAACACAATAATTTGATCCACAAAGTCCAACGCAGCTAAGCATTGATCTAAAATAGTTTCTTCGTTATAGGTTAGTATTACAGCACTAATCATTGATTACTCTTTTTTTTATGAATTTTGCAGGATTACCACCAACAATTGCCCAAGGTTCTATGTCTTTATACACAGATGCAGTTGCACCAACCACAGCACCTTGACCTATTGTCACACCCATTCCAATATATGCAGCAGCACCAACCCAAGATTGACCCTTTAATACAATAGGTGCAATAATCAAAGGGTTGTTTGATACTGTTACATCATGTGACGCTGTACACAAATACGATTTTTGAGATACGGTTGCATGTGCTCCAATAGTAACTTTTGCAACGTTATAACAATCTACTTCTGGTGCTAAACAGGAATATTCATGCATTTCTAAATTCCAAGGAGCATAAATTTTTACCGATGAATACACCACAGCTTTAGCATGTACCTTTGCTCCAAACAAACGAAGCAACATCAATTTCCAGCTATTCCCAATACGTCTTGGTAAAGGTCTAGCAAACACCATCCAAACCACAGACCACAACAAACGTGCTATTTGGTTTTTACGACTTAAGGTGTTGTTATAATTTGATAAATCTACTTTGTTCATACTATATCTATAAAATCTGGTTGTTCGGCTTTATTTAAAATCCAATCGTACAATGCTAACATTTGTTTTGCAACAGCTTGCATGCTATATTTTTGCTCTATTAATTGTCTACCATTTACTCCCATTTGTTGCAAGTCTTCAGGTGATTTTGCCATCATGCTATTAAGTGCGTCCACTAAAGGTGTGACACCAATCCCAATCCATTGTCCACAATTATTAGTATTTAATTCTTCCCAAGGTGCACCTTGTGTGGTAATAACAGGTGTGTAACTTGCCAAAGCCTCAGCCACTACAATCCCAAAGTTTTCGCTAAAGGTTGGTAGCACAAACACAGACGCTTCCCTAAATACTTTTGTTTTTTGGTCATTAAACACTGGTGGTTTAATCGTAATTTGATGTTCTAGATTAGCAGCTTTAATTTTTGCTTTTAAGCTTTTAATATACTCTGGTTCACCATTACCATAAATATCAATTACCCAATCTTGTTTTAATTTATTATCTGCTAATTGCCAGGCTTCAATTAAATTTTCAATCCCTTTTTTAATATGAATGCGCGATAAAAACAACATACGCTTTGGTTGTGTTGCTTTAACAGGAATTTCAGCCGGAAACTGACTGACATTAATTCCGTTTGGTATCATAGCCACAGGATTTTTTAATCCTAAAGCTCTAATACTTTTTACTTCCATTGGCGCAGTCGCGTGTAAACAGGTCGCTTGCTCTAAATCTTTATACTGAAACAGTTTTAAAGCGACTTGTTTTTTAATTTTGCCTTGCGACAAAGCCCAAGGCTCTAACATGCCTCTGGGTGTAATAATATAAGGTACACCTTTTTGACGTGCTATTTTAGCCATTTGATGCACTGGCATTTGCCATAAGCCATGACCATGTAATAAGGTCGTATCAGAATAATTTAAAGAATTAACCAAGCTTTTAGAACGTTGCAATGTCTCAGCATCATGAAGCCTGATCCCACTATTAACTGTATTAAACGACCTAGTTATTGGGTTATTACTTTTTAAAGTATCCAAACCAATGTGCAATGTTGCATCTATTTCCAACATAGCAGCAATTAAGTGTGACACACTTCTAGCTGGACCACCAGTTGTTATGTCTATGGATGTTATGACGTGGTTAATTTGCATGTCTAATTATATTTTTTTTTACGATATAACAATTTGTCAATAACGAATAAAACAACAGCTATTTGAAGTGTAGGCTTAATAAAAATAATAAAGTAAAACAAACTTGGTGGCACTTGTTTGATTGCTAACGTTACAAATAAAGAAACGAATAAAATTTTACCTATTTGTCCTCCTTTAGCAAAAAACACATAAAACCAAGCATAGGCAATACCTGTCAAAAATCCATTTAAAATTACCCAAACCCAACCACCTTCTCTGTAAGCTGTTATTGCGCCAAATGTAGTTAAACTACCTATTCCTTTTTTTACTACTGTATTCCAAGCCATCACGGAAATTTCACCAGACAATTCACCGTTATCACTTAAAACCTGAGGTTTTTCGTTAATAATAATACGAGGAAAAAAACTTACAATTATTGCAGAGACATATTGTACGTGATTGAAATGACTAAATGGGTTATCGAAATCATTTTTTAAGTGTGTCATTACAAAATACGTATCTGCACGTGCCATTAATGAGTTAAACCCACTTTCAAACACATTATCTACAGCATATGACGAAGAAGCTGCAAACAACTCTTTTTTATCAGAAACATCACTAAGCTGTCTTAAAAACACCATAAAGGGACTAATTACTAATAAAAAAACAATCCCAAGAGAAATAATTTTTATACCTAGACGGTAATTGTTATGAATACATAATGCAGCAACCATGAAAAAAATTGGTGTAATTGCAAATATGCGTTGTGCAGTACCTAGCAATAAAAAGGCAACTATCACATAACAAATAATCATTAAGATTCTATTTTTTGAATTTACCTTAATAACCAACGCCAAGGACACTGCCATAACTGCTAAAAACACATTGGATAATGAAGCCAATAACCCTTTATAAACACTCTGTTTATTGTAATAAGAATCCAAATCCTCTACATTATAAACTGTTAAATCATTTGTAAAATAATAGCCCAACCATAATATAAAGCTGACATAAAATAATTTTTTATAATTTTTAAAAAACCAATAATCTAAATTAGGTAATTTTAATTTTTTTTGTCTTTTATTTAAAAATTTATACTCTCCAAATCGCACACCTTGAATAAGAAAAAAAAAGAAAAGGAGCGACATGAAAATAACCTCGGAAAGCTCAAAAGAACCGATATTAGATAATCCAGATTCACTTTTAAAAAACACAGGTAACACGTAATACCCCAAGGAAAAAAAAGACATTACACCTAATAGAATCCACAGGGCTGACTGATTTTTGCGCATTCTTTTAATAACATAGTATATTAAAGACAAAAAAAGAAGAGTAAAAAATATATCCAAATTATTACGTTTTTAATTCAATTTCAAAAAAGCTTCTAATATATTAGTTGCTTTTTTAATGATTGCTATTTTTTTCCTTCTATTAAAAAAAACATGATTAATTATAGGAATACTGTATTTCGGCAATAATAAAACCACAAGTTTAACTACTTTATTTTTACCTCTAATTTTTTTCTTAAATTTAGACAATACTTCAGCATTGCTTATTATTGGGTCGACACTTGTACTAATGTATTTACGAAAATGATCATGTAAATTCAAATCATAATTATATAAATCAACTTTATTACTTTTTAAGAAATTATAATTAAGTACACAAAGCATACCGCTAACAGTTTGTTTGTTTTGCAATCTACTACTTACACCTTCATGATTTAACCTATATTTCAATAAAGGTTGTTTTATTCTATAAAATTTAGTTCTGCATATTAAACGCAGCCATAAATCACGATCTTCACATGCTAAATAATCGCGATACCCTCCAACCTCTTTTAACAAAGCTGTTTTTAACATAACTGTAGGATGTATAATAGGCTTCATTGCTTGTTTATATGTCAATCCGTTTTCTAAATATTCAAAATTATAGATACTAGCATCCTTACTAAAACCTACCTCATTATTATTTTCGTCTATTAAAATAACATCAGAACATATTACTCCAATTAAATTATCTGATTCAAAAACTGCAATTTGTTCTTCAAAACGGTCAGGCATGCAAATATCATCCGCATCCATTCTAGCAACATAATTACCACTACATTGCTCTAAACCCATATTTAGAGCCTTTACCAAACCTATGCCCTTAGTGTTAAGTATAATAATTCTTTTATCATTATAACTTTCTAAAATACCTAAAGTTGAATCAGTGCTACCATCATTTATAACAATTAGTTCGAAATTTAAAAAACTCTGCTTTAGCACACTGTTTATAGCATCTCTTAAATATTGCTCACCATTTCTAACAGGCAGCAATACAGATATAAATGGACTTAATTTATTCATCATTTAAAAATTTTAACAGAAGGTGTATTTATCTTTAAAACAACATATGCACATATAAGACAAGTAAAAAAACTAAATAAAACATAACAAAATTGCCATAAAAAACTATTCATGTCTAATAAATCATTAAAAAAACCATAAATAATAAAAAGTAATGGCATATGCACTGCATATAAACTATATGATATATCGGGTAATCTTGGAAAATCCAAAAGGTTAACTCCAATAACCTTATGAGGAATAATTTTTACAAGCATTAAAATAAAAAAGCCTGTTAACGGTGTTAAAAGCATAGAAAGTAACATTGGACTAAATCTTTGAATTACAATTAAAAGACAAAGACAAAACAAGATACTAAATAGTCTAAAGTACCTACTTAATACAAACTGGAAATCCTTAAGCAAAACACCAGAATACCAAACAAAAAAGAGTAAAGTAAATTCTAAATTCCAAAATGCTATCAAAAAGATTGTTCCAAATATTAAATAGTGATAATTAAAAGCACCAATAATTGCAACCTTTTTTAAAAGAACACCTAAAACGTAAAACTGAACCAAATAACCCAAGGTCCATAATGGTGTATTTGACCCAAATGTTGCTCCAAAAACAGGTTGCAAAGAAAATAAATTTATAAAAAAATTATAAAAAGTGTACTGCTTTGTGGTATCACAATTAAATACATTATCTACATAAACACTATAATTAAACCAATCGTATCCAATATAATCTAATAATATTGTAAATAATAAAGCAGACAAATAAATAGGATAAATTCTTATTACGCGTGTCTTAATTTTTTTATACAAGTTAAAATCATCAGTTTCCTGAAGAAACACTTTAGATGTAAAAAAACCTGACAAAAAAACAAATAGATATGCTGCTTCACGCCCAAAACTAAATAAACTTTTAAATAAAGTAACAATTATGTTGTTTGACAAATCACCAATCTGAGGAAAACTTAATGCCAATGCATGCCCAACAACAACTTGCACCAAAAGAAAAATTTTAATAATTTCTAAAGCGGAAGACTCTTTTTTACCGATTTTTATAAAATTAAAGTCCACTAATAATTCTATTTATATAAAACCTGTAAAATGTTTTAAGTTTTCTTAAACTAAACAAAGTGTCTTTTAAACTACTTTTAGCACTTAATTTCAATTCACTAATAGCTGTTAAAAGATTATCATATTTATTAAATCCAAGGTGGCTAATAATGAAGTTGTCATCACTATTTAAAGTAGAATTAATAGCCATTTTTCTTTTTTGAAAATGTATATAAGCAAACTCTTGTGTTTTAAAAATTTGATTTTTATACCATCCTTGCATAATAGCTCCATCTTGTAAGAAAAAAAACTGCCCACTTTTATTAGATGGCAAATGTGTCAAACTAAAAACATTAAACTGTGGATCAACGTCAAGTATGGCTGCATTATTTTCAAAATAGAGTAATCCTTGTTTTTTCCAAATCTTATTTACTCCGTGATGTTCATCAAAACCAAATATTTTTGCATCTTTAAAAACCGTATCCCACTTGTATTCACTTCCCTCTAGTTTGAATGCATATTTTGATATAGGGCTTTTACTCATCAACGATAAATGTCCTTCAGAATAAATTCTGTCATACTTATCTAATAAATCATCAGTGATAAACTGATTCAATTTTCCAAATATCAAATCTATATCACAATGACCCCAAAAATCATAATCGATACCATAACTATCTAAAAGAATCCAATAGGTTGGTTTAAAATCACATAATTTATAACTCGTATCTAATACAATATTAATACTAAGTGTGGTTTCAATAGTTTTTTTTACTTCACCTAAAGAGGTGAACTTTACGATAACATTTTCAGGAATTTTAAATGAATCAGTAATGCAATCTGTCAATAAAAGCCAATTAAACTCTGAGTTACGCGCACATGAATCCAACCATAATTGAAAATAATTTGGAAAAACTCCAAAATAAGGTACTACAAAATAAACTTTATTTTTCATCTTTCAAAGAATTAATAAAAGTGCTATAGCGTATTCCATAAGACTGCCAGCTATATTTTTCTTTATCTGCGTCTGTTAATTCACAACTTGTTAATTTCACCCTTTTATTTCTAAATTTCTGTAAAGCTTTAATTAACCCTATCTCATCAATAGAATCCATAATAATTACTGAGTCTTTATCGTCAATCTTTGCTTTTACATCTGGACCACCTGTATTTGCAGAAGTGATAATAGGTAGACCACACGCTAATGCTTCCAAAATCACCATCCCAAATCCATCTTGTCTCGATGGTAATAATAAAACATCAAAAGAATTATAGTAATTAATTAATTTATCATTCGGCACGTACCCAATACGCTTAAAATTATCAGAATCTGTATGATGTTCCCCATTATATATACCAATATGAGAAACGTGTAAATTAAAATCTTTTTGCAGAGTTTTATTTATAATATCTACACCTTTTTGAAAGCTCCATCCTCCGACAAAAAGAGCATTAATTTTTTTTCCTTTAGATAAAATCTTCTTTTCTGCATAAAATCTCAATAAGTTTATACCATAATTATTAATAAACAACTTCTCTTTATTTATGTTATTATCAACAAATGTGTTATAAGCGAAGATTGATGGTATTACAATTTTATCAGCTATATCATAACCTTCCAACTCTCTGCTTATATAAAGCTTGGGCAATTTGATTTCTTTTATTCCTTCAATCAATTCAATTTGAGATTTAACATGAGCTGAACCTCGATCAACAATAGATAGTGCTCCATATTTAGATTTGGCATACTTAAGAGAACTAACGCATACACCTGATAAACCCACAAAAACATCACATTTTGTCATCTTTTTGGTTATCAACCAATCAACGAGAGGCATAATTAAAAATGTTGTTGCACGCTGAATTTTTGGAAAAAATCTTTGTAGAGCAGTTATACTTAAAGGAAATAAATACCAAAATAAACAGATATACTTTGCATCACCTAGGTTGTATTTTTTCATTTTCCATTTTGGCATATATCCAATAACGGTAACTTCATGTCCCGAAGAACTGAGTTCGCGCGCCAAATGAACCAAATGGAATGGAGTAGATGTACCGATTACTACTTTCATTTATCTATTTTTTTTGAGGCATAAAACATAATTAAAAACTTAAAAATTTCAGCAATTAATTTACCTATTACAGCTCCTTCAACTCCGTTATACAATGCTCCAATAACAATAAACACAAAAGGAAATGGTGTTAAAATTAGTTGTAATTTAAATAAATTTACACCTAAGCCTTTTGCTAAAAATTTATTATCTATTGCATGCGTCATAATCGTAAAACAATAAGCACCAGCTATGACATATAAAATATTTTCAATTTCTGTGCGATATTCCTTTGCCAGCAAAACATCAACTAAAGGACCTCCTAAAATTGCAAATAAAACTATTCCAACAACACCAATAATTAGAGCATATTTAAGCCAATTCTTAGCTATATCCTGAAATTTTCCATATTCATTTTCCGAGTTAAACTTGTATAAATCTGGTCTAAAATGCACAGTTAAAGCTGAAGTTGTCACATTATAAGGTCTTCCAACAAGCCCAGTTGCTAAGGAATAATAACCTGCTCCTGAAACACCAATTGAACCAGCAATAATATACCTGTCTGCAAAACCTGACAACCATCCAATTATACCCATCAACATTACAGGTTGTATCTGTTTTAAAACTTCTTTTTTATCCAATACTATATTCTTTTCATTCAAATTTTCACTCAAATCAAAACTAGATCTTAAAAACAAACTATTTGTTACTAATGAAAAATATCTTGAGGTTAGTATTCCTACTAATAAGAAAACCCAATTTGGTTTAAAATATAACGCCAAAAAAATTAAAGTAAAATTAAAAATAGCATCTAAAATTACTTGTAAGCCATAAATTTTACGTGTTCCACTCAAATTCAACAAAGAAAACAAACTACTTCTGGATGGTTCAATTACAGCATAGCCCAATAATATTAAGACTAGCATACCATAAAAATTATATAAGTCTAAAAAAGAAACAATAATTATCAATAAAATAATCATCAAGCCAATTACTGTAGTAAACCGCTTATAGTTTTTCAGAAAGCTAAAAACTTTATACTTGAAATTTTTATTACTACCGTAATAAAAAACAACTTGATTAACCGATGATGAAAAAATAGCATCAAAAAGTGCTATTCCACCTAACGCAAGCATAGCTTCTCCTAATTGTATTGGCGTCAAAAGCTCAGAATACATCCTAAAAGTTATTAATGCCAAAATAGCACCAATAACTTGAGGTAAAAACGATGTGAACATTGCATTTGTCTTCATCTTCTAACTTCCTATAGCTTTCACTTTAAACCCAATAGTTTCTAGTGCTTGTTTATCTAATAGGTTACGACCATCAAAGATAAAGGCTGGTTTGTTCATGCTATTATAAATACGTTGCCAGTCGTAGGTTTTAAACTCGTCCCACTCTGTCAACACTGCAATTGCATGTGCACCATTAACTGCGTCATACGGATTGTCTTGTGTGCTTAAATAGGTTTGGTTTTGTGCTTCTGTACGTGTGTTTAAATAGTTAATATCAAACTGCATTTGTTTTGCAGACACTTTAGGATCGTACACGCTAATTTTGGCTTGCTCGTCTATTAACTTGTCTGCCACGTAAATGGCTGCAGCCTCTCTGGTATCGTTGGTATCTTTTTTGAAAGCCCAACCTAAAAAGGCTATTTTTTTGTCTGATACTGTGTTGTATAAAGTTTGCACGATGTTATTTGCAAAACGGTCGCGTTGGTGATTATTCATTATAATAACCTGTTCCCAATAGTCTGCGACTTGATTTAAGCCTAAAGACTTAGAGATATACACTAGGTTTAATATGTCTTTTTGAAAACACGACCCACCAAAACCTACTGAGGCTTTTAAAAATTTAGGTCCAATACGCGAGTCCATACCAATTGCTTCTGCGACTTCTTCTACATTGGCTTGTGTCGCTTCACATAACTCTGAAATCGCATTTATAGACGACACACGTTGTGCTAAAAAGGCATTGGCTACTAATTTGGATAGCTCTGACGACCAGATATTTGTGGTTAGTATTTGTGCTTTTGGTACCCAAGTCGCATACACGTCCACTAAGGCTTGTATGGCTTGTTTCCCTTCTGGTGTTTGGTCACCACCAATTAGTACACGATCTGGATGTGTTAGGTCTGTTATTGCTGTCCCTTCTGCCAGGAATTCTGGATTGGATAGTATTTGAAACTTTACACCATTACCAGTATGGTTTAGAATGCTTTTTATGGCATGTGCTGTTTTTACTGGTAGTGTTGATTTTTCGACTACAATTTTATTAGTGGTTGCGACTTTAGCGATTTGTCTTGCACATAGCTCGATATACTTTAAGTCTGCTGCCATCCCTTTTCCTGCACCATAGGTTTTGGTAGGTGTGTTAACGGAAATGAATATCATTTGTGCTTGGTCAATAGCGTCTTCGACATTAGTCGAAAAAAACAGATTACGACCTCTGGCTTCCTTAACGACTTGGTCTAAACCAGGTTCAAAAATGGGTAGTTTGGTTAGGTCGTCGTTATTCCAGTCTGCAATACGTTGCGCATTTAAATCCACGACTGTTATTTTGATGTCTGGATTTTTTTGAGCCATAACAGCCATAGTTGGTCCTCCAACATAGCCTGCACCAATACAACATATTGATGTAATTTTATTAGGGTTATCCACAACGGTTGTTGTGTTATCTGTTTGATTTTGCATTAGGTGTGCTTACGTTATAATTTAACTTGCTTGTATGTGCTTGGGTTGTCTAAAAACCATTGGTAGGTTTTTGCAATCCCTTGCTCTAGATTGGTGGTGTATTGCCAACCTGCTTGTTTTAGTTTAGACACGTCCATTAATTTACGTGGTGTGCCATCTGGTTTTGTACTGTCCCAAATAATTGGTCCTGTATGACCAATTGCTTTTTGGATGGTTGTTGCCAATTGTTTGATGGTAATGTCTGTACCTGTCCCTACATTATACAAATGGTCTGGCATTTGGTTGTGCATAGCAAATAGGACTGCTTGTGCTAGATCGTCCACGTATAAAAATTCGCGCATTGGTGTTCCACTTCCCCAAAGGGTAACTGGAGCGTTGTTATCTAGTTTAGCGTCATGAAACTTGCGAATCATTGCTGGTAATACGTGTGAGGATTTTAGGTCAAAATTATCGTTTGAGCCATATAAATTGGTTGGCATTAAGCTAACAAAATCCTTATTGTAATGGTTTTTGATGTGCTGACATAGTTTGACACCTGCAATTTTTGCGATTGCGTAACCCTCGTTAGTAGGCTCCAATGGTCCTGTTAATAAACTGTCCTCTGTTAAGGGTTGTTGTGCTAGTTTTGGATAGATGCAAGAACTGCCTAAAAAGATTAGTTTTTTGGTGTTATTACGATGAGCTGCATCTATAATATTGTTTTGTATTTGCAGGTTTTCTAGCAAAAACTGATACTGAAATTGGCTATTGGCTAATATGCCACCAACTTTGGCTGCTGCTACAATAACCACTTCTGGTGTTGTGTGTTCCATAAATTGGTTAACAGCGTCTTGGTTACGTAAGTCTAATTGTTGGCTAGTTTGCCCAATTAGCTTAGTGTATCCAGCTGCTGTTAATGCGCGCCAAATGGCAGAACCTACCATTCCTTTATGACCTGCTATGTATATTTTTGCGTCTTTTGATAATGTGCTTGACATGTGTTGTTGTTTACTGTTACTTAGTGTTGCTACGTTTACTCGAAATAATTTAGGGTCTGGTAGCCACCATCTTTAAGCAGTTGTTCTTTTTTCATTAGTTTAATATCTGATGACATCATGTCTTCGATTAACTCTTCTAACTGGATTTTTGGTGTCCAACCTAATTTTTCTTTGGCTTTGGTAGCGTCTCCAATTAGTAAATCGACTTCGGTAGGTCTAAAATATCTAGCGTCCACACCTAACACCTCTTGTCCTACTTTTAATGGGTAGTCAGGATTTGTGGTTTCTTTAATAATAGCAACCTCATCCACTCCTGCACCTACAAATTGTAAGGTCACACCAATGTGCTTAAAGGCTTGTTTTACAAAGTCACGAATGGTTGTGGTTTTACCAGTTGCAATGACCCAATCCTCTGCTTGGTCTGCTTGTAAAATCATCCACATCATGCGTACATAATCCTTAGCGTGTCCCCAATCCCGTTGTGCGTCTAGGTTACCTAAGTATAATTTATCTTGTAAGCCTAGTCCAATTCTGGCTACAGCTCTGGTAATTTTTCTGGTTACAAAGGTTTCTCCTCTTAAAGGTGATTCGTGATTAAACAAGATTCCGTTACAGGCGAACATTCCGTAAGCTTCTCTGTAATTTACTGTCATCCAAAAGGCGTACATTTTTGCTACAGCATAAGGTGATCTTGGGTAAAAAGGTGTGGTTTCGGTTTGTGGTACTTCTTGTACTTTACCGTATAACTCTGAGGTTGACGCTTGATAGATTCTGGTTTTTTTCTCTAAACCTAATAATCTAACTGCATCCAAAATACGAAGTGTCCCTAAACCATCTGCATTACCTGTGTATTCAGGAATTTCAAAAGAAACAGCCACGTGACTCATAGCTGCAAGGTTATAGATTTCGTCAGGTTGTACTTCTTTAATAATTCTAATTAAATTGGTACTGTCTGTCATGTCTCCATAATGCAGAATAAAATTACGATTATTCACATGCGGATCTTGATATAGATGGTCAATCCTATCTGTATTAAATAATGAACTACGACGTTTTATACCATGAACGATATAGTCTTTTTTTAATAGAAACTCGGTTAAATATGCGCCATCCTGTCCTGTAACGCCTGTGATTAATGCTATTTTTTTCATTTTATAGGTTTGGTTTAATAGAAAACCGCTTTATTATATAAATATTATTCTTATCGTTATTTTATTGCGAATTTACAAAGTAGGCAAAACAAATTTAATCTTACCAGATTTATACTGTATTGCAAACGGAATGACTAAAATTAGCATCGCTACAGGAACAGTAATCGCAAATATGACGTTAGTATCTAAATGATTTAGTGCCAATACCAATACTGTTATCCCAATGGTATACAATGCAATAAGACTGGTTGCCCATTTGTGTTTTAATCCAAGGTCTATTAAACGATGGTGAATGTGATTACGGTCTGCCGAAAATGGACTTTTTTTGTTACAAATCCTAACGCAAAACACCCTAAGTGTATCTAATAATGGATAGGATAATAAGGCTAAAACTATTACTGGTGCGTTATGAAAGATTTCTTTATCAGGATTATGTCCTGCTAAGCTTAAATAGGTAATCATTTGAATGGCTAATACAAATCCAACCACCATTGATCCAGTGTCACCCAGAAATATTTTTCGGTTTCGTGAAAAGTTAAATACTAAAAAGCCAATTAATGCGCCAACTAAAGCCAAGGATATTAAGCAGTAAAAAAAATGACCACTATAGTAGAATAATAAGGCAGTGATAATAGAAATTATGGCTCCTAACACTCCTGCTAATCCATCGATACCATCAATTAAATTATATGCATTAATGACTAACACTATAACAAATATTGAAAACAGTATGGCTGAGAATATTGAGATTTTATAAATACCAAATAAGCCTACAAACGAGTTGATGTTTAAATTGGTTGCCATTACAAATATAGAAGCGACTAGCAATTGATAGGCTAGTTTACGTTTTGGTGAAATTTTCATGATATCGTCCGCCAAACCCACTAACAACAGTAATAATATAAGGACATTAAACACCATTAAATCTATTAATTGACTGTAATTAGCAAACAGTATTGCTGCGACTTGAATGGTTAATACCACACCTGTAAACACACCAACACCTCCCAACGTAGGAATTACCCCTTTGTGCGATGTACGTCCATTTGGTAAGGCTGTTAAGTTTTTAGCTTTACTAATAGCCACTACTTTTGGCATCACGATTAATGTGATAATTAATGCTGTAATTACTGTGACTATAATTACTATGCCTTTATAGTTGCTCAGAAATTGTGTTATCTGCTCATGGTTTGTTGGTAAGCTTGTTGTTAACATAGTAATAGCGATATACAGTTAAACATAAAAAATCATTTTTACCGCAATCCATTGTGTATAACTTAGTTACTACTTACAGTTACATAAATAGCAATAAACGTCTATAGCTTTGTTTTAATAAAACGTAGCGGACTAAAAATTAGCTATTTAACTAATTTACTAAATAAAAAAAGGGATTGTAATGCATTACATTTGTTAGTTAAAGTGATTTTACTGGTTAGGTAACTTTAATAAACAAATTGTATTAAAACTTATAATAAGAGTAATACTGCTACTATTGATTTTCCCGTTTTTAATAGATTCCGTTTGGGTAGAACTGAACCTTTTTACACAACAATTACGTATTGCTGATTTTCAAATTATTGATTTGAGTGCAATTTTACGACAAATCACAATTAAAACAAAGAGACGCCACGCTTATTTTACTCAATTTAACACAACGGTAATTGACTATTTAATTATTTAAACCCAAAGCTTGAGGTTACACTTTAAGACTTTGACTGTCACATCCTTTATTTTTATTAACCAACTAAAATTAAGCACTTTACATTTTTATTATTTAATAACACGTACTACTTTTATGGTTATTTAATTATACTGAAGTCCTTAGTGTTATTGATTATTGCATTGGGTTGAATTATAAAATATATCCTATCTTGCTTATAGAAAAATTATACTATGTTTTCAGCAAAAAAGAAATTAGATCGTGCTTATAATCAAGCTAAAGTTATTGGGTTTGATGACGACTCTAAGTTTATCCTATTTAGTGATTGTCATCGTGGTGATAATAGTTTTGCTGATGATTTTGCTAATAATCGAAACATCTATTACCATGCCTTAAAACATTATTATGTCCAAGGTTTTGACTATGCCGAATTAGGTGATGGTGATGAGTTGTGGGAAAACATATCGTTTGAGTCCATCCTTTATGCTCACAAAAACGTGTATGGCTTGATGCAACTGTTTCATAAACAAAACCGCTTGCATATGATTTGGGGAAATCATGATATGGTGTATCGCGATCCTGACTATGTTAAGAAACATTTACATTCTTTTTTTGATCCTAAAGTTGGCGCTGATGTAGAATTGTTTGGTGATATTGAATACCACGAAGCCATTATTTTAAAACATAAAGACACACAGCAAGAGGTATTTTTAACGCATGGTCATCAAGCGGATTGGTGGAACTATACCTTCTGGAAATGGAGTCGATTTATGGTACGTGTCCTTTGGAAACCTTTAAATGTTATGGGTATTGCAGATCCCACTAGTCCTGCAAAAAACTATAAAGAATTGATTAAAGTCGAACGTCGTACCAAAAAATGGATTACTGAAAACAATAATATGATTACTGTTGTTGGTCATACACACAGACCACGTTTTCCGGAACCTGGTGATGTGGCTTTTTTTAATGATGGTAGTTGTGTGCATCCAAGAAGTATTACTGGTATTGAGATTGAAAATGGCGCGATTTCTTTGATTAAATGGCAAATTGCTACTAAAGAAGATGGTACGTTACAAATTGTGCGTGTTTTGTTGGAAGGTCCTAGACGTTTGTTGGATTATAGCGGTTAGGTTTTGCTGTTTTTTTGAAACTGATTCTGTAATTATACAGATTGCTTTACTTTTTATATGTAGAAACCTAATATTAAACAGATTGCTTCACTATGTTCGCAATGACGTGACCATTAGAATTTACTTTGTCGAGGCTACTAATAATGTAAGGTAGATTGCTTCACTATGTTCGCAACGACGTGTGGGCTGAAATTTGGATTATTCTTCAGGAGCTAATTGGACTTCCAGACCTTCTAGGTCTGGTGTCATTTGTATTTGACAACCTAATCTTGAATTATCTTTGACATTGAATGCTTCGCTAAGCATCGCTTCTTCATCGTCTTGCATTTCTGGAAGCATTGTATCACTTAACACGTAACATTGACAACTTGCACACATTGCCATACCACCACAGATTCCGATAGTACCTTCTGGAGCCAGCTCGTAACTTCGGACTACTTCCATAAGGTTCATTGCCATGTCTGTTGGTGCAAGCACTTCATGTGTTACACCATCTCTGTCTGTTATTTTTATGTTTATGTCTTGTTCCATGAGGAGAAGTAATTAGTGATTAGTTGTTACTTTATACTCGTTAGTATTTTCAATAAGAATATTAGTTTCTATCTCTTTTAAACAATGTAATCTAATGGATAAATATAACATCGAGCGGACTTCGCTATTTGATGCTTAAAAGAGAAATCTTTAGTATCTTGAAATGCTTTGTAGATCTGTATCGTTAAATCCTGCGACTTTTGCCAAACTAGTAAGTCTTCAAATTTTTGTACTGCCATTCCCTCATTACTTATTACTATTTACTGACTACTGAATCGATTTTACCACTGCTTTTGGTGCTTCTTTACGTGTACCATCAAAACCATCTACTCCGCTTACTGTGGTATATTTTAATACATAGCGTTTTCCTGGATTAATAATTTGATACGCTGATTGACACATTAATGTTGCTTCGTGAAAACCACATAAAATTAATTTTAATTTTCCTGGATAGGTATTAACATCTCCAATAGCAAAAATACCTGGAATGTTAGTTTGGTAATCCAAGCTATTATCCACCTTGATTGCATTTTTTTCTATCTCTAAACCCCAATCTGCAATTGGTCCTAATTTTGGTGACAATCCAAAAAGTGGTACAAAATGATCACATTCTTTTTTAAAGGTTTTGGCATCTTGTTTTATAGTAATAGCCTCTACTTTATTAGTCCCTTCTACTCCAATAACCTCAGCTGGTGTGATTAAATTAATCTTACCTGCATTTTTTAATTCTTGTACTTTTTCTACTGAATCTAAATGCCCTCTAAACTCGTTTCGTCTATGGATTAAGGTTACTTCTGAAGCGATATCGCTTAGGTAAATACTCCAATCTAAAGCTGAATCTCCTCCACCTGCAATGACTACTTTTTTATCTCTATAAAACTCAGGTTCTTTGATAATGTATTCAACCCCTTTGTCTTCGTAATTAGCTAGATTATCAATAATAGGTTTACGAGGCTCAAAACTACCTAATCCACCTGCTATTGCCACTACAGGAGCGTGATGTTTTGTACCTTTATTAGTGGTTACTATAAAGGTTCCATCCTCTTGCTTGTCAATCGTTTCTGCACGCTCGCCAAGCGTAAAACCTGGTTCAAATTGCTTGCATTGCTCCATTAACTTATGCGTTAAATCTCCTGCAAGAATTTCTGGATATGCTGGAATATCATAAATAGGTTTTTTAGGATATATCTCTGAGCATTGTCCACCTGGTTGTGGCAATGCGTCTATTAAATGACATTTTAATTTTAATAATCCTGCTTCAAACACAGCAAAAAGACCAGTTGGTCCTGCTCCTATTATTAGTATGTCTGTTTTAATCATTATTTTTTCTTTTCAAATTTACCTTTAGCCTTTACTTATGACTTTTAGTGTACCTGACAAAAGTAAAACAAGATTTGGTTTTGTTTTATGACTTTTGTTAGCTTTTTAACTGCATTAAGGATGGCGTACTTTGACTACGCTCAATACTTACCCACTTTGTGAGCGCCTGACCTTTGTGATAACGCCAAAACTTATGTTTTACGCCACGTTGATTACACGTTCGATTTGTGGTGCGTACTTTTTGATAGTCATCTCTACACCTGACTTAAGCGTCATTTGGTTGACACTACATGAGGTACAAGCACCTTGTAATTGTACTTTAACTTCGTTATTCTCGATAGATAAAAGCGCTATGTCTCCTCCATCACTTTGTAAAAAAGGACGAATTTCTTCTAATGCTTTTTCTACGTTTAATCTTAGTTCTTGTGTTGTCATTTATTTTTTATTAACTGCAGAACATCCTGCCATAGTGGTGATTTTGATAGCTTCTGTCGCTGGAAGATTATCGTTTCTGTCCACTACTTGCTGCACTACGTTTTGCGTTATTGTTTCAAATGCTTTTTCTAATGGCGTTCCGGTTTGCATTGCTGCTGGACGACCAACGTCTCCTGCTTCGCGTATGCTTTGTACTAATGGTAACTCTCCTAATAAAGGCACTTGTAAATCTTCGGCTAGGTGTTTAGCACCTTCTTTACCAAAGATATAGTATTTATTATCTGGCAACTCTGCTGGTGTAAAGTAAGCCATGTTTTCTATAATTCCTAAAACTGGTACGTTAATACTGTCTTGTTGGAACATTGCAACTCCTTTTTTAGCATCTGCTAAAGCGACGTTTTGTGGTGTACTAACCACTACTGCACCTGTTATTGGTAGTGATTGCATGATGCTTAGGTGGATATCTCCTGTTCCTGGTGGTAAGTCAATTAGTAAAAAGTCTAATTCTCCCCAAGCTGCATCAAAAATCATTTGGTTTAATGCTTTTGCTGCCATAGGTCCACGCCATACAACTGCTTGATCTGGTTTTGTAAAAAACCCGATTGATAATATTTTGACTCCGTAGTTTTCTACAGGTTTCATTTTTGATTTACCATCTACTGTTGTCGATAATGGACGTTCTAGCTCTACATCAAACATGATTGGCATTGATGGTCCGTAAATATCGGCATCTAACACACCCACTTTAAAGCCCATTTTTGCTAACGTTACTGCTAGGTTTGCTGTTACTGTAGATTTACCTACACCTCCTTTTCCAGAAGCTACTGCTACTATGTTTTGTATTCCAGGAATGTGTTTTCCTTTGATGACGTTTGGTGCTGATTTTTCTGGTGCGTCCACTTTAATATTAACCTTAATCTTAGCTTTTTCATACACTAGTTTGTGAATGGCTTGTAAGATTTCGACCTCAGTTTTTTTACGCGCTTGTAAAGCTGGGTTTTTTATTGTTATGTCTACAATAACCTCGTCTGCAAAAGTTACTACGTTTGTTATTGCTCCGCTTTCTACCATATTTTGACCTTCTCCTGGTACTGTTATAGTTTCTAACGCTTTAAGTATGTCTTGTTTATTTAATTTCATAATTATTTAGAAAAAAAGAGTAAATTATAGCTTGAAGACTATGCCTACAGCTTATAATAATCCACTCTGGATAATTGTTAACTAATTCAGAATGATTCTAAAATGCAAAGATACTACATAAACCTTGAAGAATGAAGCGCTTGGTTTGTTGTTTTTTATAGAACTATAAAGGGAAGTTATGATGGGTTAAACTCCAATAAGCAAAATATGTAATTATTTGTAAATTGTATAAAATGAAGAATAAATGTTAGATTTAATCATAATCGAGAAATATAAGTTTTCTCTTGTAATAAGGCTCTCCGATAATTGAATCTGGATACTTTTTCTCCATAAAAACTACTGCTTCTGTTTTTTTAAATTGAGAATAATTTATTTCTCCTTCAAATTCATTTGAATAATATATTTTTTGTGAAGACATTAATTTGACTCGCATCTTAGTTAAATAATCTCCTGAATATTTTCTAATTGTAGATACAATAAAATGCTTTGGTTTAAGAAAATAATCTTGATGTCCAGTACCACATATAAATCCTGGAACATAATTATATTCTATTGGTTTCCATTGGTTATTTTTATCTTTTGCTTGAACTTGCATAAACAAATCACCATTAACTATAGGTTTAGAAATTACTCTACCAAATTTAGAATTATTGAAAATAAAAACTGGTAAGGTTTTATAATGTTTTCTTTCTCTTTCTGTTCGTAGCCTCTTTAATATTTGGAGATCATTCGAGTAATTATATTCTGAATTCACATCAAAAGGTTCTGAATTGTTTAAAGGTGGTGGAGGCGGAGGAATTATAGAGTAAAAATTCATTTCACTAGTATGAAAATTCAACTGTTTTGCATCTACAAAAATTAGAATACTATCTTCAGCTTTGTTAAATTCACTCCTTAATAACTCATCAAAATTATGCGATAAATAGTTGAATGAACCTGAAAATCTTAATGTATCTTTTACATTAATCCCATAAACAATAGGTTCTGAAATCATCATTTCTTTACTATTTATTTGAATAACAGTATCGTATTCCGAAGTAATTAAAACTGGAAATTTTATTTTATTATCTTTTTTACAAGATGTAACCAAAAAAATTAGCATGACTACTTTAAAAAGGGTGTTGTACTTCATGCTAAAAACGTATCAAAAATTATTCCGAAAGTAATGCAGAAGGATCCCAAAATAGGGTTTCAAAATTTTGGATTCGGTTGTCTACAACCTCAATACCTTCGCTTTCTAGTAATTGCTGCATAAGGTTAGTCCCATCAAAATGATGTTTACCAGTTAGCAAACCCTTACGGTTTACCACTCTGTGTGCAGGCACCTCTTTATTATGTGACCCATTCATAGCATAACCTACCATTCTGGCTCCACGAGTTGCGCCTAAAAAATTAGCTATAGCTCCATAACTTGTCACACGTCCATACGGAATTTGTCGTGCCACCTCATACACTTTATCAAAAAAATTAAGTGTTTCGGGTTTCATAGTTTTAAAAGTCTTTTATAATATTTATTAGTGTTACAATTGCAATTATACCTGTAATTGAACCTATAATGTAGTTCATGTTTTTTTGTGACTTTAGCTTTTTGCTTTTTATCTTTTTTAAAAAAAACACATAAATATACAACATCACAAACGTACCAGATGCTGCTCCAGCAACATAGGACGCAATATTTGGGTTGTCTAATGTTATCCAACCTAAACTAGCCAAAGTTATACTCATATATGCTTGATACGGAATTGGAAACACATTTAATGCTGACAACACCATACCATAAAAAAACTGACTGCGTTTACTTTTACGATCGGCTTCTACTTCTGGTTTTGGATCCTTGGTAGCTAATAAAAAAAAGTAAACCGTTATTAAAACAAATAATACAAATGCTACTTGTTGTAATATCCTAACTACCTCAGAATGTTTACTTAAATAGCGCGCAAAAATAACCGCTATTAATGTTTGTATAACTACAATAACACAAACCCCTAACGAGAATACTAAGCCACGACTATACCCTTCTTTTATACTAATTTTTGCTGCTGTCATGTTAAGCAATCCTGGAGGGATTACACCAACAAGTGCAATTAATAAGCTTACAAAAAAGGTAATTGTTAAATTCAATAGTTAGTTAATTTTAAATCTAATATACGTAATTGGTTTGTTTTGTTCTAAATAGATGCTTTCATAGTGTGTTTGGATGCTAGTTACTTCTTCTGGGCTTCCGTCTTGTCTATACACATCGTTATTAGAATGTAATACCTCATGACCTTCACCATGTAGTAACCCTAATGTGTAACCATGCATGAACTCTGAATCTGTTTTAAGATTCATGATTCCGTCTGGTTTTAAAATAGTTTTGTAACGTTTTAAAAACTGCGAATTAGTCATGCGGTGTTTTGTACGCTTATATTTTATTTGTGGATCTGGAAAGGTAATCCAGATTTCGTCTACTTCGTTTTCTGCAAAAACAGACTCGACCAACTCAATTTGTGTGCGTATAAAGGCAACGTTAGGCATGTTATTTTCGGTAGCAGTTTTGGCTCCTCTCCAAAAACGTGCACCTTTAATATCTATACCAATAAAGTTTTTATTAGGAAACTTTTCTGCTAAAGCCACACTATATTCTCCTTTACCACAACCTAGCTCTAACACTAATGGGTTGTTGTTTTTAAAGACATTTTTATTCCAATTTCCTTTATGCTCGTAAACCTGGTCTACTAATTGACTTCTAGTTGGCTGAAACACATTATCAAAGGTTTCATTTTCTCTAAATCTTTTTTGCTTATTCTTGCTACCCACTTCTTAACTATTTGTTATTTCTGGCGTAAAATTAAGGAAATATACCTAAGTAACTTTATGATTATCTTTGATTTTGACATTTTACTGCGTTAAGGATGGAAGTGGCATCCTTTTTTTGCTGCCATAAATGGCAAAAAAAGATATAACGGACAGCCTGACCCTTGTGGTAACGCCCAAATTTTTATAATGAAAAAAAGAATTCTTGTTGCACCTTTAAATTGGGGAATTGGTCATGCGACGCGATGCATACCTATTATTAATGCCTTGATTGAAGCGGGTTTTGAGCCTATTATTGCTAGTGATGGTCAAGCGTTAGATTTGCTTAAAAAAGAATTTGAGAGTGTGACGTGCCTTACATTACCTGCTTATAATGTTAAATATGCCAAATCTAAAACATGGTTTAAATGGTTAATGCTTTGGCAATTACCTAAAATTAAAAAAGCGATAAAAAAAGAACATCGCGCGACACAAAAAATTATTACGGACTATAATATTAAGGGTATTATATCTGACAACAGAATGGGTGTATTGTCCAAAACGGTACCTTCTGTATTTATAACGCACCAATTAAATGTGTTAAGTGGAAGCACTACTAAATTAAGTACTTATTTTCATGATCACTATTTAAAGGCTTTTGATGAATGTTGGATTCCGGATTTTGAAAACCAACCTAATTTAAGCGGAAACCTTGGTCATAATTTTAAAAACAAAGGTTTAAACATAAAGTACATTGGTCCTTTAAGTCGGTTAGAAAAAATTAAGGTTAAGCCGAAGTATGATATCATGGTTTTGTTGTCTGGACCAGAGCCACAACGCACTATATTAGAAGAAAAACTACTATCTGATTTAATTAACTATAAAGGAAAGGTGATGTTTGTTAGAGGAAAAATTGAAGCAGAACAGACCGTTATGTTGGAATCTCCTTTTACGATTTACAATTTTATGCAAACCGAAGAATTGCAACAGGCACTTAATAAAAGTGAACTTGTGGTGTCTAGATCTGGTTATACAACTATTATGGATTTGGCCAAGTTGGGTAAACAAGCGTTTTTTATACCAACACCTGGACAATTTGAGCAAGAGTATTTAGCTGACTATCTAAACAACCAAGGGATTATTGCTAGTTGTAGTCAGGAAGATTTTACTTTAAAACAATTGGAACGTGTGACTGCCTATTCTGGTTTTAAGGCTTTTAATAACACCATTGATTTTAAGGGGTTGTTTTTGCTTTTTCAAGGGTAAAAGAAAACTCGCTACCAATATTAAACTCGCTTTCTACATAAATTTTTTCGTCATGAGCTTCAATAATATGTTTAACTATTGCTAGTCCAAGACCAGAACCACCTTCTTTACGTGATCCACTTTTATCGACTCTGTAAAAACGCTCAAACAATCTAGAGATGTGTTTTTTCTCAATCCCTTCTCCATTGTCTGTTACTCTGACAATGACTTTGTTTTTAATTAGTTTTTCTATACTAATTTCGGTCGTTCCTTTTTCGCGTCCATATTTAATAGAATTAACAATCAAGTTGGTCAAAACTTGTTGTATACGCTCTTCATCGCCTTTTACCATTATTGGATACTTGTAATCCATATCAAAGGTTAAGGTAATTTTTTTCTTGGCTGCCTTCATTTCTAAAAGCTCAAAAACGCTTTGCACTAGCTCCACAATATCAAAAGTATCGACGTTTAGACTTAAATCTCCAACTTCAAGTTTGGTTATCATGTCTAAATCCTTAACAATATAGATTAGTCGCTCCACACCTTTATTGGCTCTTTCTAGATATTTTTCAGCTACATTTTTGTCATTCATAGCACCATCTAACAATGTTTCTAGATAGCCTTGTACTGTAAATAATGGTGTTTTAAGCTCGTGAGAAATATTACCCATAAACTCCTTACGGTATTCTTCTCTTACTTTAAGTGTTTCAATTTCTAGTTTTTTGTTTTTAGCATATTGGTCTATCTGTTTGGTCAGCGTAGCCATGTCTGTAGTGATGCTTTTTTTACTAAAACTAACTGCTTCTAAAAGGGTAAGATCTTTGTAAATTTTGTTAATACGTTTATAGATAAATTTTTCTACCCTAAACTGTGTTATTAAAAACGAGACGCTAAAGGTTGCGAAAGCAAAAAGCACCAATTGTCCTACGTCCACAATATAAAACGTATATAAAAACAAACCCATAAAAAGGGTTAGGAAGATTGTTATTAAAAACGAGGTTTTTAATGCAAACTTGTAAGTCTTTTTTAACTTCAAATTATTCTACAAATTTATAACCAACACCTTTGACGGTTTTAAAACTGTCATCGCCAATTTTTTCTCGTAGTTTTCTTATATGTACGTCAATTGTACGTCCACCAACAACGACTTCGTTACCCCAAACACGATCTAAAATATCTTCTCTTTTAAAGACTTTATTAGGTTTAGAGGCTAATAAAGATAATAATTCAAATTCTTTTCTTGGTAAAATAATCTCGTCACCATCCAGAATAATTTTATATTCCTCTCTATTAATTACCAGGTTACCAATGGTCATTAAAGACTTACTAGTTTCTTCTGCTTTTAAACGACGTAACAATGCTTTAACCTTACTAACCAATACTTTTGGCTTAATAGGCTTAGTAATATAATCATCTGCTCCTGCATCAAATCCAGCCACTTGCGAATAATCTTCTCCTCTGGCTGTTAAAAACGTAATAAGCGATGCGCTTAATTCTGGGATTTTTCTGATAGCTTCACATGCTTCAATACCATCCATTTCTGGCATCATCACATCTAGAATAATAAGCTGTGGCTTTTCTTTTTTAGCTTTTTCGACTGCTTCTAATCCGTTTTTAGCTGTAACTACTTGATAGCCTTCATTAGTTAAATTATAACCTACAATTTCTAAAATGTCTGGCTCATCATCCACTAAAAGGATTTTAATGTCTTTTTTATTCATGTGTCTATTATATGTGTTTTTTTTATCTATCACATGGTATTTCAATAGGCAGTCAATTATTTAAAACAACCTGATGTTGTAAAATTTTTATGGACTTTACTATTGAATTACATAATGGTTATATTAATGTAAAGATAAAACTATTACTAAAAGATTTAATTTTTAAATGATTAATAACATTAAGATAACATGCTAAATTAATCTAAAAAAATATAATAGACGCATAATCAGTCTTTAACTACAAATCTGATAACCAAAGCATTAAAATGATGTTATTTTAACATTAAGAAGCAGGATAGCATTATTAATAGTTGGGTTAAGTCAATTTTCTGTGTATCTTTATTGCCTAATTTTATATCCATTAATTATGAAAAAACTTTACTTTTTAATTACTTTATTTACAGCAACTGCCTCTTTTGGACAAGAGTTATTGGTGAATGGAGATTTTGAAACTTGGACAGACCCAACAACACCTACTTCTTATGAGCTTATTCAGAGTGTTGAACAAGAATCTACTGAAGTACACACAGGTACTTTTGCTGCTAAACACACAGGAGGTACTAGCAAAATCAGTCAAACCGTAACTGGAATTACAGCTGGAACATCTTATACAATATCCCTGTGGTACAAAATAGATGGTGCTTTTGGAGATGGTACTGATGCAAGAATCTGGAGTTACTGGAAAGCTGGAAGTAGTAACATTTCAGATAATGCCAATGAATTAAGAGGACCAAATAATGCTTATTTTGATGCTAACGGAAACCAGTGGACAGAATACACTGTCACTCTTACTGCTCCTGCAACCGCAGATACGTTTTATTTTGAAGTTAGAACTTATGGAAGCGCTGTAGTATATTGGGATGATTTTTCAGTTTTCCAAGAATCTACCGCTGTTCCTACACTAGGAGTTACATCTCCAAACGATGGTGACAATGTTGCTGGACCTGACGTAAATGTAGAGCTAAGTGTACAAAACTTTGTAGTAGCAAATGGAACTGGTGATGGTCACATACACTATACTGTTGATGGTGGATCTGTTGTAATGAAATACGATACTGACCCAATCTTATTAACAGGACTATCAACTGGAGAACACACTATTGACTTACAATTGGTAGATAATAGTCACATGCCACTAGATACACCTGTAATAGCAACAACTACTTTTAATGTTTATGAAGTACAAGCTTTACCTCACACAGAAAGTTTTGATTATACAGCTGGTGAAACTATTGCAGAGCAAGATGCTTGGACAAACTACTTTTCTGGTGATGATGCCTTAGTTGAAACAGGAAGTTTAACTTATCCTGGAATAACAGCTGCAGGTAACTCCATGTCTTTTGATGGGTCTGGAGCAGATCCAGTTGTTGATTATACACCTACCAATGCAGGAAAAATTTATGCTTCTTTTATGTTACAAGTTACTGCATTAGATGCTGCTGCTGCTGATGGTTATTTTGCTGTATTAAGGACTGACTCCGGAAGTTACGAATCTAGACTATGGATAACACCTACTGGAGCAACAACTTACAGAGTAGGTATTAGTAATGGTGGTACATTAACACAAATTGTACCTACAGATTTAAATGTTGGCGACACAGCTTTTATTGTCTTTAATTATGACATAGATAATGACACTGTAAGTGCATGGGTAAATCCAGTATTAGGAGGTGTAGAACCTGCTGCAGACGCTACCGAAGCTTCTGGAAGTACAGGTAATACTTTTTCTCAATTTTTAATTCGTCAAGATAGTGCAACTGAAACACCATTTATCGTAATGGATGAATTAAGAATAGCAACAACATGGAGTGAAGCCTCTTTAACAACTCAAGAATTTAACACAACTGCAAACTTTAACATCTATCCAAATCCAACAAATACAGGCTTTGTAAACATTACAACTAAAGCAAATACTGCTGTTAATGTTACTGTATATGATATATTAGGAAAGCAAGTTTTATCTAAAACGCTTAACAACAACACATTAGATGTTACAAGCTTAACAACTGGTGTTTATATATTAAAATTAAACCAAAACGGAACCTCTACCACTAAGCGATTAATAGTAGAATAATCCCATATTAAGGTATTGTTAAAAGAGTTATCTGTTATCAGATAACTCTTTTTTTTTGTATAGATTTGATGCTAAATTTAACAACACATTTATATGAAAAAAATTTACTTTTTACTTTTTACTTTAACTAGCGTCTTTACTGCAAGTGCTCAACTTCAAGCAGGAGATATAGCCTTTACTGGTTATAACTCTGATGCGCCAGATAGTTTTTCTTTTGTAACTTTTGTAGATATGCCTGCAGGAACCCAAATAGAATTTACTGACAATGGTTGGCAAGCAGCAGGAGGTTTTAGAGCGAATGAAGGAACATTTATATGGACATCTCCTAATAGTGTTTTAACAGCTGGTACAGTTGTGACATTTACTGATATTGCAGCTGATGCGGTAACACACGGAACATACACAAATAGTAATGTTAATTTGTCTGCAAGTGGTGACCAAGTTTTTGCTTATGACCCAGGTAATGTACCTAATGGAACTAATGTCTCTGGTTTTTATGCTGGTATACAAATGAATGGTGATTGGAACCCAGATTCAACAAGTTCTAACACATCTGCATTACCAAGTACTGCTAATGCAAACTTTATAGCTTTAGACCCAGAAGCAGATAGTGGTGTTTATGATTGCTCAACTACTACTGGAGATGTAGATACATTAAAAGCTGCTATAAATAATCCTGCTAATTGGATTACTAGTCAAGCTTATCAAAACCTAACAGCTTGTACATTTGTTATTCCAACATTATCAACAACAACTTTTAAACAATCAGAATTTACAGTATTCCCTAATCCAACGTCTAACGGATTTGTAAATATCAAAACTGCAAACAATCAGCCAGTAGCTGTTGTTGCTTATGATGTTTTAGGAAAGCAAGTATTAAACACAAAATTAACGACTAGTCGTTTAAACGTGTCTAATTTAAAAGCTGGCGTTTACATTTTAAAATTAACGCAAAATGGAGCGACTACTACTAAAAAATTAGTAATAGAATAAGTTTTATTATACCTCACAAAAAAAGCGTTGCAATAGCAACGCTTTTTTTATTTTATATACTTTTGTGTTTTACAATTTCATGACTACGACTAAGGACATTTTTACAATTACAACTCCTGATCAGTTTAAGGCAAAAGCCTTAGAGGTGTTTCGTTTTCAGTTTGAAAACAATACAATCTATCGTTCGTTTTGCGACTTACTGTATATTAATCCAAGTGATATCTCAGACTTGCATGAGATTCCGTTTTTACCCATACAATTTTTTAAATCTCATCAGGTATTAAGTACAACTAACCCTATTGAAACTACTTTTTCAAGTAGTGGTACTACAGGACAAATTACCAGTAAGCATTTGGTATCTGACTTAAGCGTGTATGAAACTAGTTTTAAATTAGGCTTTAAGCATTTTTATGGTAATGTAAAAGATTATACCATTTTGGCCTTATTACCTAATTATTTAGAACGCGAAGGCTCCTCTTTAGTTTACATGGTAGACCATTTAATTAAAGATTCCAATAAACCAAAAAGTGGTTTTTACTTAAATAATTTAGACCAATTAAAGGACACACTAATTGCATTGGATCAAGCAGAAGAAAACGTATTACTTATTGGTGTATCCTTTGCACTTTTAGATTTAATAGACCTGCACACTTTTAACCTTAAACATACTATTGTTATGGAAACTGGCGGTATGAAAGGACGTCGTAAAGAAGTGATTAGAGAAGAGTTACACAACACCTTAAAAGCAGGTTTTGGTGTGGATGCAATCCATAGCGAGTATGGTATGACCGAGTTATTAAGCCAAGCATACTCCAAAGGACATGGTATTTTTAACTGTCCACCTTGGATGCGTATTTTAACTAGAGATACTGAGGATGCATTAACCGTTTTTAATAGTCCAAAAACTGGTGGTATTAATGTTATTGATTTGGCAAATATAAATTCTTGTAGTTTTATTGCGACTCAAGATTTAGGTAAAGTGCATGATAATGAGGACTTTGAAATTATTGGTCGCTTTGATAATAGTGATATTAGAGGCTGTAATTTAATGGTATTGTAAGGACTTTAAAAAAGATACGACCAACCTAATATGAAAAAGAGAAATTAGTTTTTGGTTGGTTAACTGATTTCATAAAAAAAGCCTGCTTATTTTAAGCAGGCTTTATTATTTAATATAGTATTTGAGATTTACAACCTCAGCAATTTTTTAGATAGCTTTAATAATAAAGGTTGTTTTTTTACCTCTGTTAATTACAATATACTTATCGTTAATTAAATCGTCTTTAGTAATCGTGTAATCCTCTGTTACTTTATCCTTGTTTACAGACACCGAGTTTTCTTTTAATGCACGACGTGCTTCTCCATTACTGGCTAAAAAATCAGTTTCGGCAGCTAATGCAGCAATCATGTCTAAACCAGCTTCGATTTTGTCCATAGACACTTCGGCTTGTGGCACACCTTCAAAAACATCTAAAAATAAATTTTCGTTTAGCTGCTTAATTTCATTTTTAAAATCTTTACTAAACAATATTCCTGATGCTTTTTCAGCATTTTCTAATTCTTCTTTACTATGTACAAAAGTAGTTACCTCTTCTGCTAATCGTTTTTGTAAGGCTCTAAAACCTGGATTTTCTTTATGTTCTGCAATTAAAGCGTCAATGGTATCTTTATTTAAAAAGGTAAAAATTTTGATGTACTTCTCTGCATCTTCGTCAGAACTATTTAACCAAAACTGGTAGAATTTGTATACACTAGTTTTATCTGCAGTTAGCCAAACATTACCACCTTCGCTTTTACCAAATTTACTTCCATCTGCTTTTGTTATTAATGGACAGGTCATCGCGTAAGCTTTAGCTGTGTCATCACCTACAGTCATACGTCTTACCAACTCTGTTCCTGTGGTAATGTTTCCCCATTGATCACTTCCACCCATTTGTAATTTACAATTTAGGTGTTTATATAAATGGTAAAAATCGTATCCTTGGATTAATTGGTAAGTAAACTCTGTAAAACTCATACCTATACTACCTTCTTCTCCAGAAAAACGTTTTTTAACGCTATCCTTAGCCATCATGTAATTTACAGTAATACGTTTACCAACATCACGCGCAAAATCTATAAATGAAAACGATTTCATCCAATCATAATTATTAACTAAAACTGGTGCGTTTTTATCGCTAGAGTTAAAGTCTAAAAAATGAGACAACACAGACTTAATACCTGCTACGTTATGGTTAAGTGTGGCTTCGTCCAATAAATTACGCTCGTCACTTTTTCCAGAAGGGTCACCAATCATACCTGTTGCTCCACCAACTAAAGCTACGGGTTTATGTCCTACTTTTTTTAAATGTACTAGCAATATTATTGGTACTAAACTACCTATGTGTAACGAGTCTGATGTTGGGTCAAAACCAATATAGGCTGTGGTCATCTCTTTATCCAGTTGCGCTTCGGTTCCTGGCATGATATCGTGTACCATCCCTCTCCATCTTAATTCTTCTACAAATGCATTAGCCATTTTAGTGTGGTTTTATTATTGAAGACGCAAAGATAAAAATCGTGCCATAAACTACATACAATATCTAATATTTATTACCTTAGAGGTATGATTTTAGTTACAGGAGGAACAGGCTTGGTTGGTGCACACTTATTGTTTAATTTATTAAATGAAAACCAATCTGTACGTGCTATTTATAGAAATGAAAAAAAGTTTGAAACCGTTAAACGCATTTTTAGCTATTATACTGACACACCTGATGTCCCTTTTAGCAAAATTGATTGGGTAAAAGCCGATTTAAACGATATACCAGATTTAACTGAAGCTTTTAATGGCATTACCCATGTTTATCATTGTGCTGCTTTTGTATCTTTTGAACCTAATAAGTTTGAACTGCTTAGAAAAACTAATATTGAAGGGACAGCAAATATTGTTAACCTATGTTTATCTAATCAGGTAAAAAAACTATGTTATGTCAGCTCCATAGCTGCTATTGGTACACCAACTAATAATGCACAATTAATTACTGAAGATACGGATTGGAATCAGGAATTTGACAATAGTGTTTATGCTATTACCAAGTATGGTGCAGAGCTTGAAGTTTGGCGTGGTACACAAGAAGGCTTAGATGCTGTTATTGTAAATCCTGGAATTATAATTGGTCCTGGAATATGGAATTATGGTAGTGGATCGCTTATTACTGTGGTAAATAAAGGCATGTCCTATTACACTACAGGAAGTACAGGTTACGTGGATGTTAATGATGTTGTAAGTTGTATGGTTACACTTATGAAAAGCAACATTATTAATGAACGCTACATATTGGTATCTGAAAACTTAAGCTTTAAAGACTTTATTTACAAAACTGCCAACTACTTAAATGTCGTCCCTCCAAAAAAGAAAGCCACAAAACTACTATTAGCTTTAGGTTGGCGATTGGATTGGATAAAACAGAAACTGACAGGTAAACGACGCTTGTTGTCTAAACAAACAGCACATTCGGCTTTGTCACAAAGTCAATTTAGTAATAGTAAAATTACAACTGCTATAGATTATAATTTTACAAGTATAGACACTAGTTTAAAACAAACTACTTTGGCGTTTGCACGCGATCAAGTTTTTGTTTAACTGTTTCTTTTAATTCTTTTTGTTTGATTTTGTCTTCCTTTTTCTCTTCGGTTTTATAAAAAGTTCTTAAACTTTCTAGACTATCTCTAACATCCTTGTATATTTGAGAATACTCATCTATGTCATATGCATAGTAGTTATTACTGTCTGCAAATATGGTGCTGTCAATTTTATGTTTTCTGTAAACAAATGTATCAGGTACTATCCCTTTATTTTCTAGCTCGCGTTTATTAATTCCTTTAGCAGAAGACACTAATGCTAATTCTACCAGAACATCTACCATTTTATCCTTACTCATTAAATTTTCAGGTTTTTTTGGTTTTTCAATTCCGTAACAAGACACAAATAACAAGGTTATAAATATGTATATTACAATGCTCTGTTTTAACATAACTATCTATTAAAGGTTAAACGTTGTGCGTAGTTAGTATCATAAAACTTAAAGTTTTTATATGCTAAACCACCATTTACAAACGTATGGGTAATCCTAGATTTAAATGTTGTACCCTCAAAAGGAGACCATCCACATTTATATAAAATATTATCCTTTTTAACAGTCCAAGGGTTGTTTAAATCTACAACCACTAGGTCTGCAAAATAGCCCTCTCTGATATATCCACGTTTTTCTACTTCAAATAAAATAGCTGGATTATGGCAAAATTTTTCTACAATCTTCTCAATAGAGATATCACCATCATGATACATTTCTAGCAATGCTGGTAGTGCATGTTGTACTAAAGGACCTCCAGATGGTGCAGATGTGTATACGTTTGATTTTTCTTCAAAGGTATGTGGTGCATGGTCTGTAGCAATAACGTCTATCTTGTCATCTAACAAGGCCTTTAGTAGTTGCTCGCGATCTTTTTCGGTTTTAACCGCAGGATTCCACTTAATTAGCGTGCCTTTATCGTCATAATCTTTATCGCTAAACCACAGGTGATGTATACAAACCTCTGCAGTAATTTTTTTATCTTTTAAAGGTACTTTATTGTCAAACAATTCGGTTTCCTTACCTGTAGATAAATGAAACACATGTAAACGTGCTCCTGTTTTTTTGGCTAATTCTATAGCTTTAGAAGAAGAAATATAACATGCTTCCTCACTTCTAATTATAGGATGAAAATTTACAGGAATATCATCTCCATAGCGTTCCTTATAAATATCTAAGTTTTTTTGGATGGTTACTTCGTCCTCACAATGCACAGAAATTAATAAATCTGTACTGTTAAATATTTTTTCTAAAACCTCTGGATTATCAACAAGCATATTACCTGTTGACGATCCTAAAAATAGTTTTAGACCTGCAACTTCCTTTTTATTTACTTTTAAAATTTCTTCTAAATTATCATTAGTACCACCAAACATAAAGGAATAGTTAGCCCAAGATTTTTTAGCAGCAATTGCAAATTTCTCGTCTAGCTTTTCAATAGTTGTTGTTTGTGGGTTGGTGTTTGGCATCTCGATAAAAGAGGTAATTCCACCAGCAATAGCAGCTCTAGACTCTGTCTCTATATTTGCTTTGTGCGTTAATCCTGGTTCTCTAAAATGCACTTGATCATCAATTGCTCCTGGAATGACATATTTACCCTCTGCGTCAAAAACATTAACATCTGCAGATTTTGGGCTAATAGAATGGTCTATTTTTGTAATAAACTGACCTTCGATTAATATATCACCATTAAAAATTGTGCCTTCATTAACGATTTTTGCATTTTTAATAAGTGTCTTCTTGTTTTGCATTATTAATTGGATTTGAATAAACTTTTAATTTTCATACTTATAACACCAAATATAGCTTCGGATATAATACTTGAGCTTAATTTGGATTCTCCTTTTGTTCTGTCAGTAAATATGACTGGGACTTCTACTAATTTAAACTTTTTTAAATACGCCTTAAATTTCATTTCTATTTGAAACGCGTAGCCAACAAACTTTATTTGATCTAAATTTAGTTGCTCTAAAACCTGTCTTTTGTAACATATAAAACCTGCTGTAGCGTCTTTAACACGCATACCTGTAATTAATCTTACATAAATAGAAGCACCATAAGACAATATTACACGACCTAGAGGCCAATTGACTACATTGACACCTTTTACATAACGTGACCCTATGGCTAAGTCTGCATTGTCTAAACGACAAGCGTCATACAAACGTATTAAATCTGTTGGGTTATGAGAAAAATCTGCATCCATCTCAAAAATATATTGGTATTGTTTATTTAAAGCCCATTTAAAACCATGTATATACGCAGTACCTAACCCAGATTTTTCTTTTCTAACTTCTAAAAATAGCTGATTGTCAAACTCTGCTTGTAATGCTTTAACCTTAACAGCGGTTTGATCTGGCGAATTATCGTCCACCACTAATACATCAAATGCTTTAGGAAGCGCAAACACTGCACTTAAAATAGCTTCTATATTCTCAATTTCGTTGTATGTTGGTATTATAACAACAGCGTCTTGCATCAATACTAATTAAAATTTAGGCAAATGTACATTTTTATAAAATTACTTAATTATAAAAATTACTTAATTATTAGGCGATTTACTATTAAAAAATAATAATTTTATGCCATGCTAAGAGACCTATATACTGTAGATATTTTAACCCTAACTTTTATAGGTTGCCTAATTATTGTAGCGCTATCTAAGACATTATTTACTAAAAGGTTTAATGAGTTTATCTTACTACTATTTAACTCCAGACATACTAACCTATATATAAAGGAACAGCGCTTTTTTGATTTATTTGAAGGTTTGCTGTTTTTAAACTTTATACTAAACTTAGGACTTTTACTGCATACCTATTTAAATGAGCAATCCTTAAATAAATTACCACAATTAGACGTCTTTAAATACGCTTTACTTATTGGGTTATTTTTAATATTAAAGGTGCTTTTTGAAAGATTATTATCAAGCGTATTGGATATAGAGCCTATTATAGATAAATATATTTTTGAAAAAACTAGCTTTCAAAACTTTGTAGGATTAGTACTTCTACCAATAAATGCTTTACTAATCTATACTTTAACACCTAACCAAACCCTATTAATTACACTGCTTACCATCCTTTTAGCTTTGCAATTTTTTGGCTTGTTTTTATTTATTAAGAATAATCTTAATGTCTTTAGAAAGAGCTTGTTTTATTTTATTTTGTATCTTTGCACTCTCGAAATTGCACCTTATGTTGTTTTATATAAAATTATAACAACTAATTGGGTCTAAATAAAATTATACAACTTATGAAAGTGAAAACGATTTTAGTCTCGCAACCGGAACCTAAAATAGAAAATTCGCCTTATTTTGATCTCTCTGAAAAGCAGAAAGTAAAAATTGATTTTAGACCTTTTATTCATGTAGAAGGTGTGCCATCCAAAGATATCAGACAACAAAAAGTTGATTTAAAAAATTACACTGCTATTATTTTAACTAGTAGAAATGCTGTTGATCACTTTTTTAGAGTGGCTGAAGAAATGCGTTTTAAAGTGCCAGATTCTTTAAAATATTTTTGTCAATCTGAAGCAGTTGCTTACTATTTACAAAAATATGTAGTGTACAGAAAGCGTAAAATTTATGTTGGTAAGCGTAATTTTGCAGACTTATCACCTTTAATAAAAAAATATAAAGACGAAAAGTTTTTGTTACCTACAACAGACAAATTAAAGCCTGAGGTACCAGAAACTTTAAACGCATTAAATATTGACTGGAAAGAAGCTGTGTTTTATAAAACAGTTATTAGTGACTTATCAGATTTAGAAAATGTGACTTATGACATTTTAGTATTTTTTAGTCCTAGTGGTATCGAGTCTTTATTCCACAACTTTCCGGAATTTAAACAAAACGATACTAGAATTGCTGTTTTTGGTAACACGACCATTAAAGCTGTTGAAGAAAAAGGATTGCGTGTAGACATTGCTGCACCAACACCTGAAACACCATCTATGACTATGGCACTTCAAAAATATATTGACAAAGTTAATAAAGGTAAATAAACCTTAATCTACTATAAATTAAAAGCGCCAATTGAAATTTTCAATTGGCGCTTTTTTTATTAACACTTTATCTATTACTATTCAGCGTAACGTTGTGGTCCACCACGTCTAATTTCTTCGCTTGCATAAGATTCAAATTTCTCAAAATTCTCTCTAAAAGCATTAGCTAGTTTAAAAGCTGTTTTATAATATTCTTTATCGTTTTTCCAAGTTGATCTTGGGCTTAACACCTCATCAGGTACACCTGGACAAGTTCTAGGTTGTGCTACACCAAATACAGAATGGATGTGATAATCTTTATAGTTATACAATCCTAAATCTCCATTAAGCACTGCACTAATCATAGCACGCGTATATTTTAACTTAATTCTGCTTCCTACTCCGTAAGACCCTCCAGTCCAACCTGTGTTAATCAACCACACGTTTACGTTAGCATCTTTCATTTTTTTACTTAACATCTCAGCGTATTTTGTTGGATGTAAAGGCATAAAAGGCGCTCCAAAACATGCCGAAAAACTTGGTACTGGCTCAGTAATTCCAGCTTCGGTACCTGCTACTTTTGCAGTATAACCAGATATAAAATGGAAAGCAGCTTGAGCTGGTGTTAGTTTAGATATTGGAGGCAATACTCCAAAAGCATCTGCTGTTAAAAAGAAAATGTTTTTAGGATTCTCTCCTGTAGATGGTACTCTAATATTTTCAATATGATGTATTGGATAACTTACACGCGTATTTTGCGTAATAGAAGTATCTTCAAAATCTACCTCTCCTTTATCATTCATGATAACGTTTTCTAGGATTGCTCCTTTTTTAATCGCACCAAAAATTTCTGGTTCTTGCTCTCCTGATAAGTTAATCACTTTAGCGTAACAACCACCTTCAAAGTTAAACACCGTATTCTCTGCAGTCCAACCATGCTCATCATCTCCAATTAAGCTTCTGTCAGGATCTGTAGATAATGTTGTTTTTCCTGTTCCTGATAATCCAAAGAAAATTGCTGTGTCACCATCCTTACCAACATTTGCACTACAGTGCATTGGTAATGTATTTTTATAAACTGGTAAAATAAAGTTTAGTGCAGAGAAGATTCCTTTTTTGATTTCTCCTGTGTAACCTGTACCACTAATTAAAGCAATTTTTCTAGTAAAATCTAAAATAGCAAAGTTATGCTGACGTGTACCATCAACTTCTGGATCTGCCATAAAACCTGGAGCGTTAACTACAGTCCATTCTGGAGTAAAATCTTTTAACTCTTCTTCAGTTGGTCTTAAAAACATATTGTAAGCAAACATGTTACTCCATGGATACTCATTTATAACACGAATGTTTAGTTTGTAGTCTTCATCAGCACAAGCAAAACTGTCTCTAACAAAAACCTCTTTGTTAGATAAGTAATCTGTTACTTTATCGTATAGTTTTTGAAACTTATCAGCATCAAAAGGAATGTTGATATTTCCCCACCACACTTTATCTTCAGTAATACTGTCTTTTACAATAAAACGGTCCATTGGAGAACGTCCTGTAAACTCGCCTGTATTTACTGCTAAAGCTCCTGAAGAGGCTACTTTACCTTGACCTTTTTCTAGAGTTTCCTCTTGTAATTGATCTGGTGTTAATTGATATTTTACTTGGGCATTTTTGATTCCGTATTGTTCCAACGCAATCGTTTTCGTAAATTGGGTATGGTCTACCATAATTTGTGTGTGTTGTGTATGTGTTGTTTGAGTTGCAAAGTTAAAATTATTACACTAGAAACGCCAAACAAATACTAATTATTCTGTTTGATCTTTAAAATATTTATCAACAGGATACCCCATGACAAGATTAATAGTAAACCTCCTATTGGTGTCACAAACGCTATCGATTTAAAATTAAAAGCAGTTAATGTGTTAGTTGCTAATCCGTAAATAGATCCGGAAAACAAAATTATACCTGACAAAACCAAATAATAAATTATTGTTTTAGATTTTAAGGTCACCAAATTATGACTCCCAACGACTAACAACAATAACGCATGATACATTTGGTAGCGCACACCAGTTTCGTAACTTTGGACTGCTTCTGCAGACACTAAAGCTTTTAATCCATGTGCGCCAAAAGCACCTAAAACAACACTTAATAATCCCAAAATAGTTCCTAAAAGTAATAGCTTCTTATTCATATAAATACTTCATTTTCGTTTTTATCCCAATTAAAATTTTCTACATTCGTAGTTCAAAAATACTCAACAAATCCCATTATGCGAAAGATATTAGTCATAGGTTCCGGAAAATCAACCTCGTACCTTATTAAATACTTACTAGATAAATCAGAAACCGAAAAATTACATATTACAGTTGGTGACCTAAATGTTGAGAGCGCAAAAATAATGATTAGCAATCATACTAACGCCTCGGCAATAAGTTTAGATGTATTTGATCCAGCATCTAGAGAGCAAGCTATAAAAGCTGCAGATATCGTGGTGTCCATGCTACCAGCAAGATTCCATATAGAAGTTGCAAAAGATTGTATTACTTTTAATAAAAGTATGGTCACAGCGTCTTATGTAAGTGATGAAATGCAAGCTTTAGATCAAGAGGCTAAAGACAAAGGATTAGTCTTTATGAACGAGATTGGTGTAGACCCAGGACTAGATCATATGAGTGCCATGCAAGTTATTGATGGTATTCGTGATAAAGGCGGAAAAATCATATTATTCGAGTCCTTTACTGGTGGATTAGTAGCTCCAGAAAGTGATAACAATTTATGGAATTACAAATTTACTTGGAATCCAAGAAATGTAGTCACAGCAGGACAAGGTGGTGCAGCCAAATTTTTACAAGAAAACACATACAAATACATACCTTACAACCGCTTATTTAGACGTACCGAATTTTTAGACGTTGACGGGTTTGGACGCTTTGAAGCTTACGCTAATCGCGACTCATTAAAATACCAAAGCGTATATAATCTTGACAATGTAAAAACATTATATCGTGGGACGATGCGTCGTGTTGGATTTTCCAGAGCTTGGCAAGTCTTTGTAGCATTAGGCATGACAGACGATAGTTATACTATAGATGATAGTGAGAATATGACCTATCGCGACTTTGTAAACGCCTTTTTACCTTACAGCCCAACAGACTCTGTTGAGCTTAAATTTAGACACGCCTTAAAAATAGATCAAGATGATATTATTTGGGACAAGTTTTTAGAGCTAGACCTGTTTAGCAAAACTAAAATGGTCGAACTTAAAAAAGCAACGCCTGCTCAAATATTACAAAAAATATTACTAGACAGCTGGACGTTAGACCCTAAAGATAAGGACATGATTGTCATGTACCATAAATTTGGTTATGAGCTTGATGGTAAAAAACACCAAATAGACTCTACAATGGTGACCCTTGGCGAAGACCAAACTTACACAGCTATGGCAAAAACCGTAGGACTTCCTGTGGCAATTGCAACATTAGCCATATTAAATGGTAAGATTACAACTCCAGGCGTACAAATACCAATTACAAAAGAAGTCTACACTCCAATTCTAGAAGAATTAAAAGATTACGGAATTACTTTTAAAGAAACCGAAGTCCCATATTTAGGCTACAACCCATTAAACGTTTAATTTTTGGGCATTACCACACAACACTTGCAAGGTTTTAATTAACCTTGTAAGTATTGCTTAGGTCAGGCTGTACATTATATCTTTTTTGCTTTTAATGGCAAAAAAGGATGCCATTTCCATCCTTAATGCGTGTAAAAACAAAGTCTTAATTACACCACGTTACAATTTAAAATAGATTGTTTAAATTTATCTTTTAAATTTTAACCTATTTCAACTTGAAAACTACAAACAATAACATTACTATAGATGGTATCGATAAAAAGATACTTCGTGCTTTAATGCAAGATGCCAGAACACCTGTTTTAGAAATCGCACGTCAAGTCGGCATCTCTGGAGCTGCCATACACCAACGCTTAAGAAAACTAGAAAAATCTAAATTAATAGCAGGCTCTAAATTTGTTATTAATCCAAAAGTTTTAGGTTATACCACTATGGCATTTGTAGGCATTTATTTAGACAAAGCCATGAGTAATCCGGAAGCAGTTAAACAATTAAAAAAAATACCCGAAGTTTTAGAGTGTCATTACACCACAGGAAACTGGAGTATATTAATAAAAATACTATGTAAGGACAACGAGCATTTAATGCATTTACTAAACAATGATATACAATCCATTGCTGGTGTTTCTAGAACAGAAACCTTTATATCTCTAGACCAACAAATAGAACGACAAATAAAAATATAAAAAAAGCGACTTCAAAAAGGCGCTTTTTTTATGTATTTCTAAATTACTAAATTATTCTATAATTATCTTTTTAAGAAGATTTCCTTTTTCTGAAACTACAGTAATAAAATACAATCCAGAAGCTAAATCTGTACTTAAATCTAAAATAGCATTTGTTGAGCTATTATTTAAATCTATTGTTTTAATTAAACGTCCATTAATATCTGTAACATTAACAGCCTTTAAATTAACTCCGATGTTTTTAATAGTCATTAATCCATTAGAAGGATTTGGATATATAGATAACACATTATTTAAATCAAATACATCTGTACTTAGTGTCAAACCAGGAATAAAATCTATAGCATCTAAGGCCAATTGCTCTGCTCCAGAATTAGAAGAAAACTCAATTACCAATTGTGCTTTGCACGCTGCATTAGCAGATAAATCTGCAGACAATAATTGCCAAGACCCTTGCAAACCTGGTAAATCATCAATACCATTAGTTTCTGTAGTGGTATCAATTAACGTAAGCGCTGGTGAAGCACAATCTGAAAATTGAATAGTCACTCTAAAAAAGTCTAAAATATCCCAATTAGTATCATCTAAAAAATATTGCATACTAAACTGTGGATTAGATCCTACTAAATCAACTTGGTCAAAAGTCATAGTAACTGTACCATCAACATCATCCATAAAAAAAGCTTGCGTCCCTTCTGGTGGCGCAAAACCTAATTCTGATTGGACAGAGGCTGCTGTAGCAACACCAAAATAATCTCCATCAGAGAAACCTACAGGACCATTAGGTGTTGTTGGATCTAATACAATAGAGTATCCTAATGTTGAACCAGAACTTGCCTCAGTAACATATACCAAACCGCAATTGGCATTATAATTAGTTAATGTATGTGCTGTTGTAGTATTTGTATCAAAATATTGACACGCATTACTTACAGCGTTAAATGTTACACCTGGAGTGTTTTCAAAACCATTGCCTACTTGTGACATGATTAATGAGGGTAACAAAAAAATCAATGATAGTAGTTTATTTTTCATAATATATAAATTAATAGCATAACAAATTTAACATATTGATTGACACCATATAATAATTTTTGATATTAATTTTAAAAATAGTTTTACAACCAACAAACAACTATAGAACAGCAAATTACAAGTTAATTAAACCTTGTTAAATTTAAGTTTAGACGTAAAAAAAGCACCTAAATTTTAGGTGCTTTTTTTTTAATATTTACTGGTATAATTTTTAGTCTCTTGACATAAATATTCTAAGGATATACCAAAATAGCAACATTAAAGATGCAAATAAACCTAATGCTGCAGGTATATAATCTTCAGTTGTGTATTTATCTTTAATCTGAGACGTTTGGTATAAAATAGATCCTCCTGCTAATAAACACATCCCAACAGAAAACCATAAACCTAGTGTAAATCCACCAAAAAGTGATCCAGCAACAATTAACCCTAAAGCTATAAAGCCACCAATAGTTAAACCTGCTTTTAAAAACGAAAAATCTGTTTTAGTCATCATTACTACAGCAGTTAAACCTGTAAATAACGCTAATGTTACCAATGCTGCTTGCTGTAACATCTCTGGACCAGAATCCATGTAAAAAGCTGCAATGTATATCATTGGCACAAAAATAACAGCCTGAGCTAATATATATAATGCATAAGCTAAATACTGTTTATTTTTATCGGCAGTTTTCATTGCTGTACTTTCAGCATAAGTTGTGACTAACATAAAACCTCCAAGTAGTAATAACCACTTATAACCTTCTGTCATAGACAACATAAACTCTACAACAGTTTGGCTTTGTAAAAGTAGGTATTCAAATAAAATAAATACTAATACACCTACAGCAACATGACCATACGTTTTTTTATAAAATGCAACTCTATCTGCTTCAGATGCCACATTTACTAATGTATTCCCTTGATAATTGTCAAACGAATTTTCTAAATTATTTTCCATTATTATTGATTAAATTATTGGTTGCTCAAATGTAAAAAAAAGAAAAACTATTATGTATTATTTTTATATAATTTAAGTGACTTAATCGCGTCTACCTAAAATTTGCATAGCCCAATATAATAAAGAGGCTAACGCTCCAATTGCTGCTACTAAATAGGTTCTTGCAGCCCATTTAAGCGCATCTTCAGAGCCTTTATATTCTTCTGGAGTGACAATATTTTTTGCTTTTAACCAAGCCAAAGCCCTATTACTAGCATCATACTCTACTGGCAAAGTGATAAAACTAAATAGTGTAGCAAATCCCATCATGACCAAACCTGCAATTGCAACATAAAGTCCACTTGCACCTAATGCACCAGAAGCCATTAATGCAATACCACCAATAATAACCCATTGTGACATACTAGATGTTACTTGAACAACAGGTACTAATTTAGATCGCATAGTCAAATAACTATAGGCTGTTGCATGCTGGACAGCATGGCCACACTCGTGTGCAGCTACAGCTGCTGCTGCTGCATTTGCATGACTATACACGACTTCACTTAAATTAACAGTTTTATCCACTGGATTATAGTGATCCGTTAATTGTCCTTTAACAGAAATAACCTTTACGTCTCTAATACCATTATCTGCTAGCATTTTTTCTGCAATTTCTGCTCCTGTCATACCATTACGCAAATGCACTTTAGAGTAAAATGCAAATTTACTTTTTAACTTACTACTTACTATACTACTAATTAAACCTATAGCTCCTATTAGTATATAGTAACCCATATATCCTGAAAACATATTTTTTTAAATTTTAAAATTGATACTATAAATATAGCAAAAAGTAAGCCAACTTAAAGGATAGAAAAAATGTCAGACTTAGACTTTATTTTTATTGGCATAAAAATCTGTTAAGCCGACCATTTTAGAGTAATGAAACCTATAATTAATCTGCAATTAACTTATCATAACTCAGAAAATAATCTTCCTCACAAGGTGTCATTGCATGAGGATAACTAGGTGTTAGTAAGACGCCTTTAGGTGTTAAATTCCAGACTTTGTTATCCCAATTATAAGCGTCAGTAAACACATTACATTCTTCCTGAAATGGATCTGAAGGATCATAATATTCTGATTTTAGTAATTGGAAAAAACTAATATTAGGATACAAGTCTTCTATATTATTAACTTCTAATAACGTTTTTAAATTAAAGGTATAACCTACTGTCCCGTAAGATGGATGTGCACCACCACAATATACACTTTAGCTTATTTTAAAACTAACAAAGTTATCATTAACCAAATTAATAGTATTGGACACTTCAAACCAAGAATTACAATCCAATTTACCTTGAGCAAACTGAAAATGAATACTATCTAATTTAGCATTAAATATAGCCCTTTGGCTTTTAGTAAAACCGTTACCTAATCTAAAAAGTGACATATTTGAATACGCCTCGTGAAACCAAACAATCTGTTTATTATTATAGGTTGAAACACTATCTTTAACAACATGAAGTTTTGGGTTTCTAAAATCCTCAATTGGATCTGTATCTGTTTCAGTTAAAACGACTTGGTAGATTTGGGATTTAATTTTTAATTGACCTATTAACGTATTGCCTTTTTTCTGTAAGGTAAAAACTTCTTCTGCAGAGCTAATGCTATCTTCATTATAAAAATAACCATCAATTAAAGTTATGGTATCGTTACTAATAACTCCCTTTAAAGGGATATTAATTAATTTAGAATCGTAAAAATAATAGCCTTCAGCTCGAGTTGTATTAGCTTGACTACTATTTTCGTAAACATCTAATTGTAAGTGTATAGGAAAATTTTCGACATGACCAACATATGATTGCGACCAAAGCATTATTGGGAACAACAACATAACTATACATTGTTTCATATTGAAATTTTTTAATTACTATTTAGATTTTCACTGATGTTGCTTAAACCTATTTTCAACCAAATTACCTATTACCTCAGCATGTTTGCTTGATTGGTTTGTTTTTGTTTTAAATATAATACTTTATTTTGAGAGATTGCTTCGTTCCTCGCAATGACGTTGGCTAATAAACGTATCGTCACATCGAGTGATTTGTGAGGCACCAGCAAATTGTATCGAGATGCCTTCTTAAATGGTTCTCGATACTAAATGCTGAAAAAGCATTTCACTCGAACTGACGTGTTTTGAGTACTTTTTAATGTTTACTCTTTAATTACTTAATTAATTTTGAGAGATTGCTTCGTTCCTCGCAATGACGTTGGATAATAAACGTAACGTCACATCGAGTGGTTTGTGAGGCACGAGCAAATTATATCGAGATGCCTTCTTAAATGGTTCTCGATACTAAATGCTGAAAAAGCATTTCACTCGAACTGACGTGTGGTGAGTACTTTTGATTGTTTATTCTTTAATTACTTAATTAATTTTGAGAGATTGCTTCGTTCCTAGCAATGACGTTGGATAAAAAACCAATTCGCTATAACTAACATGATTAATTAAAGAGATTGCTTCGTTCCTCGCAATGACGTTGGATAACAAACGTAACGTCACATCGAGTGGTTTGTGAGGCACGAGCAAATTGTATCGAGATGCCTTCTTAAATGATTCTCGATACTAAATGCTGAAAAAGCATTTCACTCGAACTGACGTGTTGTGAATACTTTTGATTGTTTACTCTTTAATTACTTAATTAATTTTGAGAGATTGCTTCGTTCCTCGCAATGACGTTTGCATTTTTATTATCCAACAATATTTACAATTTTACCAGGTACAATAATCACTTTTTTAGGTGTACGTCCATCTAATTGAGCAATAGTTTTTTCATGAGCCATAACGGTCTTTTCTATGTCGTCTTTAGACATATCCATTGGTAACTCTAAAGTAAAACGCATTTTTCCGTTAAACGAAATTGGATAATTTTTACTACTCTCAACCAAATGGCTAGCTTCAAACTTAGGAAAAGCTGCAGTACTAATAGACTTTGTATTTCCTAATTGGCTATAAAGCTCTTCAGTAATGTGTGGTGCATAAGGTGATAATAATACTAACAATGGTTCTAAAATAGCTTTACTAGTACATTTTTGTTGTGTCAACTCGTTAACAGCAATCATAAACGTTGAAACCGAAGTATTAAAAGAGAAGTTCTCTATATCTTCTTCAACCTTTTTAATGGTTTTATGTAACGTTTTTAGATTGTCTTTTGTTGGCTCAGCATCATTTACAGTAACTCCATTTTCGCCAACATATAATTTCCATAGTTTTTTCAAGAAACCATATACACCTGTAATACCAGCAGTATTCCAAGGTTTAGCTTGCTCTAAAGGTCCTAAAAACATTTCGTATAAACGTAAACTATCTGCTCCATACTGCTCGCAAATATTATCTGGATTTACGACGTTGTATTTGGATTTAGACATTTTTTCGACTTCGCGACCTACTTTATAAACACCATCTTCTAAAATGAATTCTGCGTCCTTAAAGTCTTCTCCAAATTCTCCATCATTTTTTAATCCTTCGATATCTAATTCATCAGAAGCATTAACGTATTGCACTTTAACATGAATAGGTGCAACTTTTTTATCATTAATTAATCCTTTAGACAGATACGTATTTGTACCATCTTCACGATAAACAAAAGCACTAGTCCCAAGAATCATCCCTTGGTTAATTAGCTTTTTAAAAGGCTCTTCTACTCCAACAAACTCTCTATCCTTTAAAAACTTCACCCAAAAACGTGAGTATAATAAATGTCCAGTTGCATGCTCGCTTCCTCCAATATAAAGGTCTACGTTTTCCCAGTAGTTAAGTGCATCTTTGCTAACAAAGTCTTCTCCTCTATTGGCTTTTTCTTCCATATAACGGAAAAAGTACCATGAACTTCCTGCCCAACCTGGCATTGTGTTTAACTCTAGTGGGTAGATTCCGTTATCTTTAGACGTCTCGACTGCGCTCGACGAGACAAGCGTGTTAGAAACCACTGTATTAGTATTAGTGTCCCAAGCCCAAACGTCTGCACGACCTAAAGGTGGCTCTCCAGTTTCGGTTGGTAAGTATTTTTCTACTTCAGGTAAAGTGATTGGTAAATGCGCTTTATCAATCATTTGTGGCATTCCGTTAACGTAATATACTGGAAACGGTTCTCCCCAATATCGTTGACGCGAAAATACTGCATCACGCAATCTGTAGTTAGTTTTTCCTTCACCCTGACCCATTTGCTCCAAATCGTAAATGGCACGTTTGGTTGCTTTTTTATAGTTCATTCCGTTAAGGAAATCGCTATTTGCAATTTTTACGTTGTCTTTAGATGTAAAAGCTTCTTGGCTAATATCTGCACCTTCAAAAATATTAGGAATTGCAATATTAAAATGTTTTGCAAAGTCGTAATCACGTTGGTCTCCACAAGGCACAGACATTACTGCTCCTGTACCATAACCAGCTAACACGTAATCTCCAATCCAAATTGGAATTGGCTCTTTGCTAAAAGGATGCTCTGCGTATGCACCTGTAAACGCACCAGAAATGGTTTTTACATCTGCCATACGATCACGCTCGCTACGTTTTGAGGTTGCTAAAATGTATGCTTCAACTTCTGCTTTTTGTTCTGGAGTCGTTATTTTAGACACTAACTCATGTTCTGGAGCTAAGGTCATAAAACTAACACCAAAAATAGTATCAGGTCTAGTTGTGAAGACTTCTATTTGATGAGACGTCTCGACTGCGCTCGACGAGACAGAAGGAATAACATTAAAAGTCACACTTGCTCCAACAGATTTACCGATCCAGTTACGTTGACTTTCTTTAAGCGAGTCTGTCCAATCTATAGTATCTAACCCTTGCAGTAAACGTTCTGCGTAAGCAGAAATTCGCATACTCCATTGCGTCATTTTTTTACGCATAACAGGATGTCCACCACGTTCTGACACTCCGTTTACAATCTCGTCGTTAGCTAAAACGGTTCCTAAAGCAGGACACCAGTTGACTTCAGTTTCGGCTAAATACGTTAATCTATATTGTAGTAGTATTTCTTGTTGTTTTTCGGATGAAAATCCATTCCAATCGTCAGCAGAAAATATTTCGATATTATCATCGCAAGCGACATTTAAACCAGATTCTTTTGGACAATTCCCGTTTAATTTAAAAACGTAAATTAACTCTTTTATATGTTTTGCTTTATTATCGTTAAAACAATAATAAGATTCAAATAATTGAATAAAAATCCATTGCGTCCATTTGTAATATTCTGGACTTGATGTGCGTACTTCGCGACTCCAATCAAAACTGAAACCAATTTGGTCTAATTGACGTCTGTAGGTTTTTATGTTAGTCTCTGTTGTAATTGCAGGATGTTGACCAGTTTGAATAGCATACTGTTCGGCAGGCAATCCAAAGCTATCATACCCTTGAGGATGCAATACATTAAATCCTTTATGGCGTTTGTAACGTGCATAAATATCTGACGCGATATAACCTAATGGGTGACCAACGTGTAATCCTGCTCCTGATGGATAAGGAAACATGTCCAAAACATAATATTTTGGTTTGTCACTACTGTTTGAGGCTTTAAAAGTCTGATTTTCGGCCCAATATTTTTGCCATTTGGCTTCGATGTCGTTAAAATGGTATTGCATTTTTGTGTTTTTCCGCTTAATTAAGCAACAAATTTAAACTTATTATAAGACTATTAAAAGTTTGACGTTCTAAATCAAAGGGATTTCATTTTCTTTTATATTTTTACACTATAAACTAACATCAATTTATGAGCTCTTCTTTTGAAAGATATCAAAAACGTAGATTAATTTCTTCTTACTTTTCTGTAGTACTAAGTATTGCATTAGTATTATTTTTATTGGGTATTTTAGGACTTTTGGTTCTTAACGCTAAAAAGGTAGCAGACTTGTTTAAAGAACAAGTAACGGTTACTATTTATTTAAAAGACAACGCCAAGGACGTCGAAGTTAAGCAACTTGAAAAAAGTTTAGCGTTGGCAGATTATGTAAAATCTACCGAATACATCTCTAAAGAGCAAGCTGCTGAGTCTATGAAAGCTGAAAATGGTGAAGATTTTATGGAGTTTTTAGGATTTAATCCTTTACAAAATAATATTGATGTTAACCTTAAAGCAGATTTTGTGACTTCTGATAAGTTAGAAGAATTAGCTGCAACTGCACTAGAAAAAGGTTTTGTTGAAGAAGTTAGGTATGACAAAGATTTAGTAACCTTAATGAATAGTCGCGTTAAAAAAATTAGCTTTTGGGTCTTATTACTAAGTGCTATTTTTACTTTAATTGCGGTATTGCTAATCAATAGTAGCATTAGATTATCTGTTTACGCTAAGCGTTTTACTATAAAAACGATGCAAATGGTAGGTGCTACCAAACGCTTTATACGTAGACCATTTGTTTGGAAAAGCATTAAACTAGGTATACTTGGCGCTATCCTTGCTTTAGTAGGCTTAGGGTTTATAGTGTATTATGTGGACCAAGCTTTTCCAGAATTAGTTTTACGTCAAAGCCCTATTTTAATAGGTGGTTTATTTTTAATAATCTTTTTACTAGGTATCCTTATTACTTGGATAAGTACTCATTTTGCAACACAACGTTTTTTAAATTTAAAGACCGATCAACTGTATTAATTTAACAGCTTTTAACTAAAGCGTTAACAATACTTTGCACTTTAGCGCGTTATATTTACTTAACCAAAAAATAACGCACTATTGACCAACTAATACTTTAAAATGATTAATAACTCTAAAACTAATGTTTATGAAACGAATCACATTTGTATTAATAGGTCTAGTTGCAATTATTGCTTATTTAGCGACAACAACTAATAAGTTTGAAACTAAAGTTGCACACACAGATAAAGTGACTATTAAAAAACATCAAACAAAATTTATTTACGATTAATTTAAAAAGTTTAAATTTGTCAAAAATCAACACAAATAATACTTTGGGAGAAAGCAACAAAAACAATAAAAACAGTTTAAAAACCGAATTAGTTTTTGGTAAACACAACTATAAATTTATGTTTATTGGCTTAGCTTGCATTGCCTTAGGCTTCATTTTGATGTCTGGTGGTGGTAGTGACGACCCAAATGTATTTAGTGATGCTATTTTTAGCTGGAGACGTATCCGTTTGGCTCCTGCTTTAGTAATTATTGGCTTTGGTATACAGGTTTACGCAATACTATCTAAGCCTAAAGCCGAATAACACTTCTAGTAGTTTATTTTTATTGAAATTAGACTATTAAATTTCAACTTCATTGTATCATTTGGTCATAGTATTTTAATACTTTTGCCAACATGGATATTTTCGATTCAATTTTATTAGGTATAGTACAAGGATTAACTGAGTTTCTTCCTGTGTCTTCAAGTGGTCATTTAGAAATAGGTAAAGCCATTTTAGGCGATAAAAGTATTCCTGAAGAAAGCTTATTATTTACTGTAGTTCTTCACTTTGCTACTGCATTAAGTACCATTGTTATTTTTAGAAAAGATATTTTAGACATTATTAAAGGCTTTTTGGCTTTTAAACGGAATGAGGACACCAAGTTTGTAACAAAAATTGCAATCTCTATGCTTCCTGCTGCTTTTGTAGGATTATTTTTTGAAGAACAATTAGAACAACTTTTTGGTGGTAATATTCTTTTAGTAGGTTGTATGTTATTAGTTACAGCAATATTATTATTTTTTGCTGATAAAGCTAAAAACACAAATAAAAACGTATCCTTTAAAGATGCACTAATTATAGGTGTGTCTCAAGCAATAGCCATGCTTCCTGGTATTTCCAGAAGTGGAGCAACCATATCTACTTCTGTATTATTAGGTAATGACAAAACTAAAGCTGCACGCTTTTCTTTTTTAATGGTTGTACCGTTAATATTCGGAAAAATAGCCAAAGACATTTTAGGAGGTGATTTAAATTTTGATAGTCAAAATATCACTGCATTATCCGCTGGTTTTATAGCTGCTTTTGTTGCTGGTTTATTTGCTTGCACTTGGATGATTAGCTTGGTTAAAAAAAGTAAGCTATCCTATTTTGCTATTTACTGTGCTATTGTTGGTATAATTGCAATAACATTTGCACTATTAAATTAAGTCAATGACTAAAGAAGATTATTTAGCAGGACAAGTTTTACTTATAGACAAGCCATTAGATTGGACGTCTTTTCAGGTGGTAAACAAACTACGTTGGGAAATCCGCCAAGCTTTTAATATTAAAAAAATAAAAGTGGGTCATGCTGGAACTTTAGATCCATTAGCTACTGGATTACTAGTTATTTGTACTGGTAAAATGACCAAACAAATAGACACCTTTCAAGGTCAAATTAAAGAGTATACAGGAACAATTGTTTTAGGAAGCACAACACCATCATACGATTTAGAAACCGAAATTAATGAGACTTTTAATACTAGCCATATTACCCAAGATTTAATTCACCAAACGACTAAACAGTTTATAGGTGAAATTGACCAATATCCTCCAATATTTTCTGCTTTAAAAAAAGAAGGAAAGCGCCTTTACGAATATGCTAGAGCTGGTGAAACCGTTGAAATTAAATCTAGAAAAATATCAATTCAAGAATTTGAGATTACTAACATTGATGGTCTAAATATTGATTTTAGAGTGGTATGCAGTAAAGGGACTTACATACGATCTTTGGCTAACGATTTTGGAAAAGCATTAAATTCCGGTGGACACTTATCTATTTTACGTCGCACAAAAATTGGTGATTTTGATGTAAAAAATGGGCTTTCGATAGATGATTTTATTAAAAATCTCCCAAAAAAGGACTAAAACACATCTTTTTATACTTTGCAAACGTATATAAATATACTAACAATTAGTTAAAAATCGTTTGTAATACATGCTTTTTAAAAACTCTCATAAAGCGCTAGCTATAACTTTATTAATAACAGGCACATTACTGTTGTCTGTATTAAATGTGACTGTTTTTAAAACAAATACAGCTGTCGCTGAAACAGTGTACGACATAGAGCAAGTTGAAGATATTATTGAAAATATAGCCGAGCAAACACCAATCCAAAGCGCTAATAAAGCAACTAATAAAGCCTTTAACACTTCTGAAAACTATAAACACTATGCACAAGCATACAAACCTATAGCTCCTCCTGAGGATTATACTAATCCAAAATTAGAGACCTATAAAAACGATATCAAAACTGAAGAAACTACGGAAGCAAGTCATGGTAATTCTGCAATCTCTGAAAAGACATTAACTAGTTTTAATAGCGTAAACGAAATACTTAACAAACGGTCTAAAAACAGTAGTGCGAAACAAAGTAATGTTGCCAACACTAACAGCTCTATATACTATTCATTAAAAGGGCGGACAGATCAATACTTACCAATTCCTGTTTATTTATGTGATGCAGAAGGTAAAATTGTAGTTAATATAACCGTAAATAGTAATGGTGCTGTTATAGATGCTTATATCAACAATGCATCAACTTCTAATAATGCATGCTTACAAGAACATGCTTTACAATATGCTAAGGATGCTAAGTTTAATACCTCAACAACATCAAAGCAATTAGGGTCTATTACATTTCAGTTTACCGGAAAATAGATATATTCTCCTTTAAATGTAAAAGAGAATATATATTATTTAACCAATTAAAGCGACTAAATCCGCTATAACTGTATGACCTTTATCTTTATTATACCATTGTTGCAAGTCTTCTTTAAACTCTGGCGTTAATTTACCATACTTAGCTTTATAGTCATTTACCAATAATGTTGCTGTGCTTGGTCTTGGACCATAGGTAGCAATAACATCTTTAGTAATTGTATCTAAAATAATTAACTTAGCTATAGACCTAGAACCATTAGTTAAAAATTGGTCCATTAACGCTTCGTTATCATCTCTTAATACAACTCTAAAATTGATACCATCGTTTAATTCTGCAATTTTATTAATAACAGGCATGACATGTGCAGCATCTCCACACCAACTTTCTGTAATTATAATCCAAGTTTGATTAAATGTTTTATGTTTAATAGCATCTGCAACGCCTTCTCCAATCTTAATCGTTTTATCCCAACGCTTCATGCGCTTACTATTAAGCATTGTATAATTAGCTAAAGCTTCGTTAACCTCATGACCTGTGTTTGAATTGTTTTCGACTTTAGTCAAAACCAAATCTCTATATTCAGCATAGCTCATGCTATTATCCAACCCATCTTGTAAAATTTGTTTGATAATTGTATCTTTAAGTGTATCCATAGTACAAAAATACAGCAACTATTATGATTTATAAGTTACTGTTGTTACATTAGTAGAAATTATTAAAACTTCCTTACAATGTTAACTTTAAGAACCTTTAAACCTATTTTATTTGTTGGTTTTTTCAGCTTATTAGCTTGTAAAAGTCTTAATTTGATTCCTAATTATCATATTTTTAAAAATCTATATTTGTTTGATTTAAGACATGTAATAGTGCTTATTTACATGTTAATTACCATAAAAGAATATCGAAAAACGAAACAAAATGACAAAACATAAATGCGGTTGGTGCGTTGGAGATGATTTATATGAAGCTTATCATGATAAAGAATGGGGAACTCCTGTTTATGATGATGCTACACTATTTGAGTTTTTAATCTTAGAAACCTTCCAAGCTGGTCTTAGTTGGATAACTATTTTACGAAAACGCAATAATTTTTTTGATGCATTTGACCAATTTGATTATCAAAAAATAGCTAATTACAATGAAGAAAAAAAATCTGAATTATTACAAAATGCTGGCATTATTAGAAATAAATTAAAAGTTAATGCCACGATTACTAATGCCCAATTATTTATGGACATCCAAAAAGAGTTTGGTAGTTTTAGCACTTATTTATGGGCTTTTGTAAATAATACACCTATAAAAAATAAAGTAGCACATTATAAAAGTGCACCTGCAAATACTACAACTAGTGATGCCTTAAGTAAAGATTTAAAAAAACGAGGTTTTAAATTTGTTGGATCAACTGTTGTTTACGCATTTATGCAAGCTGTAGGTATGGTTAATGACCATGAGGTCGCTTGTTTTAGATACCATGAGGTTTAAGTTAAATACTTTAAAAACTGCGCTCTAGAAATATCCATTGCACCTAAACTTTCCAAGTGATTTGTATAAACTTGACAGTCAATAAGCTTATAGTTTGTATTTTGAATAAAACTTATAAACCCTACTTTACTGGCGTTACTAACTTTAGCAAACATGCTTTCTCCACAAAACACACCATTACCTAAGTCTACACCATATAAGCCTCCAACAAGTGTATTATTTAGCCAAACCTCTATAGACTTTGCATAACCTAATTGATGTAATTTGGTATAGGCGTCAATCATACCTTTTGTAATCCAAGTATCATCTTGTCCTGATCGTTTTGCTGCAGCACAAGCTGTAATAACAGCGTTAAAATCTTTATTAACTGTGACCACAAAATCTGTGTTACGCAGGATTTGCTTCATGCTTTTAGACACTTTTAAATCTTTTGGAAACAATACAAATCTGGGATCTGGAGACCACCACATTATAGTGTTATCATCTTCAAACCAAGGAAAAATGCCTTTTTGATAAGCAGTTAACAATCGGTTTGGACTTAAATCTCCACCAACAGCTAAAAGACCATCTTCTGTAGCTTTATCAACTTCAGGAAACACATGACTATTATTTAAAAATTCCATTTGCAATCAATTAGTTTAAAATATTAAAGTAAGAAATTGAATTAGAAAACCTTATTACAAACTGTATTTACTTACAAAAAACACTAATATTTAATTTTACAACATTAATTACCAACGTTTTATCTTCTAATTAATTTATTTTTCAGATATTTATGTAGTCTTTATATTGATAATTAGTTTTCCACTGTTTTTAAAGTTTATAACTAAAGGCTAATAAAATCCACTATTTTAAAAAGTCTTGTTTAATTACAAGACTTTTTTTTTATAAAAAAACCTCAAAACAAAAGTCTTGAGGTTTTTTATATCTAGTACAACAACTAATTTTAATAAAGTTATTGTTTAAAGATTGACTATTACTTAAAATGGTAAATCGTCGTGATCTTCATCTTTTACATTATTTGCTGGTTCAAAAGCTTGTGCTGGTGGCACTTCTGGCATCCCTTGAGGTGCTGCTCCAGCTTGTACGCCTTCAATTCTCCAACCCTGAATAGAGTTAAAATATTTAGTTTCTCCTTGAGGATTAACCCACTCTCTACCACGTAAATTGATGTTTACTTTAACATCTTGCCCTACTTGATAGTTGTTTAATAAATCACATTTATCTTGAACAAACTCTACTAAAATATGTTGAGGATATTGCTCTTCTGTAGTTACTACTAATTCTCTTTTTCTAAATCCGTTGCTACCAAAACTTTGAGTTTCTCCTACTAGCTTAACTTTACCTTGTACTTCCATTTTCTATATAATTATTAAATATTCGTCTAATTAAATATCGTAAACTTACGATAACAACACTTTCCAAGCGCTTTCCACATCACTAAAACTTAAAAAGTCTTTTGCTTTTTTATGTTTTTGTTCAGTCGACAAAGAACTTAAATTATGTTGGTTTTTAAAAGCCTGAATGCTATTTTCCTCAGGTAAGTTTTCAACATTTCCCAAAAGACCCAAATCATTTCCTGTTAAAACAGCACTTTCTCTAACTGCTTTTGGTAAAGCGTCAACACCTATACCAAGGGTTGACAACGGTTTTGGAATTTCAAAAAATCCAGATTTTGCTCTGCTATAATAGCTACCTCCTGCTCTAGATACTAAATCTAATTTATTTTGGTCAATTGCACCATTTTCATCCAAGACATCTTCAGATACATGCATTTTAACCACTTCACAAATAATTAAATTACCTGCTCCTGCGTTTTCACCAAGATGCACGATCTGGTTAACTTTACATTCCATTTGCACTGGACTTTCGGCTACCCTAAATGGTTTTACCACATCTGATTTTAACATAGTCAGACCTGCTTTTTCAAATTCGTTTATACCTTCAGGATACTCTGTACTACTTAAAGACATTTGCTGTACAATATCGTAGTTGACCACATTAATTACAACCTCTTTAGTCGCTTCTGCATTAACCAATGTATGCTTAATAGTATTATCTCTAACACGTCTTGCTGGCGAAAAAATTAATATTGGTGGATTAGCACTAAACACATTAAAAAAACTAAAAGGCGATAAATTAGGTTTTCCGTCTGCATCTATTGTACTAGCAAAAGCTATTGGTCTAGGTGCAACAGCACTAAGTAAATAGCCATGTAATTTAGCTGTAGAGAATTCTTCTGGTGTAAATGATAACATAAAGGAGTATTGTTTACTACAAAAATACACAATCTGACGGTCAACTAAAAGGCAATTAGTAACCAACCTCCACAATAATATTAACAGAATTGCATTATATTAACACCAAAAACTAACAATCATGTTTTTTACAAAACATCGTCAGCTTATACGCTGGATAATTATTATTGCTTCATTTGCTATTATCTCTTTAATACTATGGAATACTTATGTGTTTTTTCAAAAATTTAAAGCAGAAGAACGCAGAAAAATGCAAACATGGTCCTATGCACAAAGTGATTTTTTAAATAGCTTTAGAAACGGGTTGGATGGCGAAGTAAACAATGTTACAACATTTATTATAACAGATTCCACCTCTACAACTCCAATGATTTTAGTATCTCCTAAAGGAGAAATAAGTAGCTTTAATAATTTAGATACTTTAGGAATAAAAAATGTTGATGCTTTTTTAAGAAAAAGTCAATTACAGTTTGAAGAAGAAAACCATCCTATTGCATTATCCTATTATAATAACAAAACTAATAGCGATGAGTCCCTTGGTATGCTATACTACGGAAACTCGCCACTTTTAAATAAACTAAAATATTATCCATTAGCGCTATTATTAATTATTGTCTTATTTGGAGCAGTGGTTTACTTTTTTTATCGCAGCTCTAAAATTGCAACTCAAAATAAATTATGGTCAGGAATGGCTAAAGAAACCGCACATCAAATCGGGACGCCTTTATCATCATTAATTGGTTGGACCGAAATTTTAAAAGGTGAAAACACTAATCCTGAATACATAAAAGAAATAGAAAAAGACATTAGTCGCTTGCAAACAATCACAGAGCGTTTTAGTAAAATAGGATCGCTTCCAACACTGAATAAGGTTGATATTGTTGCTGAAACCAAAGACGCTTATGACTATTTAAAAACAAGATCTTCAAGACTAATAAATTTTGATATCACTTTACCAGAACACCCTATATACGTTAATTTAAATACCCAATTATATGGTTGGACTATAGAAAATTTAGTTAAAAATGCTATAGATGCCATGAAGGGAAAAGGTGATTTGCATGTCAGTATCACACAGTTAGAACAACGTGTAAAAATAACTGTAACAGATACAGGAAAAGGAATAAGTAAAAACGAATTTAGTACTATCTTTGAGCCTGGTTATACAACTAAAAAACGTGGTTGGGGACTTGGCTTATCATTGGCAAAACGAATTGTAGAAGACTTTCATAATGGTCGTATAAAAGTTTTGCACTCTGAAAAAGGAAAAGGAACAACTATGCAGATTAGCCTAAAAACAATATAAATGTCTGATAGATTACTAACAATAAATACTGTTGATTTAAATAATAATTGCCCTGAATGCTTTAGCACTAAAGGACTGCAATTAACGTTTAAACAACGTTTTATTGAAACTTCTTTTTATAAAAGCATTACACAAGAGGTAAGTACGGAAATGAATTGCATTGTTTGTAATACTAAAATCTATCCAGCACGTTGGACGGATGACATTGAGCGCGTTTATGACTACAAGATGAAAGCTTTCCAGCCTAAAAAATCATCTAAAAAGTACAAAAGTCTATTTTGGATTTTGATTGGTGCAGCTACCCTTTTAATAGCTGCAATACTAAGCGTTTTAGTTTACCAATTATAAATTAGCAGCAATTGCTTTTGCTAAAGCTTCAAAATCTTCCTTTTGTAAAGACACTTTATTAATAAACCTTGCGTCTTCCATTGTATTTAATGGTATTAAATGTACATGTACATGTGGTACTTCTAAACCAATTACACTTACACCAACACGTTTACAAGGCACAGCTTTTTCTAAAGCTATTGCTACTTTTCTGGAAAATAGCATTAAGGCAGTGTATGTTGCTTCATCTAAATCAAAAAGTTTATTTACTTCTTTTTTAGGAATACATAAGGTATGTCCTTTAGCATTAGGATTAACATCTAAGAAGGCTAAAAAATCTTCAGTCTCGGCTACTTTATAACACGGAATTTCTCCGTTTACTATTTTTGTAAAAATGGATGACATATAGGTTTCGGTTTAGAAACTAAAGATAAAAAAAGATTCCTGCTAACCTGAAATTTGTTTCAGAATAAACAGGAATCTTCAAAAAATTTACATTTTTATATATTTCCGCTTTAGCGTTATTATTTAAATGAAATATTATCTACTAATTTCGACAATATCAAATTTAATAATACCACTTGGCACTTGTATTTCAGCAACATCACCAACTGATTTACCTAATAAACCTTTACCTATTGGGCTGTTTACAGATATTTTACCTGAGGCTAAATCTGCTTCGCCATCTGCTACTAAAGTATAATTCATTTCCATACCATTGGTTTGGTTTTTGATTTTTACTTTAGATAGGACTAATATTTTAGAGGTGTCCATTTGTGACTCGTCAATAACACGTGCTCCAGCCATTTGATCTTCTAGTTTAGCAATACGCATTTCTAGCATACCTTGCGCTTCCTTGGCTGCATCATACTCGGCATTTTCGCTTAAATCACCTTTATCTCTTGCTTCTGCTATTGCTCTAGAGGCCTTAACGCGCTCCACATCCTTAAGTTGCTTAAGCTCGTCACGCAATTTTTTTAACCCTTCTGCTGTATAATAAGATACTTTACTCATATTTTTTTCGTTTAAATAAAAAGACGCTAAAACAATTTAGCGTTAAACACAAAAATCTCGTCGACACGAGATTTTGTCTTACAAATATACAAAATATTTAACTCAACATTGTAATTGTTGTAAATTGCAATCCTAAAAAATTATTAAATTTATATGTTAAGGTCTTTAACTACAATAATATTATGCTTTGCGCTAATAACGTCATGTCAAAAAAACGATGATGCTGATAACAGCAATAATTTTATACCAAATATTAATTTTGACACTTTTAATTCCATAAACACAACTTTACCACAATATAATGACTTGCAGTTTCCTGGTGGTAGTATTGTTATCAATGGTTTTGGGTATAATGGCATTGTCATTTATTACACAGGTAACACTTATTATGCTTTTGAAATTACAGATCCTAATCACGTCCCTTCAGACTGCTCTTTACTAACTGTTGAAAGTGGTATTGCAACTTGTAATTGCGATGATGGTAATAGTTATAGCGTTGCTGGTGGAGGTGTTCCTTTTGATGGCACTAATGGACAATATAGTTTAAAACCTTACTTTGTAGAGGTTAATGGAGATGTTATTAGAGTTTACAATAACTAAAAAAGCACCTCTAATTTAGAGATGCCTTTAAAGGGTTGTTGTAAAAATTATTGGTTAAAATTTTAAGGTTACACCTGCTAAAAAGTTAGTGGTTGCTTGTGGGTAGTAAAAATTTTCTGTGATTGGTGCATCATTAGAGTTTTCTGGTCTATAAAAATAGCTATACGTATAACCATTAGATACATATTTATTATTAAACACATTGTTAACCAATACATTAAAAGCGATTTCTTTAATCCAAGTTGGTTTGATACGATAAGACACATTTAAGTTGTTTACAAAATAGCCATCCATACTTTTACTATCACTTGACGTGTTGTCTAAATATTGTTGCCCAACATACTTAGATAATAAAGCGATGTTAGCATTTTTAATTGGCGAGTAGGTTAATGTGCTACCAAATATTACGTTTGGCGAAAATGAGATATCTGTATCATTATAAGTTGTCACAACAGCATCATAAGATACTGTATCAAATGTACTAGGATCATACTGCGTGTCATAAACGACATAATCAAACGCTTTAATTTTATTTTGACTAAAAGTTGCATTAGCATCAATCCTAAATTGATCCGATAATTTATATCCTGTTTGTATCTCGATACCAGCTCTGTAACTATCTGCTACATTTTGTCTGATTGGATCACCAACATCATCTAAATCTCCTGTTAACACTAATTGATCTTTATAATCCATATAGTATAAATTAGCGTTTAAGTAAAACTTAGAATTTTGTAATTTATAACCAAACTCAAAATCATGTAACTGTTCCGATACTGGCTTGATTGGATTTTTTGTTAAATCGTCACGATTTGGCTCTCTGTTACCTACAGCGTAAGATCCATACACATTACTATTATTATTAATCCTGTAGGTTAATCCCATTTTTGGATTGAAAAAATTATACGTTTCTTTTACATTAATATCTAGTAAATCTGAGCTTGTTCCAACAGACTCATAATCAACCGTTCTATATTGTAAATCTAGTAATGCAAATAAATTTGAATTGATATTATACTCGGCTTTTAAGTACGTATTAAAATCTTGTTTATCTCCATAACTAAAATAATAATTGCTTCTTACAGGTATTGGTGTTTCAAATGAATCCCAGATAACTTCACCAAAATGATCCCCTTTATAAGAATTATATCCACCACCTAAATATAAATTTAACTTATCCTTTTTATAGTTAAGTGAATATACAATTGCTGTAAAGTTATTATCTAACCAACGTCTTCTAATGACATCACCTTCGTCTGAAGCATTTGCATTATTTGGGAAATAGTCACCTAATTCCTCACCATCTTTATATTGTTCATAATAACCTTTACCTGTTGTAAAATTACCAGAAATATTAGCAGAAAATATAGAGTTAAATTGGTGAGAAGCATGTAATTGATAATGTGTTTGTTGATAGCTATCAATTTCATTATCATAAGTGTAGTAATTATATGTTCTTCCTGAATTTAATAAATTTTCAGCTTCTGCATCACTTGGATAATTTCTATCAATAAAAGCCTGAATTCCTTCTAAATCGTTATTAACAACTGCTTCTGGTGTTCCGTACCAAGACTGGTAAGTCTCTTCTTTTCCTCCAAAAACAATAGCTTTTATGGATGTTTTTTCGTTAACAAAACCAGCTTCTGTATAATAACTATTTAAGTCTGCTCTAGCTCTATCAATATATCCATCACTTTGTATATTGGATAATCTAGCTTCAGCATAAAAATTATTTTTAATTCCAGAACCAATACTAATATTATGTTTTCTAGTTCCAAAACTACCTACTGCGTTAGTTGTTGTAGCATAACCATCAGTCGATGGATTAAGTGTTTTTAAGTTTAAGCTAGCTCCAAAAGCACCAGATCCATTGGTAGATGTTCCAACACCACGTTGTAATTGAATATCCTCAACAGAACTTACAAAATCAGGCATATTAACCCAGAATGTCCCTTGACTTTCTTGGTCATTGTAAGGTATTCCGTTGATAGTCACATTGACACGTGTCGCATCACTACCTCTAACTCTAATCCCTGTATAACCAACACCTGCTCCTGCATCACTTGTTGTTACTACAGATGGTAATTGATCTAATAATACTGGTAAATCCTGACCAAGATTTATAGATTCTAACTCTTCTTTTGTGATGTTTGAAAAAGCTACTGGTGTCTTATCCTTTGCTCTAGTAGCAGATAGTAACACTTCATCAAGTTTTGTGATTTTTGTAGAGTCCGACTCTACTGTTTTTTTGTCTTGTGCGTTAACACTGACCGATAACACTAATAGTGTTAAAAAAAGAAATAAATTTTTCATTACGATTAAATTACTAATCGAATAAAAAGAGGTAATTATTCTTAATTGTTATTAATTAAAATTTGTAAAATACAGACTATCTATACATTACATAGTAACACAAAAAATGTGTTTCAAATTTCCTAAACAGCATTACCTGTTCTAGGTTCAATGGGTATGATCTCAGCCGATATAGGCACCCCTTTTTTGAGAACGCTGCAAAGGTAGATTAGAATTTTGATTTATGAAATATGATTCTTGATTTTTTTTCAAAGAATAATCTACGCAATAATTAATATTGTTAAAATACAATTAAGACTTATATAATAAGCTACTCTATTTTTGGTTTTTTTCGATTAGCTTTTATATCTGAGTTGTGTTTTTTGTTTTTTAAGCGTTTACGAATAACTGCTCTTGGGATTTTGGTTGGTTTACGCTCTGGATCTACTTGTAAAGCTTGTTGCAAAATAGCAATTGCACGTTTTATAATAATCCCTTTATTTTTTAATTGACTTCTAGTGTCTCCACATTGCAATAATAATACCTGATCTTTAGTTAGCCTAGTTGCTAATTTTGATATAATCCGTTCTTTTTGGTCGTTTGCAAGAACTACAGAGTCATTAATAGAAAAACTTAACTCTATTTTAGTAGCAACCTTATTGACATGCTGTCCACCACTACCAGAACTTCTGATAGCTTTAAGGTTAAATTCTTTCTCTAAAGCTTGTTTGTCTAACACGTTATAAGACTTGATGTGTTGGTTTTAGTAAGTCATTAACCGTTTTTACTGGATTGAAGGTAACTAAAGGTACTTCCACAAAAATAGTATTCCAATTGGACATACTTCCGTTCCAAAGTCCTGGCAACTCTAACGCTTTAATATCTTTTCCAACTTTTGTTTTCATAGTAATAAAAGTTGTTTGGTGGTCAACAAATTTTTGAAGATCATACGTTTCGCCTTTATAGTTTTTTATACTACAAACAATGTCTACAGGATTAAAATGCGTCGCTTTTTTTAAGATGTTTTTTTGTTCTTTATCCTTTTTGTTAATTTGAGCAGATTCTACTATTTGCAAAGACAGATTTGCACCTTCATCTTTAACCCAAAATGGACCTCCTCCTGGCTCTCCTTCGTTTTCAACCATACCACAAATACGGATTGGTCTGTCTAGTTTATTTTTTAAATAATCTATTTGATATGCTGTAGAATATTTTTCAAATTCAGGAGAAATTACAACATTCATTTTACAAATCAAAAACTCTGCGATTCCAACTATATCCTCATGCGACAATTGCTTTGTATCTAAATCTTTGGCATACTTAAACGCTTGCTTTTTTATATTAATCAATAAACCTGCTAGCATTTTTTTAGACTTAGCGACTTCTTCTTCATATTTATAAACTACAACATTATCAATATTTTTAATAAAAATAATATCAGCATCAAAGTCGTTTAGGTTTTCAAGTAAAGCACCATGACCAGATGGTCTAAAATATAGCTCGTGATTGTCCTCTCTAACAATTTCATTTTTTGCTGAAACTGCTATTGTATCTGTAGATTCTTTTTGATAAGAAAAAGAAATATCAAATTTAGTATTGGTTTTGCTTTCAACTATTTGTTGAATTCTAGCAAACTCAGCATCAAACTTTTCTTTATGTTTTTCTGAAATAGTAAAATGAAGAGAAGCTTTACCATTTGAGGTCGCGTACAATGCAGCCTCAAATAAATGCTCCTCAAAAGCGCTTGCTAAATGATTTTTATATTTATGAAACGGTAATAATCCTTTTGGAAAAGCACTAAAAGCTAATTGATCATCGTTTAAAATAGCTTTGATAAACGCAACCAATTTTTCATCGTTTGATAATTTATTATAGTTTTTGTTTTGTGACTTTAAATAGGTTATTACTAGATTATAAAAAGGTAGTTTTTCTAACCCAATAAAAAATAAAGATAACTCTGAAGCCTTAAATTTATTTACATAAGCATTTATACTTTGCTTTTTAGGCTTAAAATCCTTGATAAAATCAAATAAAAATTTAAACATCCTGGTCGCTGCTCCAGAAGCAGGAACAAATTTGACAATTTTGATTGCTTCTTTTTGAGCATCATAAACCTTTATTAAACCCGATTTCTCTTGCTCAGAAAACTTAAGTATTCCGTCTTCAATAGTTGCTGCTCTTTCTAAATTAATGAAGGGTAATCCTGTTTTAAGCAACTGTAATTGTTGCTCTACCTTTTTAAGTGTTAATCCTTTTTTTTCTATGAAAATTTTATCTGAACTATTAAACTGCATCATTATGTTTTGCTAATAATAAATCTATATGTTTTATGGCTAATTGTAATCTTGTTTTCTTATCTCCTTTTAATAATACATAAGGTCGATTATATTTTATTAATGTAGATTTAAACGTTTCAAACATTGCTTCTCTTTCTTCAGGCTTGTCCCTTAAATCATCCGCTTCCCAAGGTGTATCAATATACGTTAAAAAGTATAAATCATAAGTATTTTTTATAGCATATTTTTCTAAAACTGGATTGCAAGTCCCAGAGTAATAGGTTTCAGAGTATACTTTAGTCTCTAATAAATCAGTATCACAAATTAGTACAGATTCTGTTTTTTTTGCCAAACGGTTTTCCATACTCATTTGACCCATAGCTATTGGAAGTAAATCGTGAGTTTCGCAGGTTTTACGTTCGTTATTCCATTTATTTTGTAAATAATCTCTAGCATATTCGGGTACCCAAACGGAATGATAATGCCTAGCTAATTGTTGAGATAACGTCGTTTTTCCAGTAGATTCTGGTCCAAACAAAACTATTTTTACACAGTTTGCAGGTTGCTGTTCAAGTGTTTTTTCCATTCTAAATAACCAAATATTGCAATTACTGTAAATCCTAAATACTGAAAAGAAGTAAACGTAAATCCTTTATAAAAATATAAAGGAACAGAGATAATATCTCCAATAATCCAGTAAATCCAGTTTTCAATTTTACGTTTAGCCATCAACCACATACCAACAAAAAATATTGCAGTAGTAATGGTATCAACATATGCCACCCAACTAGTCCACTTATCAAATGTTTTATAAACTACAAACACAAATAACATAGTTGCTAAAAAAATAATTACACTTAATTTTTTTTCCTTTTTTGAGGTAACAGAAATAGGTGTAACGTGTTGATCGTCCACTTTTCTTGTCCATATATACCAACCATAAACACTCATTACAAAATAATAAGCGTTAATCATCATATCTCCTAACAGACCCCATTTTAATAATAAATACACAAAAATTAAGGTACTTATCATACCTGTAGGAAACACCCAAATTTTATTTTGTTTAGAAAACAATACAGATAAAAAACCAAAAATTACAGCAATAATCTCTAAAACCACATCTGTTGTTTCGTATTCAAAATATTGCCCAAAAAGGAAATCAAAAATGTGGCTCATAATCGCTTCTGTCTGTTTTTACAACTTTAATAGTTAGTACACATATGTCTTGATTTTCAAACGAAGCTTTAATCTTTTCGTTTAAAAAAGGCATCAACTGGTCAAATTCGCCAAAAACCTGAGTACTTAATGGGTTTTCTAAAACCGTAAAATTAGAGTCACGTAAAGCTTTAATAAAATCAATAACGTGCTGCTCATAATTATTACTTAATGGTGACAAAGTTAAATCTACCGATATTTTCATGGTTTATAGTTTTAATTCTTCAAAAAAGTCATGGTTTTCTTCAAAAGCAGTACCAATTACTACTAAATCTGCTCCTGCACTATAAGCGTTATCCAATTGTTGTTTGCTTCTAATACCACCTCCAACTATTAAAGGGATTGTTAAATCTTGTTTCACAAACTTAATCATTTGTAATGGTACAGGGTGTAATGCTCCACTTCCAGCTTCTAAATAAATAATTTTTTTACCCATTAATTCACCTGCTTTTGCTGTATCAGCAACTAAAGTATGCAAAGCAGTTGGGATCGGTTTACTTTTTGTTACTTTTTGGACCGCAGTTTCTTTTCCATTTTCAATCAAAATATAACCAGTTGGAATAACCTCCAAGTCGGTATTTTTTAAAATAGAAACCGCTTCAATTTGTTTTTCGATTAAATATTTAGGGTTTCGACCAGAAATTAAGGACAAAAACAAGATAGCGTCAGCATCCTTTGATATTTGCGTTACATCACCAGGAAATAGCACAATGGGTAATTTAGTTAGTGGTTTTAAAGCAGCAACTAATTTTTGCGTCACTTCCAACTCAACTGTACTACCACCAACAAAAACATGTGTTATTACGGAGTGATTAATTTTATTGGCAAATTGCGATAATAATTTAATATCAAATTTATCAGGATCAATTAGTATAGCTAATAATTTTTCTTGTTTCGCTTTCGCGGAAAGTATGTCGTTGTAAACACTCATTATTCTATAACATAAGCACAAGTAAAACCTTCAAACTCTAAGTAATTGGCAGTATAACGTTTTTTTAAACCCTTATAATCTATCCAACAAACCGTTTGGGCATCAATTATAGAAAACGGAATTACCAAAAAATGTTCCTTAAACAACATTCCTGGAGTTGCAAACAATTTGTATAAAGATTCCTTTATTCCCCAAATAACAGTTAGTTTATTAATATAATCAGAAGCTTCTTTATCCAAATATTCAAACTCGTACGCCACAAACTTTTTAGCAATAACTGCTATTTTTTGACGCTGTCTTTCTATATCTATACCAACTTCTGTATCGCTAATAATAACGCCAGAAAATGTAAAGCTATGGGTTATAGATATATACTTTCCATCCTTTAAATGTGGTTTGCCATTCGCGTCATAAAATAAATCATGATCGGTATAACCAAAAGCATTAAGCAAGTGTCTAACACTTAAAAAACCACGTTGATGCAGCTCACTTTTCATACCTAAGACACGATCTAAACTCTCTGGTTTTAAATCTAATCCATTGATTAATTGGTCATAAGACTCTTCAATCTTCCAGATTTTAACAGTAGTTTGTGAATTTGGAGTAAGGGTTTTATATAGAGGCATTTAATATTCTAAATTCTATTAGTTATCTTTGCAAAGCCTAAGGCGAAATATGCATTTTTGTTAAGCGAATTTAACCATTTTAAGTGCTAATTCCCAAAGGTGTTTCATTTATAAAATAAAGAGAGAAATAATATGAGTACAAAAAACGTTGCTTACGTGCCTAATAAGGTAAAAGACATGTCGCTTGCGGCTTGGGGAAGAAAAGAAATTAATTTAGCCGAAGCAGAAATGCCAGGTTTAATGAGTTTACGTGAAGAATACAAAAACGAACAACCTTTAAAAGGAGCACGTATTGCTGGATGTTTACACATGACTATCCAAACTGCTGTTTTAATTGAAACTTTACAAGCTTTAGGAGCAGAAGTTACTTGGAGCTCTTGTAACATTTTCTCTACACAAGATCAAGCTGCTGCTGCAATTGCAGATGCAGGTACAGCTGTGTACGCTTGGAAAGACATGACTGAAGAAGAATTTGATTGGTGTATCGAGCAAACCTTATTTTTTGGAGAAGACCGTAAGCCATTAAACATGATTTTAGATGATGGTGGAGATTTAACTAACATGGTTTTAGATAAATACCCAGAATTATCTGCAGGAATTAAAGGATTATCTGAAGAAACTACAACAGGAGTACACAGATTATACGAGCGTGTTAAAAACGGTACATTAACAATGCCAGCAATTAACGTAAACGATTCTGTAACTAAATCTAAATTTGACAACAAATACGGATGTAAAGAGTCTGCAGTAGACGCAATACGTCGTGCAACAGACATTATGTTAGCAGGTAAACGTGTAACTGTTTGTGGTTATGGAGACGTTGGTAAAGGTACTGCTGCGTCTTTTAAAGGTGCTGGAAGTATTGTAACAGTAACAGAAATTGACCCAATTTGTGCATTACAAGCAGCAATGGACGGTTTTGAAGTTAAAAAACTAGAAACAGTTGTTGGTAATTCTGATATAATCATTACAACTACAGGTAACAAAGACATTGTACGTGCAAAGCATTTTGAAGCAATGAAAGACAAAGTAATCGTAGCAAACATCGGTCACTTTGATAACGAAATCCAAGTAGGATGGTTAAACAAAAACCATGGTCATACTAAAGACACAATCAAACCTCAGGTTGACAAATACAACATTGATGGTAAAGATATTATCTTACTTGCCGAAGGACGTTTAGTTAACTTAGGTTGCGCAACAGGACACCCTAGTTTTGTAATGTCTAACTCATTTACAAACCAAACGTTAGCACAAATCGAACTTTGGAAAAATAGCGATAAATACGAAAACGACGTATATATGTTACCAAAGCATTTAGACGAAAAAGTAGCTAAATTACATTTAGAAAAAATTGGTGTAGAGCTAACAGAATTAGCAGATTACCAAGCTGATTATATTGGTGTTAAAGTTGAAGGACCATACAAGCCAGAACATTACAGATACTAATCAAAGCGTCATTGTAAGTCACTTTTTAGTGATCTAACAATCACATACTTTATAATTACATATTAAATCCCAAGCAGCAATGTTTGGGATTTTTTTTTGTTTTATGGCAATTTGTTTTTGGAAAAAAACCAAAAACAAACACGCTTTCCGTTATATCTTTTTCTCGTGCCTCAAAAAAGGATGCCACTACAATCCTTATTGCAAACTAATCCGCAAAAACACAGTTCTTCTAGTAAAATGGTTTAACTTTTGTAAAGTCATGTTCGTTTTAAGTATCTTCACAAGACAAAAACAAGACCATGTCCATACAAAAACTTACTACAGCCATAAATAATTTAGAGCATCACATAATAAATTACGACCAATCAAACCCTAAAGTATCTAAAAGCAATATAGCTTGGCATATAGACCACAGTCTTAAAGTAATAAACAACGTAAGTATTGCTACCAATACATCAGACCCAAAACAATTTAAAAATAACTTTACACTTTTAGGAAAAGTCTTTTTTATATTAGGCTTTTTCCCCAGAGGAAAAGCAAAAGCGCCAAAACATGTACTACCACCAGAAAATATTACTAAAGCAGATTTACTACAACAAATTACATTAGCAAAATCTAATATTGCTACACTAACAAACTTAGACAAAAACGCCTATTTTAAACACCCTTTATTTGGACACATAAACACCAAACGTGTACCCAGATTTTTACTGATGCACACCAACCATCATTTAAAAATTATAAACGACATACTAAAACAACAAAAAACCCTTTCTAAATAAATAGAAAGGGTTTTATTTTTTTAGGAAATAAAATTATTAAGCTTGGAAAGGCTCAATAGAAACGTAAGACTTGTTGTCTCTTTTCTTTGTAAATTTTACTAAACCATCAACTTTAGCATGTAAAGTGTGATCTTTTCCTTGGTATACATTTTCACCTGGGTGATGTGTATTACCACGTTGTCTTATGATAATGTTTCCAGCAATAGCAGCTTGTCCACCAAAAATCTTAACGCCTAAACGTTTTGATTCTGATTCTCTACCATTCTTCGAACTACCAACCCCTTTTTTGTGAGCCATGATCTTAAGTGTTTAAATTGTTATACTTAAAGTGATTTAGCAATTACGCTTTACCACCATCTAATTCGTCTTGCCATTTCTTTAACTCATCCCACTTACCATCAGCAGCTAATTGAGCTTGTGCTGGCCATGTGTCAGTTACGTGATTACCACGTACACCTGCGATAATTTCAGAAATTTTAGCTGCATCAGTTTTAGCTAATTCAGCAAAAGTAGCGATTCCTGCTTCAACTAAGGTTTCAGCAATTTTTGGTCCAATACCTTCAACTTTTTTCAAGTCGTCAGCTTTTCCTGATGCTTTAGCAGCCTTTTTAGGTGCAGCTTTAGCTTCTACTTTTTTAGTTTCTTTTTTTGGAGCAGCTTTTTCAGCTTTCGCTGCTGGCTTAGCTCCTGAAGCTACTATACTTTCAATTACGATTTCAGTTAAGGCTTGTCTGTGTCCGTTTTTCTTACGGTAACCTTTTCTTCTTTTCTTCTTGAAAACAATAACTTTATCACCTTGAAGGTGCTTTAAGACTTTTGCACTTACTTGTGCTCCGCCTATAGCTGGGGCGCCTACAGTTATGTTAGAACCATCTGCAATTAAAAGGACATTGTCAAAAGACACTGCTTCTCCTTCTTCTGTTGCTAAACGGTTAACAAAAACTTTTTGGTCTTTTTCAACTTTAAATTGATGCCCTGCTATCTCTACAATTGCGTACATAGCGTAACGTTTTTATTAATTAGTTTATATAAAATAATCTCATTTTCCTTAGAAAACGGATGCAAATATACTTCTAATTAATTAATCTACAAACCTTTTATTGTTTTTGAGGCATATTTCTGCTATTTTTAAATAGTTGCATACAAGTAAGTGTAATAACTACTGTTGTGGCAAATCCCATAATCGCAACAACAAAAGCAACCAAGCCAATTTGTACATTATAATCGCTTTTAAAAACGGTTAATAATTTCTTCAAAAATTCAGTATCAACTTCTGTAGCATAAAAGGTGAAAAATACTGTAAACAAAATCGCTGCTATAAAACCTGCAATGATACCTACGGTAAAACCGCCTGTGTAACTAAACTTATCAGCTTGTTGTAATTTATAATACTTTATAGTTTCATAAATACCAAAACCTGTTATCACACCATTAAATAAACTAAAAAAAGGATTAGTATGTAAATTAAACAAAGACAGGATTAAAAAAAAGGCAATTAAACATGCGCTTATAACTAACCCAAATCTTATAGGAAGGGAAATATTTTTCATATTAATTTATGGTTTTTGGTTAATAATCCCTTTAAATTTCGTGAAAATGGAACCAAATTTTTATAATTTGATGTTAATTTTCAATAAATTAAGCAGTAATACATGGTTGTATTGTTATTTTTGTTAAAACTGTTGTAACAAAAACATACAACAGTATACTAATACTTAAACTGATAAATTAAATAATCAAACACATGAAAAAAAGTTTATTCTCATTAGCTGCTTTGCTTTTAGCTGGTTTTTCTGCTACAGCACAAGAAGTTAACTACGAAGAGTATGATTTAGACAATGGTTTACACGTTATCTTACATCAAGACAACTCTGCTCCTGTAGTAACTACCTCTGTAATGTACCATGTTGGTGCAAAAGACGAACAGCCAGATCGTACAGGTATGGCTCACTTTTTTGAACACCTTTTATTTGAAGGTACTGAAAACATCGATCGTGGTGAATGGTTTAAAATTGTAACTTCTCAAGGAGGAAGTAATAACGCAAACACAACTGACGACAGAACGTATTATTACGAAGTTTTCCCTTCTAATAGCCTAGAATTAGGATTATGGATGGAATCTGAGCGTTTAATGCACCCAATTATTAACCAGATTGGTGTGGACACTCAAAATGAAGTTGTAAAAGAAGAAAAACGTTTACGTGTAGATAATTCTCCTTATGGTAAATTTATCGAAAATGTTAAACTTAACATCTTCAAAAAACACCCTTATAAAGGAACAACTATTGGAAAAATGGAGCATTTAGATGCTGCTTCTTTAGAAGAGTTTCAAGCGTTTAACAAAAAATTCTACGTACCAAATAACGCTGTATTAGTTGTTGCTGGTGATATAGATATTGCCTCTACAAAAAAGATGATTAAAGACTATTTTGGACCAATCCCAAGAGGAGAAGATATAGTTAGAAATTTCCCTAAAGAGGACCCAATTACTGAGACTATTAAAGCAACAGCTTACGATGACAACATACAAATCCCTGCAATTATTGCTGCTTACAGAACACCAGCAATGACAGATAGAGATGCTTATGTGTTAGATATGTTATCTAGTTATTTAAGTTCTGGTAAAACATCTAAATTGTATAAAAAAATTGTTGATGACAAAAAAATGGCTGTACAAGTTGGTGCTTTTAACCAAAGTCAAGAAGATTACGGGACATACATTATCTACGGTTTACCTTTAGGTGAAAATACTTTAGATGGTTTATTAGCCGAAATTGATGAAGAATTAGTCAAGGTACAAACTGAATTAATGTCTGAAAGAGATTACCAAAAACTTCAAAACCAATTTGAAAACAATTTTGTAAGTTCAAATTCAAGCATTTCTGGTGTAGCAAACTCATTAGCTCGCTACTATATGCTTTATAAGGATATTAGTTTAATTAACAACGAAATTAAAATCTACAGATCTATTACTAGAGAAGAGATTCAAAATGTTGCTAAAAAATATTTAAATCCTAACCAACGTGTTGTTTTAGAATATTTACCAAGTAAAGACGAAAAATAAAAAAGAAATTTCAATAGATATGAAAACAAAAATAACAGCCTTATTAGCGGTATTGTTTATATCAATTTCGGCAACAGCCCAAATAGACAGATCTAAACAACCAGAACCAGGTCCTGCACCAACCATTACTTTAGAAGTCCCTGGAGAGTTTGAACTAAAAAATGGACTAAAAGTTTTAATTGTTGAAAACCATAAACTTCCAAGAGTATCATACGCTTTAACTATAGATAACCAACCAATTACAGAAGGTGATAAAGCAGGTGTATCTGCAATGTTAGGTGCCATGTTAGGAAACGGTACAACTAACATCCCGAAAGATGTTTTTAATGAAGAGATTGACTTTTTAGGAGCAAGCCTTGGGTTTAGTTCTGATGGAGCATATGCTAGTGGTTTATCTAAATATTCTGAACGTATTATGGAATTAATGGCAGATGCAGCTATGAATCCATTATTTTCTCAAGAAGAATTTGATAAAGAAAAAGCACTTATTCTAGAAGGTTTAAAAAACAACGAGAAAAGTGTAGATGCTGTAGCAGGTCGTGTAGGAAGCGCATTATCTTATGGTAATAACCACCCTTACGGAGAATATATTACTGAAGAAACTGTAAATAATATTACAATTGATAATGTTAGAGCATTTTACCAAAAATACTTCAACCCAAACAATGCATACTTAGTAATTATTGGTGATGTAGATTTTAAGACAGTTGAAAAGCAAGTTAAAAAATACTTCAAAAAATGGGATAAAGGAATCGATTTTACAACAAATCTAGTTACTCCTAATCCAAACCTAGCAAGTACGCAAATCAATTTTGTAGACATGCCAAATGCTGTACAATCAAACATATCATTAACTAATAACGTAACGTTAGAAATGAATGATCCTGATTACCATGCAGTATTAATTGCTAATAAAATTTTAGGTGGTGGTTTTAACAGCTACTTAAACATGAATTTACGAGAAGCAAACGGTTGGACTTATGGAGCACGTTCTAGTATTGGTGCATCTCGTTTTGGCGCGTCAAGATTTACAGCTGGAGCTGAAGTAAGAAACACTGTTACTGATAGTGCAGTTGTAGAGACTTTAAAAGAAATTAAAAGAATAAAATCAGAACCTGTTACTGCTGAAGCATTAGCTAATGCAAAAGCGAAGTATGTTGGAGATTTTGTTTTAGCTTTAGAAAGCCCTCAGACAATTGCTAGATACGCATTAAGCATTAAACTTAATAAATTACCATCTGACTTTTATAAAACGTATTTATCTAAAATAAATGCAGTAACTGTAGAGGATGTACAACGTGTGGCTAACAAATACTTTAAGCCAGAAAATGCACGTATAATTATAGTTGGAAAAGGTAGTGATGTCATCCCTGGATTAGAAAAAACAGGAGTACCAATTAAGTACTTTGACAAGTTTGCAAATCCAGTTGAGAAACCAGAATTTTCTAAACCAATTCCTGATGGCGTAACTGCTAAAACGGTAATAGACAACTATATTACAGCTATTGGAGGAACCAGCAATATTAACATGGTAAACTCTGTAAAAATGGATGGTGATTTTGTTATCCAAGGAGCTCCACCATTGACAGTAGAAATAAAGAAAACTAAAGACAATAAAGAGTCTATGGAAGTTGCTATGCAAGGTATGGTAATGATGAAGTCTAAATGGAACGGTACAGCTGGTTACAGAGAGCAACAAGGTCAGAAAATGCCTTTATCAGACACTGAAGTATCAGACAAAAAAGCTGAAGCTGGAATGTTTCCAGAAACAGCATATGATATGGCTAATGTATCATTAGTAAGTATTGTTGATATTGATGGAGCAGATAGCTACAAAGTAAAAGTAATGAAAGGTGACGATGCGTCTTACCGTTATTATGATGTTGCATCAAACTTGTTAGTTCAAGAAGAAAGCACAACTAAAGCGCAAGGACAAGAAGTTACTACAACAGTAAAGTATGATAACTACTCTGAAGTAAACGGAGTAAAATTTCCTTACGCACAGACTATCATAGCTGGACCACAAACAATGTCTATGAATATTAAAAATGTAAAAGTAAACGAAGAAGTTACTGATGCAGATTTTAACTAGTATACATTACAATTAAACTAAAAATCCGAAGCTTAAACGTTTCGGATTTTTTTTGCTTTTCTATTAGCTAAATACACACCAATTAAAATAATTAAAGTCCCAATAATTTGTGTCACACTAAAACTTTCTCCATCCATCAAGCCCCAAACTAAAGCAACAATTGGCATAATATAAGTCACAGAAGACGCAAATACAGGAGTAGACATTTGCACCAAAGTGTTAAACAATACTTTAGCCAAAGCAGTCCCAAAAAAGGACAAAATAACAACGTAACCAATTGCATTTGTAAAATCTGAATTACTAAAGTTTGCTACATTAAAAAAGTCTGCAAAAATTAAAACAACTAAAGCAGGTATAAAAATAACAACATAATTACCTACAGCTATTGCCAAAGGTTTTACCTCTTGTAAATAGCGCTTGATAATGTTAACATTTATGGCATACATAACCGTAGACCCTATTACAAATCCTGCATACCAATAATTTTGATTTGGGTTTAAATCTGCACCTTCTAAGATCAAGATAGACGTACCTACAAACCCTATTATTACTCCAACCACCTGCTTAGTAGAGCTCGCAATTTTAAACACAGCAGCACCAATTAAAACAGTATTTAAAGGCACCAAACTATTTAAAACAGACACAACTGCACTATCTATTTGGGTTTCGGCAATTGCAAAGAAAAACGCAGGAATAAAAGACCCTAAAAAGCCCGAAATCGCAATCCATTTCCAATCCGTTTTTTTAATTAAACGTATCTTTTTATAACCTGCCATAAACAAAAACAACCCTGTTATTAAAGTACGCAAAGCACCTAATTGATAAGCATTTAAACCCAACAAAGCCTTCTTAATTAAAATAAAAGACGTTCCCCAGATAAGAGACAAAACAAGTAAATACACCCATTTTTTACTATTATTATTATTTTGCATAGCTAAAATTTACGATACAAAAATCCAATATAAAAAGCAATAAAGCATATTATTTAGTAATTTTGTAACTATTAAACAATAATTAAATTTTATTAAAATGAAATCATTTAAACATATACTAGTACTAGTTGCAGTAACAGTATTAACATTTAGTTGTAAAAACGAAGCTGAGCCAGAAGTTATGACATCACCTTCTGCTTCAGAAACTACAGAAGTAACAAAAAAAGCAGAAATTAATCCCAATGCTAAGTTAGCTAAAGCTGAATTTAAAATCGAAGGTATGACTTGCGCAATGGGTTGTGCAAAAACTATTGAGAAAAAAATGGCTAAAATGGAAGGTGTAAAATCTGCAATTGTAGATTTTGATCGCGAATTAGCAATGGTAGAATATGATGAAGCATTAGTAACTCCTGCATCATTAGAAACTACTGTTACAAGTGTTGCTGACACCTATAAAGTAAAAGACATGCATACAGTAGATGCTTTTTCTACCGCAAAAAAAGAATGCACAATGAAGTGTAAAGAAGATTGCACTAAAAAAGACTGTAAAGATTGTGCTGCAAAAACTGCAGAATGCAAGAAAAAATGTGCTAACAAAACTGAAGCCGAAAAATTAGCTTGTGCTAAAGACTGCAAAAAAGCATGTTGTACAGACGCTAAAAAAGCTTAACAATTATTACCTTATTTAAATATGAAAGCCTTGAAAATTCAAGGCTTTTTTTTATTCTTATTTTTTTTTGTGATTTAAGGATGTGTTTAAATAATCAAAATTACTTCCATTGGACACTTTCCATTATACGCTTAATATCTTTTTGAAGATAATTAGCAGCAGGTAATATCGAGTCATAATTAGGCTTAGCATAAAAATATAATGACCCAGTTAAAAAATGATTTATACTATCCGTTATATAAAACTGAGATTGTGATGCTGCATTACCACCAACTTCATAAAACATTCCATACACTTTATTCACAGGGTTTTCCCAAACAACCTCTTCAATAGCATCTGCTTTTTTGGTATGTTCTTGAGTAAAATTTTGAGCATTTTTAAGATACTTAACTAAGCGCTCTTTACCATCTATTGCTTTATAAGTTAGATATATGGTTCCTTTTAATTTTTTATACTCAATATTAAGTCCAAAACTTTTTACATCATCTTGTAAAGGCTTATATATTATGGTATCACTTTGCATGTTTCGATCAAAAGCAAAAGGCAAATCTTGATTATACATTTTATAATCTGCTTGAGGATACTCTAACCTTAGATACCCTTTTGGCTTTGGTATTGGGTCGTTTCCACAACTTGTTAGTGTTACAAAGGTTAAAAGGAAGATTATTAAATGTCTCATGATATATGTACTTAGGCAATAATAATTAGCCTTTATATTTTATTATTTAGGGCAAGGTAACCTTGACACGTTTTATACGTTTTTTATCTAATGCTTCAATTGTAAAAACATAGTTTTCAAACTGTATTTTGCTGTTTCGTTTAGGAAAACCTCCAGAATTTTCTAAAATAAAACCAGCAATAGTCTCAGCTTCACCTTTATTGTCTTCAAAAACTGTATCGTTTTCTAACTTAATAATTTTATAAAAATCTTTTAACGCTGTTTTACCTTCAAAAGCATAATTTTTATCATCAAGCTTTGAAAACACTAAGTCTTCGTCATCAAACTCGTCACTAATATCCCCTACAATCTCTTCAATAATATCTTCTAATGACACTAATCCAGATGTTCCTCCATACTCATCAACAACTACAGCAAGATGTACTTTTTTCTCTTGGAATTCTGCCATTAAATCGTCTAATTTTTTGTTTTCTGGAACAAAAAATGGCGCTCTTAATAAGGTAGTCCAATCGAATGTTTGTTTATCAATGTAGGGTAATAAATCTTTAACATACAATACGCCAACGATATTATCCATACTATCTTTATATACTGGTATTCTGGAGTAACCGTTATCTATAATTTCCGGAATAATCTCGCTATATGGTTGTTCCACATTTAATGCAAAGACATCAATACGTGGTTGCATAACTTGCTTAGTATCTGTGTTACCAAAACTTACAATCCCTTGTAATATTTTTTGTTCTTCTTTAGTGGTGTCATGCTCACTTGTTAGCTCTAATGCTTGTGACAATTGATCCACACTGATATTAGATTTTTGCTTTCCTAATCTATTATGAATTATCAGCGTAATACTGCGCATTGGCAAACTTAAAGGCGAAAAAAACACATCTAAAACACCTAATGGATACGCCATAAATGTCGCAAATTTTAGATTGTTACGACTAGCATATATTTTAGGTAAAATTTCTCCAAAAAGCAATATTAAAAAAGTAATGACTACTACTTCCACTATAAATTTAACTAACGCAGAATTTATACCTGCAAACAAATAGTTACCTAAAAAGGCAAACAGTATTACAATACCAATATTTATAAAATTATTGGCTACTAAAATGGTTGCTAATAGTTTTTTAGGTCTAACTAGTAGTTTAGAAATTATCTGTATTTGTTTTTTACCTTGTAATGCTTCGTCTTCAAGATCAGATTTTGTTAATGAAAACAATGCCACTTCTGCTCCTGAAATCATAGCAGAACAGATTAACAATACAACTAAAAGTACAAAACCAAGTACAATATTGATATTATCAGAAATTACTAATGCTAAAAAACTCGAGGGTTCAGGATCCATAATCACTTATTAAAACGGTAGATCGTCTTCGCTAGAGGCTGAAGACGTTTGTTTTGGAATATCGGCTTTTGGTGCTTGTTGCTGTTGTACAGCTGGTGTTGCTGGAGCTGCCTCAGGATCACGCTTTGTACTTAAAAATGTAAAGTCAGACACTTGTATCTCTGTACTATAACGATCATTCCCAGATTCGTCTTGCCATTTTCTAGTTTTTATGCGTCCTTCAACATAAACCTTATCACCTTTTGTTAGATATTTTTCACAAATTTCAGCAGCTTTATTGCGCACTACTATATTATGCCAATCCGTATTAGTAACACGCTCGTTAGTTTGCTTGCTAACATAAGTCTCGTTGGTTGCTAAAGGAAAACGTCCAACACAACCACCTCCTTCAAAGTAGTGCATTTTAACTTCATCTCCTAAATGCCCAATTAGCATAACTTTATTTAATGTTCCTGACATAAGTAGTTTTTTTTCTAATACAAAATTACAGCTTTAAGCTTCAATGTAAATAAATTTAATAAAAAATATTGAGGCGTTAACAGTAATGATTTAAAAATTAAATTTTTCGATAAAATTACCTATCAATATTGGCACTGGAAAATCCTTTATTTTATCAAAAGCAATACCTTCTGGAAGTTTACTATCTAACGATACAATCCAAAATTTAGTGTATAAATGCTGATGGGATAATTTATGTACTATTGCTTTTTCGTTATACAAAGACAATTCTAAAAATTGTTCTTTTAATGGTGCAATCAATTTAATTTGCTCCTCAATACTATCAAAAGACGCCTCTTTATCAGTTTCTATTAAAGGAAATTGATATAAATTTTGCCAAATCCCACTACCTAATCGCTGTTGTAAAACCGTTTTACCATCCTTAGAAAGCATCACAATAAAGTTAAAATACTTCTTGGTAACCTTAGCACTTTTAATTTTTACAGGTAAATCAGTAATTACAGCTTTTTCTAAAGCAACACATGTGTTGTTAAAAGGACAATTATTACAATCTGGATTTTTAGGCTTACACAGTCTTGCACCAAACTCCATTATGGCTTGATTAAAAGTAGCAGGTTGCTTAACATCAATTAATTGTTGTGCTAACATCTTAAACTCTTTAAAACCTTTACCTGTATTAATAGGAGTGTAAATACCATAAATCCTAGACAATGCTCTATAAACATTACCATCAACAACTGCAGTAACTTCATTAAAACTAATAGAAGCAATTGCACTTGCTGTATAATCACCTACTCCTTTTAGTTTAATAATGTCATCAAAAGTGTCCGGAAACTGTCCATCAAGCTCATCTACTATGTATTTAGCTGAAGCGTGCAAATTTCGTGCTCTAGAGTAATAACCTAATCCTTGCCATAACTTTAACACCTCTTGTTCCTCAGCCTTAGCTAAGTCAAAAACAGTAGGGAAATTGGTAGTAAAAGCGGTGTAATATGGCAAGCCTTGAACGACTTGTGTTTGTTGTAAAATAATTTCGGAAAGCCAAATATAATAAGGGTTTGTAGTGTTACGCCAAGGCAAATCTCGTTTATTATCTGTGTACCAATTAATTAATTGTTTTGCAAAGTTCATTTATTAGAAAAAAGTAAGAAAAGCAAAAGTAAAGTTTATCGCATTAAATTTTAATGAATTAGGTTTGAAATATTGAATATTAAATGCCTATATTTGCCAACCCTTAGAAAAATTAATAACGCAAACAAGAAAAGAAAATGACTAAAGCTGATTTAGTAACAAAGATTTCTGAAAAATTAGGAATAGAAAAAGGAGATGTTCAGGCAACTGTAGAGACTTTTATGGAAGAAGTTAAGACATCTTTAGAAGGAGGTGATAATGTTTACCTTAGAGGATTTGGTAGCTTTATCATTAAAACAAGAGCAGAAAAAACAGGAAGAAATATTTCAAAAAATACGACTATCAAGATTCCTGCTCACAACATACCAGCGTTTAAACCTGCAAAAGTATTTGTAGAGGGTGTAAAAACTAACGTAGACGTAAAGTAAAAAATATTATAAACGAATTATTAATTTAAAAACATTAACCCTATGCCAAGTGGTAAGAAACGTAAAAGACACAAGGTTGCAACGCATAAGCGTAAAAAACGTAGACGCGCTAATCGTCACAAGAAGAAGAAATAGTACCAAAAAGTAGTTTATATAACTACTTTTTTGGTTTATTAAAATTATCGTTCTTTGAAAATAGAGTTTATTATAAATATGTAAAACCTTGCGTGTTTTTAAACTCAAACGGATTTAAAAAATCCTGTGATTATCATACCTTTTTTTATTTAAAAAAAAGGTATGATATATTGTATAATCCATCTATACTTAGTTGTATGGATAAAAATTAACCTTAAATGGATAAAGAATTAATTATTAGATCTAGTCCAGAAGCTGTTGATTTTGCCTTATTAAAAGATGGAAAATTAGTTGAATTACATAAAGAGGAAGATGGGAACAACTTTGCGGTTGGTGATGTGTTTATCGCCAAAATAAGAAAAGCTGTTCCAGGACTAAATGCAGCATTTGTCAATGTTGGTTATGAAAAAGATGCATTTTTGCATTATCATGATTTAGGACCAAAAATGTCATCTCTTTTAAAATTCACAAAAAGTGTAAGCACAGGTAAACTAAAAGATTTTTCTTTAAAGGATTACCCATTTGAAAAAGATATTGATAAAGACGGAAAGATTACTGACGTCTTAAAATCAAATCAGTCTATTTTAGTACAAATAGTTAAAGAACCAATATCTACTAAAGGCCCAAGGATCAGCTCAGAGCTGTCCATAGCTGGTAGATATATTGTTTTAGTGCCATTTTCTGATCGAATTTCTATTTCGCAAAAGATAGAGAGTAAAGAAGAAAAAGAACGCTTAAAACGCTTGGTAAGGAGTATAACTCCTCCTGGTTTTGGAGTTATTGTACGAACAGTAGCAGAAGGCAAAAAAGTAGCCGAACTAGATAAAGATTTACAAAATTTGCTTAGTCGTTGGACAGCAATGTGTAAAAAATTGCATAAAGCAAATCATCCTACCAAAGTATTAGGTGAGTTAAATAAAGCCTCTTCTATTTTAAGAGATATATTTAACGACACTTTTACAGGGATTCATGTAGATGATGAAGCATTACATGCACAAGTCAAAGATTACGTGCAACAATACGCACCAAAAAAAGAATCAATAGTCAAATTACATCAGTCTAATATTCCTATTTTTGAAAAATTTGGAATAGAAAGACAAATAAAAACTGCTTTTGGTAAGACGGTCTCTATGGCTAAAGGTGCATACCTTGTCATCGAGCATACTGAAGCGCTTCACGTCATTGATGTAAATAGTGGTAATAGATCAAATAAATCAAACTCTCAAGAAGACACAGCACTTGAAGTAAACTTAATATCTGCTTCAGAAGTAGCACGACAATTAAGATTACGTGATATGGGTGGAATTATTGTGATAGATTTTATTGACCTAAATACTGCTGAACATAGAAAAAAACTTTACAATCATCTTCGTGACGAAATGAAAGATGATCGTGCCAAACACAAAATATTACCTCCTAGTAAGTTTGGATTGATTCAAATTACACGTCAAAGAGTAAGACCAGAAATGAATATTAAAACAAGAGAGGAAAATCCTAACAGTTTTAATGGAGAAGAAGTCGAAGCACCAATTAACATTGTGCCTAAAATAACTCACGACATAGAACAAATATTTAAAAAAGACTATAAGAAGGTGACTTTAAACACACATCCTTTTATAGCAGCCTTTTTAACAAAAGGTTTTCCATCAATTCGTTCAAAATGGTTTTTTGAACACAAAAAATGGGTTAAAATACAACCAAGAGATGCTTACACATACCTTGAATATCATTTTGTTGACAAAGATGGTAATCAAATTAAATAATAAAAAAGCCTACTATTTTATAGTTAGGCTTTTTTTTTGCAACAAAGTGTATAATAAAATTAGTATGTCAATCTTCTCATACTTAAGAATACTATCATAATACTATTTATAATAACAAAACTTAATAGTTTACAAAGCTACAAAGACTTTAAAACAGCTATAAATTAAAATAGCCTTACTAATCTTAGTAAGGCTATTTTTTGGTTTTTAATTGGTTGTTAAACTAGTGTTTATTGTTGTTGTGGTCCACCGCTTACGATTGTAAACTCAGAACGTCTGTTAAATTGATGTTGCTCTTCTGTACAACTAGATCCACAGTCATATAATAGCTCAGATTCTCCTTTACCATCTCCAGATATTCTGGTTGCATCAATACCTTTAGATACGATGTAAGCTACTGTAGATTTAGCTCTTCTATCAGATAAGCTCATGTTATAACCTGCAGGACCTCTACTATCTGTATGTGATGTTGCATAGATTACCATTTCTGGGTATTTGTTCATCACTAAGACTAGTTTGTCTAACTCTAATGCTCCTTGTGGTGTAATGTTAGATTTGTCAAACTCAAAGTAAATTGGGTCTAACACCACTTTGTCTGCAACAATAATTTTCTTGATTGGTGTTAGGTCAACTGTAACAGCAAGACGGTCTTCTCGTTTTGTATTAACAGTTACTGCATTATCTTCAAACTCTGCTTTAGTTACTTTTAAGCTAGTATCTAAGTCACAGTCTGTATTAAATGTTGCTACACCTTGTGCATTGGTTGTTTGTGTCCCTAATATTGATCCTTTAGCATCATGTAGTACTACTGTGGCATTGGCTAGTTTTTCTCCAGTTTCTACATTTTCTACAGTTACAATTAGGTCTACATCACATAAGGCTTTAATTTCATTAATAGCATAAATGTCATCACTTCCTTTTCCTCCTTCACGGTTTGAAGACACGTAACCTTTTTTATCTGCATCAATATTAAAAGCAAAATCGTCTGCTTTACTATTTATTGGTGCTCCCATATTTTTTACTTTTCCTGCATTAGAATATTCAGTATAAAATACATCTAAGTTACCTAAACCTAAGTGTCCATTTGAAGAGAAAAATAAATAGTCGCTTGATCCTGCGTATGGAAACATTTCTTGTCCTGAGGTATTAATCTTGTTTCCTAGGTTTTCTGGTGTTCCAACCATACCATCAGCTTCAATAGTTGCTTTGTAGATGTCGTACATACCAAATCCTCCTGGCATATCAGATGCAAAGTATAATGTTGTTCCATCTTTGCTTACTGATGGGTTTTTTACAGAGTACGTATTAGTGTTAATATTTAACGGTTGTACTTTATCCCATTTGTCTCCAGATTTTGTCGCTTTAAATAACTGAATAACACTAATTTTTGTGTTTCCTGTTTCTAGCTTTTCGTACATATTCTCAAAAAAGCTTTCTCTAGAAAAATACATCGTGTTACCGTCTGGTGAGAATGATACCACACCTTCATGATATTTAGTGTTTATCTTTCCGTTAAGTAAATTTGGTTCAGCATAACTTCCGTCCTCTGCTTGTGCTATTTCATAGATGTCTAAAAACGGTTGGTCATTCCATCCATAATTACGTCTAGAGTCATTTCTTGCAGAGGTAATATAAAGGGTTCCATCTTTTAAAGTCCCTCCGAAGTCTGAAGCTGCTGTATTAAAATCTAAATTTTCTGCAGTAAATTTTGCTTCAGATTTTAAGATGTCTTCTAAGTAATTTGGATTAGCAGTGAATGCCTTAGCTCTGTCGTCTGTACTGTAAAGCGAAGCAAATTTTTTCATTTGTGCGTTTGAAGCATCATATTTACCATTTGCTTTTAACATCTCAGAATACTTATAAAGCATTTCTGGATCTGCTTTTGTTTCTAATGCCTTAGCATACCACTTTTCTGCTTCTACGGTATTAAATGTATTGTAGTTTGCTTCGGCTAATCGTTGGTACACGTATGCGTCTGCTTCTCCTTTTTCTACTAATTTGGTATAGGCTTTAGCTGCTTCAACAAACTCTAACTTATCAAAATGTTTGTCAGCACTTTTGGTCGCATCACTTTGAGCAAACCCATTGGCACTGCTTAGTAATATCGCGAATATAAATAGTTGTATTTTTTTCATTGTAATGGTTGGCTTTTGATTAGAAATAACGTGGTGAACGTGATACTTTTCTTGGAAGATTAATATCAAAGTTGATAAAAATCTCGTGTGATGAGTTGGTTACAACATCTAATTGTGATTGGATACTGTCATACGCATAACCTATTCTTAAATTAGGTGCCACTAAAAAGTTAATCATCCCACTAAAAGAATCGTCTAAACGGTAACCTGCTCCTACTTCTACAAAGTCATACATAAATAAGTTTAAGTTTACATCAAAACTTACTGGCGCATCAAAAGCAACTTTAGCCAAAGCGTGTGGCTTTAGCTTAAAGTTTTCTGATAAATCAAATACGTATCCTGCTGCTCCAAAAAAGTGTTGCGTCTCTGATCCTATTTTAAAGCCATTAGCATCTAAATGCACAGAGTTTAAAATATTAGGCATAGAGGCAGAAATATAAAACTTACTTGGTTTGTAAAAATATAATCCTGCTCCAATATTTGGAGTAACTTCATTAATGTTTTCTGAGAAAAAGGGATCATTAGCATCTATTAAATCTAATTGCGTTAATCCAATGTCATGAAACGTAGCTCCTGCTTTTAATCCAAAGGCTAATTTAGTTTTTGTTCCTACAGGTATGGTGTAAGAAAAATCAACATAAGCATTCGTCTCGCTTACTGGTCCTACTTCATCACTTATTAATGATAGTCCCAATCCTACATTCTTACCAACTGGCGAATGTAGGGTTAGTGTTCCTGTAGTTGGTGCTCCTTCTAATCCAACCCATTGGCTTCTGTATAGTGCGCCTATGGCAACACCATCTGTCGATCCTGCATATGCTGGATTAACCACATTCATGTTATACATGTACTGTGTGTACTGTGGATCTTGTTGGGCTTGTACACCTATAAACACTAGGAATACGATATATATTATTTTTTTCATCTGTTTCTTGTTGGTTTTCTAGTTAGTTTATCTGTTTATATATACCCAAGAGGCTTTTGTTTTGTTTCCTTGATACTTCATTACGTAGTAGTAAGTTCCAACTGGTAACTCGTCACCTGCGTTAGATTGTCCTTCCCATTCGTTTACATAATTTGTTTTAGAGTAAACTAAAGTACCATTACGGTTGTAAATCTCTAAGCTTTGTACATCAAAACTACTTAAATCAAAATTGTCATTTAATCCTGGTGACACACCTGGAGAGATACCTTGTGGTATTGTACAGTTTTCTAACTCTACTACTGTTACAAATTCTGACTTAGAACATCCTGTATCATTAAATGTAACTTCAATTTCATACTCTCCTTCAGTTAAAACAGTATTTAATGCTAATCCTGTTTGACCAGCAATCTCAACACCTTCATTATACCATTTGATACTTACTTCTCCAGCAACATAATTTTCTGCTTGAGCAGTAATAGTTATTGGTGATGTTGCATTTGGACAAACCTCATATGGTATATCTAAATTAAAAGTTGTTTCTGG